>TARA_R110002012_G_scaffold42418_3_pt1 | contig 54843 bp, 53 predicted proteins | sample TARA_R110002012 | Tara Oceans TARA_R110002012 (sample SAMEA4396515) | marine metagenome | biome: Westerlies Biome; feature: [DCM] deep chlorophyll maximum layer (ENVO:01000326); material: water (ENVO:00002006), including particulate matter (ENVO:01000060) such as... | depth 40 m
CAAAATCAACTCTTTGATTGGCCAGGAAATTCCAGAGGACACCATAAAATCCATCCTATCTTCACTGGAGATACGCATCAACAACGTGACCGAATCGGGTCTTGGGCTTACCATTCCTACATATAGGGTGGATGTGACCCGAGAAGTTGATGTCATCGAAGAAATTTTAAGGGTTTACGGCTACAACAACATCGATTTTAAGGAAAAACTGAACGCTTCCATAGCCAAAACATCGAGATTCGAAAACTATAGGATCCAAGATGTCATTGGAACTATGCTTGCTTCCAAAGGTTTTTATGAAATTATGACCAACAGCTTGGTTTCATCCAATATCACATCTGATGACGATACTGCGGTCGAGATGCTGAACCCCTTGAGTTCTGATTTATCAGTTTTGAGAACATCGATGCTTCATTCGGGGTTACAAACAGTAAGTTACAACCACAATAGGCAAAAAACCGACCTGAAGCTTTTCGAATTTGGAAAAACCTACCATAAAGTGGATGGGGAATATCAAGAAAAACAACACTTGTCGATTTTGATATCCGGAGACCGCAAACAAAATAGTTGGGCGATTGATTCCAAAAAATCCGAGTTTTTCTATCTGAAAGGAATCGTGGAAAACGTTTTTGAGCGCTTAGGGCTTCGGGACATTGATACAAAACCATTATCCGATTCCAATTATGCCGAAGGCGTTTCCTATGTAAAAAACGATAAAGTTTTGGTTTCCTTGGGCTTGGTAGGTAAGGCGGCTTTAAAACGTTTTGACATCAAACAAGAAGTATTTTATGCCGATTTGAACTGGGATGCCATTTTAGAATCTGTGAGCACACATAATGTGGCTTTCAAGGAAATTCCGAAATTCCCAGAAGTGACCAGGGATTTTGCTTTGTTGTTGGATGATTCCGTTTCTTTCCAAAAAGTGTATGAAATTGCTTGGAACACAGAAAAAAAGTTGCTTAAAAAGGTGAATTTGTTTGATGTGTATACGGGCAACAACTTACCGGAAGGAAAAAAATCCTATGCTGTTAGCTTTACCTTGATGGATGAGAAAAAGACCTTGACGGACAAGCAAATCGATAAGATCATGGACAAACTATTGGCCCAATATCAAAAAGAATTGGGAGCGGAACTTCGTTAATTACATTTGAGCGGGCAGGATAACATTATCTATTTCGTGAACCACCCCTTCATTTTCCAAATTAAGGTCAGCAGCCGTGATTCTTGCCGTATTGCCAACAGGATCGGTAAGAACAATATCATACCCATCCAGATGTGCAGTTAACTTCTTGCCCTGAACGGTTGTGAAACTGGCAATCCCATTACCCCTGCCTATTGCACGCAGCATACGTGAAGCCGTGAGTTGCCCTGCAACGATATGAAAGGACAATAAAGATTTTAAAGCTCTTTTATCCTCCGCATTGATCATCTCCGCTATTTTGCTGTTCGAAAATTTCTCAAAAGCTGCATCGGAAGGTGCAAAAATGGTGAATGGACCAGATTTTTGAAGCAATGCACCCAATTCGGTGGCGTTTACAGCACTCAATAAAATTTTATGGTTATCCAGCTTACCTGCATAGGATAAGGCATTGGAGGTTTTTTGTGCGGAAGTGTATATGGAAAAAGCCAAGCAAAGGCAAAACAAGAATCTGGTTGCGGGGGTATTCATAGGGTTGGTGAAAATTTTAGGGCTTATTTTTTAGTATGCTTGTACGATTAACTACCAAAAACTACGATAAGATACATCTTTTTTGTTGAGATTGCTCATCTTTTTTGGCTCTAAAATCCATTTAACAAAAACTTAACATTGGGTTTTTATGACATCTGTCAGAATCAATAATTCAATTCGTTAAATTTGAGTAGATTACTAAAAAAAACTGCGTAATTTTGAAAGGAACAAACATTGAACACAAACTTCAAGACAAAAGAAACAAGAAGTGTGATAGCGAACAAATCTTGGCTGAAGTTCAGCAGATTTTGAGCGAGGATTCACAAAAAGAGGAGCAGATCGCCCATCAATTGGGTTCTAAGAGCACTAATAGAGAAAATGATTTTGATTTTGATTTACTGGAATCGGATAAAATCTTTCATATTGATCAGATTAGGGAAATTTGTATCGATTACAGATTACGCTTTTTGAACAGCTCTTATTTTAAAGGTAAAATTCCTCAAAAGGCTATTTCCAAAATCAAACATTTAGAGGCTGCCCATAACACCGAAATCAAGGGTTTTAAGATAATGGCACCTTCCAAACTGTTTAAGCTGGAGGATAAGGACGATCCCTTGCTCTTTGCTCCTATCGGAAACGATTATTACTATCTGATCCACAAATGGGGCAATGACCTTCACCCGTTACGGAAATTGTTTGCGTGGCCCTTTAAGAACATTGCCAATTTGGCTCTTGTGGTCCTTTTGATCAGCTATTTTGTAACGTTAATGGTTCCAGAGGGTCTGTTCTCCAAAGAGAGTAGCACCGCAGAATTTTGGATCATCTACTTTTTTATGTTCAAATGCATAGCATCCATAGTTATTTTCTACGGATTTGCTTTGGGGAAAAACTTTAACCCGGCCATCTGGAAAAGCAAGTACTTTAATGCTTAGGCGGTAACCGCATACATTTTTTCGCGCTGTTCCTTGATGGCCTTATCGGACATATAATCATCGAAGCTCAAGTAGCGGTCAATAGCACCGTTTGGCGTTAATTCGATGATTCTGTTTGCCACCGTGTTCACAAACTCATGATCGTGCGTGGTCAATAAAATAGTTCCTTTAAAGTTCTTCAAGGAGTTATTGAAAGCCGTGATACTTTCCAGGTCCAAGTGGTTGGTAGGTTCGTCCAACATCAGTACATTGGCACGGAGCATCATCATTCGGCTGAGCATACAACGCACTTTTTCACCTCCGGATAGTACGGTACATTTTTTAAGCGCTTCCTCCCCGCTGAACAACATTTTACCCAAGAAGCCCCTAAGATAAACCTCTTCTCTTTCCTCCTCCGTCTTGGCCCATTGACGTAGCCAATCCACTAGGTTAATATCCTCTTGAAAGAAGTTTGAGTTATCCGCGGGCAAATAGGACTGGGTCGTGGTCACCCCCCATTGAAATTTACCGCTGTCGGGTTTTATTTTGTCGGCTATAATATCGTAGAACGCTGTGCTTGCGCGTGAATCTTTAGAAAGGATGGCCACTTTATCCCCTTTGGCCAAGTTGATGTTCACGTCTTTGAACAGCAAATCCCCATCATCGGAAGTGGCGGATAGCTTTTCTACATTCAAAATTTGATCACCGGCTTCGCGCTCACGATCAAAAATTATGGCAGGGTATCTTCTACTCGATGGCTTAATGTCCTCAACCTTAAGTTTTTCCAGCATTTTTTTACGGGACGTGGCCTGCTTGCTTTTGGCCACGTTGGCGCTAAATCGCTGTATAAACTCATTGAGTTCCTTGGCTTTTTCTTCGGCCTTTTTGTTCTGTTGTGCTCGTTGACGAGCAGCTAATTGGCTACTCTCATACCAAAAGGTATAATTTCCTGAGAACAGGTTGATTTTACCAAAATCTATATCTGCAATGGTGGTACAAACAGCATCTAAAAAATGTCTATCGTGAGAAACCACAATTACCGTATTATCGTAGTTGGCCAAGAAGTTTTCCAACCAGTTGATGGTATCGTAATCCAAATCATTGGTAGGCTCATCCATGATCAGCACATCTGGGCTACCGAACAAGGCCTGCGCCAAAAGTACCCGTACCTTTAGTTTGGAATCTAAATCCGCCATATTAGTGTAGTGCAGGTCTTCCGTAATCCCAAGATTGGATAACATAGCCGCTGCATCACTATCGGCGTTCCAACCATTCATTTCTTCGAACTTAACCTGTAGTTCTCCAATCTTTTCTGCGTTCTCATCCGTATAATCGGCATATAGGGCATCAATTTCTTTTTTGATTTCGAACAAGGGCTTGTTTCCCATCACTACGGTCTCCAAAACAGGATACTCATCGTAGGCGTTGTGGTTCTGTTCCAAGATGGACATCCGTTTTCCCGGTTCCAAATGCACATGTCCGGAGGTGGGATCAATTTGCCCGGACAATATTTTTAAAAAGGTTGATTTTCCCGCTCCGTTGGCGCCAATGATGCCGTAACAATTCCCTTGGGCAAAGGTTACGTTAACTTCATCGAACAAAACTCTTTTGCCAAACTGTACGGATAAATTCGATACTGATAACATGCAACTATCTTTATTTTTTGCAAAAGTAGCTAAATGCAATTCGTAATTCTAATTTTGGAACGCATATTTGAAGGATGGAAAATCACCGTTTAACAACATTTAACTACCCCTTAACAAGTTTGGCTGCTGGGGTTGCTTACTTTTGATTGTTAAATGAATCGTTCCCTATATATGGTAAGATTTTTACTTGGAATCACCTTATTCTCAACCTTTGTATCGTGTTCTGACTCTTCGGAGAGCCGTTCCTCGGTATTTTTTGGTGGTGAAATTGTAAATCCGACCAGCGATTATGTGGTGCTTTACCACAATGATTCTTATGTGGATTCTGTTAAGCTGGATGACCAAAACCGTTTTTCCTTTCAACTCAATAACATCGAAGATGGTCTTTATCACTTCGACCATACTCCTGAACTTCAATACGTCTATTTAACCCAAGGGGATAGCCTTTTGGCACGTTTAAATACCGTAGAGTTTGATGAGTCTCTGGTATACTCGGGAAAAGGGAGCGAAATCAATAATTTTTTGATAGAAGTCTTCTTGAAAAATGAGAATGAGGAAGATTTGGTAATCAGCTATTACGAACTTGACCCTGAGGCGTTCAGTAAAAAGATTGATTCTTTGCACAGCGCAAAGATTGATTTGCTAAAGGAACTGGACATTGATAATCAGTTAACACCAATGGCATTGGCCATGGCGCAAGCATCCATAGACTACAACACTTACATTAATAAGGAAAAGTATCCGTTTTACCATAAAAAAGAGACTGGCGAAGAAACCATTCACGAATTGGATGATGATTTTTACGGGTACCGTGAAAAAATAGATTACAATAATAAGGACCTTACCTATTTCAGACCTTATTTTGACTTTATGAAGTGGCACTTTGGCAACATTTCTTATATGGCTTGTTTGCAAAACTGTTCTACCAATAAAAAACCGGTGAGTGACCGTTTGCATTTTAACAAGCATAAATTGGCCCTTGTTGACAGTATCGTTAAACAAGAAGAACTTAGAAATATTTTATTCAGGAACGTGGCCATGGATTATTTGCTCAGGGAACACAACCCAAGCGAAGAAGCTACTGTCTTTATCAATAAATATAAATCCCTTTCCACCCACAAGGACCATCAGGAAGAAATTGATCTTTTATACAGCGGCATTAAAAACCTGCAGCCTAACGCCACATTACCAAACATTGCGGTCAAGAATTTCAATGATGAAGAAATCTCCTTAAAGGATTTGGCCAACAACAATAAGAAAAATACCGTCTTTTATTTTTGGACCGCCGACCAGAAAAGACATTTTAGAAACGTTAACAAGCATATTGTCTCCTTGGAGAAAAAATATCCGCACTATAACTTCGTAGGCATCAACTTAAGGACCAATTTTACCCAGTGGAAGCAAATGATGGATGAGTACAAGTTGGACAAGGACAAGCAGTTTTTTGGGGAAAACTTTAAAGAGCTTCAAATGGCCATGATCATTGATGGCCTCAATAAGTGTGTCATTGCCAAGGATACGGTTGTGGTTGATGGATTTGCCAACCTATATACTTCATTATAATAACTCGTAGTGCATTATGAAAGCTTCATATACCAAACCGTCAATTCGAGTGAAATTCCAAAGGAATTTTGTATCGAGAATCGGGTTTTGACCGGAAATTCTGGTTCTCGATACGATTTTCTTTGGTTTCGACTTCGCTCAACCGCCGAAAATCACTCGAACTGACGAATTTTTCATCAAAATGCACTACGGGTTCATACATAAAAAAGCCCCGAATTTACATTCAGGGCCTCCCTTTAATTTTATCCAAATTCCATTTAGGAGTTTCCTTTTTTATAATCTTCCAAGAATTTGGCCAATCCAATATCGGTCAATGGGTGTTTCAACAGTCCATCAATAGAAGATAATGGACCTGTCATAACATCGGCCCCTAATTTGGCGCAATCAATAACGTGCATGGTGTGGCGAATGGATGCAGCCAATATCTCCGTTTCAAAACCGTAGTTGTCATAAATCAAGCGGATTTCCGCAATCAGGTTAAGTCCATCGGTAGAAATATCGTCCAATCTGCCCAAGAATGGAGAAACGTAGGTTGCTCCGGCTTTGGCGGCCAAAAGTGCTTGGCCTGGTGAGAACACCAAAGTACAGTTGGTACGAATACCCTTGTCTGAAAAATATTTCAACGCTTTTACACCATCTTTGATCATGGGGACTTTCACTACGATTTGCTCGTGGAGTTCTGCCAGCTCCTCGCCTTCTTTTACCATTCCATCAAAATCCGTGGCAACTACTTCGGCAGATACATCTCCATCCACTATGTTGCAGATATCCACGTAGTGCTTTAATATGTTATCCTTTCCGGTAATACCTTCTTTTGCCATTAAGGAAGGGTTGGTGGTAACGCCATCCAACACACCGAGTTCTTGGGCTTCCTTAATTTGATCAAGGTTGGCAGTATCAATAAAAAACTTCATTTCTAAGTATTTATAATGGGTTCACTAATACGTGTAAAATTACAATTTATAATGGTTGAGGAGCAATTTTTCGTAGACTTTGTCGGGTAAAATCTTCTTTAACCTAAGGGAAAACCTTTGTAAAAATGCCCCAACGGGATTATGCACCTTTGGTTTTTTCTGGTTGATGATCCTATAAACGGCCTCAGCAACTTGAATAGGATCACCCCCACTATCCACATCATCATTAATGGCTTTCAAGGTTTGGGAATACTTTTCTTGATAAGCGGAACCTTCAATTACAGGCGAATGATATCTGCCCGATGCAATATTGGTCGCAAAATCCCCAGGGGCTACATTGGTTATGGTCACCCCAAAATCCTGGGTTTCCATACGCAACGCCTCAGTTATTAGACCAAGCGCACCTTTGGTGGCGGAATAAAAGCCTCTAAAAGGCAATCCCATATAACCTGCAATGGATGTTATATTGATGATGGCTCCCCCTCCCTGCTTGCGCATTTGGGGCAAAACGGCCTTCATCACATGTATGGGGCCGTGGAAATTGGTGTCAAAAACATGAAGGATTTCCTCGTGGGGTGTTTCTTCAACAGGTCCCGTAATGCCCACACCCGCATTGTTGATGAGCACATCCAAGCTGTTCTCTTTGGAAATTATATGGGAAACTGCATTTTGAATGCTTCCCACGTCCTTCACGTCCAACTGAACAAGTTCAAATTCCTTAAAGTCGGGATAGTTTTTTGGATTGCGTGTAGTACCATAAACGGTAAATCCTTTTTGGGTCAAATATGTTCCGATGGATTTACCAATACCTGAAGAACCGCCGGTGATCAGTACAACTTTTTTATCCATGATCATCTGATTTTTGGGTACAAAAAAAGGCAAGCTACCTACATCGCACCGCTACGACCACATACCCTTGCTGCGTTCCCGCCCTGGGGGATTCTGCAGGAGCTGGTCGTGTAGGACTTGCCGATTGCAAATATACGACGTTTTAAATTTGTGGCAATCCCAATTCATTCTTAATTTCGGTGTTTTGGATTAACAATTTATGATACAAGCTATAAGAACCATGGGCAAACTTTTTTCTATAACCGGGGCATTGCTCTTCTTTTTGGGATGTGGGGGAAGTGCTGACCCAGCCAAGCATTTTGCCATTCAATTGGAAAACAAAGCCATACAAAAGAACCAACAAGTTGGAGTGGCATTAAAAAATAAAAAAGACATCGAAATTTCGGACCTGCAATATTACATTGATGGTAAGCAAATACCCGTTGATAATGGCAAACTGACCTTGGACCTACCTACCTTGGGCAACAAAACCTTGGTCGCGAAATTTAAAATTGAAGAACAAACCGTAGAGGTCGAGAAAGATTTTAGGCTATTGGCGGCCGCTGCCCCTGAGGTTTATACCTACGAAATCATCAACAGCTATCCGCATGATACAGGCGCTTACACCCAAGGACTGGAGTTTTACAAAGACACACTTTACGAAAGTACCGGTAAAAAAGGAGCTTCCACAGTACGGAAAGTGAATTTTGAGACCGGCGAGGTGCTCACCAATATCCCTATGGACAATTCTATATTCGGGGAGGGCATCACCATAATGAACGATAAACTCTACCAACTTACCTGGCAGAGCGGTATGGGATTTGTTTATGATATCTCCAATTTGGAAAAAATCAAAAACTTTACCTATGGTAAAAGCCGCGAAGGATGGGGCTTGTGCAACGATGGCGAAAAAATATTCAAAAGCGATGGCACCGAAAAAATATGGTTTTTAAACCCAGAAACGCTGGAAGAACAAGGCCATATTGAAACGGTGACCAACAAGTCCATTTTTAACCGAGCCAATGAACTGGAATATGTAAATGGTAAAATCTACGCCAATGTTTACCAAAAGGAGAGTATGATGATCATTGATGCTACCTCCGGCGCCATTGAAGGCGTCATTAATTTTGGTGGACTTAAAAACAAGGTTAAAAAAGGATCTGAATGGGACGAAGGCAATTCCGTGCTCAATGGGGTGGCCTACCATCCCGAGCGAGAAACCTTTTTTGTGACAGGAAAAAACTGGGACAAGCTTTTTGAGGTGAAAATCCGTAAAAAAGACTGATGAAAAACTACACTGAAGTTTTTGATGTTGTTCCCAATGACCTGGATGACCTGAACCATGTGAATAATATTAGATATGTGGAATGGATTCAGGATATTTCTAAAAAGCACTGGGCGCAGGTGACTTCAAGGGAGGTTCAAGAGTCGATGATCTGGGTGGTTCGGAACCACAACATTACCTACCACAAATCTGCGGTCCTGGGCAATACCATTAACATAAGTACCTATATCAAAAACAACAACGGTCCAATTTCTACCCGAATAGTTGAAATTAAAAACAACAATACCGATGAGTTATTGGTAAAAGCCGTTACGGAATGGTGCTTATTGGATTCCAAAACCTTTCGACCTAAAAGGGTTCCTAAAGAAATACAAGCACTTTTTCTTTAGGGGGAACATACCTAGGTTCCATCAAAATGTTTGAAAAAGCAATGAACTTGTAAAAACTTGACTCTTTTAGGATTCCAAAACCCTGTATTTCGTCGAATTTTAAGCGTAAATCCCAAAAAGCGCTTTTCAAAATTTTGAAGCCTGTCCAACAAATTGTAATATAGTAGTGAACCAAACACAAACTAAACCTATTTACACAACCAACTAACAGCAAAAATAAACCAAGCAACATTCCAAAATTCCCAGGATTCGACTCCTTAAAAGCAGTTTTTTTTAACCTTCAGACCTAATTTTTTTAGTACTAAAAAATGGTAGGTTTTATTACAGTTATTTCTGTTTTAACGATTTTTTATGGAAAATTGTAGGAAAATGACCCGTTTTAGGGAGAAACCCATAGTTTTTTTAAGGGAAAACTGCAATGAGTTTTTTTGTCGGCTTAGTAACTTGCAATCAGCAAATTGCATATGGAATACACCTATAACATTATCGACTCGGATGCTTCCTCAAAGTTACAATTACAACTTTATTTAGAGGAACATGAAGATTTGGTTTGTGCCAAAGTGGATACCCATGCTTCCGAAGGCCTAAATTCCATCTTAAAGTACAATCCGGACCTTGTACTCATCAATCTTGGTGAAAATGGCATGGACTATTTTCAAATGGTCACGGAGCTTAACCAATATACGCAAACTCTGCCCATTATAATTGGGTATGCCAAAACCAAAAAATACGCTTACAATGCAATTAAAAGTGGTTTTTTTGATTATTGGATATTGCCACATAATGAGTTCGATATCCGAAAAACCATACTGCGCCTAAGAAAGTTACACCCAAAACAAGATGTCCCATCCACGATTTGCTTAAAATCCTATAAGGATTACCGGTATTTGGACACTATGAACATCCTTTACCTAAAATCCGATAACAACACTACGGATTTCTACATGAAGGACGGTAGTGTGATCAGTGCTTTTAAAACCTTAAAATCTTTTGAGGAAAAGCTTCCCAAAAATTTTATTCGTGTGCACCAGAGCTATATTATTAATAGTGTCTATGTATCCCGTATAAATTACGGCAAGTCCATTTGCAGTTTAAACTACGGACAGGAAGAGGAACTTCCCTTCTCCAAAACCTATAAGGACAAGGTTGATGGGCTAATGGAAATACTCTCCAAAACGACGGCAAACGCCCTTAATTAGCAAAATTCTTGCAGATTGTCGTAAAATTCTAGCAGATTGTCCAGGAATACTACTCCCTTGGCAGCAATACTTCCCACACTTAAAATGCCACATACTTTAGCGGTACAAACTTAATTTCAATACCTAAAAACTTAACATTATGAAAAAAGTACTTAGCATTTTAGCCGTTACATTATTGACTGTTGGATTCTACTCTTGCGAAACAGAAACTGATGTACAGGACACCGAAGCCATGTACGAACAATTGACCATTGATCAAAACGCTACGGATGGTGATGAATCAGAAGTAGACGGAAGAGGAGATGATGAATAACTAACAATGACTTTTTATACCATAACCAACTTAACGCGAAATACCGTTTCCATCTCGCTCCTGTTTGCTGTACTTTTTTACCAAAAAGATGAATCGGATGATTATTTGATTATAAATCGAATGGACTATCTAGAGCAAAGTCAAGAAGCATCGTTCAAGAAAAGAATTCATCTGGGTTTTTCAAAGTACGGTAAAGTGAGATTGCAACAAAGTACCGATGATACCCGCCAACTTTAGTTGGCATTTAAAATAGAACTCAGCCCCAAACCTGTATAGCTTTGGGGCTTTTTTGTTACCTTGGATGTGGAAATAGACCTTTCAATTTGAAAAACGGACTTTTAATATTACTGTTAGTATGTATTTGGGGGTGTTCCCAGCATAAATCCAAGCAAGAAGCAGTATCGGACCCACAAATCGATTCCATCCAAGCACTGCTGGACATTGCCAAAACGCCCACGGAACTAAGCTTCGAAGATCGGCAGTCCTATGTAAAGGAGGCCGAATCCAAAATATTGACCTTGGAAAATGATACCGTGCAGTTGGAGGAACTATCCAAGGTTTCTTTGGCTTACTTGAAGCTTAAAGATTCGCTGGGCTTTAGAAAATCCAACGCCAAACTATTGGAAATGGCCGAGAAAGCCAAGGCAATCAAAATATTGGGATACTCCCATTGGGACCTAGCTGTCTTTTTACAATCCAATGGTGTTACGGACAGTGCATTTTACAACTACCGAAAAGCCTTAAGAAATTTTGAAGAGTTACCTGTGGATTCCACTTCGCAATCCCTTCGGGGGCGAATGCTGTACAGTATGGCACGCATACAAGATTCCTATAAGGATTATTTGGGCGGCGAAATTAATGCTACCGCCTCCATTCAATTATTTGATGCGCTGGATGATTACTATAGGTTGTACAATGCCTATAATGTATTGGGAATCTTAGCTAATGGCATGGAAAACAGCGAGAAAGCGATAGAATCTTATGAAAAAGCCAAGGAATATCTAAGTAAGTCGGGGAAATCAAATAAAAAAGAGCTTATATGGAAGATCGACAACAATATTGGCAATGTTTATCTAAACACGGAAAAGTATATTAAAGCAAAAGATGAGTATAAACAATTACTTTCCTATAAAGAGTTAAAAGATGAGCTGCCAGGAACGTATGAAAAAACGCTTGGTAGTTTGGCCTATTCCATTCTTAAGGCTGACAACAACATAGAAGATGCAGAAAAGCTATTACAAGAAGCATTTGAGCTGAATACGGAATTAGGTGAATTGTATGACAAGGCTCGTCTCAACTATTTTTATGCTGAAGTGTTGGCTGCGAAAGGAGACACAATTAATGCCATCACACAAGCAACAGAGTCCTACGAAATAGCCCGAGAAACCTATAACAACGACCGTTCGCTGGATGCATTGAGACTACTTACCCAATTAGATACCGCTAACGCCGCAAACTACGCAGATCAATATTATCGGCTCAATGAGGCCATTAAAGAAGAAGAGCGCACGAAAAGGGACAAATTTGCGAGAATCCGTATGGAAACGGACGATATCATAGAAGAAAACCAAATCCTCACCAAAGAAAAAAAAGTATGGGTTTATTCTGCCGTACTCCTTATTGTTTTTGGGATAATTTTTATGGCCATTGCGTCCCTGTATCACAGCAACAGTCAGTTAAAGTTTAAACAAAAACAGCAGGAGAGCAACCAAGAAATTTACAATTTAATGCTTTCCCAACAAGGAAAGTTTGAGGAAGGCAAGCAATTGGAACAAAAGCGGATTTCCGAGGAACTTCACGACGGTATCTTGGGTGAAATGCTAGGGATTCGATTAATTTTGAGCGGTCTCAACGAACGTGAGGATCAAGCCTCCATTGATCAACGGGCGGCCCTTATTGAAAAATTACGCGATCTGGAAGAGGAAATACGGACCATTTCCCATGAATTGAACCACGCTGCGTACAAAAAATTTCATAATTTTATTGTGTCGTTGAAAAATATGGTCGCTGATATAGAAAAGTCCTCCGGTATATCATGTTCTTTCACTTATGATGATAAAGTACAATGGGATAATTTGTTGGGCGATATTAAAATAAATGCCTATAGAATCATTCAGGAATCGTTGAAAAATTGTGTAAAACACGCAAAAAGCGAAAATGTTTCCGTGTTGTTTCAACTGGTGGAAGATAAATTAAAGCTTACCATTGCCGATGATGGTGTTGGTTTTAACATCAACAAAAAAAAGAAAGGAATTGGTCTTAAAAATATTATTTCGAGAGCCAAAAAGATAAAGGCGGAATTGGATGTTGACAGTAAACCAGGTAAAGGTACTACCATAAAAGTTACCATACCCGTAGAATATGTTGATGTAAAAACTTCTAAAGAAACAGATTTAATTAATGCATAGCCCCCCAAACACAGTAATAGAACCTACCATGAAAACATTGAGAATATTAGCCATAGATGATCACGAAATGACCATGCTCGGATATAAATTTATACTCGAGGGCATTGCGTTTGATGGCCATAATATTATTGTGGATACTGCCACCTCTTACCAAACGGGGAAAAAGCTTATTGAAGATTCGGTCAACTTCTTTTCTTACGATATTTTATTCTTGGACGTTCAATTGTTCGCACCAAACGAAGATCAGCCCTACACGGGAGAAGACCTGGGTATTTTAGCTCGAAAAATTGTGCCGGAGAGCAAAATTGTATTCATGTCTTCCTTTAGCGATAATTTTAGAATCAACAGTATTTTAAAATCAGTTGACCCGGATGGTTATCTGGTGAAGACCGATATTGACCCCAAAACGCTGGAAGATGCAGTAAAAACCATAATGTTGGATCCTCCTTACTATTCATCCAAAGCATTGGGGGCCATTAGAAAGAAAATGGCCAACAATATCGAAATTGATGAAAAGGACAAACAAATACTTTACCACCTATCCAAAGGAACAAAAAACAAAGATCTGGAAAAATTCATCCGGCTTTCCCCCTCCTCTATCGAAAATAGAAAGCGCCATTTAAAAACATTGTTCGGAACAGAAAACGAGAATGATCTTGCCCTAATTTTGGCTGCAAAAAACAGAGGCTTTATTTAATTTAAAAGGTTTGGATTCTCCACAAGCATGCTATTTGTGGTTGGTTTAAATTAGAAACTTCATAAAAATCCTACAAACAAGGGAAAACCCATAGAATTTTTAAGGATTATCTACAATCCCATCCAAAAGTTTCGTGCTAATTTTATGTTGAAAGGATATAAGAATTCAATCAACGCCACATGTCATCATCAAACAAACCCAACAAATACAGATACAACGGTCCAAAAACCTTTGAGGCCACAGATGGACTGGACGATTTTCTTAGAGTTCTGGAAAAGTATTTTTTTGCCACGGCCAAGGTGCAATGCAAACATGACTCGCAAAAAAACAGAACGGATTTGATCATAGACCTTTATCATAATTTTGGGATTGCCGAATGTCTTCGCCACTTTAACAATGGTGATTGGGGTGGTTATAATTTTGCCGAGGAAAGCCGTTCCAACATCTCAAAATCTTTGAGCGAAGCTTTAAAAACACTTAACGATAAAAGCGCCTACCCAACCGACATTCTGGAACTTTCATTACATTTTAAGGATACTTCCATTATAGTGGCAAAACTATATGCTCACAGCATACCGGAGCAGGCCAGTAAAATTTTAACCGCAATTGGAAAACACTTTGTTTATTTTACCAAGGGTTTAACAGAAATGCCGTATGAAATATTTGTGCCCATTTTTGAAGATACCACTATTAAGGACCATACGGCCATAATGGATACTGAAACCAGTTATTTTAACTACTGGGGACTGTATTTTGATAAGGGAGAACAAGAACACGAAGCTTTGATTTACTCCCTTAACCGAAAAAAATTTTATGAGGAAAGTATTTTCCTCTTCGAATAAATCTCCACTAGCAAATACTAAGCACTGAACAAAGGTCTCGATTTCATTAAGTCGTTGACCTTTTGTTTTATTTCGGCCACCTTTTTCTCGTTTTGGGCGTCGGTGATGATTTCATCAATAAAGCCAACAATAGTCTCCATATCCGCCTCCTTAAGGCCCCTTGTTGTAATGGCAGAAGTACCAAAACGGATACCAGAAGTAATAAATGGCGATTTATCATCAAAAGGCACCATGTTTTTATTGGCGGTAATATCCGCTTGCTCCAACACTTTCTCGGCATCTTTACCCGTGATATCCTTGTTTCTGAGGTCAATCAACATCATATGATTGTCCGTACCGCCAGAAATTACTTTGTAATCCTTGTCCATAAAAGCTTTGGCCATAGCCGCTGCGTTTTTCTTCACCTGAACCATATAGTGCAAGTAATCATCGGTAAGTGCTTCACCAAAAGCAATGGCTTTGGCAGCGATTATGTGCTCCAAAGGCCCGCCTTGGTTTCCTGGGAATACTGCCAAATCCAACAAACCTGACATTTTTCTCAAGTTACCGTTCTTTAGTTTGATACCGAATGGGTTATCAAAGTTCTCGCCCATCAAGATAAGACCACCACGTGGGCCACGCAGGGTTTTGTGTGTTGTTGTAGTAACAATGTGGCAATGCGGAATGGGGTCGCTCAACACACCCTTGGCGATCAATCCTGCAGGGTGCGAAATATCGGCCAACAAAATGGCACCAACACTATCCGCAATCTCACGGAATCGTTTAAAATCCATATCCCTGGAATAGGCAGATGCACCTGCGATGATCAATTTGGGTTTTTCCTTATCGGCAATCTCTTGGATTTTGTCATAGTTCAACAAACCGGTTTCCTCATCCACTCCGTAAAAAACAGGGTTGTACAATTTCCCGGAGAAATTCACAGGCGAACCGTGGGTCAAGTGCCCTCCGTGCGACAAATCGAAACCTAAAATGGTATCCCCAGGGTTAAGACAAGCGTGATACACCGAGGCATTGGCCTGCGAACCCGAATGCGGCTGGACGTTGGCATAAGCCGCACCGAACAATTCCTTGGCACGGTCAATGGCCAATTGTTCTACTTGGTCCACCACTTCGCAACCACCATAATAGCGCTTTCCCGGGTATCCTTCGGCATATTTGTTCGTAAGTACGGAGCCAGCGGCTTCCATTACCTGTGGACTTACAAAGTTTTCGGAAGCTATCAGTTCAATACCTTCCAACTGCCTGTCCTTCTCTTGCGCTATCAGTTCAAAAATCTTGTGGTCTCGTTGCATATTGCCCATTGTTTAATTAAGGGCGTAAAATTACGAATTGAAAGGCGATTTTCATCTATAAAAATGAGGTTGAAGGTTAATTTTATCAAACGGCAATTAACAATTTTTAAAAAATAACAGTGAACTCCCAAGGCTTTTGTTTTTCAAGCTTTTTAGCCAAAATATACTACCGTGCGTCCTTTTCCGTTTATAGTTTGAGGATTTTTGGCACAGCTATTGAATTCTCAATTTCCAAACCATAAAGTTGACCAGTATGAAAAGATTTATACTCTTAACCGCAGTTATCGTTTTAGGCGCCTGCAGCGGCGTAAAGAAAACACAGGAAGCCCTGAACACGGGAAACTATACCACGGCGATGAACAAGGCCATTAAAAACTTGGCCGACAACAAGACCAAAAAAGGCCATCAAGAATATATTGTTCTGTTGGAAGAAGCTTTTGCCAAGAATGCTGCCAGGGAGCAACAGGAAATTGCTTTTCTTCAGAACGATGGCAACCCTGCCAATTTGGAAACCATCTACAACAAATATTTACAGTTGAAGCAAATTCAACAACGTATTCGACCTTTATTGCCTTTGTACATTAATGATGAAGGCCGTAATGCCGAGTTCAATTTTGTGAACTACGACAATCAAATTTTAAATACCAAGGACAATCTTGCCGAGCACTTGTATCAAAATGCTACAAACCTATTGGCATCGGCCAAATACAAAGCGGATTACAGGGCCGCCTACGAGGATTTAAAATATTTGGAGGAAATAAATCCGGGGTATCGAGAAACCGCTGTCAAAATGGATGAAGCCTATAATAAAGGGTTGGAATTTGTAAGAGTCAATATCGCCAATCAAACACAACAAATAATTCCTGAGCGACTGGAATCGGAACTATTGGATTTTAATGCCTTTGGTATCGATAATTTCTGGTTACAGTACCATACCAACCCACTTGAAAACGTTAAATACGATTACGCGATGAACCTGGACTTTATGGAAATCAACGTATCCCCTGAACGCATCAATGAGACCCAAATAATCAAGGAAAGACAAATAAAGGATGGCTGGGAATATCTTTTGGACCGTGATGGCAACGTGGTAAAAGATAGTTTGGGCAACAAGATAAAAGTGGACAAAATGCGAACCGTTAGTTGTAAATTTTTCCAGTTTACCCAAACCAAAACAGCCCAAATTGGAGCCAAGGTTAGTTTTACAGACTTAAGAAACGGACAGGAAATCAATTCCTATCCCCTGTCCAGTGAATTCTTGTTCGAACATATTTTTGCCAACTACCAAGGTGACAAAAGAGCTTTGGAAGATGATTTAATGTTGTACCTAAATGCCCGGGAAGTTCCTTTCCCATCCAACGAGCAAATGGTCTATGATGCAGGTGAAGACCTGAAACTACGCCTCAAGAACATCGTCTCCAAATATCAGTTCAACTAAAAACAATGTCAAATCGAGCGCAGTCGAGATGCTTTAAGTTCTCGACTGTGCCCGAAATGACATAAACTACTTTGTTTTTATTTATAGATACTGGGTAAAATCCGTATCCGCAATGGCACCGTGCGAAGTGTGAAAAACCACTTCGCCATTTTTGATCACCAACAATTGTGGGGACTCGTGCTTTACCCCAAATTTTTCCTCGATTGTATTGGAGATATCCCTATGATTCTGAATTGTCAGAAAATAGAGGTCGATGTCCAAATCTGTGTCATATCCTTCTGAAAACATATTTAACACCATTCTACTGATGCCACACGTACTGGAATGCTTATATAAAACTTGAGTTTTGTCTTCAGAGTTTTCCGCAATTGCGTCCAACTGATTCATAGATTCCAATAGAATCCACGGTAATTCCTTCTTTTCTTTTACGGTTTTCTCCTTCTTTCCAAAGACGCTATCAAATATTCCCATATTGCAAATTTACAGGATAAGTCGTGAGCAAACAAAAACCTTACAACTGACGAAATGTCTTGCTATTTCTGGCTTTTTCAGACATTTTGACGGTTCGGATGTAATGGTAAGGTTGTTGACATTATAGAGGAAAACAACGACGATGAACTTTAATAATTTTACCATAAAATCACAGGAAGCCATTCAAAGGGCCCAACAATTGGCCCAAGAATTTGGGCATCAACAAATCGAGAACGAACACTTGTTCAAGGCCATTGCAGAGGTCGATGAAAACGTGCTACCCTTCATTTTGAAAAAATTGAATGTAAACACCAATCTCATCAACCAAATATTGGACAAGGAACTCGAGAGTTTTTCAAAAGTCTCGGGAGGGGAAATAATGCTTTCCCGGGAAGCTGGAAAAACAGTGAATGAAGCAAGTATCGTTGCCAAAAACATGGGCGACGAATATGTTTCCGTGGAGCACTTATTGTTGGCCATTTTCAAGTCCAAAAGCAAGATTGCGCAAATCCTGAAAGATCAGGGTGCAACCGAAAAAGATTTAAAAGCAGCCATTCAAGAGTTGCGCAAAGGCGGTAAAGTCACCTCGCAAAGTGCTGAGGAAACCTATAACTCGCTGGATAAATACGCAAATAACCTCAACCAGATGGCCGATAGCGGTAAATTGGACCCTGTAATCGGAAGAGATGAAGAAATCCGTAGGGTATTGCAAATTTTATCCAGACGCACCAAGAACAACCCTATGCTCGTAGGTGAGCCCGGAGTGGGTAAAACTGCCATTGCCGAAGGTTTGGCACACCGAATTATTCAAGGCGACGTACCCGAAAATCTAAAAGACAAGGTAATTTACTCTTTGGACATGGGCGCCCTAATCGCTGGAGCAAAATATAAAGGTGAATTTGAGGAACGCTTAAAAGCCGTGATAAAGGAGGTAACCTCATCAGATGGGAACATTGTCCTATTTATTGATGAAATCCACACCTTGGTTGGTGCCGGTGGCGGTCAAGGGGCAATGGATGCCGCAAATATCCTAAAACCCGCTTTGGCCCGCGGTGAGTTGAGAGCCATTGGTGCAACCACCTTGGACGAGTACCAAAAATATTTTGAAAAAGACAAGGCCTTAGAGCGCAGGTTTCAAAAGGTTGTGGTGGACGAGCCAGATACCGAGAGTGCCATTTCCATACTTAGAGGTATCAAGGAAAAATATGAGGCACACCACAAGGTTCGTATCAAGGATGATGCTGTAATCGGCGCCGTAGAATTATCACAACGGTACATTACCAATAGATTTCTGCCCGATAAGGCCATTGACCTTATGGACGAGGCTGCTTCCAAACTTCGAATGGAAATCAACTCCAAACCCGAGGAATTGGATGTGCTCGACCGTAAAATAATGCAGTTGGAAATTGAGATGGAGGCCATCAAAAGAGAAAATGACAAGCCCAAATTGAAAACGCTGAATTTGGAATTGGCCAATATCAAAGAGGAGCGTAATGAAATATTTGCCAAATGGGAAAGTGAAAAAACCGTGGTCGACAATATCCAAAAAACAAAAGAGGATATTGAAAACTATAAGGTTGAAGCCGAACGAGCCGAACGAAACGGCGATTACGGAAAGGTAGCGGAATTGCGCTACGGTAAAATCAAAGAATCCCAAGAAAAGCTGGAAAAACTGCAAGATGAATTGGCAGAGCAGCAAACGGCGGGCACTTTGATAAAAGAAGAGGTTACCTACGAAGACATTGCCGAGGTTGTGGCCAAATGGACAGGAATTCCAGTGAACAAGATGATGCAGAGCGAACGAGAAAAACTGTTGCAACTCGAAGATGTACTACACAAAAGAGTGGTAGGTCAGGATGAGGCCATTATCGCCGTTTCCGATGCTATTCGAAGGAGTAGAGCGGGCTTACAGGATGCCAAGAAACCCATCGGTTCATTCCTGTTTTTGGGTACAACCGGGGTAGGTAAGACCGAGTTGGCCAAAACTTTGGCCGCCTATCTGTTCGATGATGAAAATGCCATCACACGGATAGATATGAGCGAATACCAAGAGCGTCACTCCGTGAGCCGTTTGGTGGGTGCACCTCCAGGATATGTGGGCTATGACGAAGGCGGACAGTTAACCGAAGCTGTGAGAAGGAAACCGTATTCCGTAATCTTGTTGGATGAGATTGAAAAAGCACATCCGGATACCTTCAACATCCTATTGCAGGTATTGGATGAAGGTAGGCTGACCGACAATAAAGGTCGTGTGGCAGATTTTAAGAACTCCATCATTATTATGACCAGTAATATGGGCAGCCACATTATCCAAGAAAAGTTTGAAGAGGCCGTAGACGTGGAAAGTGCTTCGGAGTCGGCACGGGTAGAAGTTTTGGGATTGCTGCGCAAGACTATCAGACCTGAATTCTTAAACCGTATTGATGACATCATTATGTTTACTCCATTGAGCAAATCGGACATCAAGGATATTGTGGGACTTCAATTGAACAACTTAAAAAGAATGTTGACCAAGCAAAACATCACACTCGATGCTACCCAAGAAGCAATAGACTATTTGGCAGCAAAAGGGTATGACCCTCAATATGGGGCTCGACCCGTAAAACGATTGATTCAGAAAGAAGTGTTGAACAACCTTTCCAAAGAGTTACTTTCAGGAAAAATAACCGCTGACAGCATTGTACTTCTGGACTCTTTTGATGATCAATTGGTATTCAGAAATCAAGACGAACTTGTAGAGTAAGTTCTCAAATTATATTTCAGTCAGGAAAACCTCTCCCAAAAAGCTATGGGAGAGGTTTTTTTATGAAAAATTTGTCATTTCGAGTGATATTTTGAACTGTGGTTAAAAAAAATATTGAATATCCGCAGTCAATCATATTGCACTGTCACTTCGAGCGCAGTCGAGAAGTTATTAGAATCGACGTCTTAAAAATGAGGTCTCGACTTTAGTCTATCCTGAGCATAGTCGAAGGGCTCGACCTGACAACTTTTGGTTTGTATGATTGATTGCGGACAATCAGTAAAAAATGTATTGGCAAACGAATTTTTGAAAGTATCAACTTTGTTCTCGACCGAGGGTGCCTAAAAAACATTGAAATGTGTCATTCTGAATTCATTTCAGGATCTCACCATATTGATAAACCAATTGTTGAGAACCTGAAACAATCCCGACATCTATCGGGACAGGTTGACGGAAACCTTCCTTTTAGACATCCTCCTTTTTCCTTCTGAAAAAACACGAACTGACGATTTTTTTTATTTCTTTCACAATCTTAAACCATATCCTTAGAAATTCGCAATAATGAATACCTATTATATTTAAATCCTTATTTTAGCTCAAAACCAAACCCTAAATATGCCACTAATCATTGCCGTTCTAGGTATTTTACTGCTCTTTCTACTGATTGCCAAATTCAAACTCAATGCCTTTCTATCCTTTATTATTGTATGCCTCTTTGTAGGTATTTTTCAAGGAATGGAACTGGAAAGTCTGGTACAATCCATTCAACGAGGTATCGGAAATACCTTAGGTTTTCTGGTCTTGATTCTTGGACTGGGCGCCATGTTGGGAAAATTGGTAGCAGATAGTGGTGCCGCGCAACAAATCACTACGCAGCTAGTAGCCAAATTTGGGGTAAAGCACGTACAATGGGCGATGGTAGTTACTGGTTTTATCGTGGGAATACCGATGTTCTACTCCGTGGGCTTCGTTATTTTGATTCCCTTGGTTTTTACCATAGCATTTTCAACCGGACTGCCCTTACTCTATGTGGGGTTGCCAATGCTAACCTCTTTATCCGTTACACACGGGTACCTTCCGCCCCACCCTGCCCCTACGGCCATCGCGGCCATGTTCAACGCGGATATTGGAAAAACATTATTGTACGGTCTTATTGTAGCTGTTCCCGCTATCATCGTGGCAGGTCCTTTATTTGCCCGTACCATTAAAAATATAGAAGCCAAACCTCTAAAAGAATTTTACAATGCAGAACCCATACCCCAAGAGGAACTCCCATCTACAGCAGTAAGTATTTTAACCGCGCTATCCCCGATCATCTTTATTGGAATAGGTATTGGAGCAGAACAGTTTTTGGAAAAAAGTTTATTGCAGGACATACTAACCTTTATAGGCAACCCTGTAATTGCCTTACTGCTATCCGTGCTCATTGCCATTTATTCACTGGGATTGGCCAAGGGCAAGGAAATGGGTGATTTAATGAATTCGCTATCCACCTCGGTTTCCAGTATTACGATGATTCTATTGATCATTGCAGGGGCCGGAGCTTTAAAAGAAGTCTTAATTGACAGTCAAGTAAGCGATTATATTGCCGATAGCCTTAAAGGTTCGAGCATATCCCCTTTGGTTTTGGCTTGGCTTATCGCCACAGCCATTCGGGTAAGTGTGGGGTCGGCCACTGTAGCTGGACTCACTGCAGCAGGAATTGTACTTCCCTTGGCTTCGGGCACAGGCACAAGTCCAGAATTAATGGTATTGGCCATCGGTTCGGGAAGTTTGATGCTTTCCCACGTCAATGATACAGGTTTTTGGATGTTCAAAGAATATTTTAATCTGACCGTTAAAGAAACGCTCTCCACTTGGACCGTCATGGAAACTTTGGTAGGTATTATGGGACTTATCGGAGTCTTGGTAATCAACAGCATAATCTAATAATATAACCCTATGGATAAATCACCATCACAACAAATGAAGGACTTAAACCTTCAATTACCTCCTGCCCCACCACCTGCCGGCGTTTACCGGCCAGTTTTAGTGGTCGGTAACTTTTTGTACGTATCAGGTCAAGGCCCCGTTAATCTCGATGGCTCCTTAATGATAGGCAGAGCTGGCGATGACCTCGATAAAGAACAAGCCAAATTAGCAGCCAGACAAGTGGGATTAACGATGTTGTCCACCATTACCACGCATTTTGGAAGTTTGGACAAAATCAAAAGAATGGTCAAAGTATTGGGAATGGTAAATTGTACCCCAGACTTTGGACAACACCCTTATGTAATCAATGGTTTTAGTGAGTTGATGGCGGATATCTTTGGAGAAGAAAATGGAATTGGGGCCCGGAGTGCCGTAGGCATGATGCTTCCCAACAATATTCCCGTCGAAATTGAAGCTATTTTTGAACTTCACCCATAAAGACAGCATATGTTCGTATTTGATGCGCATCTAGACCTTGCCATGAACGCCCTGGAATGGAACCGCGACCTTACGCTTCCCGTTTCGGAAATTAGGGAACGTGAGGAAGGAATGAGCGACAAACCAGACCGAGCTAAGAACACCGTATCCCTTCCAGCTATGCGAAAAGGCAATATTGGGCTGTGCATGGCCACACAAATTGCCCGTTTCGTAAAAAAGGGAAGCTCAATACCCGGTTGGAATTCACAGCATCAAGCTTGGGCACAGACCCAAGGGCAATTGGCGTGGTACAAAACTATGGAAGAAGCCGGTGAGATGGTTCAAATCAAGGACAAGGAAGGTTTGGAGAAACATCTCAAGCTTTGGAGTAGTGATGAACCAAAAAAACCAATCGGATACATTTTAAGTTTAGAGGGCGCCGATTCCATTGTGGACTTGAGCTATTTGGAAAAATCTTACGAATCTGGACTAAGGGCCATTGGTCCCGCGCACTATGGTCCCGGTATTTATGCCCACGGGACGGATTCTGTAGGGGGGATTGGACAAAAGGGTCGTGAATTGCTCAAAAAAGTAGAGCAACTCAACCTTATTTTGGATGCCACCCACCTATGTGATAAAAGTTTTTGGGAAACCATGGAGGTTTACAACGGTCCCGTTTGGGCCAGCCACAACAATTGCAGAGCATTGGTAGACCACAACCGCCAATTTTCCGACGAACAAATCAAGGAGCTCATCAGCAGGGATGCTGTGATCGGTGTTGCTTTGGATGCTTGGATGATGGTTCCCAATTGGGTGCGTGGCAAATCCACGCCAAAAGAAATGAATGTGACCCTCGAAATAGCAGTCGATAATATTGATCACATTTGTCAATTGGCCGGAAACGTTGACCATGTTGGTATCGGAACCGATTTGGACGGTGCTTTTGGGAAAGAACAGAGTCCTTGGGATTTGGAAACTATCGCAGACCTTCAAAAAATTCCAAATCTTTTGAGAAAAAGAGGATACAGTGTTTCAGATATTGAAAAAATCATGCATCAAAACTTTATCAACTTCTTGAGAAAAGTTTGGTCGTGATCAAGGAATGAATTGGTTTGTCACCTTTTTTACTCTGAAAATAGCTTTGCCAATGATGTTTTTTCATTTCAAAAGCCAAGGAACTTGTTAAAATAGAGGCTTTTGCTTATTTTCATACCAAAGGGTATTTGATTTTTTATATCTTAGATTCGACCAACAGCAACCTAAAAAATGACCAAGAAAGCAGAAAGAACCACCGCTTATATTATCGAGACCGTAGCTCCAATTTTTAACAAGCACGGCTATATCGGTACCAGTATGAGCGACCTTACCGAGGCTACAGGACTTACAAAAGGGGCGATTTATGGTAATTTTGAAAATAAGGAAGCATTAGCCCTTTCCGCATTTGAACACAACCGCAATTTATTACTAAAAGCTATTGACGATAAGCTGGAGGTTGGCGTTGAGGCCTTGGCAAAACTTTATTCCCTTTTGAATTTTTATAAAAAATATGATGTATTTACCCTGCCCATGGGAGGATGTCCCATACTTAATGTTGGCTTAGATGCTCAGGGCAACAACAAACTATTGGCTGCAGCGGTCAAAGAGACCATTAGCGAAATTGAAGGGAAAATTGCCTTAGTTCTTGAAAACGGGACCAAACAAAACGAAATTAAACTTCCTGTTCCCCCGCTACAATTTGCCAAGCAATTGTTTACCATGATTCAAGGAGCAGTTGCCATGAGTACCATGACCCAGGACCGGAAATATTTGGTGAATACCATAAACTATCTGGAATATTTGGTGAAGCAGGAACTTAAAAAGTAGCTAGTTCCCTTTGACTCGGAATATCCAAGTCTTTTCCATATACTTGCCAAAAAATTTACTGTCGCGGGCCTTTCTAGCCTCATCCATAGTGTTGTAGCGCTCCAAATACACGTAATTGTATTTATTGAGGCTCCTGTAGAACGATTTAGGCTCTAGCCCCTTCCCCCTAAGTGTCTTCATAAAGTTTTCGAAGTACTTTTTGGTACCGTAAACATTAGCAATCAAATAGAAACCAGGTTCCAGGCCATCTTCGCTTTCAACCTCTTCATATCTTTCGTTGGGTCGCACGGCTACTTTTTGGTTCTGTAGGAGCGCAATACTATCTTTTTCACGCTGTAATTCAAGTTGCTCCTTGATTCGTTGTACTTCTGCCAAAGAATCCTTTTCTCGCTGCAATTGTCTTCTCGCTTCGAGTTCTCTTTGTTCTTGCGCTCTGCGCTGTTGTTCGATTTCTTCTTCCCTCCGATTTGGATTGGGCAGCACCACTTCAGGTTCCTCGGGAGGCACTTTTTCTTTTAATTTTGTTTTTCCAAAGTGATAAGAGGCAACAATCTCTATTGTGGGGTCTTCTTCACTCAATAAATCATCCGTACCAAATTCCATCAGCCCACCAACAGAGAATGCATTGGATATGGTAACACCCAATCCGCCAGAAGGTCCGTAAAAACTATTATATCCGCCCTGAACCCAAAATTTTGATGTGGAGAACAATCCATTCAAACCATATTGTGTATCACCGTTGGGAACTGATTTAACATAAATAACGGGGCGAACGTAGCTATCGCCCAAGCCTTCGGACAATTGTATAGGGAAATCATTGCTCAGCGTTCCCGTAATACTCTGGAAGCTTTCCATATTTGATCCATTATTGCCCGACACATTAAAACCAACGGCGTTTTCCAAAGCCAACCCCACACTAAACCGATTGACCAACAATCGTAACCCAGGAGTAAATTGCACTTTAAAGCCTTCCAAGTCTTCCAAGGCAACGGGGTCAGGTTCATCGCCTTGAACATATTGTTCATCGGCAATGGTTTGTTGGAAAGCAAATACATTTAGTCCCACCATCAAACCAACCCCATCATCCAATTCAAAAGTTTGGGCAAAATTCAAATTGCCTCCAGTGTAGAGAAATATTCCCGTATTGTGCTGCAAAAAACCTGCTCCAGCCACTGAAGACGCATTTAATTGATGCGTATAATTTGCGAAAATGGAAGTAGGGTCTCCATCAATACTCTGCCATTGCCACCGCGTCCATATCGAAAGGGAATTGGGGTTATTCCAATCCAACGCATAGGTCGGATTGAACAAACTGGCATTGAATTGCGTTAGGGAATGTTGCCTAAAATCTGATGGCAACGCAGATTCCTGTCCCCAACTTAGGGAGCAAATAACCATTGTAAAGAAACAAACCAGAAACTTGGGCATACGAGAAAATGAAAATTAAACGTTACTTTTAAAACTGAATAACAAAAATACACGGGAACTTTGAATAGAACTATGCGAACCATCAAACCTCTAATCGCCCTTGCAATTATACTCGTTGGATATATTGGCTGCAAAAAAGATACGAAAATTGGGGAAGACCCCGTTATTTCCACCTACTATTTTATAAGGCATGCCGAAAAAGACAGAACCGACCCTGAAAACCCGGACCCAGAGCTAAATCAGGATGGATTGGACAGGGCCATTCGATGGGCCGAAGTATTCGACCCTATTCCGCTGGATATGGTCTATTCCACCAATTATGAGCGTACATCAATGACCGCGGCCCCAACTTCGATCAAAAAAGATATCGATATTGAATACTACGACCCAAATACCATGGATGTCGAAGAGTTCAAGTTGGTAAACGAAGGAAAAAATGTGCTTGTCGTGGGGCACAGCAATACTACCCCCATGTTGGTAAACAAAATGATTGGCTTGGAAAAATACGACGCCATGGACGATACGGACAACAGTAGTTTGTTTATTGTCCGCATAATAGATGGAATCCCGACGGATATCTGGTTAAAAATGGATTGATTTTTTCTAACTTAAAACCGTCAATTCGAGTGAAATTTTGCAAAAATTTTTTATCGAGAATATGGTTTTCGAAGAAAAAATTCTATTCTCGATACTTGTTTTCTCCACTTTTGCTACAAAAACAAACTCGAACTGACGAATTTTTCCACAGAAACACCTATAAGGGAGTCACGGTAATATTGTTCAACTCAATTTTTGATAGCAATTCCAACTCACCCTCGTTGTATCGTTGCCCGATTTCAAAAATTCCTGAGGAGTCATCCTTTGGTTTGTAATTCTCGTAATCCACAAAACGGATACCGTTTACGTAGCGTTCATTGTAAGCTTTTCGAAAGCGCTGTCCTCCGCCATCCACGTGAAAGTCGTAGGCTAGGTAATAAGGCTTAAAGGTTTTTAAATCAAACCAATACAGGTAAGTATCCTCAAAGTCATCGCCCCCGCCCTGTTGGTCAAAAGTGACTTTTACTTTGTAATATTCCTTGTCTTCAATAGTTTCTTTGCCCAAAAGCTCTTTGTTTACGGCAGCATCATTTAACCCGTAGGGCAATCGCACAAAATAATGCACCGAGTTGATGGAGTTGGCGTATTTTACGGCCATGGTATCCGGCACTACCACCAAAGAATCGTTTATATACCTTTCAAAATCATCGCCCCGTTTTACATCGGTAATAGTGGTGGTATCCAAATCGGAAATTCGTGTAAAAACACGAAGGCCATCCACATTTTCGGAAACATAGCTTTTGTCCCTAAAATCAAAAGAGACTTTGCGGTTGTCGAATTGCTTGCCGCCACTATCGGCAATGGAATTGTCAATAATTTCTTGAGCCGTCAAGGCTTTCTTTGGTTCTTGTTTGCACCCAATGGAAAAAACAAGCATTAGGGGAATTAAAATTCTTTTCATGAGTTGGTTTTGGTACTTATTCGTAAAATCTACCATAACATTACAATTTTCTTGGCAAAGAGTTTATATTTTTGTCCACGATGCAGAAAAATATCAACATAAAAAATAGAAGAGCCCGATTTGATTACGAAATATTGGACACCTATACGGCTGGTATTGTTTTGGGTGGTACCGAAATAAAATCGCTCCGATTGGGTAAAGCTTCCATTTCACAAAGCTTTTGTGAATTCAATGACAAAGGCGAACTTTTTGTGGTCAATATGCAGATTGATGAATACAGCCACGCAAGTCATTTTAACCACGCCCCCAAGGCTGTACGTAAATTGTTGCTCAACAAACGGGAACTAAAAAAACTTCAAAAGGAGGTGGCCACCACGGGCCTCACTATTGTTCCGCTCAAAGTTTTTATCAATGATAGAGGTCTAGCCAAAATGAACATTGGCCTAGCCAAGGGTAAAAAACTATACGACAAACGCGAAACCATCAAAAGTCGGGACAGCAAGCGCAACTTGGACCGAATCAAAAAAAGTTTTAACAACTAATTTTTGTCTTCCAGCAAAGGAACAAATCGGAAAGAGCCAAATTCCTTTTTCTCAAACTCTTTTTCTGACTTTCTCTCGAACAAGGTCATAATCTGTTCATCCACTCCAACAGGAATTACCAACCTGCCCCCTACTTTCAATTGGGACAATAACGGTCTTGGCACCTCGGAAGCGCCCGCTGTCACAATAATGCCATCAAAAGGGGCCTCTTCGGGCAATCCTTTATACCCATCTCCAAAAATCATTTTCTTGGGACGGTAATGCATTTTATTGAAGAACAAGCGGGTTGTCTTGAACAATTCCAACTGACGCTCAATCGTGTAAACCTTCGCTCTTAAATGCAATAAAATTGCAGTTTGATATCCACTTCCCGTACCAATCTCCAATATTTTGGCATTGGGTTTCACCTCCAACAATTCACTTTGGAAAGCAACGGTGTATGGTTGGGATATGGTTTGGTCGGCACCAATGGGAAATGCTTTGTCTTGATAGGCATGGTCTTCAAAACCGCTGTCCAAAAACAAGTGTCTTGGAATGGTTTTTATGGCTTCCAATACCTTTTTGTCCGTAACTCCCTTGGCGGCAACAATCTCGGCCAAATTATTGCGCATTCCCTTGTGCTTGTGCGTATCCTTCATCGTCTGTAGTCTGGTGGCACGAATTTATAAAGTTCCCCCAAATATCCCCGTAGTTCCGTTCAAATTTTTATGGAAACTGACATCATATCCGTATTTTTGACAAAAACAGGTAATATGCTAAAAGTTGGTGTCCTGGGAGCAGGACATTTAGGAAAAATACACCTAAGGCTCTTAAACCAATCGGACAAATACGAACTCGTTGGATTTTATGATCCAGACGAGATCAATGCTAAAAAAGTAGCTGCTGAATTTGGTTATTCCCATTACGCAAACATCAACAATTTGATAGACGCTGTAGATGTGGTTGATATTGTAACACCAACCTTGTCGCATTTTGATTGTGCCAAAAAAGCCATCGAAAAAGGCAGGCACATTTTCATAGAAAAGCCAATTACCAACACGCTGGAAGAAGCCGAAGAACTACTGGAGCTCTCCAAAAAACATGGTGTAAAAGGCCAGGTAGGACACGTTGAACGCTTTAATCCTGCATTTTTGGCCGTTAAAGACAAAATCGAGAACCCAATGTTCATCGAAACGCATCGTTTGGCGGAATTCAATCCCAGAGGTACGGATGTCCCCGTAGTTTTGGACTTGATGATCCACGATATTGATGCGATATTGAGCGTGGTGCCTTCGGAAGTGGAAAAAATCAATGCGAGCGGCGTTTCCGTAATCAGTCAATCGCCGGATATTGCCAATGCCCGTATTCAATTTAAAAATGGTTGTGTCGCCAACCTTACTTCCAGCCGTATTTCGTTGAAAAATATGCGTAAGTCACGCTTTTTTCAACGGGACGCTTACATTTCTGTTGATTTTTTGGAGAAAAAAGTGGAAGTGGTAAAAATGAAGGACGCACCCGAAAAGCCTGGGGATTTTGATATGATCCTTCAAAACGCGGAAGGATTGAAAAAACAAATCTATTTTGAAAACCCCGAAATAGACGTAAACAATGCCATTTTGGACGAGTTGGAAACCTTTGCAGATGCCATCAACAACGATACTGATCCCATTGTAAGTTTGGAACAAGGCACCAACGCACTCCGCGTGGCCCTTCAGATAATTGAATCTTTCGAAAATTAATATATTGCCGTTCTCGACCATGCTCGAATTGACAATACTTTAAACAATATACTATGGAAAAAATAGCGGTAATCGGTGCCGGAACCATGGGAAATGGAATCGCCCATGTTTTCGCGCAAAACGGATATAAGGTCAATTTGGTGGACATTGCACAGACTTCCTTGGACAAAGGCTTGGCAACCATCACCAAAAATTTAGACCGAATGATAGCCAAAGAGGTAATCGATGAAGCTAAAAAAGATGCTACCCTTGCAAATATTGCAAGATATACCGATTTAAAAGATGGTGTTTCCAACACTGATTTGGTTGTTGAAGCGGCAACGGAGAACTTGGATATTAAACTGAAGATTTTTGAAGATTTGGATGCAATCTGCAAAGCAGAGACCATTTTAGCCACCAATACGTCCTCCATTTCCATCACGCAAATTGGCGCGGCCACCAAACGCCCAGAAAAGGTAATTGGAATGCACTTTATGAATCCAGTACCGATTATGAAATTGGTCGAGATCATTCGTGGGTACAGTACATCTGATGAAGTCACGGAAACCATCATGGAGCTGTCCAAAAAATTAGGGAAAACCCCAACCGAAGTAAACGATTACCCTGGATTTGTAGCCAACCGCATTTTAATGCCCATGATCAATGAATCCATAGAGACCTTGTACAACGGCGTGGCTGGTGTGGAAGAAATCGATACTGTGATGAAATTGGGCATGGCACACCCCATGGGTCCTTTACAACTGGCAGATTTTATCGGATTGGATGTGTGCCTCTCTATTCTGAACGTCATGTACGATGGATTCAAAAACCCAAAATATGCCCCCTGTCCCCTATTGGTGAACATGGTGATGGCCGGTAAATTAGGAGTAAAATCGGGCGAAGGCTTTTACGATTATTCCGAATCCAAAAAGGCTGAAACCGTTTCTGCGCAATTCAAATAAGAATGTATGGCCATTGTAAAACCTTTTAAGGCCATCCGCCCTACAAAGGACAAAGCTTTTTTTGTGGCATCGCGCTCCTACGAAGAATATTCCAAAGAGGAGCTGAAAGCGATATTGCAGTACAACCCGTTCTCGTTTTTGCACATCATCAACCCTGGGTTCAAATTTGAAAAGAACATCAAGGGAAAAGAACGGTTTGGTTTGGTGCACAATCGATATTTGGAATTTTTGGAGGAAAATGTCTTCCAAAAGGATGAGGAGCCCAGTTTTTATTTATATCAAATCACAAAAAACGATTTTAAAAGTCTTGGCTTTTTCTGTGCTTGCAGCGTGGATGACTACCGTAACAATGTCATCAAAAAGCACGAGGATACCATACAAGACCGAGAGGAGCTCTTTGCCGATTATTTGCATACCGTAGGCTTTAACGCAGAACCCGTTTTGATGACCTACGAGGACAATGAGACCGTGGATGAGATCTTTCAACGCAAAATCGAACGAAAACCCGAGTACGATTTTACCACAACGGACAGGGTGAACCATAAACTTTGGAAAATCTCCTATCCCGAAGGGATTGAGAAACTGGAAAAGGCCTTTGGGGGTCTCGATGCACTTTACATTGCTGATGGACACCACCGAAGCGCATCATCCAGTCTGTTGGCCGACCTGAAAAAATCGGAAAACCCTAATCATACAGGGGAGGAAGCCTACAACTATTTCATGGCCTACCTGATTCCCGAATCGCAGATGCGTATTTCAGAATTCAACCGCATGGTAAAGGATTTGAACGGCTACTCTAAAAAGGAGTTCCTGATTCAGTTGGATGAGCATTTTCGCATAGAGAAACGGGAGAATGGGCTGTGCAAACCGTCCAAAAAACATGAATTCAGCATGTATTTGGAAGGCGAGTTCTATACGCTGCATTTTCGAAAAACCAATCACCAATTTACGGATGCATTGAGCCGATTGGACACCCAAATCCTGTACAAGACGATTTTGGAGCCTATTTTGGGCATTTCCGATCTAAGAAATGACAAACGGATATGCTATGGTTATGGAAAGAACAACCTCATACAAATGAAGGATTTGGTGGACTCCGGCAACTACGCCGTTGGTTTTAGCCTAGTCCCCACCACTATTAAAGAAATTAAGGCAATTGCCGATGCAGGTTTGGTAATGCCCCCAAAAAGCACGTATATTGAGCCTAAGCTCCGAAGTGGGCTGGCTATTTATGAATTGTAAATTTTTAACCCATACTGCATTTTAATGATATTACGATTGAAAACCGTCAGTTCGAGTTTTTTCAGAAGGAAAAAGTATCGAGAACAAGGTTTGTAACTGGAAAAATTCTTTTCTCGATACATTTTTTTGAACTTTGGTTCAAAAAACCACTCAAAATGACGAATTTTTCATCAAAATGCACTGTTATTAATATTGGTGAATTCTGTGCTCAGTTCTTCAACGGGACAAAAACAGCAATCCATAAATTTAAAAGATTCCGAATCATACCGATAGTTGTCGGGAGCGGAATGAGATCAATTAATTAAACTATGTCTGTAAAAGATAACCTTACCACAATAAAATCAGAACTTCCCGACGAAGTTACTTTGGTCGCCGTTTCCAAAACCAAACCCAACGAGGAGATTTTGGAAGCCTACGAGGCAGGGCAATGGGTATTTGGAGAAAACAAAGTGCAGGAGATGGTCCAAAAATGGGAAGATTTGCCCAAGGACATCGAATGGCACATGATTGGCCATGTACAGCGCAACAAGGTCAAATACATGGCCGAGTTTGTTTCTTTGATCCACGGGGTGGACAGCCCAAGGTTGTTAAAGGAAATCAACAAACAGGCTAAAAAACACGACCGAGTAATTCCATGTCTGCTTCAAATCCATATTGCCGAGGAGGATACCAAATTTGGTCTGGACAAAGCAGAACTGGAAGAACTTATCGAGTCTGATACATTCAAGGCTATGGAAAACATCAAAATTGTTGGGTTGATGGGCATGGCCACCTTTACGGACGATATGGATCAAGTGAGGAGAGAGTTTGCCCAGCTTAAATCCATGTTCGATGCACTAAAAGCAAAACTTTCCGATATCACCATCCTTTCCATGGGCATGAGTGGGGATTATAGCATTGCCATTGATGAGGGTAGCACCATGGTACGGATTGGAAGCAGTATATTTGGGGCTAGAAACTATTCATAAACCATTCATTTTCCATGTACTCTATACTCGACATTGAAAGCACGGGAGGAAAATACAATGAGGAAGGCATTACCGAAATCGCCATCCACAAATTTGATGGGCATCAGGTAGTTGATAAATTCATTTGTCTGGTAAATCCAGAAAGAGAAATACAGCCTTTTGTGGCGAAGCTTACGGGCATCAACAATAAAATGTTGCGTTCGGCGCCCAAGTTCCACGAAGTGGCCAAGCGTATTGTGGAGATTACCGAAGGAACGGTTTTGGTAGCGCACAATGCACAATTTGATTATCGCATTCTTCGTACAGAGTTCAGACGACTTGGGTACGATTTTCAACGAAAGACGCTTTGTACGGTAGACCTGTCCAAACAACTGATTCCAGAGGCTGAATCCCATAGTTTGGGAAAATTGGCGCGTTCTCTCGGAATCCCGATGAGTGACAGACACCGTGCCAACGGAGACGCCCTAGCTACTTTGAAACTCTTCAAGTTATTGTTGGACAAAGATTCGGACAAAAGAATCATCACCGAGGTTATTCGCGAGGAAACGCATGGGGAACTTTCGCCAAATCAATTGGATATGGTTTTCAGCCTTCCATCGGAAACAGGTGTGTACTATATGCACGATAAAGACGGGGAAATCATCTTTTTAGGCAAGACCAAGGATATCAAAAAAAGGGTGAACCAACATTTTACCAATGTAGGTAAATTGGCAAGGAAACTTCAAAAAGAAACAAAGAAGGTTACCTACGAAACCACTGGCAGTGAACTAATTGCTATTTTAAAGGCTTATTTGGAACAGCAAAAAAACAAACCCCGATACAATCACGTTTCTAATAAAAAACTCTTTACGCATACCGTGGATTTTAGCCAAAACGGTACCGAACATATTGTTTTGGGCGTCGAAAAAAACAGAGCACTCGAGTATAAAAAAATAGCTTTCAATGGAACAAATGCAGCCAAAAGCTTTATAAGCAAACTATCCGATGAGTTTGAACTTTGCCCTTGCTCATTGCGGGAAGATGAAGTGTGCATACACCGAGAAACTGAACTTACTGCATCGGATTGCAATCAAAAAGTGCTTTCTGCTTTTGAAAAATACAGCATCCGAAAAAAGAGTATTGCATTGACCGATCGTGGTAGGGAAACCGGGGAACGTAGTTTTATTTTGATCAAAAATGGTTGTCTTCAAGGGTTTGGCTATGTGGAACTCAACCATCAAATCAATAATATTCCTATATTGGAATCGATTATGACGCCGATACGAAGCGATGAAAACACTACATTTATTGTGGAAACCTATCTGAGAAAAAACAACCGACTAAAAACCATACCATTAACCTCCTGATCATTGAAAGAGCACAAACCACTATCAAAATGGAAAAACAAACTTCATGAAGTCATTTATGAAGCGGATACTCCATCAGGTAAGTTGTTCGATATTGTTCTTTTTATCCTTATCATCATCAGTGTTGTTTTGGTCATGCTGGAGAGTATTGATGAATTTGATCAGAAGTACCACAGAACACTGTTGACCCTTGAATGGGTGATTACAATTTTCTTTACCCTGGAATACATTGCCCGGTTGATAAGTATCAAAAAACCATTAAAGTACGTTTTCAGTTTTTACGGAATCATTGATTTTTTATCTACTATTCCATTATATCTTTCCTACATTTTGGCTGGCTCACAAGTATTATTGGCGGTACGGGCATTCCGTTTGCTTCGGATTTTCAGGATATTGAAACTCGTCAAGTTTATGGGCGAAGCTTCCCAGTTGCAGTCTGCTTTAAAAGCCAGTCGGGCAAAAATTGCAGTCTTTATCTATGTGGTTTTGATTCTATCCGTCATCATGGGCACGGTTATGTACATTGTGGAAGGGGATGAATCTGGCTTTACCAGCATTCCAAAAAGCATTTATTGGACTATTGTTACTCTAACCACAGTGGGTTACGGGGACATTGCGCCACAGTCCAACCTAGGACAATTTTTGGCCACTGTCATCATGATTTTGGGTTATGGTATCATTGCTGTTCCCACGGGAATTGTTACCGCAGAATTTGCGCGAAATAGAAACAACCAAAAAGAAAATGATGATGAAAAAGGTTTTTTAGTGCACGTAAATACCCAGGCCTGCCCCAGTTGCTCTGTTGAGGGCCATAGGGACGACGCCACCCACTGTTATAATTGCGGACACCCATTATGAGTACAAAAGTTTTATTGACGGTTGTGGGGCCTACAGCGATTGGAAAAACCGCATTGGCCATTCAACTGGCCCATCATTTTGATACTGAAATACTTTCTGCCGACTCAAGACAATTTTTCAAGGAAATGGAAATAGGCACAGCTGTGCCGACCAAAGAAGAATTAAAAAAGGTCCCACATCATTTCATCCAACATAAAAGTATTTTTGAACCCTACTCCGTAGGAGATTTTGAGAAAGAGGCTATCAAGCTATTGGATGATTTGTTTTTGAAGAAGGATATAGTTGTTATGGTCGGTGGTAGCGGACTATATGTTGATGCGGTTGTATCTGGGTTGAATGAGTTTCCCGAAGTTGACCCCGAAATACGGGAAAAATTAAATCAGCAGCTGGAAGAAGAAGGATTGGAGCCCCTTCAAAACGAATTAAAGCAACGGGACCCAAAATATTACAAAAGCGTTGATTTAGACAATCCGCACAGATTGATTCGAGCTTTGGAGGTATGCATTGCCTCGAACAAACCATACTCTTCATTCCTGAACCTCCCCAAACCAAAACGGCCATTTAAAACACTCTATGTTGGGATAGATGCACCAAGGGAAGTAATCTACGACCGAATAAATACCCGCGTTGACCTGATGATGGACGCAGGATTGCTGAATGAGGTCAAAAAGCTCTATCCACACAAAAAACTCAATGCCTTACAAACAGTTGGTTACAAGGAACTTTTTGAATATATTGAAGCGCAGTCCACATTAGAATTTGCTGTTTCGGAAATCAAAAAGAATACTAGACGATTTGCGAAACGGCAACTGACATGGTTGCGAAAAAATAATGGCATTTTGTGGATACCTTATGATGGTGAGCCAAACCAGGTACTACAAATGGTCACAGACCAACTAAAAACTAACCTTTATGCCTAATGGTAAAACTGTGATTGTAGTTATGGGAGTCAGTGGTTCCGGTAAAAGTTCCATCGGAAAACTGCTTTCGGAAAAACTCTCTCGACCTTTTTATGATGGTGATGACTTTCATCCCAAAGCCAACGTAAAAAAAATGAGTTCGGGCCAGCCCTTGAACGATGAAGACCGAAAAGAATGGCTCATTGCCCTAAATAAACTGGCCATAGAACATCGGCATAAAGGCGCGGTTATCGCATGCTCCGCTCTAAAAAAGAATTACAGGAGCCTTTTACGAGCTGGAATGGGAGATTGTATGATGTTTGTTTATTTGGAGGGGTCTTTTGAACTTATAAAATCCAGATTGGATAAAAGAAAAAATCATTTTATGACTGCCCAACTGTTGCAGTCACAATTTGATACTTTGGAAGCCCCGTCCAAAGCAATCATTGTCTCCATTGACAACACTCCTGCCAAAATGGTCAGGGAAATAATAAAAAAGCTTTACGATTAAAGACCCCTTTTTTTCAGCGGAAAAGAGACTGCCTAAAAGTATTGAAACACGTCATTCTGAATTTATTTCAGAATCTCATCATACTGATAAACAAATCAATATGAGAACCTGAATCAAGTTCAGGTTGACGAAACCTCACATTTTGGACAGTCTCTTTTTATTAGTTATTTGAGCGATTTGCTACTGCTCGTTTTCAGCTTTTACAACCAACCTGAAGCCTTCTCCGTGAATGTTAAGGATTTCTACCAAGTCATCTTTTTTGAGATATTTCCTCAACTTGGCGATATACACATCCATACTTCTTGAGGTAAAGTAGTTGTCGTCTCTCCAGATTTTGGTCAGCGCCAATTCCCTTGGCATTAAATCGTTTTCGTGAAGTGCCAACAAACGTAGCAACTCGTTTTCTTTTGGAGATAGTTTAATGGGCTCCTCTTCTTTATATTTTAGGAATCGCAACTTTGAGTTTAAGTGGAAATTTCCGATTTCAAACTCAAATTGTTTGCTGTCGGCCAGAGAGCCAGATGCTTTTCTTTGTAAGATTGCTTTTAGCTTCATCAAAAGTACTTCAGAGTCAAAAGGCTTGTTCAAGTAATCATCTGCACCTGCCTTGTACCCTTTAAGAACGTCCTCTTTCATAGTCTTGGCGGTCAAAAAGATAATGGGAACGTTCTCGTTCTTCTCACGGATTTCCTTTGCGAGTGTAAATCCATCCTTGTATGGCATCATTACGTCCAATATACACACATCGTAGTTGTCTTTTTTGAACTTCTCAAAACCTTCCATTCCATTTTTGGCCAGAACGACATCAAAATCGTTCATGGTCAAATAATCTTTAAGGACAATTCCAAAATTTGGGTCGTCCTCAACCAATAATATCTTTTTTTTCTCGGTATCCATAGTTCGCTTTTTAAATTAAAGGGAGTTTTATATAGAAAGTGCTTCCTTTTCCTTTTTCACTTTCTGCATAAACCTCACCTTGATGATCGTCAATAATTCGTTTTACGTAGGCCAAACCTAATCCATGGCCTTTAACGTTATGTATGTCGCCGGTATGCTCCCGGTAAAATTTTTCAAATACTTTTTTAAGTACGGCTTTGCTCATTCCCGCTCCGTGGTCCTGTACTTTTATAATAATGCTGTTTTTGGCTACCTCGGTGTACACATCAATTTTGGGTGTTTCCGGTGAATATTTTACCGCATTGTCCAGAATGTTCACTATCACATTGGTCATGTGCATCTCATTGGCCAATACATCTGCCCGTTCGGCATCAAGGTGGGCGTTGACATACCCTCCCCTATCCTGCACGATCAAATCAATGTGGGCAATGGCATCGGTTACTATGTCATGCATGTTTACCCTATCCTTGCTAATGTCCAATTGATTTTTTTCCAGTTTGGATATTCTCAAGACATTCTCAACCTGAGCGTGCATACGTTTGTTCTCATCACGAATCATGCCCAAGTATCTCAATACCTTTTCCTTGTCCTCAATGGATTTTGGATTTCGAATCGCTTCCACTGCCAGATTTATGGTCGCTATGGGTGTTTTAAACTCGTGCGTCATATTATTGATAAAATCTGACTTGATTTCAGAGATGCGCTTTTGTTTGATCAACTGGTAAATGGCACTGGAATATGCCAATACAATGACCAATGTAAATACCAAGGACAGCAGCGCCATTCCCATTACCGAGCTAAATATGTACTTCTTCATACTCGGAAAAGTCAACAACAAGGAAAAGTTCGAAACTCCCTCACTGTCCTTAAAAATGGGAGCTTTGTACATTTTGGAACCGGAAAATTTAAATTTTCTCGATCTTATCTTGGTTGGGTAACCTTGACTATAGACCCCGTACTCATAATCCGTATTTATATTTCTATTGCTCAACTCCTGACTGAGAAGCAGTTCCAATTCTTGTTTGGAAACACGTTTATGAATTGGACGTGTCTTTGCAGCTTCCATAAAAACGTCTTCCCACGCGGCTTTATCAATACTGCTTAGACCTCCGATTTTTTCCGCACGCTGTATCGGTGTCAAGCTATAGCTCTTGCCGTCCAGTCCATATTCTTCCTTGAAAACCGCTTTTGTACGTTTGCTGGTAAAATTTTTTATGGTAGTAGTATCTTCACCACCTTGACTTATATCAAAGAACGCTGAGGTTATATTGTAATCTTCTTCGAGGATTCCGTGGGAATAAAAAAGAATCTCATCAGAATTTAAATCACGGTCTACAAACAAAAAATTCTTGTATTGTGTGCTCTTGGGCTCACCTATACTGTCTGCAAGAGAGGCCAAACGATCTGAATATTCCTTCATCTCCCGCTTCTCTACCCTACTTGCAACCTTATCCAGAATGTCCGTGACTGTTCTTGAGAATTGTTCTTCCTTATCGTTTATGGAGGTACGTATCCAATAAACTTGCACGAAAATTATCCCTAAAAGGGATAAACTCATAAGAACAACCAGAAGAACGAATAGCTTCTTGTTCATTGGCGTAAAATTAAAAATTTAACATTTAGTAATTTTAGCGTTTAACCAAAACTTAACATAAATGTTAAAATTTTGATGCTAATGCTAAAAGTTTGAGATGTAGTTCTTTAACCTTTCTTTTGGTTTTGTCCAATTCAAAGTTTTTGAGGGAAAAATCGGCGAGTTCAAGCTTTTGATCATCATCCAGTTGATTTTTCATGCGATCAACAACAGCTTGCTTGGTCACCCTATCCCTATCCATTACTCTTTGAACACGTATTTCGGCAGGTGCTGTTACTAAGATAGTATAATCATACTTATCTTCGGCTTCATTTTCAAAAATCAGTGCGGTTTCCTGCACAACATAGGGTGATTTTTGGTTTTGGGCCCACTTTAAAAAATGATCTCGCACCGCCGGATGCACTATTCCGTTCAGTTTGTCCAGTAATTCTGAATCATTGAAGACTTTATTGGCTATGTAAGGCCGGTTTAACGACCCTTCATCACCATAAGATTCCGACCCCAATAAATTTATAATCGCAGATTTGACTTCTTCTGAGTTTTCCATCAACAGTTTTGCCTCCTTATCGGAATTGTACACGGGAACGTCCAATTCTTTGAACATTTTGGCCACAGTGCTCTTGCCACTGCCAATTCCTCCTGTAAGTCCAACTATCATCATTGCTGTTTCAAAACAAAGTTAACGGTATTCTCTTCCAGCTTTATGTCGTATACTTTTTGCGGACTTTCGGTAATCTCCAAGAACAGTTTACTGCTCTCCGACCCATCCATTTGACCGTAATCTGCGACCACTTCAAAATCTGAAGCCGATATTTCCTTCAGCCGTTCTATGGTGGCCTTGCACAACACGGTTACCGAATTGGGAAAGGTTCTAACTTGATATCCCTCGGGTATATTTACAACTTGAATGGGCACATCAAAAACCTTTTCGGAGAATTTGGATACCTTACCAACTACGGTTGCTCGACCCACTGAAAAAATACTGTTTTCCAAGCCTTTGGGGAAAACCAAGCTCACTTCGCTGGAAAAATCTTCGTTAATGTTGGTTAACTGTATGGGTGCTGTTTTAATGGTCACTATCGTGTCTATCTCGTTTTTTGGACCCTTCACTATTACCGAATCAGGGGATGTTTTGACTTTACCGTCCAATATATAGTTTTGTTGAAGTTGTATGTTCAACTTAGGTTCAATGGGTATTTTCCTGGAGTCCACTTGATATAAATCCACATCCAATACACTGCGGTCCAGATCCAAGACAGAAATATTTTGAGAAAGCTGCTGATCCATCTGCCTCCGCAATGCTTCCTCACTCATTACATAACCACCATTTTGAAATTCAACTTGGGAAACATCAATATCGATGCGGCGTTTAAAAACCTTGTAGTATAAAAACTGAAAGCCGCTGGTTCTGAGTTTGGCTTCAATTTGAGAGTTGGAATTTTTACCCAACAACAACGAGTCGGGAAGATTTCTATAATTAAGCGTAAAATAGGCCCTCGACTCGTACGTTTCCGAAAGGTTGCTGATAAACCAAGCCAAAAAGGAGCACAGCAGGAACAGCGAAAATACTTTCGCTTTCTTCTGATTGAGGCCATTCAATACCTTTTTAAACACTTTTATTTTTTCTTGAAAAATAGTTTGGGAAACAGTTCCTCTGGATTCCTATTACTAAAGTTAAGCAACATTGTGGACTTGAAAAAACCTATTCCATATCCCGTAAACTGTATCAAGGTTGCCAATATGGCCAAAACAGCCACCACAAGCTTCCTGTTCTTGACCAGTGCATCCAAAAACAGAATGAAAAAATAGAAAACATATAACATCAAAGGCAACCAAAGTCCAAAAATTGATAGCGTTAAAGCGGTGACCAACCCCAGCATAAACAAGGTAGGAAACCAGTAGGTAGGTTTTGCGGTTCCAGGATGCCATTTGTTGAGTATGGGCCGAACCATCCCGAATTTATTCACCTGAATGTAGAATTTGTTCCAGTCAATGCGTCTTTTATGGTACACAAATGCCTTGGGGAACAATCTTGTATCAAACCCCGCTTTCCATATGCGAAAAGTAAGGTCTGGGTCTTCGCCTGGGTGTATTTGGCCAAAACCGCCAGCTGTTTCAAATGCAACTTTGGAAATCCCCATATTAAAACTACGGGGTTGAAATTTACCTACCGCCTTTTTACCGCCACGGATACCCCCTGTGGTCAAGAATGAAGTCATTACATAATTAATGGCTTTTTGCACCGTGGTGAATGATGCATCGGCAGCATCCGGGCCACCAAAACAATGCACAAATGACCTGTTCAGCTCCTTGTCAACTTCTGATAAATATTGTTTGGGGAGAATACAATCCGAGTCCAGAACAATAAAATAATTCCCCTTCGCCTTTTTCATTCCAAAGTTTCTGGAATCTCCGGGGCCTGAGTTTTCCTTGGAATAGTAGGAAATGTTGAGTTTGTGCCGAAACCTTTCCACAATGCTGTCCGAAGGTTCCGTAGAACCGTCCTCCACAATGACCACCTCAAAATCTTTTTGAAAATCTTGTTGTCGAAGACTTTCCAACAGTTCCCGAATTTCTTCAGGCCTATTGTATACTGGAACTACTATGGAGAACAGCGTATTCATTTGAAACAGAAAGAGGGTGTCTAAAAAGTAAGGCGATGTCATTTTGAGCTTGTCAAAATATTTTCAACTTACTGATAATCAATATCGGTTTCGACAGGCTCAAACCTGACAAATCAAGTTATGAAGCCTTTTAAACACCCTCTTCCTTATATTTTATAAGGTTTATTCCGAAAATTCATCGATTACTTCTTGGCTCACCCCTGTATTGGAGAAGCCACCATCGTGGAATAGGTTCTGCATGGTTACTTTTTTGGTCAGGTCGGAGAAAAGGGAAACTGTATAGTTCGCACAATCATCAGCGGTGGCATTGCCCAATGGCGACATTTTTTCCGCGTAGTTGATAAATCCATCAAACCCTTTTACACCTTGTCCAGCCGTAGTTGGGGTTGGGGATTGCGAAATGGTATTTACCCTTACTTTATGTTCTTTTCCAAAAAAGTACCCAAAACTTCTGGCTACAGACTCCAAATATGCTTTGTTGTCAGCCATATCGTTGTAGTCCGGGAACGTTCTTTGGGCTGCCATATATGTCAAAGCCACAATACTTCCCCACTCGTTCATAGCTTCCGCTTTGTAAAGCGACTGCATTACTTTATGAAAGGATAGTGCGGACACGTCCCAACCCTTCTCGGTAAAGCTATAGTTCTCATCGGTGTATGCTCTTCCTTTTCTAACATTGACGGACATTCCTATGGAATGAAGCACAAAATCCAATTTGCCGCCCAAAATCTCCATGGACTTCTCAACCAAGTTTTTTAAATCCTCTTCGCTAGTGGCATCTGCGGGAATAATTTCTGAATTGGTTTTCTCCGCCAGCTCCTTGATCTGTCCCATGCGCATAGCGATGGGTGCGTTGGTAAGTACAAATGTACCTCCCTCTTCATGAACACGTTCTGCGGTTTTCCAAGCAATGGAGTTAGGGTCCAAAGCGCCAAAAATGATTCCTTTTTTACCTTTTAAAAGATTGTATGCCATAGTTTCTTGCTATTGTTGATTGTAAGACAAAGATATTTAAACTAATTGAATGTTAACCCAACACAAATAGATAGATTCTCGTTATGCTTAACTTGTTTCAGCACCCATCCCATCCAATAGCCCTATTTATGGGACCCTAAAATAAATTCAGCGATAAAGTATAGTCTTACTTTTAATTAAAGTTTGTCATTTCGAGTGATTTTTAAACCGTAAGGGTAAAAAATTGTATCGCGAAATGAGTGTTTTAAGATATAAATCTGTTCTCGATACTTTTTCATTCTGAAAAAACTCGAACTGACAATTTGCACACTAAGTCTAATTATTGCAACAGCTCCTTGGCGTGCGCCAAAGCGGATTCGGACAGGGATTTGCCCCCCAACATCTCGGCCAGTTCGCGAACGCGCTCATCCTTGCTCAATTGTTTGATGTGCGTACTTGTACCCTCAGCCCCCTCCTCTTTATATACCTTAAATTGATAGCGCCCTTTTGATGCGACCTGTGGTAGATGTGTGATGGAAAATACCTGCATGCTACTGCTCATTTGCTGCATAATCTCTCCCATTCGGTTTGATATTTCCCCGGAAACCCCTGTATCGATCTCATCGAACATCATGGTGGGCAGGTTTTCATATTCGGCCAAGATTGATTTTATCGTCAACATGATTCGGGAAAGCTCCCCGCCTGATGCCACCTTCTTCAGCTCGCCATAATTGGAGCCTTTGTTAGCGGAGAACAAGAAAATCAAATCATCTTTTCCATTGGTTTTAAAGGATTTGGACGGGTTCACTTCAATATTGAAAGTAGCCGATGGCATACCCAACGATGCCAGGTTCGTCTGGAGTCTTTTATTCAATTTAGGGATGACGGCCTTTCTGCCGTCGCTTATTTTTTTGGCCCAGGCATCCACTTTTTTGGTGATGGTAGCGACTTCTTCTTGTTTTTGTTTGATTTTGGACTCAATATTGGCCACTGCATCCACTTTTTGGGCCAAATCCTCCCGAATGACAATCAAATCCGAAACCGAATCCGTATGATGCTTTTTCTGAAGGTCGTACAATTGCTGTAATTGTCCATTCACCACTTCGAGTCTGGCAGGATTCGCTTCCACGCCTTCTTGTAACTGCTCCAATTCCGATGCAATGTCGTCGGTTTCTATCAATACGGATTGAATCCTATCGCTCAACAATTTATAATCGGTGCCAAAATCCGTCAGCCCTTGGAATGCACGTTTTAAGTCGGTAAGGCGGCCCACAATGCCCAATTGTTCATCGTTCAACAATTGATGGCCCGCGGACAATTGTTCCATAATCTGCTCAACATTGCTCAACTGCTCATACTCCTCCTCCAATTCTTCCTGCATGCCTTCCTTGAGCTTTGCTGCCTCCAATTCTTCCAGCAAAAAACTATTGTAATCGTGTTCTTTATCCGCTTCAGTCTGAAAATCTTCCAATTTTTGAAGCGCCTTGGATGCCGCTCGTAACCTTTCAAGCTCTTCGGCGTATGTTGACAGGTTTTCTGAGTTGTCGGCCAGAGCATCGAGCACCTTCATCTGAAAATCGTTGTCGGTAAGGCGCATGGTCTGGTGCTGGGAGTGTACATCCACCAACTGATCGCCCAATGCCCGCATCACATCCAAAGTAACGGGAGAATCGTTTACAAACGCCCTGGATTTACCACTGGGCAGGATTTCACGACGAAGAATGGTCTTATCGTCATAATCCAAGTCATTATCCTCAAAAAATGGCTGAAGTTGATATTTGGATACATCGAACTCTGCTTCGATAACGCATTTTTGCGCCGTGTTTTTTAATGATGATAAATCGGCGCGCTTTCCCAGTACCATGGAAAGACCTCCCAAGAGAATTGACTTCCCTGCACCCGTTTCACCGGTTATTGTGGTGAATCCGTTGGAAAACGAAACACTTACATCATCAATGAGTGCGTAATTTTGGATGGATAGATTTACTAGCAATATGGAAGATTTTACCCGTAAAGATAAACCTCTTTATAGAATTGCACTAACCCATTGTAGATTTCGATAAAATTCGTCATTTCGAGTGGATTTCACGATAGGATGAGTGAAATTTGTATGGAGAAAAAGAATTTTTGTCTCAAAAAAGTTCTCGATACATTTCGGCACCGCTCAATGCAACGCGATTTTTCGTTCCTCAAAATCACTCGAACCAACCAAAACTAAGTTGTATGTTCAAAATGCACAACGGATTGCCCTAGTAATTTATCTCATTCCATGTGCCGGAATAAAATGGAGCTACTTTGTTCAGGGTTTCCTTGAGCTTAACAATGTCCACTTTGGGGCCATCGGAGAAGATGTTCTGAATTTCCTCGGACTTGGCATCAAAAAAAGTTTGAATCAAAAAGGCGTTAGGCCTACGGCTGATGAGCGTTTCAAACAAACGAAGGCTACCAGCTATGATTTGTTTGCCCGTACTGTTATTGTCCGCCAAGATATCGAGACCTTTTCTGTGATAGTTGTACATAGCGATACGATACTCCCGAAACGAGTTGCTCAAAAGATTATCAACCAATTCAAAACGGCTACGGTCACCTGTATCCTGACTCCAACCACTGTAGCTGGAACTTTGTGCCTGGGTCACAATATTCTGGGCCCTACGGTAAAAATCGTTTCCGCCTTCCAAGGAGAACGTATCTGCATCCAATCCCAAAATAACATAAACATAGTACGAGATAACCCCTACCAAATTGGAATCAAAATTATTGGGATTATACACCAAAGGTTGAAATTCCTGATATTGAAAATTGAAGGAGTTGTCTTTATAATTAAAAACAGGGCTTTCGTAGGTGGTATTAAAAACGGGGCGTGTGGATTGAATCTGGATATTGGCCTCAAAACGGTCCGATTCGTATTGGGTAACGGTAATGAACATACGTGCATTGACCCGCTCATTTTCGCGGTACACCCTGTTTGTCCATTTACTTTTGTTCACAAAATCGTTAAGGGAGCGTTCCAAAGTCCTAAAAATCTGCTGATTGGTCTGCCCCACTTGGTCTGAGTTTACAGTAACCTGGCAATTCAATTCCTGTGCATAACTCCCAAAGGCAGCACACAATAGAAAAACGGAAAAAAGTATGTTACGCATGGATTCTGGAGATGATTTCTTCCCAAATATCGGAAGCTACTTCAGGCTTCGTCTTCAAATCAAACGTTTTTATCTCCGAATTCTTATCTATAAAGGTGATTTTATTTGTACTTCCGCCAAATCCTGCACCATCGTCTTTTAAAGAATTGAGCACTATGCCATCCAAATGCTTTCTTTTGAGTTTGCCTTTGGCATTTTCGAGCTCATTTTGGGTTTCCAAAGCAAACCCGACCAAGAATTGATTTTTCTTAATCTCACCAAGCGACATTAAAATATCAGGGGTTCGTTCCAGTTCTATCTTCATATCTCCCTCCTGCTTCTTTACCTTTTCCGAAGCGACGGTTTTAGGACGATAATCTGCCACCGCGGCGGCACAAATGGCAACGTTCATATCAGCATAATGTTCGTGACAGACTTCGTACATATCCTGTGCTGAAGTTACCCGAATCAATTCGATATTTTTATGGTCGATGTTCAAATGGGTTGGACCTGAAACCAATATTACTTTGGCTCCCAAATTGGCTGCTTTTTTGGCCAGTTCAAATCCCATAGTGCCTGTGGAGCGATTTCCCAAAAAACGAACGGGGTCGATGGCCTCTTGCGTGGGTCCCGCAGTGATAAGTACTTTTTTATCAGTCAATGGCAACCCCTTGGACAAATCTGTCTCTATAAAACTGATGATATCCTCTGGCTCTGCCATACGTCCTTCCCCATGCAATCCACTGGCCAGTTCACCGGATTCGGCTGGAATCATTGTGTTTCCAAAAGATTGTAGCTTATCGAGTGAATTTTTGGTGGATGGGTGCTTGTACATATCCAAATCCATGGCCGGGGCAAAATAAACCGGGCATTTTGCGGATAAATAAGTGGCTAAAAGGAGGTTATCGCAAGTGCCATTGGCCATTTTGGACAACGTATTCGCCGTGGCGGGAGCAATAAGCATTATATCTGCCCAAAGTCCTAGCTCCACGTGGTTGTTCCAGGACAAACTGCCATCCTCTTCATTCACAAAATCCATTAAAACGGGATTTTTGGAAAGGGTGGAAAGCGTGAGGGGAGAAACAAAAGAGCCGGCACTCTGGGTCATAACAACTTTGACCTGGGCACCAGCTTTAATCAATAAACGAACAAGAAATGTGGTCTTGTAGGCGGCAATTCCCCCGGATACTCCCAAAAGGATATTTTTACCGCGAAGCATTTCTTAAGCGTCTTTCTCTGTATTCCTGTAGTAGATTTTATCTTCCAACCACTCTTGTACCGCCAAAGCGTGTGGTTTTGGCAATTTTTCATAGAACTTGGAAACTTCGATTTGCTCCTTGTTCTCAAAAACTTCTTCCAAGCTATCGCTGTAAGTAGCAAATTCCTCAAGCTTCTCCAGCAATTCCTTTTTTATTTCGGAATTGATTTGGATAGCTCTTTTTGCAGCTATGGAAATAGCTTCGTAAATGTTTTCGGTTTTCGCGTCGAACTCGTTTCTGTTGAGTGTTACTGTGGAAACCGGGGCCTTTGTGTTTTTCAAATCTTGCATGTGCAGTAGTTTAAAAACTAATTTTTATTTGGATAAGGAAGGTGTATATACGCTTAATTCCTGTCGAATTGTTTCCGCAAGTTTATCTGCTTCATCTTTAAATTTCGTCTCCGGAAAATATCGCAATAAATTATTATAAGAATCAAGAGCCTCTTCCAATCGCTCTTGTTGCTTGTCTATTGTACTGTTCAAAGCTAACACGGTAGTTGCTTCGATTCTATAGTAAAGGGCTTCTTCCCTGTAAACGGAACCGGGATTGTCGGTGATAAAATTATCCAAGGCCGTTATTGCCGATATCAATACAGGTAAATTAAACTTCCCTAATTTATTGAATTGCTTTGCAATCTCTATCTGTTTCTTCTCTTTTTTGGTGGTCAACTCCTTGGCCATGGCATTGGCCTCTTCAAAATATTCCGATTCCGAATAATTGTTGATAAAGGTTTGGAGCTTCAGCAAGGCTTTGTCCGTATCGGTTTGATCCAAAGAATATCTTGGAGAGAGCATATAATAACTTTTGGCCCCCAAAAAACTGGCTTCCTGAATCTTATCACTTCGCGGATACGATTTGATAAAACGTTCAAACTGGTAACCTGACAAATAATAATCACCGTTTTTAAAATAGCTGTCGGCAAAAAAGAACATGACCCGTTCTCCCTGGGGTTTCCCCACATAGGTAGGTGCAATCTGTTCGAACAAGCGAACTGCTCTTTTATAATCACCCTCATTGTACAGCTTCTCGGCCATTTCATATTTGGCCTTTGTATCGGTCTCCTTGAGCACTTTTTGGTACTCACTGCAGGAAACCAAAAGAACGGCTGCTACACAAAGAATTAGTATTGACCTCATTTTCAAAAACATTTTGCAAAATTAGTGATATTGAACGGATATAAAAAAAGAATTTTCACCATTCAAATGTAAAGGGTAAGCTGGCCAATCCCCAATAATTTGGGCAACATTTAACGAACTTTAAGCATGTGCCCTGTCGAGCACTTTCAGCGAGGTTGCAATTTTCTCCTTTAAAGTGGGTGTTGCTTCCATCAAAGGCAACCTAACCGTTGCCCTGGAAATACCTTTCTGCTCAAGAATACTTTTGATGCCTGCCGGATTACCTTCTTCAAAAATAAGGGACATTAAAGTGGTTAGCTTATGATGGATGTCATAGGCGCCTTCTCCATTGCCTTCCAAACCAAATTTGATCATCTCTGAAAATTGTACGGGCAATCCTTGGCCCAGCACCGAGATTACTCCTGCCCCACCCGATAATACGCTCGGCAAAGCAGTGGCATCATCACCGGAAATCACCAAGAAACTTTCTGGTTTGTACTTGATGAGTTTATCTATCTGCACCGAATCTCCGCAGGCTTCCTTTATTCCAACGATATTGGAAAAGTCTTCAGCCAATCGCAAGGTGGTTTCGGGTAACATATTGCTTCCCGTTCTAGCAGGCACATTGTACATGACAACAGGGATGGGAGATGCTTCCGAAATTACTTTAAAGTGCTGGTATATTCCTTCCTGCGTGGGTTTGTTGTAATAAGGTGAAACGGACAAGATTGCTTCAAAATCCGATAGATCCAATATTTTTAACTCTTGGGCCACAGCCATGGTATTGTTGCCCCCTACACCAAGTACCAAAGGTAGTCTTCCTGCATTGGTACGAACCACAACATCGACCACCAATTGTTTTTCGGCTTGTGAGAGCGTTGCAGATTCAGCGGTTGTGCCCAACACTACCAAATAATCCACGCCTCCTTGAATGTTGTATTCCACTACGCGCTCCAATGCATCAACATCTACCGATAAATCTTCTCTGAACGGGGTTATCAATGCCACTCCTGTTCCGATCAATTGTTCCATTTGTTCAAATTTCTTGTAAAATCTTTAAATACTTCTTTAACTCATCCTTGAACAACCTAAAATCGTTTATGGATGTATTTAAGATCAAATCGTTGACCTTGGGGTCCTGGGCGCCCAAACCTACTTTGAGACGAGCGGGTGTTTTTACCGACAACAACTTCATCATCAAATTATCTTCTTCGTAATAATTGATCAACATATCGTACTCCCTCCCCAAAAACTCAAGAACATAACCGTTCTCTATCTGCCCTTTCCATCCTAGGTCCTTATCCGAGAACATTTGGATGGCATACGGTGAGTTTTTGTCATATTCCCTTTTGTAGCCAATAATTTTAATGGCATTGGGCCGTAACGCAAACTCATCAATAAGTTCGTAAAAGGCCTCTGCTTTTTGGAAATTATCCACGTCAACAATACAGCCGATGCTGGTAATTCCCTTTTCCCTGGCCACGGACCTTGGAGGCTTTTCCATTTCCTCCTTTAAATATTTTAGCCCGGATTTAACCTTAAATTTGTCCTGGAGTCCTTTCAAAAACATATTTTTGATGATTTTTACAAAGGTAAATAATCTACCAAGACGACTTAACAAAGATACGCACGTGAACAATCTAAAATTTAAACAATTTGTTGTATTTACAACTTTTTGTTTTTTTATGGCCTGTAAAACCGATACGGGTAAACTCGTCAAAATTGAGGGCAAGAATATTCCGGTAGATACTACAATTACCCAAACCGATTCCATTGTCAGCTTTGTGGAGCCCTACAGGAAAAGAATAAACGAGGTGCTGGACAGTACCTTGGCCTATGCTCCCAAGGCCCTATTGTTGAATGATGGCGATCGCACCTCATCCATGGGCAATTTAATGGCGGACATTGTTTTGGAACAAGCTGCCCCCATTTTTAAGTCCAGATCGGGCAACCAAGTGGATTTTGTGGTGCTGAACGCCGGTGGTGTGCGCTCCATAATTTCCCAAGGCTATGTAACCGCCCGTAACGCTTATGAGGTAATGCCCTTTGAAAATTATATTGAAGTGGTAGAACTCAGCGGTTCCGCTACCCGACAGTTGATCAATTTTGTAGCCAAATCTCCCCGAAGGCATCCGGTATCGGGCATTGAAATTATAACCAACCAAGACCGTTCGCTGGAAACCGTCAACATACAAGGTCGACCTTTTGATGAAAATCGAAATTACTACGTGGCCACTTCCGACTATTTGGTAAATGGTGGACCGAGCGTTGGTTTTTTTGATGAAATGATTTCAAGAACAGCAACGGACTATCTTTTACGCAATGCCATCATCGACTATCTTAAAAAAGTAGATACCTTGAAAGCTGAAGCTGACGATCGCATAAAAATATTGAACTAAATGAAAAGAAGGGATTTCATATCAAACACTACTGCAGCCTCTACCCTGATTGGTCTTGGGGGCCTTAGTTTAAGTTCCTGCTCCAATTTTGGGAAAAAGAAAATTACTATTCTGCACACCAACGATGTGCACAGTCATATCGATACCTTTCCTACTTCCCACTCCAGATACCCCAATTTGGGCGGGGTTGCCCGAAGGGCCACTTTGGTGGAACAGATTCGCAACGAAAACCCCAATACGCTGCTTTTTGATGCAGGTGATATTTTTCAGGGCACACCCTATTTCAACTTTTATGGAGGTGAATTGGAGTTTAAACTGATGAGCAAACTGAATTACGATGCGGCCACCATTGGCAACCACGATTTTGATAATGGTATAGATGGTTTGTTGGCACAAATGCCCAATGCCACTTTTGAGATGATTTCTGCCAACTACGACTTTTCCAATACCGTTATGGATGGTTATGTAAAACCTTTTAAAATTTATATGGTTGATGGTGTTAAAATCGGTGTTTATGGTCTTGGTATTGAATTGGACGGGTTGGTCACCAAAAAACTGTACAAGGATACGCAATATTTGAATCCTTACGAGATTGCTTTGGATACGGAAAAGCAACTAAAAGAGGAGGAGCAATGTGATTTGATTGTCTGTCTATCCCACTTGGGCTACAACTACAATAACCCAGAAATACCCTGCGATACCCGATTGGCACAACGGACGTTTTACACCAACCTCATAATTGGCGGACATACCCATACTTTTTTGGACAAACCCGATGTACGCACCAACCAAAACGGAAACTCCGTATTAGTGAACCAAGTGGGGTGCTACGGTATCAACCTTGGGCGTATCGATTTTTATTTTGACACGGACAAAAATGCTTCTGCCGAAGGCGTGAGTATTGTGGTTTGATACTCCAGGGTCTGATGATTCGATTATTGGATGGTTCGATTGTTGGATGGATGAAAGGAAAAAGGGCAAAAAGTAAAAGTAATAATTGATGATTGTTTATTGTGAAGTGTTTCGACACGGATTGCAATAACTGAGACTCATCAACTTCTTTGTCATTCTTAAAAACGTGAAGAATCTCATCAAAATTTACTTTTTCTTAGTCTCTTAAATAATGGATTCCTGCCTTCGCAGGAATAACAATGGACACGGATTTCACGAATAGCCACGAATGCTTTTCGCTTGAACTTGAAACTTACAATTGTAAAGGAGATTCTCCAGGCGCTTTACGCTTTATGTTCAGATTTCTCATTCTGATGCTATACATCTCATTTCGAAATGACTGAAGATTAAAAATTATGGTTGATTTTACCTTAGGATATTTCTATCGCTATGCTCTTTCAGAATAACGAGTACCCTATTGATAATTGTTCAATGTTGATTGTTTGTTGATTAAAGGTTCGCTTTGACCAGAACTCTTAGCTCTTCGTCCAAACTGTATTCCGGAAAAGGCTTGTTGGCCCTTCTGTACCAATAGCCAGCGTTCCATTTATCACCTTCTTTGCGGTGCAGGTAGGCGTGAATCCAACTGCCCATTTGGGATTGAAGATCTTGTGCAATATTGTGTGAGCCCTCCCAATCCCCTTTTGCATCGAACCAAAGGGATTGCAAAGCATCTGGCCATTCTTTTGGCGGTCCCTTCTGTTCCAAGGTTGATTCAAATTCTTCGAAGGTTTTTGGTATCATGATTCAAGTTTTTGCAAAAATTCCTGTTCCGATATAATGGGTATCCCCAGGCTTTCTGCTTTCGTCCGCTTGCTTGGTCCCATTTTATCACCAGCAACCAAAAAACTGGTTTTTGAAGATACCGATGATGCCACTTTGCCCCCATTGTCCTCTATCATTTTTTTCAAATCATTTCTACTGATGGTCTCGAAAACTCCAGAAACCACAAACGTCTGCCCTTTGAGCAATTCGGTTTGATTCTCTAATTGTTCCTCTGACAATGAAAATTGCAATCCGTAGGATTTTAACCGATCTATAATTGCAACGTTGGCAGGCTCGGAAAAAAAACTGACCACACTTTCGGCAATCCGTTCCCCTATTTCATCCACAGCAACCAATTGCTCCGGTGAAGCTGCCATCAATGCATCGATATTTTTGAAGGCTTTTGCCAGCTTTTTAGCTACGGTCTCCCCGACATATCGAATTCCCAAGGCAAAAAGTACCCGCTCAAACGGAATTTTCTTCGATGCTTGTACTCCATGCACCAAGTTCTCGGCCGATTTATCAGCCATACGTTCCAATGGCAAAATTTGTTCCTTGGTCAGAATATAGAGATCCGCATAGTTAGCAATCAAGCCTTCATTAAAAAGCAATTCCACCGTTTCACCGCCCAAACCTTCAATATCCATGGCCTTTCGGGAAATAAAATGTTGGATGCGCCCGGTTATCTGAGGTGGACAACCAATGTCGTTTGGACAAAAATGCTGGGCCTCTCCTTCTTTACGGATCAGTTCGGTGCCACATTCGGGACAGTGGGTAATGTACTCCGTTGGCTTTGAATCTATTGCTCGCTTAGTAAAATCAACTTTGACTATTTTAGGGATGATTTCCCCTCCTTTTTCCACAAAAACGGAATCGCCTTCGCGTACATCGAGCTTGGCAATCTGGTCCGCATTGTGAAGCGAGGCACGTTTTACCGTGGTTCCCGCCAACAAGACGGGTTCCAAGTTGGCAACAGGCGTAATGGCACCCGTCCGCCCAACTTGATAGGTGATTTTATTTAAGATTGTTGTTGCTTGCTCGGCCTTGAATTTGTAGGCCATCGCCCATCTTGGGGATTTAGCGGTGTAGCCTAGTTCTTCCTGCTGCTGGATGCTATTTACTTTTACCACTACGCCGTCCGTTTCGTATGGTAGATTGTGACGGTTTATCTCCCAATAATCTGCAAACTGCATTACTTCCGTTGTCGATTTACAAAGCTTTGCCACGGTTGGCACCTTAAAGCCCCATGACCTGGCTTTTTCAAGAACCTCAAATTGAGATGTAACTCCCAAGTTTTCGCCAGCAATACTGTACAACAGACATTCCAACGGGCGTTGAGCCACCAAGGCGCTATCTTGAAGCTTTAAACTGCCCGATGCCGTGTTCCTTGGGTTCATGTACGGGTCTTCACCAGCTTCAACACGCTCTGCGTTCATTTTCGCGAAGCCTTCGAGCGTCAAAATAATTTCACCTCGAATATCAAATTTTGGTGGATAGTCCCCCTTCAACTGTAAGGGAACCGATTTTATGGTCTTAATGTTGTTCGTTACATCATCACCTTGAAAACCATCCCCACGGGTAACGGCCTTCACCAATTGTCCATTTTCATAGGTTAGACTTATGGAAGCTCCATCATACTTTAATTCGCAGGTAAATTCAACTTCGGCATCACCCAAAATACGTTGAATGCGTTTTTCCCAATCCTCCAAATCTTCCTTGGAATAGGAATTATCCAAAGAATACATTCGATGCTCGTGGGGAACGGTCTCAAAATTTTTTGTGACCATTCCCCCTACCCGCAATGTTGGCGATGTTGGGTCCTTAAATTCTGGGTGTTCCGTCTCGAGTTTTTGAAGCTCTTTCAGCTTCATATCAAATTCGTAATCGGAAATGGACGGCTCATCGAGCACGTAATATTTATAGTTGTGCTCCCTTAGCTCCTCGCGAAGGGACGTTATTTTATCTTGGATGTTCATTTTTTAATTGCTTTTAGCATTCTATCGTTGCCAAAAATATCTTTTCGCAGTTCAATTTCCGAAAAATTATGGGCTTTGAAAAGTGCTTTGGTCTCCGCTCCCAAATACTGATTGATTTCAACAAACAACTTTCCATTTTCGGATAGATGGCTTTCTGCAAAATCGATAATGGCCCTGTAAAACAACAAAGGGTCTTCATCCGAGACAAACAAAGCTGTATCTGGTTCAAAATCTTTTACATTTTTTTGGATTTTTTCTTTCTCCAACTCCCTGACGTATGGGGGATTAGATACAATTACATCAAAAGCAAGTTCAGACTCAAGTTCAAGTTCAGGATTAAGAATGTCCTGATGCATAAACCCAATATCCACTCCATTTGA
>TARA_R110002012_G_scaffold206357_1_pt1 | contig 54694 bp, 57 predicted proteins | sample TARA_R110002012 | Tara Oceans TARA_R110002012 (sample SAMEA4396515) | marine metagenome | biome: Westerlies Biome; feature: [DCM] deep chlorophyll maximum layer (ENVO:01000326); material: water (ENVO:00002006), including particulate matter (ENVO:01000060) such as... | depth 40 m
TACCAACTGCTCCAGCTGATGTGACTGTACAATGTGAAACAGAATTACCATCTGCTACTGACTTAACAGCTACAGATAACTGTGCTGGTGATATTGTTGCTTCTCCAGTAGATTCTACAGATAATTCGGATCCTTGTAATGTTATAATAACAAGAACTTGGACATTTACCGATGGATGTAATAATACATCTAATGTATCCCAAACTATAACAGTTGCGGATACTACGCCTCCTGTTGCTCCAAATGCTCCAGCTGATGTAGCTTACCAATGCATAAGTGAAGTACCATCTGCTGCTGACTTAACAGCTACAGATAACTGTGCTGGTGATATTGTTGCGTCTCCAGTAGATTCTACAGATAATTCGGATCCTTGTAATGTTATAATAACAAGAACTTGGACATTTACCGATGGGTGTAATAATACATCTAATGTATCCCAAACTATAACAGTCGCGGATACAATTGCACCTATTGCGACTAATGATCTATCTGATATTTTCGTTACATGTAGCCAAATACCAGAACCTCCTACTCTTGCTTTTGATGATTGCTCAAGTAATGTAACTATTGTAAATTTTGAAGAAGTAAATACGTCTGATGGTACAGAAACAGATTATGAAATTATTTGGAATTGGACAGTTGTTGATACCTGTGGAAATCAAGCACAATTAAGTCAGGCTATTTTTGTAACAAATGAAAACATCATCACTTCTCTAAATGATGATCGTTGTACAGATGATGGAATAATTGATTTATTTGATTATTACAATGGTACCGATACTTCAGGAACATGGATTTCAGAAAACAACAGTGTAACATTAGATGGTAGCTTCTTTGACCCTATAAGTGTTGAATTAGGCGACTATACTTTTAGCTATACTGTTATGGAAAATAGCTGTACAAGTACTACTGAAGTCACCATTAATGTTAATGATGATTGTATTGTATTGGCACCCGAACCTTGTGATAGAGAGAATATCGTAGTCTCAACTGCTATAACACCAAATGGTGATCAATGGAATGAAAATTTCGAAATTTCAGGAGTTGATAGCTGTGGATTTGCCTATGATATTCAAATATTCAACCGATGGGGAGCTATCATATATAAAACAAATAACTATCAAAATAACTGGAACGGTACTGCTCACAACTCATCTGTTGGTGGTGCTGATAAAGTCCCAAGTGGAACATATTACTATATCATTAACGTAAGAAATAGTGGATTTAAACCATTAACAGGTTACTTCTACGTAGGAACCAAATAAATATTTAACCTATGAAACTTATTAAAAATTATATAATTGCATTAGCATTTTTGAGTTGTACGGTTGGAATTGCTCAACAATTACCACAGTTTACGCAGTATATGTACAATACAATTTCTATAAATCCTGCTTATGCTGGTAGTAGAGAAACATTAAGTGTTGTTGGATTACATAGAAGTCAATGGGTTGGCTTTGATGGTGGGCCAATTACACAAACACTATCTGTTCATTCTCCTTTAAGGAATGATAAGATTGGTTTAGGTCTGTCTTTTATAAATGATAAATTAGGTGATGAACGTTTTTCTTATCTATATGCAGATTTTTCTTATACTATTCAAACAGGAAAAAAAACTGAATTAGCATTTGGTGTTAAAGCTGGTTTTACAAGTTATACTCTAGACCGATTCTCTGCAGATGCCTCTGGAAATGACCCAGGTATTTATGGTATTGATGACCGTTGGGATCCCAATATTGGTGCAGGTATTTATTGGCACTCTGCTAAATGGTATTTAGGCTTATCTACACCGCGTATTTTGACTAATGATTATAACGATGAAACTGGAACTGGACAAGATTATGCAGCTTTGGAGCGTGTGAGTTACTATTTTACTGGTGGTTATGTTTTTACTTTAAGTGAAAACACAAAACTTAAACCCGCGTTTCTTTTAAAAGCAACTAATGGTGCTCCACTATCTTTTGACCTGACTGCAAATTTCTTATTCTATGAGAAATTCTGGGCTGGAGGTGGTTACCGTATTGACAACCAAACATCAGCTTTAGCTGGAATCGTTGATTTTCAAGTATCCAGACAATTTCGAATTGGCTATGCTTATGAATATCCATTATCTGACTTAAATGGCTATACAGGTGGAACTCATGAATTATTGGTCATGTTTGAATTATTTAAAACAAAACGAATCAAATCACCTAGATACTTCTAAAAATATAATCGTATGAAAACTAAAATTATATTCACATTCATTGCTTTAAGTAGTACGTTTCTATTTTCGCAATCAAAAGTTGCCGACATATTTTTTGAGAATTACTCATATGTTAAAGCAGCTGAATTATACCAAGAAACAGTAAAAAAAGGTGATAGTAGCGAACACGTTTTAACACGTTTAGGCGACTGTTATTATAATAACTCTGACACTGAATCTGCTGCTATTTGGTATAAATTAGCCTTGGATAAATACAAAAAAGTTAATCCAGAATATATCTATAAATATATTCAAACACAGCGTAGTTTAGGTAAATATGAAGAAGCTGACTCTTGGTTGGTTAAATTTAAAGATATTCAAAATGATGACAGACGAGCTGACGAACTTGATGGCAGCAATATTGCTCTTTATGAATCTTTAAAATCTAGAAAAGGTGTTGACGTAAAAACAAAAAATCTTGATATCAATTCAAAATTCTCGGATTTTGGTTCTTTTATGCACAACAATAAAATGTATTTTGCCTCTGCAAAAAATACAGATAACGATACATACAACTGGAACAATGAGCCTTTTTTAGATATCTACTCTGCTGAAGTTAGCACTGGCGAAAATAATGTTGATAGTATTTCAAATCCAACTAATGTACTAATCAAAGGAAAAGAACGTGACGATGTTCATGAAGCTAGCGTTTGTATAACTAATGATGGCAACACTATTTATTTTACAAGATTTAATGTAGATAAAAGAAATAAACCTGTATACGACAAAAAGGGAACTTCTAATTTAAAAATATACAGAGCAACTAAAAATGAAGACAATAGCTGGGGAAATGTCTTGGAATTACCATTTAATGACGACAGCTTCTCAACTGGTCACCCAACTTTAAGTCCGGACAACAAAACATTATATTTTGTTTCAGATCGTGAAGGCGGTTTAGGTCAAACCGATATTTATCGTGTTGCAATAAATGGTGACAGCTATGGATCTCCTGAAAATTTAGGTAATAAAATTAATACTGAAGGACGTGAAATGTTTCCTTTTGTAGCTAAAGATAGTACACTTTATTTTTCATCTGATGGTTATCTAAATCTAGGTTTATTAGATATCTATAAAACAAATATGTTAAAAGTCTCTGAAGCTGAAGTTGAGAATATGGGAGCACCATATAATAGTGGCTTTGACGATTTTGCATACTTTATAAATAGTGATACTCAAAAAGGATATTTCTCATCTAATAGAGCCGACGGAAAAGGTGGTGATGATATATATGGATTTACAGCACAACCATGTAAACAACTAATTACAGGAACTGTTAGAGATGGTAAATTACTAACACCAATTGCCATGGCAACCGTTCAATTAATTGATGAATCTGGTAAAATTGTAACCGAAGTAATGAGTGATGAAAACGGGGTTTATGAAATTGAAGCTGACTGTAGTCAAAAGTATAAAATTCTAGGTATAAAAGCTGATTATAAGAATGACTTAAAAGATATTGCTACAACCGACATTACTGGTTTTGAACATACTGTAGATCTTAATTTGATACCGTTAATAAACGATAATGAAATAGTAATTAACCCTATATTCTTCGACTTTGATAAATGGGGAATTAGAGCAGATGCAGCCTACGAGCTAGAAAATATTGTTTCCGTAATGCGTGCACATCCAAATATGGTTATAAAAATTGAATCACATACAGATAGTCGTGGTGGTGATAATTACAACTTAAAACTGTCAGACAGACGTGCTAAATCAACTCAAGAATATTTATACTCTAGAGGGATTTCTAAAGAGCGTATTGAAAGTGCCATTGGATATGGAGAAACTCAATTGGTTAACGATTGCTCAAATGGTGTGAAATGTTCTAAAGAAAAACATCAAGAAAACAGACGTTCTAAATTTATAATCTTAAACGATACTAATTAATAAAAATTGATTTAAACATACAGTTAATAAGATTTGTGAATATTTAATATGCTTACACATCATTAAAACCTTCCTAACAATAATCTTAATAACTAAAAAACCACTCCACTCGGAGTGGTTTTTAAATTTTAAATAGTTTACTATTTTACTAATTTAAAATAGTAGATTTATAAATTTAATCCCAATCAAAAAACGATTATGACAAATAAACTACTACTTACCCTATTTACATTAAGCATATTCCATTCTATACAAGCACAAACCAAAACGCAAAGCGCTAGTGTTGAGAAATCTGTTTTTAGTATACAAACAGGCTTTTTAGGATTATGGGTAAACCATGAAGCTAAATTGACAAACAAAATTGCTTTGAGAACTGAATTAGGTTTAGATGCAGGAATTTTTGCTGGCTATAATTATCCTAAAACTGGTTTTTTTTATGGTTCCAGCCCTTACATTAGAGCCACGTTGGTATTACAACATTAATAAGCGTGTAAGGAAATCTAGAAATATTTCAGGTAATAGTGGGAATTTTATATCATTAAAAACCACCTATCATCCAGATGTAATTGTTCTTGCTAATTATGATAATATAGATTTTATAAGCGATTTTTCAATTGTTCCTACTTGGGGAATTAGACGTCAAATTGGCAAGCATTTTAATTACGAAACGGGAATAGGTATTGGATATATTCACTTTTTTAATCCAGACAAGGTTTCTTTTGATAATGATTCAGATGTTGCCGTTAACTTACACTTACGACTTGGATACCACTTCTAAATTACAATCAAAAAAAACTACCACCTAGTCAAACTAGGTGGTAGTTTTTTTTATAATCTAAATGAAATCTTGTCTTATTTCTTAACGAAAATATTAGTGTAGTACCAATCTCCTTCCGCATTTTGATCTGCAGATAAATCGAAGTCTGTAAAATTGCCTTCAATATTCGCTTTATGATTTGGACTGTTTAACCAGGCATTCACTACCGTTTGAGCTGATGTAAAACCGTAGGCTACATTTTCTGAAACATTACGAGCTCCTAAACTACTTTCTAAAAATAATTTACGTTGATAAAAATTATCATGCGATACATTATCATGTTCAATCATGTAGTCTGTATGATTAAATGCTTGAGCTTTAATTATATCAATATTATGCAAAGGATTTAGTCCAATACTTAATCTGTGGTCATTAATCAATTCCATAATTTCTATTTCTATGGTTTTGGTCTGTGGAACAACTAAATTTTCAGTATTAATTTCTGCTGCTTTGTCTTCTATTGGGTCAGAAGAACAAGAAGTCATAAACATGACTAATAATACCATTAAAGGTAGTAATGTAAACTTTTTCATTGTAGGTAATTTAGATTTGGGACTATAAAAGTAGAAACCTATATCTAAAAAACTGTTAATGAAATGTTAAAATCGATTAAAAGCACGCATTTAATCGGTTTTTAATGTTTTTTATCGATAAAATACACGTTTACAAACTCAAAAAGTGTATTTCATCGTTATTATCATGGCGATAATCGATTTTTAATCCAATTATATTCCTCGTCTATTTGGTAATGTATACGATCGTGTAATCTATTGGGTCTTCCTTGCCAAAATTCAATAGAGATAGGCTTTACCATGTAACCTCCCCAAAAGTCAGGTCTAGGAATTTCTTTACCTTCATATTGAAGCTCCAAATTCTTTAAATCTGCTTCCAGTTGTTCTCTATCTTTAACAACGGAACTTTGATTTGATGCTATTGCGCCTAGTTGACTTCCTCTTGGTCTAGATTCAAAGTAGCCATCACTTAAATTTTCTGCTAATTTTTCAGCAATACCTTTTATAATAATCTGACGTTCTGCTCCATGCCAGAAAAACGATAAACACACATTTGGATTTTTAGCAATGGCTCTACCTTTCTCACTTTCATAGTTAGTAAAAAAAATAAATCCTTCATAGGTAAAACGCTTTAATAAGACGACGCGATTTTTTGGGAAACCGTCTAATCCTATGGTAGAAATGGTCATAGCATTTGTTTCATCTTCTTCAAAATGTAAATCTGTTTCATGAAACCATTTTTTAAAAAGTTCCATGGGGTTTTCTGGTGTTTCTTCTAATAAAAGTTCCCCTTTTTCATATACTTTTCTGTAGTTACCTAGGTCTCTGTCCATTGACATTGTCATTATTTTTTTATTACATTTGTTATTGATACACACGTAATTTGCCCTAAATTTAAGCATTATTTGATAGAATGAAATTTGAAAATAACTTTTATTTCATCTAATTAAAACATTAAAAAGTAGTGTTTCCCTTTGGCACGTATTACCTTTTTGATAATTATGTTATTGCCGAGAATACTGAAGATATTCATTTTGATTGGGAAAAAATTCAAAAAATATCAACCCATTTAATCGATTTTTACAGGCCATATTTTAGAATTGAGCATTTTACAAATCGCATAAATAATTACTCCGTAGATCCTAATTTAAGGACAAAATTTAATAAACAATATGGGTTTATTATAGCATCAACCATTGTTATATAGATGATTTTGGATACAAAAATGCAACATTAAAAAAACAATTTTCTACAAACAGAATTAAACGTTGCTCAAGTCTTGAAGAAGTTATTTTTTGGATGCAAAACTTGAAAGAATTTAAAACGTAATTTCTTTACCATCTCGTGCTAAAGTTACAGAGTCAAAAATAGTTTCTGCTTCTAATTTAAAATCTTTTAAATTATCATAACGTGTAGAATAATGTCCTAAAAGCAACATCCCTACTCCTGCTTGTTTAGCAATACTAGCAGCTTGTTTAGCTGTACTATGTTTGGTTGGAGCTGCTAATTGTTCATGTTTTTCTAAAAATGTGGATTCGTGATAGAGTAAATCGACACCTTTAATAATTGGGACGATAGCTTCCGAATAAGCGGTATCGCTGCAAAACGCATAACTTTTTGGCTTTATAGGAGCTTTAGTAACAGTTTGATTTGAAACCGTAAGACCTTGTTTGTTTTCCACATCAAAACCTTGTTTTAGTTTTCGGTAATATGCTACATCAATATCTGCATTTAAAACAGCATTCATGTCTAGTTTGCGTTCGCCTGGCTTTTCTTTAAATAGAAAACCATTTGTGTAAATCCGATGATCTAAAGGAATCGTGTGTACTTCTACTTTATCATCTTCAAAAATTAGTTCGGATTTCTTTGAGGTTAGTTCATGAAAAATAAGCGGATAATTTGTCCAAGATTCTGCCAACTTCATTTGAAGTGTTATTATATCCTTTAAACCTTTAGGTCCATAAATATGTAATTCGGTTTTACGAGTTAGTAAGCGAAATGTTGAAATTAAACCAACGAGACCAAAAAAATGATCGCCATGTAAATGTGAAATAAAAATGTGTTTAATTCTAGCGAATTTTATTTTGTTTCGACGTAATTCAACTTGAGTACCCTCACCACAATCTATTAAAAATAGATGATTATTTATTTCCAGAACTTGAGCGGTAGGGTTGGTGTCAGTTCTTGGTGTAGCGCTGTAACAGCCTAAAATGGTGAGCTTCATTTATATGGTTTGTTATTGGTTTGTTGTTAAATTGTTTTAAGTAAACAAAAACAAGGTAACTCAACACATTTTTAAAAACCTAAATCGCGTTCTATTTCTTCCATTTCAATAATATCGTGGGCTTCTTTAACAGTTGGAACCACTACTAATTCATCTGGAAGGTCATCCAAATTTGCTTGAGTCGTAACAATAACAAAGGATAATTTTGCTTTTCTGTGCTTGTTGGATACGTTTAAAAATTCAGTAATATCTTCTACGCTTGCAGGTTTTAAACTGGTAAGATTTACTATAACGTTATCATTTTTGAATCGTTCATATAAGACATCTAGTTTCTTTACTAATTCTATCACTGAAGCTTTCTCCTGTGTAATAATAGTAGTGTTGTCAGTTTTATCGAAAATCATAGACTACTGTTTTATTTTTGATGCTAATAAATAAATAATTGCCATTCTAACAGCTACACCATTTTCTACTTGGTTTAAAATAATGGCTTGGTTGGAATCTGCAACTTCACTCGTAATTTCCACACCTCGATTAATAGGTCCTGGATGCATGATTGTAATTTCCTTGTTTAAACTATTAAGCACATCCATAGTTACACCATATTGTTGGGTGTATTCTCTGGTTGACGGAAAATAATTTACTTCCATGCGTTCATTCTGTACACGAAGCATATTGGCAACATCGCACCAATTTAAGGCTTTAAGCAAATTGGTTTCTACTTTAACACCTAATTTATCAATATATTTAGGTAATAGTGTTTTTGGTCCGCAAACCATTACGTCTGCACCTTGAAGTTGTAAAGCGAATATATTTGATAAGGCTACACGACTATGCAAAATATCGCCAACAATAACTACCTTTTTACCTTTTACGTTTCCTAGTCGCTCTCTAATAGAATAGGAATCTAATAATGCCTGAGTTGGATGTTCATGTGCACCATCGCCTGCATTAATAATACTAGCATTTACATGTTGGGATAAAAACACACTAGCCCCTGGATTTGGATGACGCATAACAACCATATCCACTTTCATAGATAATATGTTGCTAACTGTATCTATTAATGTTTCCCCTTTTTTTACGGATGATTGGGATGCAGAAAAATTAATAACATCAGCTGATAATCTTTTTTCAGCTAATTCAAACGATAATTTTGTTCTAGTAGAATTTTCAAAAAATAAGTTAGCAATTGTAATATCTCGAAGTGAAGGCACTTTTTTAATCGGTCTGTTAATCACTTCTTTAAAGTGATCGGCAGTTTCAAAAATAAGCTTGATATCGTCTTTATTAAGATATTTTATTCCTAATAAGTGATTGACACTTAATTCGCTCATGATTTTTAATTATTCAATGTTAGCTATTAATTAAATAAACGGCATCTTCCCCTTCGTTTTCAACCCAATTTACTTTTACGCGCTCATTATTAATAGCATCTACTTGACGGCCTTTATAATTTGGCTGAATAGGTAAATGTCTACTAAAGCGTCTATCTATTAGTGTTAAAAGTTCAATTTCATGAGGTCTGCCAAAGGATTGAATTGCTGTTAAAGCAGCACGAATGCTTCGTCCAGTATATAATACATCATCTATAAAAACAATTTTCTTGTCTTCAACTAAAAAATTAATTTCGGTGGTATTAGCTTCTAGGGTTTTTTCGCCACGTCTAAAATCGTCTCTAAAAAACGTAATATCTAAAAGGCCTAATTGCACATTTTTAATTTTGTATTCGTTTTTTAACATGGTAGCTAAACGGTTGGCAAGGAATTTACCTCGTGGCTGAATACCTATTAAAACAGTATTAGAAAAGTCGTTGTGATTTTCAATAAGTTGGCAAGCCAATCGATGAAGAATGATGTTTATTTCTTTTGCGTTAAGTAACACTTTTTGACTCATAGACTATCCAAAGGTATTTGCTAAACAAAGGTAATGCAAAATTTTAGAAGTTGAAAGACTAATTAAACGTATTAAAAAAGCCTTTCCAGAAGGAAAGGCTTTTCAATTTTAAAGTATGTTAGAAAAATTATTTTCCTTCCATTTTATCTTTTAGAGCTTGTAATGCATCATTAGCATCACCTAAAGTAGGCTTAACTTCTGCTGCAGCACTTGTAGAAGCGGCTTTAACATTAGCAGCTTCTTCTTCTCTGAAGATTGCTGTATGCGACGCTACTACACGCTTAAATTCTTTATTAAATTCAATGATTTTGAATTCAGCTTCTTCGCCTTTTTTCAATTTCTTACCATCTTCTTTTTCAAGATGACGAGACGGTACGAAAGCTACGATATCATCATTAAAATCAATAGTTGCACCTTTGTCAACGATTTCAGTTAATTCAGCTGTATGAAGCGTTCCTACTGCGAATTCAGTTTCATATTTATCCCAAGGGTTATCTGTAGTTTGTTTGTGTCCTAAACTTAATTTACGACCTTCAACATCTAATTCAAGAACAACGACATCTAAAGTATCACCTACATTACAGAACTCACTAGGATGCTTGATTTTTTTAGTCCAAGATAAATCTGAGATGTAAATTAATCCATCAATACCTTCTTCTAATTCAACAAATACACCAAAGTTTGTAAAGTTACGTACAATACCTGAATGCTTAGAACCTACAGGATATTTTTTAGTAATATCAGTCCATGGATCTGGCGTTAATTGCTTAATACCAAGAGACATTTTACGCTCTTCTCTATCTAACGTTAAGATAACTGCATCAACCTCATCTCCTACTGAAACGAAATCTTGTGCTGAACGTAAATGTGTTGACCAAGACATTTCTGATACGTGAATTAAACCTTCAACGCCATCAGCAACTTCAATAAATGCACCGTAATCTGCAATTACAACTACTTTACCTTTCACTTTGTCACCAACACTAACTTCTTCACCTAATGCATCCCAAGGATGTTTAGATAATTGCTTAAGACCTAATTGGATTCTAGATTTGTTTTCGTCAAAATCAAGAATTACAACATTTAATTTCTGATCTAATTCAACAATCTCATTTGGATGGTTAATACGAGACCAAGAAAGATCTGTAATGTGAACTAAACCGTCTACACCACCTAGATCAATAAAGACACCATAAGACGTAATGTTTTTAACAATACCTTCTAATACTTGTCCTTTTTCTAATTGACCAATAATTTCTTTCTTCTGCTCTTCAATATCAGCCTCAATAAGGGCTTTATGAGAAACAACAACGTTTTTAAATTCATGGTTGATTTTAACAACTTTGAATTCCATTGTTTTATTAACATACTGATCGTAATCGCGAATTGGCTTCACATCAATTTGAGAACCTGGTAAGAATGCTTCGATACCGAAAACATCTACAATCATACCACCTTTAGTTCTACACTTAACGAAACCATTAACAATTTCACCTGTTTCATGAGCTGCATTAACGCGATCCCATGCTTTGATAACACGTGCTTTTCTGTGAGATAGCACTAATTGACCTGTTGCGTCTTCACGAACATCAATTAATACTTCTACTTTATCACCAACTTTTAAGTTAGGATTGTAACGGAATTCGTTTAATGAAATAACACCTTCAGATTTTGCATTGATGTCAATAATGGCATCACGATCTGTTAAGTGAATAACTTCACCTTCAACAACTTCATCATCTAAAGTGTCAACGAAATTTTCAGCTACTAATTTTTCAAATTCTTTTAATTGAGAATCTTCAACCTCATCAATACCTTCTTGGTAATTGTGCCAGTTAAAATCTTTTAAGAATTTTTCAGGATTTGCTTGTGCTTCAGATACTACTGGAGCTTCTGCAGTTTTTACTTCTGTTGCTTCAGTTGCTTCAACTTCAGCTTGTTTTGCTTTTTCAGCCATTTAATAAATATTAATAATGTCTACGATTTGCTTAATTTAGTTAATCTTAAACATTATGTTTTGTATTCTGTGTTGTTTTGGAAACTTTATGCGACTAACACACAGAAGGATTATTGTTTTTTAGTTTATTCCTTTTAATTTTCCAACGCGTCGCTAAAAGGAGTGCAAAAATACTATAATTTCTGCAATTAAACAATAAGTAATTTTCTAAAAATTAAAGATTTAGTGATTTTCTTGAATGGCTATTTCTGCTAGCTTAACAATTTTTTGAAATTGAGCGTCTCTAGTTAAGTTAGAATTGTCTATTTCAATTGCATCATCTGCTTTTAATAAAGGGGAATCTTCTCGGTTAGAATCTATATAATCGCGCTCTTGAATGTTATGAAGTACATCATTAAACGTCACATTGTCACCACGATTAATAAGTTCATCAAAACGTCGTGTCGCTCTAGTTTCAGCAGAAGCTGTCATAAATAACTTCAATTCGGCTTCCGGAAAAACAACAGTTCCAATATCGCGACCATCCATAACGACTCCTTTTTCAGAACCCATTTTTTGTTGCTGTTTCACTAGTTGGTAACGGACTTCCGGAATTGCTGCAACTTGGCTTACAAAATTAGAGACTTCCAATGTGCGAATAGCATTTTCTATATTTTCGCCATTTAAATATACATCTGCAATTCCTGTGGTTTCATTTAATTTGAAATAAACAACCACATCATGAAGTTTAGATACCAGTCCAACCACATCAAATTGTGTGGAGTCTATAAATCCATATTTCATAGCGTAATATGTTACTGCACGATACATGGCACCTGAATCTACATAAATATATCCTAGATGTTTGGCTAATTGTTTGGCGACTGTACTTTTACCTGTAGAAGAAAAACCGTCTATGGCAATGGTTATTTTTTGCATTTATCTTAAATCTAATTGCATGCCGAAAAAATTGGCATTGGAAGCGCTTGTGTAACGAACATGCGTAAAACTAAATCTAAATTTATTCAATTTTAGACCAATTCCCGCAGAAATACCTGAAAAATTTCGTTGATCTACAATCCGTAACTCCTCTCCTTTTCTAAAATTATATCCAACTCGAATATTAAAAGCACCTTCTGGGAATATTTCAGCTCCTAAAATAGTGTGTCTTATTACATTACCAAAGAAACCCACTTTTTCTTGTGTTTGATTGCCTTCTAAATCGGTTTCTGCTCGCGCAGGATTAGATACTGCAATTGGCCATTGTTGTAAGTTTTCAAATGTAAGATGCCAACGTAAAGGGACGTTTTCTAATGTTTGCGACATACCAAAGGCAACTTCAAGCGGTAATGGTTCATTTTGCCCTGCATACGTAGTAATTTGTAATCCTAAATTACGAACAACTAGTGTGGCTTGAAATTCTATATCCTCGTTTACATACATTAAACCAGCGTCCAAAGCGGCTCCGAAGGAATTGTATTGTTCTAATTTAGATGTAATTAATTTTACAGTACCTCCTAAATAGAAATCGGAGTAACCAATTTGTCGTGAATGTCCAAAAGAAATAGCGGCTTCGTTACCACTAAAAGAACCTGTAGAATTCCCTAGTTCGTCATACCCATCAAAACTTCCATAGTTTATATAGGTAACACCTCCAAAAAATGTTAATGCACGTCTGTCCCAAGTATAACCATACGCTGCAGTTCCATAACTTATACCTCCTAGATAACTAGAGTAATTAAGTGCTAATTGGTTATCCATTTCATCGTTAATGGAAGCTGGATTGGTTAATGCTTGCGTCACATCATAATCCAAATTGGTAAATACTTTACCACCTAAAGCGGCTTGACGTGGAGATGAAATTAAATTTAAAAACTGATATGTAGATTCACCACCTACTTGCGCAACCGCAGAAAGGCATAAAAGCAAGCAAAATCCAGTGGTAATTTTCTTTAACATATAGTGTTTCAACGAAAGTAAGTCTTTCTATAAACGGCTGCAAGTATAATTTATTTTTGCCTTATAAAAAAACCTCGAAATTATTTTCGAGGTTTTAATCTATGTAAGGTTACTTTTTACAGTTTTTTGGCATTCTTCACTTTTTGATTTGTAAGTGCGAATTTAATAACATCGCTCATTTCTGAAACATAATGAAAAGTTAATCCTTTTAAATATTCTGGTTTAATTTCTTCAATATCTCTTCTGTTATCTTCACACAATAAAATTTCTTTTATACGTGCACGTTTGGCAGCTAAAATCTTTTCTTTTATACCTCCTACTGGCAATACTTTACCACGCAGTGTAATTTCGCCAGTCATGGCTAAACTGTTTTTAACTTTTTTCTGTGTAAATAAAGACACTAAAGATGTTAACATAGTTACACCTGCGCTTGGTCCATCTTTAGGTGTAGCGCCTTCTGGTACGTGGATATGCACATTGTACTTATCAAAAACATCTGGATCTAAACCTAATTCTTCTGCGTTGGATTTGATATATTCCATAGCAATAGTTGCAGATTCCTTCATCACTTTACCTAAATTACCTGTAATGGTTAAGTTCCCTTTACCTTTAGATAAAATAGATTCAATAAATAAGATATCTCCTCCTACTCGTGTCCATGCTAATCCAGTAACCACACCTGCAACGTTATTATTTTCATACTTATCGCGTTCCATTTTTGGTCCACCAAGCACTTCAATGATAATTTCATTGCTAACCTTAACGCTATACTCCTCTTCCATGGCTATATTTTTAGCTGCATAACGTACCATTTTTGCTAATTGCTTCTCTAAAGTACGAACACCAGATTCGCGTGTATAACCTTCAACAATTTTCTCTAATTGTGGTTTAGCTATTTTTAGGTGTTTATCTGTTAAACCGTGTTCCTTTAATTGTTTTGGTAATAAATGGCGCTTAGCTATTTCCACTTTTTCTTCAATTGTATAACCGGTTACATTTATTATTTCCATTCGGTCCAATAATGCAGGTTGAATGGTAGATAAACTATTGGATGTGGCAATGAACATGACTTTGGACAAATCGAAACCCATTTCCAAAAAGTTATCATAAAACTCACTATTCTGTTCCGGATCTAAAACTTCCAACATGGCTGATGACGGATCACCTTGATGTGAATTAGACAATTTATCAATTTCATCTAAAACAAATACAGGGTTGGATGTTCCTGCTTTTTTTAAACTCTGAATAATACGTCCTGGCATAGCGCCAATATAGGTTTTACGATGCCCTCGTATTTCCGCTTCATCACGTAAACCACCTAATGAAATACGCACATACTCACGTCCTAATGCTTCGGCAACAGATTTCCCTAATGATGTTTTACCAACACCTGGAGGTCCATATAAACAGAGGATTGGCGATTTCATATCATTACGCAGTTTAATAACCGCTAGATGTTCAATAATACGACGTTTTACATCATCTAAACCATAATGATCCCGATCTAAAATGCGTTGTGCACGTTTTAAATCGAATTTATCTTTGCTAAACTCATTCCATGGTAAGTCTAGAAATAAATCTAAATAATTACGTTGAATGGAATACTCTGCAACTTGCGGATTCATGCGTTGCATTTTAGCGAGTTCTTTTTCAAAATGCTTGGCTTCTTTTGTTCCCCATTTCATTTTTTTAGAACGCTTACGCATATCCTCTAACTCTTCATCATGACTCACACCGCCTAATTCTTCTTGAATGGTTTTCATTTGTTGATGCAAGAAATATTCCCGCTGTTGTTGGTTCATATCACTTTGAACCTTGGATTGAATATCATTTTTAAGTTCCAATTTCTGGAACTCCATATTCATATATTTCAACGTTTCAAGTGCACGTTCCTTCAAATCGTTTGTTTCTAATAAACGTTGCTTTTCCGTAACACTCAAATTCATGTTGGATGATACAAAGTTTATCAAAAATGAATTACTCTGAATATTTTTAATTGCAAAAGATGCTTCACTTGGAATATTTGGACTCTCCTCAATAATTTGAAGGGATAAATCTTTAATAGAATCAATTATAGCTTCAAACTCCTTATTCTGTTCTGCTGGTTTAGCTTCAGGAACATCTTCAATTGTTGCTTTTATATATGGATTCTCTGTTAATACTTCCTTTATTTTAAATCGCTTTTTTCCTTGAATAATAACCGTTGTGTTACCATCAGGCATTTTTAAAACTTTTAAAATACGCGCTACAGTTCCAGTTTCATGAATATCCGACGCTTTAGGGTTTTCAACAGCTTCATCCTTTTGAGACACCACACCAATAACCTTACTCCCTTTATTGGCATCGTTAATTAGTTTAATGGATTTATCGCGTCCAGCAGTAATAGGAATAACCACACCAGGAAACAACACCGTATTTCGTAATGATAAAATAGGAAGCGTTTCTGGTAAGGCTTCGTTATTTATTTCTTCTTCATCTTCAGGTGTCATTAATGGAATTAATTCTGAATTTTCATCAAAATCTTGAAATGACAAACTGTCAAGGTTTAAAAAATTAGATTTCTTCATAGATATATTTAAGTCATTCTGTCATTAATACGCTTAATTAACAGAATGATATTATGTTTTAATAATTTATTTTAAAAATATACAACTCGTATTCAGCGGCTTAATGTAGCGTTTATACTGTATATTTACTTACAATAGTCAATTAATATGCCATGAATTAAAAGAATGTAAAAACATTTTTTCTTAAAAGTGTAACATTTCAATTTTTGTAGCATCTTTATAATAACAATCTGATTTTTTTGACACTAACCACGAAAAATATTGAAGAGCTAATAGCTTTGTGCCAATCTGGTAACCAACAGGCGCAGTTGGAAGTTTATAACCGGTATTACAAAGCCATGTATAATACAGCCTTTAGAATTGTAAAAAATTCTTTTGAAGCTGAAGATATTATGCAAGAAGCATTTTTATCAGCTTTTACCAAGCTAAACACCTTGCAAGAAGCAGCCACATTTGGCGCTTGGTTAAAACGGATTGTGGTTAACAAAAGTATTTATCACTATAACAAAAATGGTAAATATCAAAATGTTCCAGTAGATGCTATTTTATATAAATTAGAGGACGAAAACTCCAGTATAAACAGTGTAGAAACAGAAAGTTCACCTAAAGTGAAAGTGATTATAAAAGCCATAAATAGCTTAAAAGACAATTACAGAATTGCGCTCAACTTACATTTAATTGAAGGTTATGATTACGAAGAAATTGGCGATGTTATGAACGTATCCTACGCAAATAGTAGAACGACAATTTCAAGAGCCAAAGAAAAATTAAGACAAGCCCTAGAACCTATTATACATTATTAAATTAATTATGATGAAACCAAACGATTTAGAAACGTTATTTAAAGATTTACAAGCTGAATTTAATATAGAACAGCCTGCAAAAAACCATGAAGAACGATTTTTAGCCAAGCTAAACAAGCAGTCAGCTAACCACAAACCTAGTGGTAAAATTAGAAAACTGTGGTTACCAATTTTAAGCATCGCCGCATCTATTGTTTTATTAGTTTCATTAGCTATTGGAACAAATTCTAATTCAGACGTTACAGGATTAGCAAGTGTTTCCCCAGAAATGGCTAAAACAGAAAGTTTTTTCACAGCTACTATTTCAGCTGAATTAAAAAAACTAGAAGCTTCATCTAATAACGAAACACGTTTGCTAATTAAAGATGCCATGGTCCAGTTAAACAGACTGGAAGCCGAATATAAAATACTTATTACCGACTTAATAGAAAGTGGACAAGACCAACGTGTTATTTACGCTATGATATCCAATTTTCAAAATCGTATAGAAGTACTAGAAAACACATTAAAACAGATTGAGCACATAAAAGAATTAAACAACAACTTATTAGAAAAAACCCTTTAAAACATTTCTTATGAAATCAAAAATAATATATAAACTCGTCCTGATTTTTGCGCTATTACCTGTGGTGGTTTCAGCGTCTACAAATCCTGAAAAGAAAGATAAACATACCGAAGAAAAAACGATCAAGAAATCCTATAGTGTATCTGAAAATGCACGCTTAAAAATTGACAATAGTTATGGTAACTTGGATGTTATAACCTGGAATGAAAACCGCATTGAAATTGTTGTAAACATTACCGTTAGTGGCAATGATGAAGATAAGGTACGTGAGAAAATTGATGATATTACTGTTGATTTTGAAGGAAGTTCTAATTACGTTTCTGCACAAACTATTTTTAACAACCGTAAGTCTAATTCTTGGTGGAATTGGGGAAGCAATAACAGCATTAACATGAAGGTTAATTATGTAATAAAAATGCCCATGACAAATTCTGTTGATTTAAATAACGATTATGGCAGTATTACTTTGGATAAATTAGAAGGAAACGCCAAAATTAATTGCGATTATGGCAAAATAACGACCAAAGAACTCATGGGAACCAATAACCAAATTGAATTTGATTATACCAAAAACTCCTATTTCGAGTACATAAATGGCGGAACCATTAATGCAGATTACGGCGAGTTTACTGTTGCAAAAGCAAAAACCATTACTTTGGAAGCGGACTATACCAACTCCAAATTTGAAACCATTGAAGATTTAAAATACGATTGCGATTATGGTTCACTTACTGCAGATAGAGCCAATAATGTAAATGGTGTTGGAGATTATTTAACGGTTGTTTTAGGTGATATTTATAAAAACGTAACACTAGATTCTGACTATGGTTCTATAAAAATTAAAAACATGAAAGAAACTGCTAAAAACATAACGATTGATTCCGATTATGTGGGTATTCATATTGGTTTTGAAACGGATTACCATTTCAACTTTGAAATAGATTTAGATTATGCATCACTTCGCAGTCATGACGGTTTCGAATTTAACAAAAAACGAGATGAATCTACTAGCAAGTATTATCAAGGATATTATGGTTCATCAAATACAACTAATAACATTAGAATAAATTCAGATTACGGAAGCGTAACTATTGATAAAAACTAAACATCAATTATTAAAACAATCACTAAAATCAACTATTATGAAAAATCAACTATTATTACTCGCCATACTATTATCTAGTGCTGTTGGCTGCGCACAATGGGGCGAAAAAATTTCAGGAAATGGAAACGTTGTGACTATTGAGAGAAATACAAGCGATTATGATGGAATAGCATGTGCTGGACCATTCGATTATATTTTAGTAGCAGGAACAGAAGGAAAACTTAAAATTGAAGGTGAAGAAAACTTACTAAAATACGTTATTACTGAAGTAAAAAACGGACAACTAATTGTGAAAACCGAAAATAATATAAACTTAAGAACAAGCCGTGGAAATACTATAAAAGTGACCATTCCGTTTAAAGATATTAACCAAGTAAGTTTAGCAGGTTCTGGTGATTTGTATACTAAAGACCAAATTAATGCCGATGAATTTAAGACTGATTTAGCAGGCTCTGGAGATGTTACTTTAAATGTTATAGCAAATAAAATTGAAAGTCATTTAGCTGGCTCTGGAGATATTACCCTAAACGGAAAAACAACGGATTTAGAAGTTACTATATCTGGTTCTGGTGATTATAGTTGTTATGGACTAGAATCTCAAAACACTGAAGTAACTATTTCTGGTTCTGGTGATGTACAAGTGGTGAGTAATGCGTTTTTAAAAGTTCGTGTTTCTGGTTCTGGTGATGTGACTTATAAAGGTAATCCTACCAAAGAAGACACCAAAGTTTCAGGTTCTGGAAGTGTTAGTAAGCGTTAGAATTTGTCAATACGTTTTATAATAAAATAAAAAAAAACCGAAGTAACTGTTATGGCTAGCTTCGGTTTTTTCGTTTAAGTAAATATGTTATTTTAATATGATAAGTCTATTAAACCTTGAGATAGACTTAAATCTGCACCATCTGTTCTGGTAACAATACCTCCAAAAGTTCCTTGAATAACACCTCCAGAATTTACGGTTATAGTGTTAGTAAAATCATCAAAACCATCTGTGTTTGGAAAATACTCACCACCATTAAGGGTTAACATAAAGTTTTGCATGATATCTACACCTGTAGCATCCTCCATAACTTCAAAATATATAAAATAATTAGCACCATTCTCTTCATTACTACCATTAACAATAATAATACCCGATTCTAGATCGACAGTATTTGTTGTAAAGTTTATATTCAAAGTTCCGGCAGTGACGCTCAAATCTCCCGAACCAGAAGTTCCAAAGGTACAGTCTCCCAAACCATCTATAATATCTTGTAAACTTCCATTCGTATCACCACAAGCTGCTATTTCATTTTGCAAAGCCGTCTTGTAGGCATTACATAGCGTTGTATCTGTGGTATTTATATTATATGCAGCCTCTGCATTACTTGAAGCGGTTTGTGCATTCTGACATTGAGCATCTACAGATTCACAATCCAAACTATCTATTGTGTCTTGTGTTTCACCAGTTGGATCACCACATACCGTAATTTGATTACGCAAAGCTGTTTTTAATGCGTTGCAAAGGGTTTCGTAATTTGCATCTGTTGCATTAGTTAAATTTTGAATAGCTCCAATTGTAGCGTCTGCAGCTTCTTGACAAATTTCTTGTTGACCCGCATTTTCAATAAGCCCCTTATCTAGAGGTTCATTATCGCAGGAGGTAAAAGCGATAAGAATAATTGCAAGTGACATACGTGTTACAGACTTGAGGTATTGTTTCATTGTAATATTTTTTTAATTAATAGAATAATTATGTTTTAACTTTTTATGATTGTTTTGGCACTCTAAATAGCAACAGAATTCCAATGAGGAAAAATACAAATAAAAACAGAATAGCATTTCTCATACTTCCAGTGATCTGATCTATAGTTGCAAAAATAACCATACCAATTACAATTCCAATTTTTTCGGCTACATCATAAAAACTAAAATAGGAAGTCGTATCAGCAGTATCAGGTAAAAATTTAGAATAGGTAGATCGTGCCAATGCTTGAATCCCACCCATAACTAAACCAACAAAACCAGCTGTAATATAAAAATGAATTGGTGTTATTACAAAATAGGCCGCAAAACACAAGAGCATCCAAATAATATTAACGGCAATTAATGTTTTAATATTTCCAAATTTTTCCGAAGCTCTAGACGTTAATACAGCACCAAGAATAGCGACAACTTGAATTACTAAAATACTGACAATTAATCCCATAGTTTTTTCGCTGTCGTCTGCCCATAAAATTTCTTCTTCACCAAAATAAACGGCTATAAGCATGATAGTTTGTACAGCCATACTAAACACAAAAAAGGCAGCTAAATAGCGTTTTAATCGCAAATTATTTTTTAATTGTTTCCATACTTGGCGTAATTCTTTAAAGCCATTCAGTACGACATTTCGGGTTACTTTTCGTCCATTATTAACACCTTTTGGTAAAATATAAAACGAATATTGGCTAAATAAAATCCACCAAACACCAACCATAACAAAGGACCACCGCATCATAGCCATTTTAGCTTCGCCGATTTCCTGACTCATAACCATGGCAAGATTGATAATTAATAAAATAACACTACCTATATAACCTAATGAAAAACCTCTTGCACTAATACGATCCTGCTGCTCTGGAAATGCAATATCTGGCAAATATGAATTGTAAAAAACCAAACTGCCCCAATACCCAATAAGTCCCATAAAATAACAGACTAAACTGATGTAAATATGATCCAAACTAAACCAATATAAACCAATACAGCCAATACCACCTACATAACAGAAAAACTTCATAAAAGCCTTCTTATTTCCTACATAATCAGCAATTCCAGATAATAATGGAGACATGATAGAAACCACCAAAAATGTAAATGCCGTAACAAATGTTATAAGTGCTGTACTTTTAAACTCGTAACCAAAAGCAGGTACAATTTTAATTTCTGATATAAATAATGCTGAATAAAAAATTGGAAATATAGAAGACGCAATAGTTAGCGTATAAACCGAATTTGCCCAATCATAAAAAGCCCAAGCATTTAGAAGTTTTTTACTGCCTTTTGGTAGTGTTTGTTTCATAAAAAAAGCTGCTCTTTTTTTGAGCAGCTCCTAAAGTAAACAAATATTTTTTAAACCATTAATATTTTCCTAAAGGTCTGTAATCTGTAACACCAAATTTTTTCGCTTCAGCCTTTGCTTGAGGTATTAAACTATTTAAATTTTCTATACGTGACGCATTGGCTGGATGGGTACTTAAAAATTCAGGTGGTGCATTTCCACCACTAGCAGCTTCCATACGTTTCCAAAGTTCAGGAGCCTCTTCAGGATTATAACCTGCAACAGCCATAAGAATTAGTCCTATTTTATCGGCTTGCGTTTCATGACTTCTACTAAACGGCAACATCACACCAACTTGAGATCCAATTCCGTAAGATTGATTAAAAATATCACGAGTCTGATTATCTTCAATTAACACATTACCTGCTAATGCTAATCCTTGTTGAATATATGCAGCACTCATACGTTGCTGACCATGGTTTGCAAGTGCATGAGCTACCTCATGTCCCATGATAGTCGCAATGGCTGTTTCATTTTCAGCTATTGGTAAAATTCCTGTGTAAAAAGCAATTTTCCCACCTGGCATACACCATGCATTAACTTGCTCTGATTGTATAAGATTATATTCCCATTTATAATCCTTTAAATACCCTTCATAGCCATTAGCATTTAACCAACGTTCGGAAGCTGTGGCAATACGCTGACCTACACGCTTAATCATTTCAGAATCAGCTGTACCTGTTATAACTTTATTTTCGGTAAGTACTTGATTATATTGTTGAAAAGAAGTTGGAAATAATTGATCGTTAGACACTAAAGCCATTGTTTGATTTCCTGTAAACGGATTTGTAGCGCAGGAAACTACGAGTAGGCATATAAATAATCCTAATAATTTCTGTTTGAATAGCATGAGATATTGGGTTTTTCTAGAATTAAAAATACGAAATTTGGTTAAAATGAAAAACATTATTTAAATTATACCAACAAATATAAGTTATTAAATTACAAACCATAACGACCTGTTATGTTTTAATAATTTAAACGACTACAATAATAAAATTTAATAAAAACGCCATGAAATATATTTTAACTAGCTTAATATTTACGTTATTTTTTAATTGTAATAGCGCTGCTCAAAAAAAGAATTCAGATGAAACCAAATCATTTCCAATATCCAAAACAGAAGCCGAATGGAAGCAAGAGTTAACTCAAAAGCAGTTTTACGTTATGCGTGAAGCTGGAACAGAACGTGCTTTTTCAAGTCCGTTAGATAAAAATTACAAAAAAGGCACTTACGTTTGTGCAGCCTGTAACACACCTTTATTTAAAAGTGAACATAAATTTGATTCAGGTACGGGATGGCCAAGTTTTGATCGCGTCATTGAAGGTCATGTTGCTTTTGGAACAGATAACGATTTGGGGTATTCTAGAAATGAAGAACATTGTGCTACGTGTGGTGGACATTTAGGTCATGTGTTTAATGATGGACCTCGTGAAACAACTGGTAAACGCCATTGTATTAATGGTACAGCTTTAAAATTTATTCCTGAATCATAAAATAAAAGAGTTCTTATAAAAAATAGCATAACGAAAATCTGTATTTTTGCTATGCTATTTTTAGTTTATGGAAAACGATTTAATTACTGGTTTAATAAAACAGTTTAAATACTACAAAACTGTTGGAGACAAAACGTTAGACCAACTGACTTTTAGTGAAATGACTTGGCAGTTTAACGACACCTCAAATAGTATTTCCATAATTGTTAAACATATAGTTGGCAATATGTTTAGTAGATGGACTAATTTTTTAACCGAAGATGGAGAGAAATCTTGGCGTCAACGAGACCAGGAGTTTGAAGCGAGTTACGCCAATAAAGATGAATTAATTTCTGCTTGGGAAAGCGGCTGGAAATGCCTTTTTGATGCCATTGAACCTTTAAAAAACGACGATCTAAATACGATAGTTTACATCCGAAATGAACGGCATTTAGTTTCTGAAGCAATCTTTAGGCAATTAGGTCACTATTCCTACCACATTGGTCAAATGGCACATATTGGAAAAATGCTTAAAGATAACGTGTGGGAATCTTTATCTATTCCTAAAAGGAATTCAAGAGCTTATAATGAGGAGAAATTTTCAAAAGAAAAAAAACACGTTACAGATGACTCGTAAAAACTAGATTTTTACACCATTATTCGTAAAAATAGTGCATTCGGAATTTAAAAATGATAATTATTTATTTTTCGCTCTTGATTTCGTAAATTCGTAGCTTCAAAAAACGATTAAAAAATTCACGATGAAATACGATATTATTGTTCTTGGAAGTGGTCCTGGAGGCTACGTTACTGCTATTAGAGCATCTCAATTAGGTTTTAAAACAGCTGTAATTGAAAAAGAAAACCTTGGTGGTGTTTGTTTAAATTGGGGTTGTATTCCAACAAAAGCCCTTTTAAAATCGGCTCAAGTTTTTGAATACTTAAAACATGCTGAAGATTATGGACTAACTGTAAAGGACGTTGATAAAGATTTTGATGCCGTTGTAAAACGCTCTAGAGGTGTTGCAGATGGCATGAGCAACGGTGTTAAGTTTTTAATGAAGAAAAATAAAATTGACGTTATTGAAGGTTTTGGAAAACTAAAACCTGGCAAAAAAGTAGACGTTGATGGAAAAGAATATTCTGCTGATCATATTATAGTGGCCACTGGAGCTCGTTCTCGCGAGTTACCAAGTTTACCACAAGATGGTAAAAAAGTAATTGGTTATAGAGAAGCTATGACTTTAAAGGAACAACCTAAAAAGATGATTGTTGTTGGCTCTGGAGCTATTGGCGTTGAATTTGCTTACTTCTATAATGCTATGGGAACTGATGTGACTATAGTAGAATTTTTACCAAATGTGGTACCTGTTGAAGATGAAGATGTATCTAAACAATTAGAACGTTCATTCAAGAAAAGTGGTATTAAAATCATGACATCTTCAGAAGTTACTAAAGTAGACACATCAGGAACTGGTGTAAAAGCAACGGTTAAAACGAAGAAAGGCGAAGAAGTTCTAGAAGCAGATATTATTTTATCGGCTGTTGGAATTAAGTCAAATATAGAAAATATTGGTTTAGAAGATGTTGGTATTGCTGTAGATCGTGATAAGATTTTAGTAAACGATTTCTACCAAACAAATATTCCAGGTTACTACGCTATTGGTGATGTAACGCCTGGACAAGCTTTAGCACACGTTGCTTCTGCTGAAGGTATTTTATGTGTCGAAAAAATTGCTGGTCAACACGTAGAAGCTTTAGATTATGGAAACATTCCTGGTTGTACGTATGCGTATCCTGAAATTGCCTCTGTTGGTTTAACGGAAAAGCAGGCTAAAGAAAAAGGCTATGAACTTAAAGTTGGAAAATTCCCATTCTCTGCTTCTGGAAAAGCCAGTGCTTCTGGTGCTAAAGACGGTTTTGTGAAAGTTATTTTTGATGCTAAATATGGCGAATGGTTAGGTTGCCACATGATTGGTGCTGGTGTAACGGATATGATTGCTGAAGCTGTTTTAGGCAGAAAACTAGAAACTACTGGTCATGAAGTGTTAAAAGCAGTTCATCCACACCCAACTATGAGTGAAGCGGTTATGGAAGCTGTTGCAGATGCTTATGGCGAAGTAATACATCTATAAAATTATATTAAAATAAACATATAAAAGGTTCCTTAATTAAATTTGAGGAGCCTTTCTTTTTATAGCTTAAAATCAAGTCCTAAAAAGAGACCATTTGGCGAAATCTCTTCAAAACCAAGTGTATATTTCAAATGAATATCCAACGAGCGATAAATTTGATAAGAAGTACTTAAATCTGCGCGTACTTTAAATTTATTTGAAAAGAAATCAATAAAATAATTTAAACTTGGTCCTGCCAAAATATACAAACCGTTAGCTACTTCATATTTTAAGTAAATAGGCGCATTAATAAATTTGAAGTCATTAAGTCCTATATATAAGACTTCTGGTTGAATAGATAAATCTGAATTCACTTGAATATCAGTAAAAACACCAGCATAGTAACCTACTTCAACTTCTGGATCATCTCCAAAACCTGCATCAACAACTTTAAAAAATGTAAGATTTAATCCACCTTTGATACCGAAATCTGTTTGAGATTGTGCTTTATAAATAGGTATACATATTAAAAGAAAACATACTAAATAGTGTTTCATAAAAATCTAAAAATAAATCCGTCTCTAAAATAACGTTTTATAGTTATAATTATTGAAAGGACTAAATATCTTTTATATAAAACTGGTTACAGCTAATTCATAACTTTGAAGTCCGAAACCAACAATAACACCTTTTGCATTTGGAGCTATATAAGAATGATGCCTGAACTCTTCTCGTTTAAACGTATTAGATATATGTACTTCAACAACAGGTGTTTCTATAGCAGCAACAGCATCGCCAATACCAACAGACGTATGCGTATAAGCAGCTGCATTTAAAATAATACCATCAAAAGAAAAACCAGCTTCCTGAATTTTATCAATAATTTCACCTTCAATATTGGATTGAAAATGTTCCAAAGTTACGGAAGGATATTTCAATTTAATGGTTTCAAAAAACTCAATAAACGTTAAACTGCCATAAATATCTGGCTCGCGTTTGCCTAACAAATTTAGATTAGGACCATTAATGATGATAATTTTTTTCATAAAAGTAAAGGTATAAAAAAAACCGAAGCGTTTACTTCGGTTTTAAAATCTTCGTGTTTTTGAATTTACAGATTAAATGACAATCCTAAATTAACGGTAGACCAGTAATAATAATCACTAATACCAACATAATTAGCGTTAAGCTGAACGCGATTATTAACATTAAACCCAATCATAGGTCTAAAATAGAAACCACCATCATCAATATCACTTACTGCAATGGCATAACCAATATCTGCACCAGTAACTAAACGACTATTTAACTTTATACGTCCAGCAAGTGCTACAGGAACATATTGATAATCTTCAACCTCAATTTCGCCTATAAGTGGCCCAACATAATAGCTATCTCCAAATCCATGACCATAACCGGTTGCAGGACCAAGAGCAACTCTTGGGTTTATTTCAAATAAATAATTAGCATCTACGGTAAACCCAAATGTGAAATCGAATTGAGAGTCATTTACAGGAAAACCAATACTTCCACCAATATTAAAACCAGATTGAGCATAGGAAAAAGCTGTTAATGATAAAGCAGCAAAAAATGTTACAAATTGTTTTTTCATATCTATTAAATTTAAAATATAATACTAAAATACTAATAATTTTAATAAAATTAGAATCCGAATTCTACACCAAAATTAAAGGAATTAAAACCACTACCTGAAACATAATTCCCACCATTATACGTGTCACCATAATCCACACCTCCCGAAATACTTTGGAAAGATGCAATTAAAGCAATAGTCCCTAAATCGAAACCAAATTTTGGTCGTGCATAAAATCCTGATTTAGCATCGCCAGATACATTTACGCCAACACCTAAATCAAGACCACCAAAGAATTTACGGTCAGCAAAGTAATATCTAGCTGAAGCTGCAATAGGAATAAATGATGCATCTTTATAATCTGCAATAACAACAAATTCATCATCAAAATAACTATTGTAATTATAACTACCATCACCCACAAAATGGGTATAACCTAATAAACCACCAATTTCTAGGTTATCAATTACTTCAAATAGATAAGCACCATCAAAACCAAAGTTAAACGATGAAATATCACTAGCCGTACTTAATGGTATTCCAATATTAGCACCAACATAAAAACTACCAGATTTTGCTTTTTCCACAAAATCATCTTGAGCATTCATTTTTATAATTACAAAAACTGCCATAGCAGCAAATAAGATTGTTTTTTTCATAATAATAAAGGTTTAAAAATTAATTCATAAGATACAAAAAAGCCATTGCTATTAACAATGGCTTTCAATTTAATATTTTTTGTTTAGAATGTAAATTCAACACCTAAACCAATTGTTGACCAGTCACCACCATCAGCGCTAATTCCTGTGTAAGACACATTAGCACCAATCATGTCAGTAAAACTGTAACCAACTCTTGGACGGTAATAAAATCCACCATCGTTACCATCATTAATACCAATAGCATAACCTACATCAGCTCCTAGGTATAATTTTCCAGTAGCATTAAAACGTGCTGCAGCAGCAACTGGAATAAATTGTACATCTTCAAAATCTGACTCTACTTCAAAACCTAAAACAGAAAGGGATTCTGTTTTACCAAAAGCATTTGTGAAACCTGTTGCTCCACCGACTTCAAATTTTTCAGAAATTTCAATTAAATAAGCTGCATCCAATCCTAAACTAAATGAGGAAACATCTCCAGCATCACCAATTGGAAGTGCAAAGTTAACGCCTACTTTAAAAGACCCTTGAGCAAATGTTGTTGAAAGTCCAAATGCAGCAAATGCTGCCATAAATAATAATTTTTTCATAATTATAAGTTTTTAATTAATTGACTATTACAAGCTAAACACTTTTTTTCTAATTATTAATAATTTAATTACCACTTATTAACAATTTAATTAACAATAAAATTTAATGCCTTTAAATTCAAGATTTTAACAAATTAGTTATTAACATTTATTTAAGAACACATCCTGTTGTAAGCAGTTTTACATACATTTAAGTGCTAATACGTATTGTTTAGAATGACCTGGAAACATGCTTTAACGGATTTTAGTTTGTATTTAAAAATTGAACGCGGACTATCTAAAAACACCATTGATAGTTACAGTTTTGATATTGAAAAACTTATGCTTTTTTTAGACGATAATTCCATTGTTATTTCACCCATAGCAATTAATTCTGAAACCATACAACAATTTATTTACCAAATAGCCAAGAACGTCAATCCACGTTCGCAATCACGTATTATTTCTGGATTACGCAGTTTTTTTAGTTTTTTAGTTTTTGAAGATTATAGAGCTGACAATCCAATTGATTTAATTGAGTCTCCAAGAATTGGTAGAAAATTACCAGACACATTAAGTTTAAAGGATATAGACCGTATTATTGGCGCTATAGATTTAGCCAAAGAATATAATCAAATACGTATTGGAGAACGTGATCGTACCATGTTAGAAACGCTTTACGGTTGTGGTTTACGGGTTAGTGAACTTGTTAATCTTAAAATTTCAGATTTATTTTTTGATGAAGGATTCATAAATGTTACCGGAAAAGGAGACAAACAGCGTTTTGTCCCTATTAGTCCTACTACCCAAAAGTATATAAATATTTATATGAGCCAGGTCCGAACGACTATTAATGTTCAAAAGGAATATAATGACACCTTATTTTTAAACAATCGTGGCAAACAATTAACGCGTGCGATGGTTTTTACGATTATTAAAAAACTAGCAAACGAAATAAATTTAAATAAAACTATTTCACCACACACCTTCAGACATTCATTTGCAACACATTTATTAGAAAATGGAGCCGATTTAAGAGCTATACAAATGATGCTAGGGCACGAAAGTATCACCACTACTGAAATATATGTGCATCTGGATAAAAAGCAATTAAAGAAAGCTATCCAAACGTTTCATCCTAGAAAATAAGATTAAAACAATCTTGAAAACAAAAAAGCCCTTCATGTACTGAAGGACTTTTAATATATAAAATCTAATGAATTATTTAGCAATATTTACGGCACGTGTTTCACGAATAACCGTCACTTTTACCTGCCCTGGATACGTCATATCTGTCTGAATTTTTTGTGAAATATTAAACGATAAATCGGCTGCTTTTTGATCATCCACTTTTTCGCTTTCCACAATAACACGTAGTTCACGTCCTGCTTGAATAGCGTAGGCTTTTTTAACACCTCCAAAACCGAAAGCAATATCTTCTAAATCTTTTAAACGTTGAATATAACTATCAAGAACCTGACGTCTGGCTCCTGGTCTAGCTCCTGAAATAGCATCACAAACTTGAACAATTGGTGCTAATAAGGATTTCATTTCTATTTCATCGTGGTGAGCACCAATAGCATTACAAACATCATCTTTCTCACCAAATTTTTCAGCCCATTGCATTCCTAAAATAGCGTGTGGTGTTTCCATATCCGCTTCTGCATCTGGCACTTTACCAATATCATGTAACAATCCTGCGCGTTTTGCCATTTTAGGGTTTAAGCCTAATTCAGCAGCCATAATACCACAGAGTTTAGCAACTTCACGCGAGTGTTGTAATAAGTTTTGTCCGTAAGATGAACGGTATTTCATACGTCCAACCATTTTAATTAATTCTGGATGTAGATTATGAATCCCTAAATCGATTATCGTACGTTTTCCTACTTCAATAATCTCTTGCTCAATTTGCTTGGTTGTTTTCTGAACTACTTCTTCAATACGTGCTGGGTGAATACGACCATCAGTTACTAACTTATGTAATGATAATCTGGCAATTTCACGACGTACTGAATCAAAGCAAGATAATATAATGGCTTCTGGTGTATCATCAACAATAATCTCAACACCTGTTGCAGCTTCAATGGCACGAATGTTTCTTCCTTCGCGACCAATAATGCGACCTTTTACATCATCCGATTCAATATTGAAAACTGATACACAGTTATCAACCGCTTCTTCTGTTCCAATACGTTGAATGGTATTAATAATAATTTTTTTAGCTTCTTGTTGAGCCGTTAATTTAGATTCCTCTATGGTGCTTTGAATATATGCCATAGCATCATTTTTAGCTTCACCTTTTAACGATTCTACTAATTGAAATTTAGCATCTTCTGCTGATAAACTAGAAATAACTTCTAGTTGTTCAATCTGACTCTTATGTAACCTATCTACTTCGTCTTGCTTTTTGGCAATAACTTCTAAACGATGGTTATAATCTTTTACCTTTTCCTCAAGACCATCATTTAATTTTTTACTTTTTGATAGTTCTCCAGATAATTGAGACTCTTTATCTCTTGTGCGTTTTTCCGCATCCGACATTTTCTTGTCGCGAGATAAGATTTCTTTTTCATGCTCGGATTTAAGCTCAATAAATTTTTCTTTCGCTTGAAGTATTTTATCTTTTTTAAGCGATTCTCCTTCGCTTTTAGCTTCTTTTAAAATAGCTGCTGCCGATTTTTTAGCACTCTTAATAACTTTAGAAGCGTTATTACGTTCTAAAATTTTAGCAACAATAAATCCTATTATAATACCTAATAATATTCCACCTACAATAACAATTGTATTATCCATTTTCTAGTTAATTAATTTATATAAAAAAGCCTGTACTAGAATAAAGTTTTGTATAAACTCCTTAAAACAAGTTTAGGGATACCAAGCTGATCAAGGGTCTGTTCGAGATACTGAATAAATTCAGTACTAACAGCATGCTTTTACAACTTAAACTCACCCTTTTTAAAGAATTCGCGTTGAGTTTATCAAAAAAAATAACTAATACAGGCAGTAAACCTTTATTTTATTTATAAGAACGTTAAGAGTTAAAGTGCGCATCCAACAAATCGTTTAAAGCTTCTAACTTTGTTTCAACTGTTTCGTTTGCATAATCTTTATCTAATGATTTCTGTTCTACTTGAGAAGCAAATTGTAAAGCACACATAGCCAATACATCTTGCTTATCTTGAACAGAATAACTTTGCTCAAATTGTTTTATCATAGCCTCAATATTTTTGGCGGCTTTACGAAGCCCTTCTTCCTGACTCGGTGTTATCGTTAACGGATACACACGATTGGCTATTGATAATTTAATTTTTAGTTTCTCTGACATTAAAAACTATGATTCATTTATTCAGAAAGTTGCGCAATACAATGATCAATTTCCCGAATCAATGCGTTTATTTTGAGTTTAGTTTCTCTTTTATTTTCGTCACTGCCAAGCATGGAATTGGCCATTTTTAGCGCTTCATATTTTTCTTCCCAATTAACGATACTCGCTTTATGAGATTGAAGCATATTTTGAGATACTTGTAGTTCCTGTTGTAATTTTAAATTTGTTTCGTTTAAAATTCGTTGCTTGTGTAAAACCTTACTGATTTTGTTTTCTAAAGCATTTACAGTTTCTTCAATTTTACTCATGTATCATATCCATACTTATCTCACAAAGTTAACATACCTCAAATTAAATAACAATAGTTTTTCAATAAAAATTAAATAATTTACGTTTCATCTCTAAATCGCTCACATAGTAATGCTTACACTTTTTAATTGGTAAATTTGATTCAAATTGATATTTTAGCAACAACATCCATTATATGCATAAATTCCTCACGTTTTTTTTATTATTCGCGTTTCTTTGTCACGCTCAAAATCCGTATCCTGAAGATTATTTTAGGCATCCATTGGATGTAACCCTTATTCCTTCTGGAACTTTTGGTGAATTACGCTCCAACCATTTTCATTCTGGATTGGATATAAAAACACAACAACGTGAAGGCTTAAAAGTTTTTGCTGCTGCCGATGGGTTTGTTAGTCGCATTAAAATTGCACATTTTGGCTACGGAAAAGCTGTTTATATAACGCATCCAAATGGTTATACAACTGTTTATGCACATTTACAAGAATTGTCGCCAAGCCTGGAGGCTTACATTAAAAAATTACAATATGAGCAGGAAACTTTTGAAATTGAAGTGTTCCCTAAAATTGATGAATTACCAGTTTTAAAAAGTGATGTTATTGCTTTTAGCGGAAATACAGGCAGTTCAGGTGGACCACATTTGCATTTTGAAATACGTGATAATAACGAAAGACCTATAAATCCGTTACTTTTTGGGTTAGACATAAAAGATACAACCAAACCTATAATTACGGAAATTTATGCCTACCCTATTACGGATGATGCGCATATAAACTCCTCCAACGAAAAACAAAAATTACGTTTAATTAACAACAAGAATGGCGATTATACAGCCGAAAATATAAAAGCTTACGGCAAAATTGGTTTTGCTATTGAGGCTAATGACAGACAGGATTTAGCGTCCAATAAAAATGGTGTAGAAAATATTCAAGCATTTTATAATGGAAATCAGACATTCGAAATGGATTTTAAACGCTTTACGTTTGATGAATCTAGACTTCTAAACCGCTTTATCGATTATGAACATTATACAGACAAAAAAGAGCGCCTTCAAAAGTTATTTGTAGAATCTGGAAATAATTTAACAATGCTAAAAAAGATAGACGATTTTGGCTATATTAATGTTGAAGATAGCACATCAACAGTTTATAAAGTTCGTGTTAAAGATTTTCATAATAACGAAGTTTGGTTAACCATTAATATTGAAGGTTTAAAAACAACCGATTTAAAATCAAAAGAAATTAAAAAAACACCCTTCTATATTTATTCAACAAAAGCAAATGAGCTCATAAACAATAACGTTTCAGTTCATTTTCCGCAAGATGCTTTTTTTGATGATTTCTATATTAATTTTGAAGTTAACAATGATACCATAACCTTACATGATGATTCCATTCCGCTACGTGAGAATTTTTCCATAACGTATGACATTACTAATTTTAAAAATCAAGATTCCGATAAATTGTATATTGCACGTTTAGTAGGTTGGAAAAAACAATACACCATTTATTCTCAAACCTACAGAAAAGAAAATACCTTAACCACCTATGCAAAAACCCTTGGAACGTATGCTTTAACATTAGATACCGTTAATCCAACTATCAAACCTATTAATTTTGCTGAAGGAAAATGGTTAAGTAAATACCGTTTTCTGAAATTAAAAATTGAAGATGAAGGTTCCGGAATTTCAAATTATCGCGCCACAATTAATGGCAAATGGATTTTAATGGAATACGATTATAAAACAAATTTGCTGGTTTATGATTTTAACGATGCCATTTCAACTGAAACAAAAAATAATTTAAAAGTAATTGTTACGGATAATGTGGGAAATAATTCTACTTTTGAAACAACCTTTTTTCGAAAATAAAAATTACATAACTTGACATATAAATCACTTTCAGTTTTCGTTGTTCTATTGTTAATGGTTTCATTTACTGCCATGGCACAAACAGGAACCCTAAAAGGTGTTATTTTAAACAACACCAATACACCTATTTCAGACGTTAATATTTCTACAGAAAACGCAGGGACTACAACCGATGCTAATGGGTATTACAGTATAAAAATTCCATCTAATCAAGAGGTTACTGTTATTTTTACACACATTACTTTTAAATCCATCACAGCAACTTTTAACCTAAAAAATGGTGAGGAAGTCGAATTTCATCCGGTTATGGATGAGGCTGTTGAGCAAATGGCAACGGTTGTTATTTCTGGAAAAACACGCAAAGATGTTCAAGGTATCATTACACTACAACCTGAAACTATAAGAAATATTCCTGGTGCTAATTCTGGTGTTGAAAATTTATTAAAAACATTACCTGGAGTGAGTGGAAATAACGAATTGAGTACCCAATATTCGGTTCGTGGTGGAAATTTTGATGAAAACTTGGTATATGTTAATGGTATAGAAGTGTATCGTCCGTTTCTAATTCGTTCTGGACAACAGGAAGGATTAAGCTTTGTAAATACGGATATGGTTCAGAATGTCGATTTTTCCGCTGGTGGTTTTCAAGCTAAATATGGTGATAAATTATCGTCTGTTTTAGATATTACGTATAGAAAACCCTATCAATTTGGTGTGAGTGCCGATTTAAGTTTACTTGGCGCAAGCGTTTCGGCTGAAGGCAAAAGTAAAGATTCCAAATTTACAGGTATTGTTGGTATGCGTTACCGCGATAACAGTTTATTGGTAAATGCTAGAGAAACCGAAACCAATTACGACCCTGTTTTTGCGGATGTGCAAACCTATTTAACCTATCAGTTTACAGATAAATTTCAATTAAGTTTTTTAGGAAACGCGTCCATAAATAGGTATAATTATGAACCACAAACACGACAAACAAATTTTGGAACCCTTCAAAATCCGTTAGCATTACTTGTTTTTTATGAAGGCCAAGAACGCGATAAATACGAAACCTATTTTGGTGCCTTAAAAGGAACGTATTTAGTAAATGATAATGTAACGTTAAATGTCATAGCATCCACTTATCATACGATTGAAGAAGAACATTTTGATATTTTGGCACAATACCGTTTAGGAGAAGTGAATACCAATATTGGAGATGAAGATTTGGGTGAAGTGGAGTTTAGCGAAGGAATTGGCGGACAATTAAATCACGGTCGGAATAATCTAGATGCTTTAATTACGACTATTGAACACCAAGGAAGCTATGAAAAAGACGATCACGAATTTGAATGGTCTGTAAAATATACGAATGAGGATATTCGGGACAGACTCGTAGAATGGGAAGTTATAGATTCGGCTGGATTTTCAATAAATCCACCAAGTTCAGATGCGTTTAACGACCAACCTTATACTCCTTACGAAGGACCTTTAGTGCCTTTTCAAAATGTACGTGCCAAAAACCAAACACAAATAGACAGACTACAAGCCTATTTACAATGGAGTAAACGTATGGATATTGGCGATAATGAAGCTTGGTTAAATGTTGGAGCTCGTGTTCATAATTGGACCGTAAGTGTTGAAGGTATTGAAAGCAATAACCAGACAGTTATTAGTCCGCGAGCGCAATTTGCTATAAAACCGAACTGGAAAAAAGACATGCTTTTCCGTATTGGAACGGGTTTATATTACCAACCACCTTTTTATAGAGAATTACGCGATTCTTCAGGAACGGTAAGACCAAATGTAAAAGCACAAAAATCGTTTCATATTGTTGTTGGAAACGATTATAGCTTTAAAATGTGGGACAGACCGTTTAAATTAACTACGGAAGCCTATTATAAAAAATTAACGGATGTTAATCCATACACCCTAGAAAATGTACGTATTCGTTACAGAGCTAATAACAATGCTGAAGCCTATGCATACGGTTTGGATATGCGTTTGAATGGTGAATTTGTTCCTGGAACCGAATCTTGGTTTAGTTTTGGGTATTTAAAAACCGAAGAAAATATTGATAATCGTGGTTATATAGCTAGACCAACAGATCAGCGATTAAAATTTGCAGCGTTATTTCAAGATTATGTGCCTAATTTGCCTAAAATGAAAATGTATTTAAACTTGGTTTATAATACTGGACTTCCAGGAGGCTCACCAAGTTATGCAGATCCGTATGTTTATCAAAACCGTTTACCAGATTATAAACGTGCAGATGTTGGTTTCCAATACGTAATTGTAGATAATAAAGATGAATACCAAAGCGGTTGGCGTAAACCGTTTAAATATTTATCAATAGGGATTGAAATTTTTAACGTGTTTGATGCTCAAAATTCTATTACTAACACATGGGTGCGCGATGTGTATAGCAAACGTCAGTACGCTATACCAAACTATTTAGTACCGCGTGTTTTTAATGTGAGGACTAGTATGCGTTTTTAGTAAATAATTTTCGAAAAAAAATTATAATTTCTAAATAAAAATTTAACATTTTTTTGATTTGCTCCGTGCAACTTTATTCTACATTTGATTTGTGAAAACAAAATTTCAATTACCTATAGCTGTCTCATTACTCCTAGTTTATGTTTTAAACTTTGGAACAGTTCTTCATGATGTAATTGTAGAGTCTTTCTCTGAGAATGCCTATAAAACCCAAACGACTCATAAACAAACCAAAGATGATTCGTCTAGTTATTACGCCTATCAAGATCTTGACGTTTTAGGCAACACTCCTACTGATTTTGAACCTGCAGATACTTTTACAGAACTCGTTGTATCCTGTAATTCCATAACGACTTTAGATGCCTCACAAACAGCTCGAGATAATCAATATTTTAAAGCAGGACAGTATATTATACCTAGTTATAATTTGCAAACCTGTATTTTCCCATTCCACGATTTTATTTAAAATCCTTTTTTAGTTTTTGTTTCGCTGAATTTTCAGCTACTTCTTCATGCTTTTAATTAAGCACATTTTAATCATTTAAAACAATCTAAAATTAACATATCATGGATTTAAATACCAGTATCATCGGATTAATTATTTTAACCATTATTAGTGTACCACTTGTGTACATTCAAATGTCTCAAAACATTCAAAAGAAAAAAGCTAAACATAAATTTATTGCAGACGCTAAAACCAATCAGGTTCATATTTCAGAAATGGATTTCTGGGGAACTTATTATGCCATAGCTATGGATAGTTCAGAAAATAAACTGGTCTATTCTAAAAAAACAGATGATGAAACTGTTTGGATTACTGCCGATTTAAATAAGGTGACCGATTGTTATATTCATAAAACCGAAAGAACGTTTAAAAATAAAACAACCAACAAAATTGAAACAGATCGAATAGATTTAGTTTTACGCACGAAAGATCAGAAGGATTATGTTTTGGAATTTTTTAACGTGGATATCAATGTTGAAATGACCAAAGAAAAAGTCTTATTAGAAAAATGGCAAGCACAAATTAAAAAACAGTTAGTAGCGTTTAAAGCAGCTGCTTAATGGTTTTAAATAAAGACTCAAAATTTAAGGTTCAAAGATCAAGTCTGAAATGCTTGTTTCTTTGAACCTTATTATTTTATAATTATGCCTTCACAAAATCCTTTAAAACTGACATGACATAATCAATTTCGTCTTTAGTGTTATAAATACTGAATGAAAAACGAAGTGACGGTTTTTTCATATCTGTTTCACATAACACTTCATTTAAAACGTGAGAACCTTTACTGCTACCACTTTGGCAGGCACTTCCTTTGGAACAGGCAATACCTTTTAAGTCCATTTGAAACAATAAAATCAAGGCTTTTTCTTGAGGAAATGGCAAACAAACACTCAACAATGTGTAGGTGCTTTTTTCTAAATTTCCAGACAAACCATTAAAAACAACATCCGGAAAAGCCTGCTGTAATTCAGACATAAAATAGCGTTTTAACTCTAAAACATAAGCACGTTCGGTTTCTAGGTTCGCATAAGCCATTGTAAAGGCTTTTTCTAATCCCACGATATTATGAACGGCTTCCGTTCCTGCACGAATACCACGTTCTTGTTCACCACCAAAAATTAAGGGTTTTAACCCAGAATTCTTCCTAATAAAAGCAAAACCAACACCTTTAGGTCCATGAAATTTATGGGCACTTACCGCAAGAAAATCGATTGGAACTTGCTGTAAATCTAATTCATAATGTCCAACAGACTGAACCGCATCGCAATGAAATAAGGCCTTGTTAGCTTTGCACAAATTACCAACACGTTGTACATCCAAAATATTGCCTATTTCGTTATTTACAAACATGAGGCTCACCAAGGTTTTTCCGCGAGTTGACAGTAAAAGTTCTAAATCTGCATAATCCACTTGCCCATCAGCATCTAATTTTACATAACTCACTTTTATATCGCAGGTTTTTTCTAATTGCTCCACGGTATGTAAAACAGCATGATGCTCAATTTTAGATGTAATGATATGTGTAACACCCAAATCACGAATAGCACATTGTAAAGCCAAATTATCAGCTTCTGTACCACCAGACGTGAATACAATTTCGCCAGCGCTAACGTTTAATTGTTTAGCAATTGTTTTTCTAGCTTGCTCAATTAAAACCTTTGAAGAACGACCAAAACTATGGGTTGAAGAGGCATTTCCATACTCATTACGCATGACGGTTGTCATAGTATCTATAACTTCATTTCGTACTTTTGTGGTTGCTGCACTATCAAAATAAACTGCTTTCATAAACGTGTTTTCTCTGTAAAATATTCCTGCAAAATTACGGGAAATAAAATTATTTGTTCCCGATGACGTTGTATATTTAGCAATTCTTTTATTTTTGCCTAAAATAAGCTGTCCATGCGAAAACTAATTCTATTACTTCTATCATTTTCAATTGTTACATCGTGTGACGATGGTGATATTATTAACGTTGAATTTGATTTTGATGATACGTTTTTAGCGTGTGGCGAATTGGTTTTCTATCAAATAAAAGAAAATCCGTTTGAGTCATTATCACTTCAAATTACGCAACCAGCCATCACATTAGAAGATTTAATTGCGATAGATGATGATGGTAACTTAATAGTAGATACCGAAGTAGTCATTGATATTGAAAATGCTGGAAATCAATTTAATTACCGTTCATATAATAACAATCCCACAGCGTTGTTTTGTAATGATGTACCACCTTCCGATATTCAAATTAATGAAGATTTATCAAGCCCATCTGGCGATGCTTATATAAATGTATCCTTACTTGAAGATGATAATGATGGCATTCCAGCCGATCTTGAAGATGACAATTTAGACGGTGATTTTAATCCTGCAACAGAACCAACAGATACAGATGGTGATGGTCTTCCAGATTATATAGATGTGGATGATGATGGCGATAATGTTTTAACATCAGTTGAGTTAGCTGATGACAATTTAGATGGTGATGATGATCCATTAACAAACCCAAGAGATACAGATGAAGATGGGATTCCAAATTATTTAGATGAAGATGATGACAATGATGGCACGTTAACTATTGACGAAGAAAATGAATCAACTCTTGATCAAAATCCAGCTAATGATTTTACAAATCCTAATATAGCAGATTATTTAAATCCTGATGAAAGTGCTACACTTCCTGCAACCGCTTATCGTCCGCATCCAATAAATCAAGTATTTACTATTACGTTACGCGTTGAAGGGATTCAATTTCCAACCATAACGCAAGATGTTTTTGATATGGGAACTTTAAGCGATTCCAGATTAAATGAAATTCGTTTGGTAACACCGGATTTTTAAGCAGATTAGGCGCTACCTGAATTCTGAAAAATATAGACTTCGGTTGCACCAACTCCATACTTTTTGTAGTCTGCATCGTAGTATTTAACTTGGTCATAACGACCAAATAAGTATTCTAATTCTGTTTTAAGAACACCTTCTCCCACTCCATGTATAAAAACCATTTTCTGAATGCGTTTTCTTATAGCAAATTCTAATTGACCTCTAGCGGTATCCAATTGCAAGGTTAACATATCATAATTACTCATACGGCTAGAATTTTCAGTGAGGTGATGAATATGTAAATCTACTTCCATAGTTGGCTGATACTTTTCTTTAGATTTTCTAGTAGTTACTTGTTTTCGTTTTGGCTGTTCTTTTTCTCTAATAATAGCGTCTGCAGCACTTAAATCTATTTTCAGGGATTTGGTAATCACCAATTCATTAGGTTCAAAATCGAGCTCAAAACCATCAAGTGTTTCTATAGTTACCACATTATTTTTCACTTTGCTAACCACGCCAGATAAATCATCATCTAAAACGGCAACGGTATCTCCAATATTAAATGTCTTCCTGTTCATTTTCTATATCTTTAGTTTCTGCATCAAATTTACTCGGAATTTTACTAGAAATTCTATAAATCCCGTACATTAAAATAACAATACCAATAATTAAAAGTGTTACGTTTTTATTATCCCCAGATTGACCGTAAATAGCTACTATACTACCAGTTAAAACTAATAAATAACTTATAATTTGTTGTTTTTTCATGCTCTGGACGTTAATTCATTACTGTTTGTCGAAATTAATATTAAATGTTGAAACAACATATATTTTGTATTCTTTTTTTTTGTAAAATTGCTTGATTTAACTATTTAAAAAACAGTTGATTACGAAAAAAACTACTTCAAAAAACAAACTATTCTATTTCTTTATTTTTACGTTTTTAATTCAATTAGGTGTTTTTGCACAGGTTGGAATTGGGACTACAAGTCCATCATCTATATTAGATATTGAAGTCAATGCAGCTGCAGATGGAATTGAAATAAACAATATAGCTGGAAATGGTGACCCAATTTTACAATACCAAGTCAATGGTGCTTCAAGAATAACTATGGGTATTGATGATAGCGATGCTGATAAATTTAAAATTGGTACGACTGCTATCACTAATAACACAAGATTAACTATTGCTACTAATGGATATATAGGTATTGGTGTTACAAATCCAGCATATCACTTAGATATGCAAAACAACAGAGCAAATGATTATTTGGCATATGTCGAAAATACAAATGCAACTGGATCAAGTTTAGCAGGATATGTTACAGGAACATTTAATGCTTTAGGAGGAGTCACTAACAATATAGCTGGATTAGCATCATATGGGGTTCACCTTCCTGCTACTGGTGATGGTATAGGTATTTGGGGAACTTCAAATAGTTCTGACGCTATTGGTGTTCAAGGAACCATACCAACAACTGGTTCATGGTTTGGCTTTGGTGGATTATTTTCAGGAGGTTTAGGGTATATAAATGGTCTTTATAATTTGTCCGACGAAAGAGTTAAATCCAATATTCAACCAATTACCAATGCTATAAATAAATTAAAGCAAATAAACGGAGTTTCATACAACTACAATTTGAATGAATATAATTACTTAACCAAAGGCGATTCAAGAACTTATTTAGGTTTTTTAGCTCAAAATATAAAGGAAGTGTTTCCAGAAGCTGTAGCCGAAAAACAGCTTGCAGTTGTAGGCCCAAATAAAATGACAAATTCTGTAAATAAAACTGATTTCAAAAAAGAAATTTTCAATGTTGTCGATTACACGTCCCTTATACCTGTAACTGTTCAAGCTATAAAGGAACAACAGGAATTAATTGAGAATCAAAATGATCGAATTTTATCATTAGAAGCTAAAATTGTATTGCTGGAAAACAGATTAAATACATTAATTGATAATCAAGATTAGAATAAAGCTATAATTATGAAATATTTATATACATTCATTCTATTTACGGTTACTAATTTTTCTTTTTCACAATCTGATTTATATATTAGCAATGGTAGCTATGTATATGTTGATGGTAACGTCTTTACAAGCGGAACAAATGCACCCTTATATGTAACCAATGATGTTAATTTAGACACCAACAGCCATATCTATTTGCGCAACGAGGCCCAATTATTACAAGGCAACAATGTAGGCAATTCTGGAACTGGTAGATTGAGTGCTTTTCAAACGGGTACAGCAAATACCTATGCATACAACTATTGGAGTTCTCCTGTAGGTGTTAACGCTGGCGCAGCTGGAAACACCGCTTTCAGACCAAACAATAATATGTACCGTGAAACGGCAGCTCCTATTACCAGCACACCTTTTGGATACATAGCTGGCTATAATGGTACAGCAACTCAAATTGCTAGCTATTGGTTATATACATTTATTGGATTGACTGCTACAACAAACCCTTACGAAGATTGGATTGGTTTAGGAGGCGGTACATTGCCAGTTGGAGGAGATCCAAATGGAACGTTAGCTTCCGGCTACGGTTTTACTATGAAAGGAAATCCGAGTAGTGGACAACAATATGATTTTAGAGGACGTGCAAATAATGGAAATATAACAGTTACATTAAATGCAAATAGAGAAACACTAGTCGGTAATCCATACCCTTCCGCTTTGGATGCACGAGATTTTATACATAATGTTTCAAATGCCTCACGCATGACTGGTACCTTAAAGTATTGGGAGCAAGCGCCAGGAGCTACGTCTCATAATTTATCGGATTATGTTGGTGGTTATGCTCTTTACACAGTTTCGGCAGATGGACTCACAGATTCTTTTGTTCCTGCACCATTTACCACCTATTTATTAGATGGTACAGCTACAAATTTTCCCGCTGGAACTGGTAATAAAATAGCGAGACGGTATATTCCAATTGGGCAAGGTTTTATGATTGAAGGCAACGGAACTGGAGGTACCATTACTTTCAATAATGCACAGCGTGAATTTTATAAACAATCTGGAACAGACAGTTATTTTTTTAGAAATCAGTATGATGACTACAAAGATACAACAGAAGAGACTACCTACAATGAAGACGGTTTTAATAACGTGCCAGCAGATTTTAAACGCTTCCGTATTAACGTTGATTTTACCGAAAACGAATTATATACACGTCAATTATTAATGAATTTTCATAATTCAGCAACAGATGGTTTTGATTATGGTTTGGAAGGAAAAGGAGATACACCTTTGGCATCTGATGCCTACTGGACATTAAACAATGAACCTTATATTATACAAGCTTTTAACTATGACGAAACTTTACGGATTCCGTTAGTTGTTAAAGTACGTGCAAATCAACCTGTTCGTTTTAGAATTTATGATGTTCAGAATTTTGATGAAAGTCAACGAATTTATATTCATGATAAAGAACATGATATCTATGTGAATTTAAAAGAATCTAATTATGATATAAATTTACCACTTGGCTTATACACAGATCGTTTTGAAATAACTTTTACTTCTCAAACGTTAGGAACTCCTGATAATACTTTGGCTGATTTTACCATCTTTCAAAACAATGAATCGTCTGAATTAAATTTAATAAACCCAAATTTTCGTGATATAAAAAATGTATCTGTTTACGATGTTTCTGGAAAACAAGTTCTAAATATTAAAAACCTACCAATTTCAGAAAAACAAACCGTTTCTACCAAACAGTTTAGTAATGGGATGTATATTGTTTCCGTAGGATTTAAATCTGGAATTAATTTGAATAAAAAAGTAATCATTGCAAATAAAAAGTAGAATATTCATCACTTTTTTTAACTTTGGCTAAATTCAATTACAGATATTTATGTCTTCACCAGAAGATTTTATGCTTCCTTGCTTAAACAAACAGATATTTGGGTTTGACTGTATGGGTTGTGGCTTACAGAGGTCTGTAGCACTTATTTATCATGGCGAATTATTAGCAGCATATAAAATGTATCCAGCCGTATTTCCATTAATTGCACTATTTATCTTTATCGGCTTAAATATTTTCTTTAAATTTCAACATTCAAATAAAATTATTAATACACTCGCAATCGTGACCATTAGCGTTATAATTGGGAGTTTTACCTTAAAACTAATTACTTAAATTTTACACATGGAAAAACAAAGACTCAATCCAACACTCGTTTATGTGTTGGCTATTTTTGGACTATTATGCTGCTGTTTTGCTGGCTTTGGTTTTATTTTGGCAGGAATAGCCTTTTATATTGCTCACAGTCAAATTAAAAAGGCACAACTAAATCCAGACGATTACGATTTAAAAAGTGTTAACGCTATGAATACCGCTAAAACGGTTGCATTAGTGATATTAATAATTAATATTCTTTCCTTACTTTGGTCTATTTACCAAATTTATGCCATGGGTGGATGGGATGCTTATTGGGGACAATTTGACGAAGCTATGAAACAATTCCAGCAAGCTCAAGTTGAGTAAACTCTGATTTTTGAACATAAAAAAAGCGACTCACGTCGCTTTTTTTATGTTTATATAAGAAGATTTTTTATTTCTCAAATTCCTTCAATGTTTTAATAATAATAGATACACAATCCAATAATTGCGTTTCCGTCATAACTAAAGGTGGTGCAAAACGAATAATGTTTCCGTGTGTTGGTTTTGCTAATAAGCCATTGTCACGTAAAGCTAAACAGATGTTCCAAGCCGTATCACTATCTTCATCATCATTAATGACAATAGCATTTAACAAACCTTTACCACGAACCAAGTTTACAATAGAACTGGTTTCAATAAATTTATTTATTTCGCTTCTGAATAACTCACCAAGTTTGTAAGCGTTTTCTGCTAATTTTTCATCTCTTACTACTTCTAAAGCAGCCATAGCAACCGCTGCTGCTACTGGATTACCACCAAACGTACTTCCATGATTTCCAGGACGGATAACATTCATAATAGCATTATTTGCTAAAACAGCCGAAACAGGATAAGCACCACCAGACAACGCTTTACCCAAAATTAAAACATCCGGTTTTACTTCTGGCTCGTTAGAACAATTTTTATCAATACAGCTACAATTTCCACAAGTTGCTAATAAACGCCCTGTTCTGGCAATTCCTGTTTGAACTTCATCTGCAATAAATAATACATTGTATTTTGCACAAAGTGCTTTTGCTTTTGCTAAATAATCTGGAGCAGGCACATAAACACCAGCTTCACCTTGAATAGGTTCCACTAAAAATCCACCTACATTTGGGTTGGATTTTAAAGCGTTCTCTAGAGCTTCTAAATTATCATAAGCAATTTTGATAAATCCGTCTGTGTAGGGTCCGAAATTTTTTCGTGCAACTGGATCATTGGAAAATGAAATAATGGTCGTTGTTCTACCATGGAAATTATTTTCACAGACAATAATCTCTGCTTCATTTTCTTTAATTCCTTTTACTTCATAAGCCCATTTTCTACAGATTTTTAAAGCAGTTTCAACGGCTTCAGCACCTGTATTCATGGGTAATAATTTATCGAATCCGAAAAATTCGCATGCAAATTTCTCATATTTTCCTAACATGTCATTATGAAATGCTCTAGACGTTAAAGCCAATGTAGATGCTTGCTTATGCATAGCATTTACAATTTTAGGATGACAATGTCCTTGGTTAACAGCGGAATATGCTGAAAGAAAATCATAATACTGCTTTCCTTCTACATCCCAAACATGAACGCCTTCACCTTTAGCCAAAACCACTGGAAGTGGATGATAATTGTGAGCGCCATATTTGTTTTCTAATTCAATCGCTTCTTGCGATGTTACTTGGTCTAAAATAGCCATTTTAATAAATTTAAGTTGTTGAATAAAATAACCATTCCTACTGTACCTTTATCCTTTCGAAGTTTCGAAAATTCAGCGTGGGAGAGAAATCATCCCTAGGACTCGCAAATTACTAAATATCTGTTGCTTCTTAAAATATTTGTCACATGTTTTTTGCTACGAAAAAAGAAACTACTTTTGCAGCATGGCAAGAAAAAACAAAAAACAAATATTTACCAATGTCGAAGTTGTTGATGCTGGTGCAAAAGGAAAAGTAATTGGAAAAGCTGCGGATGGCAAAGTAATATTTATGCCAAATGCGGTTCCTGGTGATGTAGTTGATGTACAAACCTTTAAAAAACGTAAAGCGTATTACGAAGGAAAAGCAACCGTTTTTCATAAACTATCTGATAAACGTTCCGAACCAGCTTGCCAACATTTTGGCGTTTGCGGTGGTTGTAAATGGCAAAATATGGGCTACGAGCACCAATTATTTTACAAACAAAAAGAAGTCACCAATAATTTAACACGTATTGGCCATATAGAACTACCTGAAGTTACTCCAATTTTAGGTTGTAAAGAGCCCTACTTTTATAGAAATAAAATGGAATTTTCTTTTAGTGATAGCCGTTGGTTAACGTTAGAAGAAATTCAATCTGATAAAGATCTAGGTGACAGAAACGCACTCGGTTTTCATATTCCAGGTATGTGGGACAAAATTTTAGATATTAAAAAATGTCACCTACAAGCAGATCCATCTAATGCGATTAGAAATGCAGTGAAAGAATTTGCTATTGCAAACGAATTAGAGTTCTTCAATACCAGAAATCAACATGGCTTATTAAGAACTATGATGATAAGAACAGCTTCAACTGGAGATATTATGGTCATGATTCAGTTTTTTAAAGACGATAAAGTTAAGCGAGAATTATTATTAGATTATTTAGGCGAAACGTTTCCTGAAATTACATCTCTTCAGTATGTGGTAAATGAGAAAGCTAACGATACCATTTACGATCAAGAGGTTATTTGCTACAAAGGTGACGATCATATTTTTGAAGAAATGGAAGGTTTGAAGTTTAAAATTAATGCCAAATCATTCTACCAAACCAATTCAGAACAAGCCTACGAATTGTATAAAATTACGAGAGACTTTGCTGGATTATCAGGCAACGAATTAGTTTACGATTTATATACTGGAACTGGAACCATTGCACAATTTGTTGCTAAAAAAGCAAGCAAAGTGGTTGGTGTAGAAGCCGTTCCTGATGCTATTTTAGCTGCAAAAGCAAATGCACAATTAAATGGCATTGAAAACGTTGACTTTTATGTTGGCGATATGAAAAATGTGTTTAATCAAGATTTTATAAAAACACATGGACATCCAGATGTTATTATAACAGATCCTCCACGTGATGGGATGCATAAAGATGTCGTTAATCAAATACTAAATATTGTGCCAGAAAAAATAGTTTATGTAAGTTGCAACAGTGCAACTCAAGCTCGGGATTTACAACTTATGGATGCGCAATATAAAGTAACTCGTACACAAGCTGTAGATATGTTCCCGCAAACACATCATGTAGAAAATGTTGTACTTTTGGAAAGAAGATAATACCTATGAAAAAACTAGTTGGCTTATTAATCTTAATTTGTTGCATTTCTTTTAGTTGCGAACGTGATGATATTTGTACATTAGATACGGTTACTACACCACGATTAACGATTTCTTTTTACAGTATTGAAAATCCTGAACAGCAAAACCCAAGAAACGTAGCTAGAATTCGCGTACAAGGTGTTGGAAATGAAGAAACATTACCAGATTTGGATGGTACAAAAAGTAGACAAATTATTCAACTTCCATTAAAAACAACTGAAAACACCACCCAGTATAGTATTTACAAAAACTATAGAGTTGATGAAGCTGGAAATATAACAGCTGGAAATGAAGACATCATAACTATTTCGTATGTTACAGAAGAAATTTACGTGTCCAGAGCCTGTGGTTTTAAAACGGTATTTAAAAATATTTCCATGACAGTTGAAGATGATGGTGATAGATGGATTCAAATTATTCAATCAGTAGACGATAATCAAATAATAGAAAATGAAAATGCAACAAACTACAACATCTATCATTAAATCCTGTTTGATTGGTATGCTGTTTTGTTCAGTTTCATTTGCGCAAAACGATAGTATTCCTTCCAACAAAAAATTAAGTGATAGCAGCAAACAAAAAGAAAAATATGGTTTGCGTATTGGTGGTGATGCCAGTAAATTACTTCGTTCGTTTTTAGACGATGATTATAAAGGTTTTGAAATAAATGGTGATTTCCGTTTTACAAAAAAATGGTATTTAGCTGCAGAATTTGGTGTAGAAGAAAAAACAACTACAACAGATTATATTGATGTTACCACCACTGGAACTTACATAAAATTAGGTGCAGACTATAATGCGTACCAAAACTGGTATGGTATGAATAATTTACTGTATGGTGGCTTTCGTGTGGCAGCTAGTAACTTTAGTCAGGACCTAAATGGTTTTGGTGTGTATTCTGAAAGTCAATATTGGGCTCCTCAATTTACTTCAACAGAATCCCAAGAGTACTCTGGCTTAAATGCAGTTTGGGCAGAATTTATAGTGGGTTTAAAAGTAGAAGTCCTAACCAATTTATTTTTAGGAGTCAATGCGCAATTTAAATATATTGTAACACAAACTGAACCCAATAATTTTGAAAATCTATATATTCCAGGATACAACAAAACTTATGATAGCGGGAACTTTGGCTTTGGTTATGGGTATAATATTTCGTATTTAATTCCGCTTTTTAAGAAGGATAAGTAGTAGTTTCTGTGTCAGTGTTAAAAAAAGAAAAATTCCAATAAACAAATCCTAAATTCCCAAATAGTATTAATGTAATTTTTACTTTAAAAACGTTCAACTAATCAACTTTGCGTCTATTTGGCTTTGTGAATTTGTAACTTTTTGACTTTGCGACAATGCAACTTTGCGACTTTGCGACTTTGCATCTTTGCGCCTCCGTGACTTTGCGAGATAAACATTATCAACTTAACAACTCCACAACTTTACATCATTGCGAGAAAGCTAATCCCTATCCTGAAACTTTGCTTTTTTACTTCCCTCGTACATGACATATTTAACTAAACGCGATTCTAATTTGGCATTCATTAAATGTATTTTTCTAGAAGGACGCAAGCCAACATGTTTAAGTGCATCTAAATTAGAGGTAATAAACCAAGCATCTGTTCCTGGATAATTTTGTTTTAATGTATCTCCAATAGACGCATAAAACTTTTCCATATCAATATCTAAACGCTCACCATAAGGTGGGTTGAAAACCATGTGAAGTTTGGCATCACCAGCTTTCTGAGTTTTAAAGAAATCCTCATGCTTAATAGTTACAAATTCGTCTAAATGCGCATTTTTTATATTGTCTTTTGCTTTTGTAACAGCACTAGGCGATTTATCATAACCAATTATTTTATGATGAAAATCGCGTGTTTTCTTCAAAAGTGATTCTTCAATCTTTTCAAATAATTCTACATCCCAATCATTCCAACGTTCAAAAGCAAATTCTTTTCGCATTAAATTTGGCGGAATATTACAAGCTATCATAGCGGCTTCTGCTAAAACAGTTCCACTACCACACATGGGATCCATAAAATCCGATTGTCCATCCCAACCAGAAAGCATAACAAGTCCGGCTGCTAAAACTTCGTTTATTGGTGCAATATTGGTGGCTGTTTTATAACCACGTTTGTGTAAGGATTCACCTGAAGAATCTAAAGAAATAGTACACTGGTTTCTATCAATATGGACATTTACTTTTAAATCAGGAAAACGTAAATCTATATTAGGTCGTTCGTTGGTGGTATCTCTAAATTTATCTACAATAGCATCCTTGGTTTTAAGCGAAATATATTGAGAATGTGTAAATTGCTCAGAATGAACAGTAGAACTAATAGCCAGAGTGCCACTAGATTTCATATACTGACTCCAATCCATTTTATAGACTTGATCGTACAAATCTTGTTCATCTTTAATACGAAAACTATGAATGGGTTTTAAGATTTTTATAGCAGTACGCAAAGCTAAATTTGCTTTATACATAAACCCTTTATCTCCAGTAAAACCAACCATTCTAGTACCTTTCTGGATATCTAAAGCACCTAGCTGTAGTAGTTCGTTTTCTAGTAAATCCTCAAAGCCAAATAAGGTTTTGGCAACCATTTTATAATTATTCTCCATTGCAGACATTAAATAGATTGCAAAAATACAGTATTTTTGTGGCAAGACAACAGATTTTACTCAACAAAGACATTTTTTGGGTAACCAATAATTACTAAAAGTTAAAATCCCAAAATTGGGAAATTCCTATGGAAAACACAGCACAATGGTTTGCTTCTTGGTTTGACACACCGTATTATCACATACTTTATAAGGATAGAGATTATAGCGAAGCACAGCTATTTATGGACACGTTAACCAATTATTTAAATTTACCAGAAGGCGGTGAAATTTTAGATTTAGCTTGCGGAAAAGGGCGTCATGCCATTTATTTAAATTCGTTAGGTTACCATGTTACAGGTGCAGATTTGTCTGAAAACAGTATAAAACATGCCAAACAATTTGAAAATGACACCTTACACTTTCAGGTGCATGATATGTGCAAACCATTTAACAAACAATTTGATGCGGTTTTTAATTTATTTACGAGTTTCGGTTATTTTGAAAATGAAGCAGATAATTTAAGCACTATAAAAGCAATTCAAGCTGATTTAAATGAAACTGGTTTTGGTGTTATAGATTTTATGAATAGTGATTTTATTATTGATAATTTAGTACCCGAAGAAACTAAAACCGTAAATGGTATTGATTTTCACTTAAAACGATCTGTTAAAGATGGTTATATTATTAAGGACATTCAGTTTGAGGATGCAGGAACTCCCTATCAGTTTCAAGAACGTGTACGCGCATTTACTCTAAATGATTTTCAACAACTGTTTGATCAAGCTGGTGTTTATTTATTAGATATTTTTGGCGATTATAAGTTGCAGAAATTCAACAAAAACACATCAGAACGTTTAATTATGATTTTTAAATAATGTTACAGTATTTATTACCCATATTTGCGGTTATTATTGGCGCTTTTTTAGTTATTTTAACTCGTAAAAAAGCCTATTTTAATTTCAAATTACTGCTCGCTTTTAGTGGTGCATTCCTACTAGCTTTAACGCTTTTTGAATTATTACCAGAAGTGTACCACCATCTAGAAGCTAAACAAACTGGTCTTTTTATCATGTTTGGAATTCTAATACAAATAATTTTAGAATTCTTCTCCAAAGGTGCTGAACATGGTCATGTTCACGTTCATAATCATGGAAATGAATTTCCTTGGGCACTATTTGTTAGTTTATGCATCCATAGTTTTCTGGAAGGTTTTCCAATTCACGAGCATAACGACATAGTTTATGGAGTACTTATTCATAAAATTCCTATTGCAACTGTTATTACTGGGTTTTTATTACAATCCAAATGCAGCAAATTACAAGTTGTTACGTTTTTAACTCTTTTTGCTGCCATGACACCTCTAGGAACTTATATCTCAAATCATATTTCCATTGTTTCAGAATATATAAGCGCCATTAATGCCATTGTAATTGGTATCTTTTTACATATTTCTACAACCATTTTATTTGAAAGTGGTGAAGGTCATAAATTTAATCTCACCAAATTAATAGCAATTGTTTTAGGCATTGCTGCAGCTTACATGATATAATTGCTTTATGTTTTCAAAAGAAGAATCTAGACAACTCCGACAATTATTTTGGACCAGCTTTGGAAAGTCCTTTCCTAGAAAATGGATTTTATACGATACCAAAATTAAAGGGATGAGTTTTAAATTTCATTTTGACACCAAACAGGCTATGGTATCTATTGATTTAGAAGACGATTTGGAAAATAGAATTAATATTTGGGAAAAATTAGAGGCTTTAAAATCTATTTTAATAGACGATTATTTATCTGATGTTATTTTTGAAGAAGAACACTATTTAGATAACGGTAAAGAAATTTCTAGAGTTTATGTCCCATTAGAACGGAAAGTGTCCATTCATAACAAAAATACATGGCAAGAGGTCATGGTGTTTTTAAATGACACTATGAGTCGTTTTGAGGCCTTTTTTGAAGATTACAAGGATGTTATTAATCCATAATTGATATTTTTTTTCAAATTAGTTTTAAAAATCACCTAAATTTACAGCAAAACAAGGCATTTTCATGACTTTTAATAAATTAGGGGAATTCAAATTTAAAACGTGATTTTCAGCTGTTTATATCCCATTGATTTCCTACATTTGCAGCCTCAAAAAAACAATATCTCAAAACGGAATTTATTGAGACTAAAAATTATAAATTATTATTAGATAATGGATCATCTTTTTACTTTTTCAATAACGGTATTTACTGGATTTTTTGCCATAATGAATCCGATTTCCAATTTGCCTATATTTTTGTCATTAGTTGGTGGTGCTAATAATGAGGCCAAATTACGTATCAATAAGCGTGCAGTTTTAATTGCATTTATTATTGTTGCCATTTTTGTCATTCTAGGTAAATTTATTTTTGAATTATTCGGAATCACCATTCCTGCTTTTAAAATAACAGGTGGTATTTTAATTTTCTATGTTGGTTTTGACATGCTTCAATCGAAAAAATCAAGCATAAAGAATTTAAAAAACACACATATTGATGAAAACATTGCTGTTTCACCATTAGCCATTCCTATTCTTGCTGGACCTGGAACTATTGTTACTGCTATGAACTTTGTATCGGATGCAAACTTTGTGAAAATTATTTTAGTTATTTTAATTTTTGCTTTTATGTGCTTTTTAACCTTTATCACGTTTCGTTTAAGCGATTTTATTGTACGAAAAATTGGCTATAATGTTATTTCTGTAGTCGGAAAAATTATGGGTTTAATTATTGCCATTATTGGAACAAACATGATTATTGAAGGCATTAAAATTACGTTTAATCTGCCGTAATTTTAATCATTAAATCACGTAGAAAAAAACCATAACAAAATGGCTAAAAGCACCTGCTAAAACAAAAAGGTGCCAAATAACATGGTTGAATTTCATGTTATCAATGGCGTAAAACACTATACCTGCTGTATATTCAAAACCACCTGCAAACAACCAGAAAATACCATCAGGCCTTAAGTTTTGTGATAAATAGCTGAAATCGAAAATTATAAGCCAACCCATTAATAGGTAAAGTAAAACAGAAAAGATTTCAAATTTTCCGGTAAAAAAAACTTTCAGAATAATACCAAAAGCGGCTATTCCCCAAACCGTCCAAAATAAATACCAACCTTTACTTGCTTCAAGCGTAATTAAAGCAACAGGTGTGTACGTTCCAGCAATTAAAAAATAGATACTTATATGATCCAGAATACGTAAAAAGTGTTTGGACTTATAAGCTTCTACATAATGATACAATGTTGAAGAACTAAATAGTAAAATAATAGTAAGTCCATAAACTATAACACTAAATAAGCTCCAGTCTGTTTTATTAGAATTAAAAATAATTAAAAGTACCAAAGCTGCCATAGCTGTAATGGCTCCAAGTGCGTGACTTATACTATTTAAGCGTTCTTCAAAAGGGGTTTGTATACGCATTAGGGTTTTTCTTTGGTCTGACGCCATTTGTTTGTTAATTCAAAAAAGTCAAAATCTAAAGCAGATTCTTGACGTTCCAAACGACCACTTTGAAAATTACGTTCCAGAACATCTTCAATTAAATAATCTTCCTTCACATTCCAAGGATCAAATTCTTCTTTAAGTGAAATATCAAATAATAAAGCTGTATTATTAAACCAAAAGGCGCGCCAACCGCTTCGTAAGTTTTTTATTAAATCGAAAGTTGTTGTTCCGGTTTGTCGGTGAATCAATTTTACAAGAATTTGACCTTCTGTTTTGGTTAATTTTTTTAATTCGGCAGAAAATTCTTCTTCAATATATTTCTGAATCAATTTAGCATAACGTCGTTTTTCACTGTCGCGTTCCAAACTATTTAAACGTTCATTTAAAGATTCCAACCGTTCGGCAGCTAATTTCGCATACGGATAAACTTTAATGGTTTTTCGTCTAATAATTAGGTAGCGATTCCGCTCTTCTTTACTATTAAATTTTAAGCGATGAAGCAACATGACTTCATTCAAATTTATAGCTGTTTTAGGTATAGAATCGCCTTCAATAAGAATATAAACCACATCTGTAGAATCCTGAACCTCCTCCTCCACTTGAGCAAAAAGTACCATAGGAAAAACTAAAAAAAAGTAGACAAATAGTTTCATGGTTTAGATTGAATCCAAAATCGTTCCAAATTGGATGCGTAAAATTAATAATTTTAAAACCCTTTAACCTTAAAATAGTATTAATATTGTTATTTTAGTGCAAAAATAATACAGATGGCAAAAAAGAGTATACTGAATAAAAAGTCTATGGACTTTCTAGAGAAATATTTAAATAATGCAGCGCCTACAGGTTACGAATGGGAAGGTCAGAAAATATGGATGAACTACCTAAAACCGTATGTAGATGATTTTATTACAGACACCTACGGAACGGCTGTTGGTGTAATAAATCCCGATGCGAAGTATAAAGTAGTAATTGAAGGTCATGCTGATGAAATTTCTTGGTATGTAAATTATATTACAGATAACGGACTTATTTATGTGGTAAGAAATGGTGGTAGTGATCATCAAATTGCCACAAGTAAAGTGGTTAATATTCATACTAAAAAAGGCATTGTAAAAGGTGTTTTTGGATGGCCAGCCATTCATACTAGAGATAAAGGAAAAGAAGAAGCTCCAAAGCCAGACAATATTTGTATTGATGTTGGCGCTAAAGATAAAGCTGAAGTAGAAAAAATGGGAGTTCATGTTGGTTGCGTAATTACATATCCAGATGAATTCCATATTTTAAATGGTGATAAATTTGTATGCCGCGCTTTAGATAACCGTATGGGTGGATTTATGATTGCTGAAGTAGCAAGACTTTTAAAAGAAAATAAGAAAACATTACCATTCGGTTTATATATTACCAATTCGGTTCAAGAAGAAATTGGTTTACGTGGTGCGGAAATGATTACACAAACCATAAAACCCAACGTAGCTATTGTTACGGATGTTACGCATGATACAACCACTCCAATGATAGACCAAAAAGTGCAAGGTTTTGTAGAGTTAGGTTCTGGTCCTGTAATTGCCTATGCACCGGCTGTGCAACAAAAATTACGCGATTTAATTACGGAAACTGCCGAAGAGAAAAAGATTCCGTTCCAACGTGCAGCCTTATCTAGAGCAACTGGAACCGACACAGATGCCTTTGCATATAGCAATGGTGGTGTGCCTTCTGCACTTATATCGTTACCTCTACGCTACATGCATACAACGGTAGAAATGGTGCATAGAGATGATGTAGAAAATGTGATAAAAATGATTTATGAAACACTACTG
>TARA_R110002012_G_scaffold304752_2_pt1 | contig 54565 bp, 34 predicted proteins | sample TARA_R110002012 | Tara Oceans TARA_R110002012 (sample SAMEA4396515) | marine metagenome | biome: Westerlies Biome; feature: [DCM] deep chlorophyll maximum layer (ENVO:01000326); material: water (ENVO:00002006), including particulate matter (ENVO:01000060) such as... | depth 40 m
TACCCTGTCGGAGGGGCAGCGCTTGTAGCGACTAAAAAATGTGATAAGGATGATAAAAATAAAGAGGGCCACAATGGCCACTACGGGTAATGCGAATACGCTCATATTCAGCTAAAGTTTGCGGTAACTAAGAGTAGATTATTGTCTATAACATCACTGACCTTCACCACTTTGCCCGTTTTAATATCGGTCTCATCGTCGGTGATGGCCTCCAGCGTTCTCAGCGAACCCTGTACTTTTATCTGGATTTGGCCTATGCTGTTTCGCTTTGAGGCAATAGTAAGGTACACCTCACCCAATTTTCCTTTTGCATTGCTCATTTTTAGATTGCCGCTCTCGTCAGCCTTCGAAAGAAAGTAAAAGATGCTGGCCATAATTAACATCATAGCCAGCCCGGCGACCGAGGAGGCCACCAACGACCAGCCATCCGACATGCCGCTATCCAGGCAGGCTATACCCGTCCAGGAAAAAATGGAGAAGAAGGCCACAAGGTTTTTCAACGTAAGGAACTGAAAAGGAATGCCAGTGTCGGCGTCTATTTCTGCATCGGTAGACAGATCGTCGCCCATGTCACCACCTCCGATGAGGGTCATCAGCATCTGCAACAGGAAAAAAAGAGTGAATGGAACTGCCAGCGACCAGTATATTTTTTGAAGCAGGGTAAGGGTTTCCCACCAATTGGTGTATTGCTCAATCATTCTTTTTGAACCTTAAGGTTGAAAGGTTCAGTAAAATACGAAGTGTTGAGAAATTTCCTATTATGAAAAGAGAATAAAGAAAGCATTGGAAGCAAGATTTATGCTTCCACTTTGATGCTGTCGTTGCCAATCAGTATGGGTTGACCAAACCTGCCTTCTTCGTCCCTGTTCTCAAGGTTGAGTACGCCACGGGGGCAAACTGAGGAGCAAACACCGCAGCCAACACACGAGGAGCGCACAATGTTCTGTCCCCGCTGAGCATACCAACGTACATCGATGCCCATTTCGCAATAGGTGGAACAGTTTCCACAGCTAATGCACTGACCACCGTTGGTAGTAATGCGGAAGCGGCTTTTGAAGCGCTGCACAATGCCCAGGTAAGCTGCCAACGGACAGCCGAACCGGCACCAGACCCTATTACCCATCAAAGGATAAAAGCCAGTGCCCACCACGCCAGCGAAGCCTGCGCCGATATAAACACCATACACTTCTCTGAGTGTATAGCTGTCGATCACACCCAGCCAGGAGTTGCCCGACCAATAGGTGTACAGCACGCCGCCTGTCATCATAACAGAAAAGGCCAGCACTGCATGGATCATCCACCGCTCAATTTTCCAGGCCTTCAGCGACTTATCGGAAAGCTGACGGAAGGGGTCGCCCAGCGTTTCTGCCAACCCTCCACAGCCACACACCCAGGAACAGTACCATCTTTTGCCAAAGAAGTAAACAAAAACCGGCACAGCAATGATGATCAATGCAATGCCCCAGCCCAGCATAAAGATGCCCAGACTGCCTGAAGAAATAAGCTGGTTGAGCTCATTGTCGAAGAAGAAGTCGTAGTCGAGCGGCCAGATATTTTTAAAGTCGAAATAGGGTTGGTTAAGCCTGAGGAGTATTTCTGGAATGAGGAAAGCGAAAGCCGTTTGAAAGAACATCACGGAAATCGTCCTCATGATCTGATATTTGCTATGGCGGTATTTAATGAACATTCGCACCCCCATTACAAGGATGCAAAGCGTGTAAATGAAGCCATAAAGGAAAAAACGGCTGGCATCACTGTTCTTCAGTAGCTGACTCACAGGATCAACCATGATGATCCATTCGGTCATGTACTCGGGGAAGAAATACAAAATGATATAGAAGACAATAAGAAAGCTGCCAAGCATGATGCCAAGCCAGCCTTTGTTTTTCAAAACGCTATGGAAAATGCCACTGTTCTTAATGCCAGCCGGGCCGTCAAGTTTGGCTTTGGGTAGCAAGTACATCATAGCTCCGATGATGGGAAGCAGGTAGCATAGAGCAAGAAAGAGGCCCGGACTTGACTTGATTGGCCCGTGGGAAGCCAGTTTGGTCGCTTCATATCGGATGTCTCTGGCTTTGTAACGGTCGATACCTACCTCGCTGATGATGCCATAATCGTTGATCGTGTTGGCCACTGACATCAGATCTTTCTTCAGCGCTTCTCTGGAGTCATATTTTCTCCCTGCCAGCCAGCTGCCGTACTCCTCCATTTTTCGTCTCTTGAATATAGTGCTGGTGTTGATCTTCGGGTAGATGTAGTTCAGCATTTCAAGGGAGAAAGTGTAGGGAGGAGGGCCCAGCTCACTAATTAATAGATTTATCTCCGATTCCTTGAGAGCAAACAGCATCATTTGCTGTCTGTTGAAGGTGTTGATGCCTTTTTGGATGGTGCCGACAAACCCAAAATTTGTGCTGTATTCTGTGTCGACTATCTCGGGCGTGAAAGTGAGGATACCTTCAACTTTCCCTTCGTGACCAACAATTTTGTCAAAGCCACTCCTTGCAATTTTGTAGTCGGCCATGAAGAAGCTGGCCAGAAAAAGGCCAAAGCCAAGTATAAAAAGTGCCAGCCCGGTTAGTTGTATTGCTCTCATCTCTTTCTTCCTCTTGCTTTAGAAAATACCAAACAGCTTTTTCTTTCTTTTCTTTTCGATTTCGAAATAAGGGAACTGCGTCGAAAATGCCGCTCTGATCTCCTGCTCGCAGGTATCAAAAAACTCCGGATCAAAATTGGCCTTCTCCAGTTCGTTTATCACCCTATCCACTTTTGTTTTCTGCCTTATCCAGCTGTCCCAAACTTGGTGTCGCTGCCGGATGCCCATGGCATTCATGCCGAGCACGGTGCCGGCAGCTTGATCAAAATTAATTCTGATGCCCTTTTTTCCGTCAGGATGCTCCCACCAGAACGAATCCACTCCTTCAGAAGCAATGGCGGGCACTGAACCATAGGTCTGATACTCGATGTCAAGGAACTTGGCAGAATTAAACCAAATCCCGGGCACATACCTGGTTGGCGTACCAGTTAGCGTCAAAGCCAGCGTTTCGCCCATCATGCGGCCGGTGTACCACACCTGCTCTATGGCTTTCCTGTGAGGTAGTGGGTTTCGCAGTTCGGCACAGTCGCCAATGGCATAAACATCGGGCAAATTGGTCTGCAAAAGGTCATCGACCAGAATGCCCCGGTTGGTTTCGACACCGAAAGACTTAGCCAAGCCAACATTGGCGTGCACTCCGGCAGTCAATCCTACTACCTGGCATGGTATTTCCTCACCAGTACTGGTAACGACCGCAGAAGCCTTTCCATCAGGCCCGGCTTTTATTTCCCTCAACTCAGTGTTCAGCCGGAGGTCAATATGATGTTCAACAATGTGCCTGTTGATCATGGCAGACTCTTCCACTGGCAAAACCAAATCCCAAAAGCTTTTTTCCCGTACCAGAAAGGTCACAGAAATCTTTCTCGACGCCAGCATTTCCGCCAGTTCAATACCAATTAAGCCACCTCCCACAATGACTGCTCTTTTGCAGTTCTTGCTGTTGCTCTCCAGTATCTCCAAATCCTGATAGGAGTAGAGCCCCTGCACCCCTGGGAGATCCTGGCCGGGCCAGCCAAACTTGTTGGGTTGTGAGCCGGTGGCCAGCACCAGCTTATCATAGTTAATGTTTTTGCCGGATTTAAGTCGTATCGATTTAGCCTTTGCCTCTATACCAGTAACAAAATCAAACACCAGGTCAATCTTGTTCTTTCCCCAAAACCAATCTTCATAGGGCTTGGTATGTTCATATTTCATATGCCCCATGTAGATATACATGAGGGCTGTTCTGCTGAAAAAATGCTCGGTTTCACCTGAGATGACAGTGATCTGATCATTCCCCTGCTTTCTCACATGCCTGGCGCAAGTGATGCCAGCTATGCCGTTTCCGATGATGACGATGTGTGCCATAAGTATGCTTCAAACTTACACCGGCGCAGAGTAACACATTGTCAGTCCTGCGACCGAATGGAGCGCTTAAGATACAAATGGATTTCAGAAAGCTTAAAGGTTCTTTGAAGTCTTATTTCTTGCCAGATACTGAAGGCTATGATGGTCGTTGGTTTGGCTTCAAATGAGTATCTTGACGTCCAATAAAATTCAGTACAGGATGAGGTGTCGTTACTATGGAATATGCTTATTGTTTTTAGTGCTTCAGCAATGCGGCTTACCTGAAAACCACGAGCAGGTTATTTATCATATTGAGCTTCCGGAAGGGGCCATTCAGCCGTTGTCGATGAGCGATACAGAGGGGTTTATCCACCTCATCTACTATCAGGGTGACCCAGCCTCTGGAAATCTTTTTTACTGTCGTTTTGACGAGTCGAGTCGCAAGTTGAGCGATCCGATCAGGGTAAACGGGAAGGATAGTAGTGCCATTGCGGTGGGCACAATACGTGGGGCGCAAATGGCTATTGGCAGAGGCGATTTGGTGCATGTGATATGGAATGCTTCTTCAGCGGCGACCCTTGCCGTGCACGACTCGGCTATGGTTACTCCCCTGCTCTATGCCAGAATGGCTGATGACAAAAAGCACTTTGAACCGGAAGCCAATCTCATACAGACTCACTGGGGGCTGGACGGAGGCAGTGCAATTGCTACGGACGAGAAAGGGAATATTTACGTTTCCTGGCATGCCACCGGAAACGAGCCAGGCGAAGAGAACAGGAGGGTTTATTTGCGAAAGTCGGAGGATGATGGACGGACATTTTCTGATGAGCTGGCCATCAACGATCCACTGGTTGGAGCATGCGGCTGCTGTGGTATGCATTTGACATCGGACAATAATGGACACGTCTTAGCCTTGTATAGGTCGGCTGGCGAGAGAAAACACCGCGATATTCATCTGATTGACTTTGATGACGACAATACACTTTCCGAAAGTGTGATTGACAAATGGGAACTTGAGGCCTGCCCCATGAGCAGCATTTCTTCGGGAAGGTCTGGTAATATGCTGGCCTTTACATGGCAAACAGCCGGGGAGGTGTTTTACCAATTCGCCAAAGCCCAATCGCCGGTACGATCTCCTGAAAAGCAAGCAAATGGTGCCAAGCATAGCAAAATCGCTATTTCTGACAACGACCACTACCTCATTGCATGGACGGAAGGAACCGGATGGAACAAAGGTGGTGACCTGGCATGGGAACTGAGAGATGAAGCCGGAAAGCTCCTGGAAAGTGGAAAGAAAGACAATGCGATTGCAGTGTGGAGTTTCCCCGCAGTAGTAGCTGGCAAAAATAATGCATTTTATATCTTCAACTAGAGGAGCGCCCAGTTTCAAAAATGCAACCCAAAGCTATAACCTGGCCAGTACTGTACGTTCAGGCTTTCTTCGCTTGTTTTGAACACCTCCTGGCCAATGTTCAGGTCCTGCCCTTCGTGGAAATAGGCATTGAATGAAAGACCGACAAACAAATGCGGTCCTTTTTTCTTTCTGCGCAGGCCTATTTCTGCATGTATTTTGTGTAGCAGACTAAGCCTGGGATCAAAATTTTTGGTTCGGTTGAGGTACATTGTCCTGATACCCGCACTTAAAAACCAGCGGGCGTTCAATGTGTCGGCCCCTATCATCGAGTGTTTGTTGTAGAACACCTTCATGAAGCCATAGCCCAAGCCCCACTTTACCTGGTTTCTGAAGCTTTCGAAAGGATTGTATGCAAAAATGAGCGCATTTTGATTGACGACTTTGAACCGTCCTGTAAAGGGCATCTGTGATGGTGTGTAGGTGCAGTTTTGACAGTTGCCCGTGGTTCGTTCCAGTACAGCGGTAAACAGCTCGTCGGTAAACAGCCGGGTGTGTACGCCGCTGGAACCAAAGTTAAGAGGGCCTACCTGCGTGCCGTAGGTGGGCACGGAAGAGCCCTGGTAAGGACCTGGTTTGAAGATGTTGATCAGACCTATTTGCGTGCCGTGCACTTTTCTGGCTATGTTGATGAGGCCAAACTGCGTTCCGTCCATTTCGCTTGAAACATTCACCAGGCCGAGTTGAAAGCCCCGGTCGGGGCCTGGTGGTGACGAGTTTTTGCCTTCCATTTGCACTGCCCGGTTGATGAGGCCTAGCTGCAAGCCGCTGAGTTCCCCGTAGGTGTAGTTGAACAAAAGCGAAGCCTGGCTGCCTGTCATGCCACGAATGGCGATGTTGTAGAGCCCGGCCATCTGCACACCAAAGACCTGCTTGCCACCCATATTGCCCAGGCCAGCCAGCTGAAAGCCGTGCACGTAGCCATTGTTGAAGTTGAACCCACCGGTTAGCTGGATGCCTTCGACGTTGTTTCTGACAAAATTCAAGAGCCCGGAAAACTGGATGCCCTTTAAATTACAGGAAAAACCTTCGTTGACAATAGAGAGCTCTTCGCCATCGGTCAGGTTAAAGTAGGTCTGGCTTCCAATCACGTTGGCGAGCCCTGCTATCTGGATGCCAGTGCTTGAGTTGGTGTTGATGTTTGAAATGCCACCCAGCTCAAAGTGGTGGCTGCCGGCCGACATGCCTCCGAAAATATTAAGGGAGAACCTGTTGAAATAAAAGCCACTTTCCAGTCCGTTAGTGCCTATGCCTGGAAAAAAGGACAGCTGAAATGTTCTTTCCTTGTACCTGCTTTTGGCTGGTTGACTAAGCAAATTGCCGTAGCATGCGCAAATGATGAGCAGCAAAAAAAATACCCTGTTCAAATCTGTATCCTTTACCTGTTTAACCTTCAGATAAAGGACGACCAGCGGCGGTGAGAATTACAGAAATAACGAAAAAGCAGCTTATTTGCTCTTGGGCCCGGCTAAATAGTTGAGGAGACTTTCCAGGGAATGGAATCTTTGGTTTGTCGCCACCCAACTGGTAGCATCTCCCTCCATTTCAATAGTAAGCTTAATTGCCGCATTCGTATCACCCGGCAGATAGCCGTGCCTTTCCAGTGCACGTTTTGTCCAGTTGTGGGCTGGTGAATCTCCTGCCAATGAAAATGTCGTGCCTTCTTTTGTTGGCAGCAGCACTCTGCCGTTTAACAAGTCAAACCCAAAGCCTTCGTGGTAGAGGCTTTCTTCGAGCTGACCATTTAGCGCCAAATCCTCAGGCAGTCCCTGAACCAGGGGGCTGTTGAAATTGGTCAGCCAAAGTCTGTCGGCAAACTCCATGGCTAAATGGAAGTCATGCGTAGATACTACCACAGCCTTTTCTTTTTCAAGAGCGAGTTGTCTGAGCAGCATAAATATTTCGACGCTATTGTTCAGATCCAGAAACGCCGTGGGCTCATCCAGGATCATCAAGTCGCCGTCTTGCGCCACCGCTCTGGCTATCATAGCTTTCTGGTACTGTCCGTCGCTCAGCTCGCCTACTTTTTTATTCAACAGGTAGTTGATCTTTGTAAGTGCCACAGCTTCTTCTACGGCCGACTTGTCTTCTTTGGAAAGCAATCCAAGCCAGTTGGTGTAAGGATGGCGGCCAAGTGCTACCAGTTCTTCCACAGTGAGGTTGCCACCACCTACTTTTTCAGTGAGCACAAGGCTAATCTTTGTGGCTAGCTCCTGGATGCTGTATGCTTGAACTGGCCGATGGGCAAGAAGCACCTCGCCAGCAAGGGGAGGCTGCAGCCCGGCGATTGTTCGTAGTAGCGTTGATTTGCCCACGCCATTTTGTCCCAGCAGACAAACTACCTCCCCGGGATTGATATCCAGGTTGATGTCTTTCAAAAGCGGAGTAGGATGACTTTTTACGAGGTAGCCAACACTCAAATGCTGTAGTTTCATCACCGACCTGTTGTTAACGATCATAACGAGTACCTCAGGTTTCGTTTACTCACAATGATCCAAATAACGACGGGGCCGCCGATCAGAGAAGTCACGGCATTGATGGGTAGCAACTGCGATGTGCCTGGTAGCTGAGCAATCAGGTCGCAAAATAGCATGGTGCCGGCACCCATCAGGCAAACCAACGGAATAAGCAACAAATGATTTGAAGTAGGGAAAAGCATGCGAACCATGTGTGGCACGGCAATGCCAATGAAGGCGATAGGCCCGCAGAAAGCGGTGACACTGCCAGCCAGCAGGCAGGTGCTGATGATGATGGTAAGCCTGGCTCGCTTGATGTTGAGCCCCATGCTTCGGGCATACTGCTCACCAAGCAAGAGCATGTTTAGCTGTTTGGCCGAAGCAAAGGACAGCAGCAGACCAATTACTATTATAGGCGCAAAGATTTGCATTTCCTCCCAGCTAAGCCCGCCTAAACTTCCGAATGACCAAAGCATATAAGCCTGGATGTCTTCGGCCTGGCTGAAGTACTGCATAATGCTGACCAGGGCTCCTGTGGTGCTACTAAACATCAACCCTACGATGAGGAGGCTCATAGCGTCACGCAGTGAGCGGGCCACGGAGATAACGGCGATCATGACAAGAATGGCACCGAGCGCTGCGGCAATTACCTGAGCACTGGCGAAAAGCTGCCCGCCCAGCTGATGAAGCCCCAACGAAGCTCCGCCAAGAATCAGCAAGGCGGCACCAAGGCTTGCGCCGGAGCTAATGCCCAACACAAATGGCCCGGCCAAAGGATTCCTGAAGAAAGTTTGCATTTGGAGCCCGCTGATGCCCAAAGCGGCGCCTACCAGTATGGCCGTTAATGCTTTTGGCAGCCGGAAGTTGAGAATGATTTCCTGCCAGGCTTCGTTTTGGCTGGTAAAGCCCGACACAATTTTCAGCGCTTCAAATGCCGGGATCACCACGGACCCCAGGGCCAGACTGAGAAGGAAAAGCACGAAAATCAGGAGCGTGAGAAGCACGAAGTACTTCCACCATTGCTTCCATGACTGTTGGATGAAATCCCTAAGCATGGCACAGATTAGGGTAATTTTCTGTAAAAATAAAGTTTGTGACCCGGGAGGAGGTCAGGATGCATAATATGGATCAGGTCTGCCAGAACAATATCGGGCCTGCTGTAGCCTTCTTCCAGATAATTGTTCCCACCCTTTTCGTTCAACTGATTGTCGTAGTTGTAAACGGCGCTATTTTTCCAGGCGCTAAACAAACCATACCTGCTTTCCTGCGCTTTCATTTCCTGTAGTGTGCTAAAAGACGCCACCCCAATCCAATAGTCGGCTTTCAACCCCTTTTCAAACACAGACTCAAAACTTAGTTCCAGCCATCCGTTCTCCTCGGTTTCTTTCCAGAGGTAGCTGCCGCCCGCATCTTCAAAGAAGGCAGCTCCGTAATTCTTGCCGCCCGGCAGAAACCAGGTATCGCCATACACCACGCCGGTCAGCACGGTTGGTTTTGCTTCGGCCTTCAGGGCTTTGGCTCGTAGTTCCAGATAGTTTTGTTCTATCACGTTGAAAATAGAATCGGCATCGTCAAGCTTATTGAAGAAAGCGGCGGTGAACTTGATCCATTCAGCCCTGCCAAGGGGTGTCGTTTCGAGGTAATCGGCATTGTACAGCATTTGGATGCCAGCCAGCTCCAGCCTTTCGTCAGTAGATCGGTCGTTCCCCATGGAAAAGGTAAAAAGGGCTTCGGGCTTCAAGTTGAGGCACGATTCAAAGTTGACGCCGGCACCGTCCCCAATTTCGACCAGCTCGTCACTTGCGATCCTTTCCCTGAAGACCTGTGAGTACACATAGTCGGCATTGGCGAAGCCCTTCAGGCTTGATGTTTCACCGAGGGCTGAAAAATGAGGAAGGTGGGTGGTGCTGGTAGCAGCCACCTTGCTAAGCGGCACTTTCACAACTTTATAACCATCAAAGGCGGCGTCTGTGTCCTTTTTCTTGTCAACCAATGCATACTTTATAGCCTTTCCGGCACCCTTCCATGGTTGTTCCACCACAACCTCTGTCCAATCTGCGTGCTGGGTAATGGCTAGCCCACTTGCATACTTTATGTAAGAGGGTTGGGTTGGGTTATCGGCTACCGTTTCTGCCTTCTTTTGCTGGCATGAGAAAGTGAGCACGGCAAAAAAGGAGATGACAAGAAGTATTTTGTTGAACATAGTGCGGCAAAAATAAAACAATCCGCCCCTTTTGGGAACGGATTGCATTTTCATTTCGAATATTTGCTTTGCCCGTCGGGCAGCTGAGCTTTTATCTGATCTTATTGGCTCCGGCGAGCATGGTGGCGTATTCTTTTATTTCTTCGTAAGTATCCTTCTCAAGTACCGCCTTTGCGTCACCTGATTTTGGGGGGTTATAATTGCCCTTGGATTCCCACCACTGTAGCGCATGTTTCTTGGCTTCGTTGGTATCCACCTCGAACTGCTTTATGCAAGTGTCGCATACGAGCCAGGTCTGGTCTTTTTCAGCCGTTTTTTCAAAAATGATCCCCCTCATTTTTGTGGCATTAGCATCTTTCTGCTTAAAGTGAGCAGTGGTGTACCCAAGCGTTTCGGGCTCGACCATCTTGTGATCCCAATATTCCTTTGAGCTAACTACCTCAGAGGTAGTAAGTGCATATCCTTCGTTGTACTCCAAAAGGGTTTTGCAAATTTTGCACTGTGAAACAGGAGTTTTTTCCTTTTTACCAAATAGCTTTCCAATAAACGACATCGTAGTATTTTATAATTCTAGTTTTCGACCTAAACCAATGTAATGACGCTTTAACAGGGGTTGAGGTTGCGTGCACCACTCAAATTTCTTCCAAATATACCCTCAACTGGCCTAAAGGTTACTTGAGACGGTATTAAAAAGTGTTAAATCGGAGAATTTTTACAGAATCGTTTTAACATCATTGCAATTATTGCGTATTTCGCATCGACCGTTGGTTTCTGCCTCAACTCATCAGCAGTTGTAGCAGAATTAAAAGGGAACCCCGTTAAAATCGGGGGCTGTCCCCGCAACTGTAAGCCTACAAAGGCCTCTATCAAAAAGTCACTGTTCCGATACATCGGGGTGGGAAGACGATAGAAAAGCCGGGCGAGCCAGGAGACCTGCCATAGTCAAGCAATTCAAAGCTTTCGGGTGAAAAGCGGCGGATGATCTGAAAAGGCCGTGTTCCGGCTTCACATTTCATTCCACCTTATTCCCTCTACAGCTTTGAGTTAAGTTAACAAACTGGGCTTGCCCGTTAATTTAATTCAAAGAGATGTATGCAGTTGGTATAAGGGTGGTCGGGCTGGTAGCCTGTGTCATCCTTTTTTTGTTTGGTGCAAAGGGTCAGGAGGTTGCTGCTGATTCTGTCCGTATGGGTAAAGTCCTGGCCCCAGTGGAGGTCAGCGACACATGGCTTCACAGCTATGCAGTGGGAGGCCATTCGGAGCCACTCGACCCGATGGCTATTCAAAGGCAAGCAGCTACATCGTTAGGCAAGTTACTTCAGGCGCAGCAAGGCATTTACCTGAAGGAGTACGGCCCCGGCATGCTCAGCTCTATTAGCCTCAGGGGCACATCGGCCAGCCAAACCTCCCTGCTTTGGAATGGCCTTCTCATCAATTTTCCATCACTAGGCCAGGCCGATTTCTCGCTAATCCCTAATTTCTTTATCGACCAGGCAGAGGTTTTTTATGGAGGAGTAAGTTCTCTGGCCGGGTCTGGCGCTATTGGTGGCGCTGTGGCTGTCAGTGATAGGGTCGATAAAGACCTCCGAAGCATAGGGTTAACCCAGGAAGTTGGGAGCTTTGGCACTAGCTTTTCAGGGCTTAAGGTCAAGGCTTCGGGTGAGAGAGCTGGCATTTCGCTCGCTGGCTTTTATAAGAAATCCGACAATGACTACACCTACCGGAACCTGGCAAAAGTCGGGCAGCCAATTGAAAGACAATCTCATGGCGCTTACATGGGCAAAGGCCTGAAGGCGGCTGCATTCTGGAATCCATGGTCAAAGGGTGTTTTTGACCTCGAAGGTTGGTTGACTCAGTATGACAGAGAAATTATCCCGCCCTACACTGTCGCTTCGGTCGGCGACACTCAGGTTGATCAGTCGCTGCGGCTTTCGCTGGGTTATGTGCATAGCATTAGCCCGCTATTGAAATGGGAATCGAGGGCTGGTAGAATCTATGACTTCATCAGATTCAACGGACTGGCTTCAGCTACTACCCAGTATATGTGGAATAATAGCATTGAATGGATGCCAATCTCCAAAGTTCAACTCCGGGCCGGAGGATTGATCAACCACATAGCTGCCGATGTGCCAGAGTACGGTGGCGACTTGACCGAAAACCGATCCAATGCCTTTTTAATGGTCAACTGGTTTCCTTCAGCCCGATGGACACTGAATGCGAAAGTTCGTCAGGAAATTGTTGCTGGTAAATGGAACCCCGTTTCACCTTCGCTGGGAGCTGACGTTTTGATTTTAAAATCAGACGAAGTTTCCCTCAATTGGCGCTCGCAGATTTCCAGAAGCTATCGGGTGCCCACGCTTAACGACCGCTACTGGAGCCCTGGTGGCAACTTAAACCTGAAGCCAGAGCAAGGTTGGAATGCAGAGTCTGGATTCGATTATTCCATCAAACAGGGAAAACATGTACTGAAAGCATCTGCCACTGGCTTCGCTCACTGGCTTCAAGACTGGATTCTTTGGCTACCGCAGGCGGCGGGTTATTGGTCGCCAGTGAATGTGAGGAATGTGTTTTCCCGTGGCGGTGAGCTATCGGCTGGTCATGAGTGGAGCGCTGGCGAATGGGTGTTAACCAACGATGTGAACTACAAGCTGACCGTATCGCAGATCCGGGCAGGTTACTCTGGCGACGACAGCAACATCGGTAATCAGCTGCCTTATGTGCCGCTGCATCAGGGGAGCTGGAACGTGGGTGCACAAACATGGCCATGGCATTTTGATTCCCAGGTTTCATTCTATGGCAGCAGGTATACGCTCGTTGATAACGATATCAATCTCGATGCCTATACCCTGTGGAACCTGGAGGCTGGCAGGCAAATCCGGGCTGGAAAGTCGCTTTTTTCGCTTTCAGTCAAAGTCGACAACGTGCTGGGCAAAAGGTATGAGAACCTGCAATACAGACCCATGCCGGGTCGCTCTTTCTCTTTTCAATTGAATTACACTTTAAACCAAGATAAAAAATGAAAAAGCTAGCATTATGGAGTTTAGTAGCCGCAGTTTTCCTAACCAGCTGTGGAGGTGACGACGAAGGTGAACCCAATAACGGTGAGGGATCCGTGTATGTAGTCAATGAAGGGAATTTTAACCAAACGAATGGAAGTATTACTTCCTATGACCCGGAAAGCGGGGAGGTTTCTGCCTTCGTTTTCCAAACGGCCAACAGTCGGCCGCTGGGCGACGTAGTACAATCCTTGTTTATCGATGCCGACGAGGTAGGCTACGTGGTAGTGAACAACAGCAAAAAGATTGAAAGGGTGAATGCTGACTTTGTTTCAACAGCCACTATTGAGGACAACCTGGCCAATCCAAGGTATTTGTTGCGGGCCAACGATCAGCTCTTTGTCAGCAACTGGGGCACTTTCGATGAGAGCTACGCACTTGACCAGTCGTCTGTGCTCATTCTTGACGCTACCACTTTTGAAAAGGAGGGGGTAATTAATACAGAGGACGGCACTGAAAATCTGGCCTATGCTGATGGCTTCGTCTATGCTTCCAATAGTTTTGGGAATACAGTATCTGTAATTAAGACCAGTACCGGAGAACTGGAGACAACCCTCGAAGTCGGTTATTCGCCGGGAGAAATGGTGGTGGATGAAGCAGGCTCCGTTTGGCTGATCTGCGGTGGAAGCTATCAGGGCAACGACGGAGCCATCTATAAGCTTGGCGCATCCGCAGCTACCAAAGAGGTCGACCTGGAGGTTAATCCTTCTACCCGACTATCCATTGATAAAGAGCAGGGCGTATTGTATTACATAGCAGGCACCTCAGTTGGAAGCTATGAAACTACACAAAAGGTGCTTGAAAAGGCGTTTATTACAATTGATGAGGCAGTAGGCTTTTATGGACTAGGTTATAATGAAGCCGAGGATATCATCTACATAGCAGACGCCAAAGGTTTTCAGGGCAAAGGCACTGTGTACAGATATTCTGCCGATGGAGAAGCACTATCAACATTTGAAGCAGGGGTAGCGCCAAATGGCTTTGTTTTCAAATAAAGAGTCGTGTTGCAACCCTTGAAGATAGCTACCGTCTTTTACTCAAAATGAACTAACGATTATGAGAAAGATAGGAGTACTTATACTTGGATTACTAATTGCCAGCCAGGTTTGGGCTGGAGAAGAAACAAGAGAGTTGTCTTCGTTCAGCAGCCTCGATATCGGTGGCGCTTTTAAAGTGACATTGAAGAAAACCGGCAGGCACAGGGTATTCATTGATGCAGATGACAATGTGATAGACAGAATTCGAACCGAGGTTGTTGGCAGCACTTTGAAAGTCTATATCAAAGACAATAATTTCAGGTCGAGCGGGCCCATGAATCTGACTATTGAGTTTTCTAACATCAACGGCATGGATTTAAGCGGGGCTTCCACAGTTGTATGCGACGATGTCATCACAGCTTCGACGTTCGATCTGGATGTAAGTGGAGCCGGTTCTACAAAGCTGATCATTGAGACAGACAGGCTAAGGGCTGACATGACAGGTGCAGGCACACTTACGCTGAGAGGAAAGGCCAGGGAACAAGTCATTGATATAACCGGTGCGGGAAGCTACAATGCCGAGGAGTTTGAATGTGACTACACCGAGGTCGAGTCTTCAGGGGCTGGGACGGCCAGGGTAGTGGCCAACAAAGAGCTTAGGGCAGAATGTAGCGGCGCAGGTTCAGTTCGTTACAAAGGCAATCCGCAGAAGGTTTATGCTGACTCAAACGGCGCAGGCTCAGTCAAAAGAATGAATTAATAGGGGAGGGGTGTTTTCACCCCTTCTTTTTTTTGTAGAGGTCAAACAGCTGGTGGGCTGCAGTTACGGGGTTTAGCTCTCTATTTTCCACTTTTGCAGCGAGGTCTTTGACTTCCTCTTTTACCAGACGATTGAATTCCTGTTTCAAAAGCCCATCAAGCTTCTGATGCATCCATTGCAGGTTTTGCTGGGATCGCTGATGTGCTAAATAGCCATTGGCAGTCATCTTTTCGTTGAACGACTCAATCAAAATCCATAACTCACCTATTCCCTCGCCGAGAAGAGCGGAGCATGTTGTCACCTGAGTAACCCAGCCGGAAGGAGGCAGCGAGAAGTAGTGAACCACTTGTTTAAGCTCCTGGAGGGTCTTCTTAACTACCGGAATATTGTCACCGTCTGCCTTGTTGATCACAATGGCGTCGGCCATCTCCATAATGCCCTTTTTTATACCCTGCAGGTCATCGCCTGCTCCTGCTATGGTCAGCAGCAGAAAGAAGTCACACATGTCTCTTACCAGGGTCTCCGATTGACCTACTCCCACAGTCTCTATCAAAATGACGTCGAACCCGGCCGCTTCGCACAGTAACATGGCCTCACGTGACTGATCTGCAACGCCCCCGAGGGTAGAACCCGTAGGAGTGGGTCTTATATAGGCATTTGGGTTGACGGCGAGCTTATTCATCCTGGTTTTGTCGCCCAAAATACTGCCCTTGGTTTGCTTGCTCGACGGGTCAACCGCCAATACTGCCACCTTTTTACCTAGTCTGGTAAGGTGTACGCCAAAGGCTTCTATGAAGGTGCTCTTCCCAACGCCTGGTATACCCGAAACACCAATTCTCGTCGCCTTGCCTGTTTTGCTTAACAATCTGTCAATCAGTTGCTCAGCAAGCGCTCTGTCAGACGGTAGTTTACTTTCCACCAGGGTAATACCCCTGGCCAGAGCCACCCTGTCGCCCCTGATTATTCCGCTAATCAACTCCTCTAATGTTGGTCTTTTTGGTATATTCGTTGACATCCAAGAAAAAGTCATACTGGCTTAAACCGACTACAATATACATTCGTCCCTCAAATAATAAGCTTCGTCGAAAGAACCGAAAAAAAAATTGTTCTATTTTAAGTTTAATTTGTCTTTTACTTATGTTTGTATCGTCGGTTCGTGAATATTTAGTTACTTACCAGTTGGCAAAGCAACTAATCTACTATGAAAGCAAACAGAAGAGAATTTTGGCTGGACTCGATTTTTGGAACAGCCTTCATATTCTTACTGATGTGGACGTTTTATTCCGTTACCGCATTTAAGGTCTTTGACTTATTTGATCCGATTGGAGACGCTCTTGGAGATGTAGAGCTCACTGATGTGGTATTCTCCCAGCTAAGGGAGCCGGCAGTTCCTGACGACAGGATTGTGCTGGTGAACCTGGGCAGGGTAAACAGGGCAGATATTGGGTATATGATTGATATTGTCAATCAATATGAACCAAAGGTAATTGGCCTCGATACCTATTTCAGAACGCCCAAAGATTCTGCTGTCGATGCCATTATGGAGGATGCTTTTTCGAGGGTTGATAACCTGGTAATTGGTAGCATTCTTCAGAACTTTAATGAAGAGAAGCTGGAATTTGATTCTCTGGGGAAATCTCTTCCAAGATTCACTCAGCATGCTGAGACGGGTTTTGTTAATTTTATAACAGATGCCCAAACTCAGGAAGAGTTGAAAATGACCCGGGAGTTCACTCCCAAGGAGATGGTGGCAGGGCAACAAGAACTGGCATTTGCTGTAAAGCTGGCTCAGTATTTGGAACCTGAAAAGGTAGACAGGTTGTTGAAAAGAGGCAACGAGCGGGAAACGATTAATTACCGAGGCAATGTGATGGACTTCGGTGCGTCGGTGTATGGTACGATGTTTTTCGCACTGGACGTTAATCAAGTTTTTGATCAGAACTTCGATCCATCTCTGATCAAGGATAAAATTGTGATCTTCTGCTTTTTAGGTGAGTATCTTGGTGATAGACTGACAATAGAAGACAAGTACTATTCGCCGATTAACTCGCAGTTTGCAGGAAGATCCTATCCGGATATGTTTGGGGGAGTTGTGCATGCCAACATTGTGGCCATGATTCTCAATGAGGATTACATTGATGCCATGGATGATGCAACCGGCGCTATAATTGGTGTGCTGTTGTGTTTGATCAATGTAGCGGCTTTTTCTTACATATACAGAGTGTATTCCAAGTGGTACGATGGTGCCACTAAATTGATACAGCTGGTGGAAGTTTTGGGCATCAGCTTTATGAATGTTTATGTATTGGACAAGTTCAATTATAAACCGGAGTTAACCATTGGCATGGTAGCAATAGCACTTGCCGGCGATTCTCTGGAGGTATATTACAGCGTGGTGAAGAATTCAGTCACCGGGCTTTTTAAAAGTAGAAAAAGAAAAATTAAATTGTAAAACATTAAAAATTAGACCTATGAAAATGAGAACAATTCTTTTGACGTTCTTGGTGTTGCTGACTTTTTTGAGCAGCAATGTATTGGCTCAGGGTTATGAGTTTCGTGTATTGGCTAATAAAGGTGAAAACCAAGTAAAAAAGGCTGGTGCAAGTCAGGCAGAGACCTTGAAAACTGGCGCAACGCTTGCGAAAGGTGATCAAATCATCGCTGCAAATGGCGCTTATATCGGACTGGTGCACAGCAGCGGTAAAACGACTGAGATAAGAACTCCAGGCACGGTAAAGATTGACGATTTGTCTGCAAAAATTGCAGCAACGACCTCTACTACTGCCAGCCGTTATACTAGCTACATCGCTGCTAAAATGAATGAAAGCGATGGTGGTGGAAATTACCGGTCAAACATGAAGGCAACTGGTGCTGTTGAAAGAGCTACTAATACGTCTGCTATCAATGTGATGCTTCCAAACTCTGTTGACTTTTATGGTGACAATGCTATTGTTCGTTGGAAGGCAATCGGTGAGGGCGACGCAACTTACATAGTAACTGTAAAGAACATTTTTGATGAGGAGGTGGCTAAAATCGAAACTGATCAGACAGCTTATGAGCTTGACTTCACTAACCCGAAGCTGGCTCAGGAGAGACTAGTGATTCTTAATGTTAAGGTTAAAGGTGACGAGGATTTGAAGTCATCTGACTATGGCATCAAGCGTCTTTCAAACACTGAGTCTGCTAAGGTGAATGAAAACATCAAAGGACTTAAGAGTGAAGTAAACGAAGAAACACCGCTGAATAAGATCATTTATGCCTCTTTCTTCGAAGAAAACAATCTTGTGCTTGATGCACTGACCAAGTACGAAGAGGCTATCGAAATGTCTCCTGAAGTACAGGACTTCCAGGACATGTACCAGAGCTTCCTTGTAAAGAACGGTCTTGCTGCTGCGACAGCTAACTAAGACAAGGCAAAAAATAAATAAAAAAAGGGGCGGAAGCCCCTTTTTTTATGGCCATATATGCTGACAAAAGAAAAGCGGTTGGGTTCAGGTGAGAGAGGTGAAGGCTAGAACGGAGATTCTTAGGGCAGCGGTTACGGGATCAAGCGGAAAACCTGGGGTATAAAACTCGAAAGGAACGTTATTCGATTCAGCAAATAGGCGGCAATAAAAAAGCAAAACTGGTTCAATGCGTCTCGCCCGGCGGGGCGTCTCCAGTCGGACAGGCTTGAATCTTTTGCATTTTTATGCAAGCATAAAATACCCATGCCAAAAGTTAATCCCCCAGAAATACAGATTGATCCCGGTTACGTCATGAGATCAGGCCTTGAAATTCTGAACTGATTCCAACTGATTGACCCAATAGCAAAGCAGCGCCATCTTTGCGACGGCTGCTTCCGGCTAGCAGAACGCCTTCAAGAAATCTCCCGGCATCCGTTCATCTGACCGCTGCTGGCTTCACTCTAATGCTATAGCTTTGCTAAGCTCCTGACAGGCAACAGGTTAACAATAAAAAAGAGACTGCCTTTCGACAGTCTCCTTCAAGTCAGGTGCGTGTACTAGAATTAATCTAACCCTATCATTACAAAAGGTCCCCAGTAAATCGGGTCACGGTACTCATTCCTTATCTCTTTTTTAGCATCAATGAAAGCCCTGCGTTTATCTCCGGTGGTGATCCACTTCTGGTAAAACTTAACCATCAGCTGCTGTGTGGCCTCATCAGATACTTTGAACAAGCTCATGATGATTGTTTTGGCTCCGGCAACCAGGAAGGCTCTCTGCAGTCCATACACTCCTTCTCCAGCTTCCATTTCACCAAGCCCTGTTTCGCAGGCACTCAGTACTACCAAATCCGTTTGATCCAGATTGAGGTTCATGGCCTCATAGGCAGTTAGGATGCCGCTTTGGCTGTTGTAGTTGTAGGCGCTTTCGTTCAATATGTCGCCAGCTCCGGCCATCAGCAGCCCAGATCGAAGCAACGGGTTGTCGTAAGCTTTCGACTCGTTGAGTCCGGCAAATATATTGTTTTCTTCAATCGCCGGCTGGAAGAACCCGTGTGTGGCAATGTGGAATACTTTTGGGCTTTTCATTGATTTCACCTGGTCTTCACCCGCCTTGAGTTCGAGGTAGTCCTGCGTTTTCCAGCCATTATCGTTAAGCAGTTTTTTGAGTTCAACCACTTCTTCATGGGTGCCGGGAAGTCGCTGTACTTCACTCATGCCAATGCTTTTTGCTAAGTTCTCGTTTCCGGCAGTTGCGCCCTCTGACTTTACATAATAAATCGGGTCTCCAAACATCAATGCCAGGTTTTCAGCGGGTGCTTGCGCTTTCTTTTTCTTATTCCTGTTTACAAGATCCCTCGTATTACTCACAAGGATGATGTTTGAATTGTCGAGGACATACTTACCATCACCAGTCGGTATCGCCTCCAAATTGATTTGGTTATAAACACCGTCGGCGGAGAGGTAGATTGTAGATGTTTGCCCTACAGCTTCAACGATAGGTTTCCAGAACTGATCATACGAATACTCATCTTCGATTTTAAACTTAATACTGTTTCGATACAGTTTCATGTACCTGCCTTCGAGGGCAGCGCCATTCCTTAGTAGCACCAGTTTCGGCTTGCTGCGCTTTTCATTGTCGACATAGATGACAGCGTACATGACGGAGTCAGTAAAATCATGGTCGAAATAACGGAATCTCACAATTTCGACCCCCTTTTCATTCTCGCCTAAGACAGCTTTTACATCTTGCCAGGTAATAACCTTGTTGTCAACGCCTTCATCGAATACTTCTGACTTTAAGCTGAGCTGTTTCTCCAATGCTTCCATCTCTTGTACCAGTTGAGCCGGGTTCACATTGTTTTCCAGTAGCTGATCGTTTGACATAGACAGGGCATTGGTCAGCTGGGCTTTTTTGGCTATCCAGCTGCTGTACATATTTATCAACGTGCTGTCGCCGCTGGAAAGGATACGGGTTCTGATTTTTATTGATGTATTCAGCAGGAGTGCTTTTGTAAGCAGGGCGTTGTTATAAATATCGCCGATCAGGTCTTCTTTCTTGTCTATCCTGGTCAGTGCCAGTGTGTTGTAGAACTCATAGTCGGACTTAATGGTGTTCCAAAACTTGGCCTTTTCTCTTTCGCTCAATGCAGGGAAGTAGGTCTTTATGAACTCCTGATAGTTGCCCAGTGTCTCCTCAATCGTGTTCTGAGCCTTTCTGATATCTCCATTCATGTAGTAAGTTTTTGCCAGCTTCGACAAAACTTTCACATATTCGGGGTGAGAGGTGGAGAAAAATTTGGCGTACGTCTTTAGGGCATCCTGGTAAAAATTGTCTGCCCTGTCGTATTGCCTTTTCTGGTACTGGATGTCACCTTTCAGCGTGTTGACCACAGCAGCATTAACGTTATTCCGCTTTCCTATTCGGTCTTTCCAGATTGTCCATGCCTCCTCAAGATACTGCAGGGAAATGTCATATTCGCCAGCGTAAATACTCACAGTGGCCAAATCTTTCAATACTTCAGCATAGAGCGGGTTTTTACTTCCCAGCTTGGTTCCAACGATTTTTTCTGCCTCAACTAGCAAGTCTTGTTGCTGCTTGAAACTGGCGCCGTCGTAAAATTTAATCATTCCCAACTGTGCCAGCGACCGGCCAACATCTACATGTCCCCTTCCGAACTGCTTTTCCTGGTTAGCGATGGCTTGGGAGATAAATTGCTCCGCTTTTTCGTAGTCTCCAATTGTTGTGTAGAGCCGGGATAAGGTTATCAGGCTGCTGGCCAGCTTGGAGGAAGAGGCCGGAAACACAGCCGTTGCTATATTAAGAGATCTTCTTGCGAACGACTCCGCATCGGTATACTCACCGGCAGCCAACTTCAATTGTGCCTTCAAAACCAATGGGCGCAAAAGGTGCCTGCTTGTGGCGCCAAACTGTTTTTCTGTATTCTTCAGGTATTTATCTACCAAATCGGTTGCGTCACTATATCTACCCAAATGATAGTACAGTTCAGCAAGGTCTTCCGTGTTTTGCCCGGCAGAGCCCAATCGGTTCAATCCACTCTTAATTTTGATTCGTTCTGACTCGAAAAGGAGGCCTTCTGCCTCGTCGTAGAGGCCTTGAATAACCATTAATCTCGCTTTGGTAGTCAATAGGTTGGTATAGTGAAGTGTTTCCTCAAGGGAGGAAGGTTTGGCGAGGATATTGGTTGCTTCCTGAATGTTTTTTTCTGCTTTCTCATATTCTCCAATGTTCATTTGGAGGGAGGCAATCTTGTCTAACTCGACACCATAATTCACATCCTTGTTATCGTATTTCACACGAGACACATTCAGTGCTTTGTCAAGTGTTTTTGATGCGTTGCTGAAATCGTCATTTTCCTCGTAAAACTGCGCCAGGTGGTTGAGGATATTCACGTACTCAACATGGCCTTGGGAGAATTCCTTTTCGATCACTCCATGGAAGCTCTCATCATATATTTTCTTTGCTTCGGCAAACTTGTCGGAGTATTCAACGAGGTAGTTGGCTTGCATTACCCTGGAAAGGTGGTACTCAGGTGCATCGGCACCGAGCATGTCTTTTTCGATTTTTAGGATATCGAGAAGGTACTTTTCCGCATTTTCCGCATTATTATTCAGTTGGGCAGCACGGTAGGCAAATTCAAGTATCCTTCGTCTCTCAGGGTGAATTTCCGGGTAAAGGTTACCGTACGCCTTAGAGGCAGCATCTTTTTCCTGGCCGAATACCTTCGTGCTTGGTGCGTTAATGTCCATCGGTAGGGTTTCAAGCCGAGCTCTGTTCAAGCTCTCTTTGTCAAAGCTTTTGTTAAGGATAGCCCTGAACTGGTTGGTGTTATTGCTGGTTTTTGAATAGTTGTCTATTCTCCAATAAGAGCGAATAAGGCTTTCCATCATGTCCAGCCTGGCAATGTGCGATGCTGAATGAATCCGCATTGTATTTTTAAGGGCGTCCTCATACAGGGCGGGCAGGGCAGAGGGATCGATTCCATTTTCCTCCAGCAGCTTTGCATTGAGGTAAAGCGTTTGACTGTAAATAAGCGGGTTTTTGCCAAGCTCTTTTCCAATCCATTGCTGGGTGAAAATAAAGGCAGAGTCTGATCTGATATAGTCTCCCATGAGTCGGAATGCATCAGCCTTGTGCATTAACAATTCACCATAGGCACCTTTTAGGCTGGCAATAAGCTCTTTGCCAGCAGCTGACTGGTAAGCAGTTTGCGTACTTGCAAGGTTGCCGTTGATATATTTGACTACATCGGCATAAAACCCCTTTCCCTTCAGTATTCTAGTTTGGAGCAAGGCCAGCTTTATTTTCATTTCGTCATTGGAAGCACCACTTGCCTCCAATACAGCCCTCGCTTTAGTAAGAAGATCCTGGGCGTTGACGAAGTGCCCATAGTCTGCCCAAACATGGGCAGCTTCATAGAGAAGAAGACCATGATCCACCGACGTTTCACCATTTACCTTGGCGCTCATGGCCACACCCCGGCTTATTTTGTCCGCCATGTCTTTGTGCAGCCCGGCAGCCCAGTCTATTTGAGCCTCAAGCACCAGGGCACTTGCCAGGTACTTGTTCTCTGCTCCCAATTTTTTGGTAGTTTTCTTGACAATTTTACCGGCCGACTTTTTGGCCTTGGGGTAGTCGCCAACGGCGTAAGAGTCATTGGCTTTCTTAAATAGTTTGGGCCAGTTCTGGGCAAAAACGTCACCATTTGGCCCGGCCAAAATCAAAAAGACAATAAGGGAAAGTAAATGCTTGAATGAATTTTTCATGCTTCAAAAAGTTGATGATGTGTAAAGTCAAATGCTCATTAATTTTCTGAGAATTGAGATGGCCGCTTTGGGGACCACTGTCCCGGGGCCAAATATGTCGATAACGCCTTCACGATATAAAAAATCAAAATCTTTCTCCGGGATTACACCCCCGGCTACTACTTTGATATCGCTCCTTCCGATTGCCTTTAGTTGGTGAATCAACTTCGGAACGAGCGTTTTGTGTCCACCTGCCAGGGTCGAAACGCCAATGACATGGACGTCGTTTTCTGCCGCCTGCATGGCTACTTCCTCGGGTGTTTGGAACAGTGGGCCAATATCTACATCGAACCCTAGATCAGCAAAGCTTGTGGCAATCACCTTGGCACCCCGGTCATGGCCATCTTGTCCCATTTTTGCCACCAGAATCCGAGGTCTTCTGCCATCCAGTTCTTCAAACTGATCAGTTAGCTTCCTTGCCGTGATTATATCATCGCTGGAACCCGATTCGCTGGCATAAACGCCAGCTATCGATTTGATGACCGCCTTATGTCTGCCAAAAGCTTCTTCCATAGCAAAGGAGATTTCACCGAGTGTAGCTCTCAACCGGGCAGCGTTTACTGCTTTTTCCAAAAGATTGCCTTTGCCAGTCTGAGCACATTTGGTCAAATCTTCTAAACCTGCAACAACCCCGGACTCATTTCTGCTCGATTTGAGCCTGGCAAGTCTTTGGATTTGCTTCGCTCTTACCGCCGCATTGTCAACCTCAAGTAGCTCTATATCAGTTTTTTCTTTCGTAATATACCTATTAATTCCTACAATTATATCTTGCTGCGAGTCAATCCTTGCTTGTTTTTTTGCAGAAGCTTCTTCTATTCTCATTTTAGGCAGACCACTTTCGATAGCTTTGGTCATGCCGCCAAGTGCCTCCACCTCTTCTATCAGCGCCCAGCTTTTTTCTATTAACTCGTTGGTTAAGTATTCTACATAGTGAGAGCCTCCCCACGGATCAACTACTTTGGTGACGTTGGTTTCTTCCTGCAAATACAGCTGGGTGTTTCTCGCTATTCGGGCTGAGAAGTCTGTCGGCAGAGCAATAGCTTCGTCGAGGGCGTTGGTATGCAGCGACTGTGTGCCACCAAACACCGCTGCCATGGCCTCAATGGTTGTCCGGGCGACGTTATTGAACGGATCTTGTTCGGTAAGGCTCCACCCGGACGTTTGGCAGTGCGTTCGCAGCGAAAGCGATTTGCTGTTCTCAGGACTGAATTGACTTACAAGCTGTGCCCACAGCACCCTGGCTGCTCTTAGTTTGGCGATTTCCATGAAGTGGTTCATGCCTATGCCCCAAAAAAAAGAGAGCCGTGGGGCGAACTCATCAATTTTGAGACCGGCGGCCAGCCCCGTTCTTATGTATTCCAGCCCATCGGCCAGGGTGTATGCCAGCTCCAGATCAGCAGGAGCGCCCGCCTCGTGCATATGGTAGCCACTGATCGAAATGCTGTTGAAACGAGGCATGCGTCTGGCAGTGTATTCAAAAATGTCTCCGACAATTCGCATGGACGGCACAGGAGGATAGATGTAGGTATTTCTCACCATAAACTCCTTGAGGATGTCATTCTGAATGGTGCCACTTAGTAGGTTGGGGCTCACTCCCTGTTCTTCTGCCGCTACTATATAAAAAGCCATAATTGGGAGAACAGCTCCGTTCATCGTCATCGACACTGAAATCTTATCCAGGGGAATTTGGTCGAAGAGGATCTTCATGTCTTCTACAGAGTCAATGGCTACGCCAGCTTTACCCACATCGCCCTCTACCCGGGGGTGATCGGAGTCGTAGCCTCGGTGGGTGGCCAGGTCAAAAGCTACTGAAAGCCCTTTTTGTCCCATGGTAAGGTTCTTCCTGTAAAAGGCATTGGAGTCTTCCGCCGTTGAGAAACCGGCATATTGCCTGATCGTCCAGGGTCTGCTGGTGTACATCGTGCTGTACGGGCCTCTCAGGAAAGGAGGGAGCCCGGCCGCAAAAGCACCCTGGGTGATTTTTTCCTGATGCTCTTTATTGAACATGGAAGGCACATCAATACCTTCTGCACTTTTCCATGTGGCTACCCCTGCAGAGGGCTGTTTCTCTGGACCTGCCTTCGGGCTAAATGGAATTTTTGTGAAATCAGGTGTAGTCATATGCCAAATAGCTTTTGGTAAGAGGAGAGCATTTTAACAAAATCAGATTTAAGATGGATGAAGCTGTCTATGCCTGCTTTGGTCAGTTGCTCTTCATTACTGCCAGGGTTCCCCGCCAGCACCAGGTGTGCCTTTGGGCACTGTACTTTCAAGGCTTGAAACACGGCCGGGCCTGATTCAATATAATCTTGATCGGAGCTGCACACGATGATGAGTTGGGTGTCGGCAGAAAAAGGCGCCGCATGCTGTGGTGACCATGGTACCCATTCGGCCACGTTGATGCCGGCGGCGGGCAATACTCCTTTTACAAAATTATACCTCGCCAGTGACGCCTGCTTGTCACCGAAGAAGATGGCCATAGCAGCAGGTCTGGACTGCCCGGACTGCTTTGCCAGGTAGTCCTCCATTTTAATCCGGAGGTGTTCAAATGATGAGAGCAACGAGCCCTCGTTGTTGTAGCTTTTGAGGGTGGGAAACGACTCAAAAAGGCTGAGGTCGCAGAAGTTATTTACGCCTACAACGTTCAGCTTTCGACTGGAAATAAGAGCTCTCTCTTTCTCTTCAAAGTTATTTGCTTCGTCCTGCCAGTAGCTGCCAGAAAGTGAGCTCGAAAACCCACCTGAAGACTCCACTTTTTGCATTTTTCTCCAGCCTTCACTGGCCAAGTCGGCGCTAAGTTTTTCCAGGAAGTAAGACCCGGCCATGGGGTCGCAGTTTTTGTCAAAATAGCTTTCGTCCCGGAGAAGGTTCGAGATGTTCCTTGAAATTCTCTGAGAAAACTGACCCGGCGAGAAGGGGTTTCTGCTATCGAAGCCCGGCATTGAAAGGTAGCTGGCTCCTCCATTTACGCCAGCCATTGCAGCAGATGTCATACGAATAAGGTTGACATAGGGATCAACAACTGAGTGTGTATTGACATTGGCCTGGCTATATATTTTGATATCGGCGGGAGACACTTTGCCACCCTCGAAATGATTGGCAGCCTGAGAGAGAACAACTTTGATGGCTTTGATTTTGGCCATCTCATGAAAGAAGTCTCTGCCGATGCTTACACAAACGATCATTCTGTCTACAATGGTGTTAATAGAGACACCTGCGTCGGTCAGCTTTTTGCACCTTTCAACGAATGCCGACAGCATGTAAGCGATTTGACCAGTCGGTGAAAGTGAGCTGGCTAGTTTCGATGTGGCGTCAAAACAATGGGGACGAAACATTGTCCCTTGAGGAAAAAGAGCCTCAATTCGCAGCGCTTTGTCTGAATCAGACGTGGGGTCATAAAACAAAAAGCCAGGAAGGATGTCTTTTTTCAGGAAGGAACCCGAAAAAAGACGCTGGAAAAATGCCTCCTCAGCCACACCCCACTGAGTCACCTGAAAGGCGTTCTGACAATACTCGAAGCCTATATCTTTAAATAAAGTAACATGGGCCTGCTGATCAACTTCTTTTAGTTTCCACAAAATGCCATCAGCTCCCTGACCCAAAGATTCCAGAGCTATTTCGTTAGCATCCTTATTATCAGTAATTTGAGTGTCTACAGTTACGGAATCGAGGTAGTACCAAAGCCTTCCGATCTGTTGGTGAGGCAGTAACTCGGCATTGGCGTCTGCGGCAAGGGAGAAGGGAGCGTCAGCTTCTTCATAATAAGGCTGAATAATAACATCGGGATCGTAGTGCCATTGCAAAGAATCTAGTTGCTTTGTCTTCAATTCTTTCAACGCATTTTCTCTCCAAAGAGAATGATTGGATGGAGGGAAATTGGACATGTCCCATTTACTCATAAGCTATTCTTATTTTTGAGTCAAGTGTTAACAAAGATAAAGTATTTTGGGTGGGACGAACATTAAATTTATATAGACAGACGGGCCCTTTGAATTACCAAAAAAGAGATTTAAGTTTGTTTCATAACATTTAGGTAATAATTGTATTTTTTAAAGAATTTTCAGCTATAAACGCTGTTTTTATTTGACAATTCGACAAACCAAAAAGTCAAGCGTCGCAGTGTTTTTTTATTACTTTTTTTTTTGACACCTTTGATGTTACCTCCTGTTCAGAAAGGAGAATCACTGCAACAATAACAACATTTTTTTAATCCACCATGCATCAACAAATCTGGGAAAACTGTCTGAATTTAGTTAAGCATGAGATACAGGAACAAAGCTTTAAAACGTGGTTTCTGCCCATTACACCCATAAAATTAGATAAAAGTGTTTTGACCATTCAGGTCCCCAGTCAGTTTTTCTACGAATGGCTGGAGGATAATTATGTTCATATTTTAAGGAAGGCGATACTTCAGGAATTAGGGCCCAACGGAAGATTGGAATATTCCGTGGTAATAGATAGAGGAAATGAGCAGGCAAAGCCATTGACTGTTAATTATCCGGTAAACAAGGCTCCTGGCCGTTTTGGACAAAATCATGTTGGAAATGGACAAAATGTGCAACAAAGCCCGGCAGTGACGCCAGAATTCTTAACATTGACAGGCAAATTGAATCCTATCTATGTTTTCGATTCCTATATAGAAGGTGACTGCAATAGATTGGCCCGCTCAGCTGGTTATGCTGTGGCCCAAAGACCCGGTGTTACCTCCTTCAATCCGTTGATGATTTACGGCGGTGTTGGACTTGGCAAAACACACCTTGTTCAGGCGGTTGGTAACCAGATAATGGAAAGCAACCCGGACGCAAAGGTGCTTTATGTGGCGTCGGAGAAGTTTACCAATCAGTTCATAGAGTCTTTGAGAAACAATGCTGTTCAGGACTTCATCAATTTCTACCAGAAAGTAGATGTATTGATTATTGACGATGTACAGTTTCTTCGTGACAAGGAGAGAACGCAGGAGATATTTTTCCATATCTTCAATCACCTTCACCAGAGCGGAAAGCAAATCATTATGACATCCGATTGCCCGCCGAGAGAGCTGAAAGGTCTTCAGGAAAGACTGGTGTCAAGATTCAAGTGGGGTCTTACCGCAGACATACAAACGCCAGACTTTGAGACAAGGGTGGCCATTATTCAAAAGAAGACTCAGGCGGAGGGAATTGTTATTCCTGAGGATGTGCTTGAGTACCTGGCTTACACCATCGACAGCAATATCAGAGAGTTGGAAGGCGTGATGATTTCACTTATTGCCCATTCTTCGTTGGTAAAAAGAGAGATTGACCTTGAGTTGGCCAAGCAGATCATAAAAAATATTGTTAACGACTACGATACTGAGGTGGGTATTGACTATATCCAAAAGGCAGTGTCCGACTATTTCAATGTGGCTTTGGAAGACTTGAAAGCCAAAACCCGTAAGAAGGAAATCGTTATTGCCCGCCAGGTGGCCATGTATTTCTCAAAAGACTATACCAACCATTCGCTTAAATCTATCGGTTACCATTTTGGTGGTCGTGACCACTCCACTGTGATTCACGCCGTGCAGGCAGTCAATGACATGATTGATACCGACGCCAAGTTCAGGTATTCTGTTGATGAGCTAAAGAAAAGACTGAAAATGAGGACTGTCTAGCTTCAACTGGCGGTTAAAAAAAGGACGGTGCCCCCATTTTGGAGACCCCGTCCTTTTTTTGTGCTTCTCAATCGAACCTGTAAGGTATGTACACCCTCCGGCCCTTGGAGGTAATGCCGTCGATGACAACCTTTCCCTTGATTTTCTCCAGAATATTGGCCAGCTCCTCCGGCGTTTCAACCGGCCGGTTGTTGATGTTGGTGATAATGAAGCCTTCCGGAATATCCAGCTGCCTGAAAAAACCATTCCTTATTTTTTTCACCCGAACGCCATTGTCAATTTTTAAAAGATCTCTCTCGACTTTCGACACCTTCTCAAACTCCACGCCCAGCTTCTCTGAGAAGTAGACACTGCTTCTTAGCACTTCAGTGTTTCCCTCGCCATTGAGAAGTGTTACTTGTTTCCTGACTACATTATCGCCTCGCTTGATGTCCAAAACGAACTTATCACCAGGGTAGTGGTAGCCCATCAACTCCTCAAGCTCAGTTTTGTTGTTGAGCGACTTGTCGTTCACCCTAATGATTACATCACCTTTTTCCAGCCCAGCCTTGTCGGCGGCGCTTCCCCTTTGAACGTACGAGGTGATCACACCGTCCAGATTGCTCAGGCTGAGTTTGCCGGCAATGTCGCTGTCTATGTCAATGAACTCTGCCCCAATAAAGGCCTTTTGCACCTGCCCATAGTTGATAATGTCGTTCACTACTTTTTTTACAATGTCGACAGGCACAGCAAAGCCATAGCCTGAGTAAGTACCCGTTTGAGACAAAATGGCTGTGTTAATACCAATTAGCTGTCCTGATGTGTTGACCAAAGCCCCTCCGCTGTTTCCGGGGTTAATGGCAGCATCGGTTTGAATGAAAGATTCAATAGGGAATCGGTCTTTCAGTATATTGATGCTGCGGCCCTTGGCACTTACAATACCAGCGGTGACAGTGGAGGTAAGATTGAACGGGTTACCGACAGCCAGCACCCAGTCGCCCACCCTAACGTTGGCTGAAGTAGACACCTCGATGGCCGGGAGGTTATTGCCCTCGATTTTAATCACAGCCAAATCGGTAGACGGGTCAGTGCCTACCAGCGTGGCGTCGTAGGTTCTTTTGTCAAGAATCACCTGAATAATGTCGGCATCGTTGATGACGTGATTATTGGTCACGATATAGCCATCCTTTGAATAGACCACTCCCGACCCTGAGCTGACCGACTGGCTCGGCCCTCCGAAAAACCAATCCATCCAGCTGCCGGTGCGGTAGTCGGTTTCGCTCACGGTTTTCACAAACACCACGCTCTTGGTGCTGCGTGCCGACGCATTCACCAGGTCTGGTAAATCGTTTATTGCAGCTGCGTCGTTTCGGAAGGGCTCAGAGGCCGCCGGTGAAAAATTGTTGGTTTCGCCGTGGCTAACATTTTTTGAGAAATAGAAGTCTGAATCCTGTAAGTCATTAGAAGCAATTTTGGTCGACAGTTGCGTCTCATATACAAAGGCTCCACCAATGCCACCCAGAAAACTCAAGACTGCAATTCCAATAAATTTTTTCATAGCATCAGGTTTTAAGAATTAAGAAGTCAACATCGTTGTGTTGTTACCTAAACGTCAGTGCATTGGGTATCGTCAAAAACTGTGCAAAATAAAAACGAAAGAGGCTTGCTTAGGTTTTAGAAAGCTCATTTACTTATTTTGCGCCTTTATCATTAATTATGGGAATCAGATCAGTTCTTAGCAAGCCATTCGCCGCCTTCGTTGTGCGGGAGCAAAGAGAATGGGAGCAAAAAGCCCCTGATTATCAGCATAAAACACTTAAAAACCTTGTCAGCAAAGCCAGCAACACGGTTTTTGGAAATGACCACGGTTTCAAGGATATCCGCACTTACGATGACTTCAAAAAGCAGGTGCCTGTTCGGGATTATGAAGCATTGAAGCCTTACGTGGAGAAAATGCTAACCGGACAAAATGACGTACTTTGGCCGGGAAAGCCTGCCTATTTTGCAAAAACTTCGGGCACTACCTCTGGCACCAAATATATTCCCATCACCAAAGAGTCGATTCCTAATCATATCAATAGTGCCCGCAATGCGATTTTGAATTATGTGCACGAAACTGGCAATGCTAAGTTCCTGGATGGCAAGCTCATTTTTCTTTCTGGTAGCCCCGTGCTTGACCAGAAGGCTGGTGTCAATACTGGTCGCCTGTCGGGCATTGTAAACCACCATGTGCCGGGCTATTTGCGCACCAATCAATTGCCCTCCTACGCCACCAATTGCATGGAAGATTGGGAAGCCAAGGTAGATAAGATAGTAGAAGAGACCATTGATCAGGACATGACGCTGATCTCAGGTATTCCGCCGTGGGTGCAAATGTATTTCGACAGGATTGTGGAGAAGAGGCAAATGCCGGTGAAGGATGTTTTCAAGAACTTCTCGCTGTTTATATACGGTGGGGTCAACTTTGAACCCTACAGACAAAAGCTTTTTGATACCATTGGGAAAAAGGTCGACTCAGTGGAAACTTATCCCGCCTCTGAGGGCTTCATCGCCTTTCAGGACAAGCAGGATGATCCCGGGCTGCTACTGTTGGCGAATAGCGGTATTTTCTTCGAATTCATTCCGGCTGATGAGTATTTCAACGAAACGCCCACCCGGTTAAGCCTCGATCAGGTAGAACTCAATACGAATTACGCTCTGATCATTAATAGTAACGCAGGCCTATGGGGCTATTCGATAGGCGACACAGTGAGGTTTATTTCGAAAGATCCTTACAAATTATTGGTAACGGGAAGGATCAAGCACTTTATCTCAGCGTTTGGTGAGCACGTCATCGGGGAGGAAGTAGAAAATGCGATGAAGAAGACTTTGGAGAGTTTTCCTGAGGCAGACATCGTGGAGTTTACCGTAGCGCCAAACGTGACGCCTGAAAAAGGACTTCCAAGGCATGAGTGGTATATCGAGTTCAGTAAAATGCCTGCCGACATCACGGCCTTTAAGTCATCACTCGACAGTTCGCTCCAAAAACTGAATAGCTATTACTTCGATCTTATTTCCGGCAATATTCTCGAACAACTTCATATCATACCGGTTAAAAAGAATGCCTTTATTGATTATATGCGCTCAATTGGGAAACTCGGAGGGCAAAACAAATTACCAAGGCTTTCGAACGACAGAAAGATGGCGGAAGAATTGCTGAAGTACAAAGAATAAACACAACACCTTGACACAAGAAAGACCGAAAAAAAGGGTTGCTATCCTTGGTAGCACCGGTTCCATTGGCGTTCAGTCGCTTGATGTGATAAAAAGGCATCCTGAAGCCTTTGAAGTAGAAGTGCTTACTGCTCAAAATAATGCTGACTTGCTGATTCGCCAGGCTTTGGAGTTTGTTCCCAATGCCGTGGTAATTGGCAATGAAACCTTGTATCAGCAAGTAGCCGATGCATTATTACCAAAAGATATCAAAGTTTTTGCCGGGCTCGATGCGCTTTCTCAGATCGTGCAAATGGACACCATTGACATGGTGTTGACGGCACTTGTGGGCTATTCTGGGTTGAAACCTACCATGAACGCCATTGCGGCAGGAAAGCCAATCGCTCTGGCTAACAAAGAGACCATGGTGGTGGCCGGTGAGCTTATCACTAAAATGGCACAGGAAAGAGCGGTGAATATCTTTCCTATTGACTCCGAACATTCAGCAATTTTCCAGTGCATTGTGGGTGAATTCCATAACCCGATAGAAAAGATCATCCTGACAGCTTCAGGTGGGCCTTTCCGTGGAAAAACAAGAAGTGAGCTGCTGAAGGTGACCAAAGAAATGGCGCTGAAGCACCCCAATTGGGACATGGGGGCCAAAATCACCATTGACTCAGCTTCATTGATGAACAAGGGGCTTGAGGTGATAGAAGCACGGTGGTTATTTGGCATTCCCGCCGACAAAATTGACGTGGTGGTTCATCCTCAATCTATCGTTCATTCGATGGTGCAATTTGAAGATGGATCCATAAAAGCACAACTCGGGTTGCCCGACATGCGTATACCCATCCAGTTTGCGCTGGCTTACCCGGAAAGGTTGAAATCCGACTTCCCAAGGTTTAACTTTGCAGAATATCCCTCCCTGACTTTCGAAAAACCAGATTTAGAAACCTTCAGGAACCTTCAGCTGTCCTTTGACGCTTTAAAGGAGGGTGGCAATAAGCCATGCGTGCTGAATGCCGCCAATGAAGTGGCAGTGGAGTATTTCCTTAAAGACAAGATTGGTTTTATGGAAATGTCGGATATAGTGGAGAAGTGTTTGGTTAAAATACCCTATATTTCAAGCCCTGATTATCAGGACTATGTTGATACAGATACAGAAACAAGAAACATCGCTTTAGATTTAATAGCTTAATGGAGGCACTTATTATGACTGCCCAGCTTTTGCTGGGACTTTCTATTTTAGTCGGATTACATGAATTCGGCCACTTGCTCACAGCCAAGTTCTTTGGCATGCGGGTCGAAAAATATTCCATAGGATTTCCGCCTAAAATTTTTGGGTTTGACTACCGTGGGACGGAATACTCCATCGGGGCAATTCCGCTCGGAGGTTTTGTGAAAATATCAGGAATGATCGACGAGTCGATGGATACTGAGCACTTAAACAAAGAGCCGGAGCCCTACGAGTTCAGAGCAAAGCCAGCCTGGCAGCGGCTGATCGTGATGATGGGTGGAATCATAGTGAACGTGATAACAGGCATTGTCATTTTCGTGTTGCTGACCTTTTTCAATGGTGATACCTACATTTCGAGGGACGAGGCCAACAAATATGGTATTGTGGCCTACGAGTTGGGACAGGAGATAGGGTTTAAAACTGGAGACAAAATTCTTAAAATCAACGGAAAGGATTTTGAAGACTTCAATGAGGTGATGAATCCTGATGTGATCATGGAAGCAGGAAGCACCTACACGGTTGACCGTGACGGGCAGATTGTAACTGTGAAAATACCAACTGGCTTCCTCGACAAATTATCTGATAAGGATGCCGTAAGTCGCTTTATTGACTACAGACTTCCGTTTGCTGTTGGTGAAGTTGCCAGTGGCTCAGGCGGGGATGTGGCAGGGTTGAAGGAAGGTGACAGGTTTGTTACTATCAATGGTCGGCCAGCGAGATACTTTGCTGACTTCAAGGAGATTGCTACAGAGAACGCTGGTGACACAGTGCTGGCTGTTGTGGAGCGGCCGATAGGAGAAGCGCCCGTTGAAAAAGAAGGAATGTTTACGACAACTGAGCTTCATATCCCCATCGATACCGATGGCACGGTTGGCTTTGTTCGCACTCTTTTGGTCGACGTTGCTCACCGTGACTTCACATTTGGTCAGAGTTTGGTGGCTGGAACCAACGAGGCTTTTGGCTGGGTTTGGCTAAACATCAGAGGATTTGGGAAGATATTCAGTGGCGAGGTGTCAGCGTCAAAGGCTGTGAGCGGACCTATTGGTATTGCCAAGATATTTGGGGGCACCTGGAACTGGACGAATTTCTGGCAAAAGCTGGGCTTCCTTTCAATGGTGCTTGCCTTTATGAACTTTCTGCCTATTCCCGCACTCGATGGTGGGCATGTGATGTTCCTCACCTACGAAATCGTTTCTGGCCGCAAGCCATCAGATAAATTTCTGGAAAATGCGCAGAAGGTCGGTATGGTGTTGTTGCTGTCGATAATGGTTTTTGCCATCTTCAACGATATCCTGAAAATCTAAAGCTTAGAGAAAGTAAGGTGTTATGAAGGTGATTAGGCGGCTCAGTTTCCAGACCCCTGATCACCTTCTTTTTTTACACCGGGCCTGAATATTTCGAATTCTACCCTTCTGTTCAGGGTCTTGTCCTGCTCTGTTTTCTCCACCACAATCGGTTGGCTGCTTCCGTAACCTTCAAACTCCACTCTTCGCTCGTCTACACCACCAAATATCACCATGTAGTCTCTGATGTTCTGAGCTCTCGACTTAGACAGCGCTAGATTAAATGCTGGTGAGCCATCCGAATCAGTATGTCCCGAAATTCGCAGCTTAAAGTCTGGATTGTCGTACAGAAAGTTCACAATCTTATTAAGGTCGCCATACATTTCCGTTCGGAGATCAGACTTGCCGTTTTCGAATTCAATAGACTCGAATTTGACCTTGCTTGCAATTGGCTCAGTGGTTCTGTTCAGCTCCATTGGCCCATTGAGGTAAAACATCTCTTCTATCCTGAAAAAGTCGTCGCCCTGAATCACCAGCAGGTAGTTGTTGTTATTGATGAGGTCGAACTCGAAACTGCCGTCTGGCTTCAGGAACCTCGGTGCCACCTCAATCCCATCGTCGAGGTCGATGATAGAAACAATTCCATTGAAAGGTTTTCCTGTCAGGCTGTCGGTCAATGAACCCTTCACCTTTGTTATTGAGCCGGGCTGTGCTTCCATGGGCAGGGGAAAGGAATAGAGATCCTGCATGTTCAAGTCTCTGTTGGCCGACCGTGCGTAGAACAAATCTTTTGACTCGGCGTCGATGGTAAAATAGAACTCGCTTCCCCTGCCATTCACCAGCGGCCCTATATTGACCGGCTCGCCCCAGATGTGCCCCATCTTATAAGATTTATAGATGTCGAACTCACCGAAGTTGTAAAGCTGACCATTGGAACTGAAGTAGAGAATATTGTACCGGGGATGGAAAAAGGGGCTGACCTCATTGCTTCGGGTATTCACTATGGGGCCCAGGTTTTGCGCAGGAGCCCAGCCACCGCCCTTAAGCTTGTAGGAAAAATAGATATCGGACAGTCCGAAGCCGCCTATCCTGTCTGAGGCAAAAAAGAGCGTGTCTTCGGTGTGCGACAGGGCGGGGTGACTGTCCCAGCTCAGGCTGTTCACTTTGGCTCCAAGGTTTTGAATATTGCCCCAGGTGCTGTCTGCTTGAAGCTTTGCAACGAAAATATCGCAACTTCCGATACATTCCGGGGCATCACACCTGGCAAAATACAAGGTTTTCCCATCTCGACTCAGGGTTGCCGACCCCTCATTGAATTTTGTATTGATTTCCCGAAGGGCAACGGCCTCCTGCCAGTACTGTCCTTCCTTTCTGGCAATAAAGAGATCCTCATTGTTTTGCGTATTCAGGCTCCTTCTGATTTCATTTCTTTGAGAGGTAAAAAGCAGGATGTCTCCATTGATGTTCAAAGTAGGGCCGTAATCAGCATTGCGGCTGTTGACGTTCCCACCCATATTGAGCAAAACCCCCCTTGGAGGCCGGAGCGTGTCGATGGCCTTTCTGTGTTCCACCAACTCATAGTAATAATCGAGCGGAACATATAAGTCGACCTCCTGTTTGTTAAGTGAGTCATAATAAAGCTCAATTTCCCGCAGGTTAATATCCTTGTGGTGGTGGCGTAACACCATTTTGTATAGCGGCTTTGCTTCCTCAAGCCCGTCAAATAGTTCTGTCAATTTGGCCAGTCGCCAAATCAGGTAGGTGTCTTTGTAGAAATTCTGTACACCAAAGTTTCTGACATAAGATTTCAGTGCCGGATACAGCGCCTCCCACTCTTTATTGGCTTCAAGTTTCTGGATGCGTTCCAGCTTGCTTTTGTCTACATAATCAGCCACCTTGTTAATGTTCGGAAACTCAAAAACATTTATCTCAGAAGGCGCAGCGAGTGAATCAAGGCTGGTTTCAACGTTTGAAGGGACGGCTTTCTTCTTCTTGTTCCTTTGGGCAAGTGCCGGGAAAGCGACAGAACCCAGCAGAGAAATGGTCAACAGCGCAGGAAGCCACCATTTCGCAGAAGGCTGGAAACAGTCGTAGAAATTATTGAATCTATTGGATGGTTTTGTCAAGTACATGGGTTGATGAGAAATAGAAAGGGTCGCCAGAGGCTGCCTACTATTTTTTGGCATATCTCTTGCAATTTATACGGGCCGAGCGAATTTTACACCTATCTGGGTCATTTAATGTCAGATTGGCATATCGAGAGCGTTAGATAATTATGAATAACAATAAAGAGAAAGAACTAGCAGTAGCTTTTTTGTCGGAAATACAAGAAGACGAATCAGGAGATATTATACAGCTAGTATCAACTGACCTGGAGGAGGATTTGAAGCCGGAGGATGTGCCTGATGAGGTGCCCATTCTGCCGATAAAGAACACCGTGTTGTATCCGGGGGTAGTGATTCCGATTACGGTAAGCCGACAGAAGTCAATCCGGCTGGTGAAAAAAGCCTATAAAGGCAGTAAAATTATTGGCGTGCTGGCTCAGAAGAACAGAAAAGCTGAGGAGCCGAAATCTGATGACCTCTATACTGTGGGCACCATTGCCCGCATATTAAAAATGCTCGTGATGCCAGACGGCAACACAACGATCATTATACAGGGCAAGAGCCGGTTTGAGGTAGAAAGCATCATTCAGGAAGACCCGTTTATCAGCGCCAGGGTAAAGCTACTTGCCGAAAAGTTTCCTGCCAAGTCAAGCAAAGAAACCAAAGCGCTTATTCAGTCGCTAAAGGACGCAGCTTACAAGGTAATGAAGCTGAATCCGGAGATACCCAAAGAAGCCCATGCCGCCCTGGGTAACATAGACAATAGCAGCTTTCTCACTCATTTTCTTTCATCCAATGTGAATGCCGATGTGGCTGATAAGCAAAAGCTGCTGGAAACCCACGATGGGGTAAAGAGGGCTGAGTTGCTGCTGGAGTACATGCTGAAAGACATTCAAATGCTTGAAATCAAGCAGGAGATTCAAAATAAGGTGCATTCCGACATCGATCAGCAGCAGCGGGATTACTACCTCCGTCAGCAAATCAAAGTACTCCAGAATGAATTGGGGTACGACGGCCCGGAAAAAGATATTCAGGAGCTGAGAAAGCTGGGTGCAGAGAAAAAATGGGACGAGGAGGTGAAGCAGCACTTCTTCAAAGAGCTCGATAAAATTTCCAGGATGAACCCTGCCGCCGCTGAGTTTCCGGTGGCGATGAACTATGTCGATTTTATGGTTCACCTGCCCTGGAATGAGTATACGCAGGACAATTTTGACCTGAAAAGAGCCCGGAAGATTCTCGACGAAGATCACTATGGCATGAAAAAGGTCAAGGAGAGAATTCTTGAATACCTGGCCGTGTTAAAGCTCAAGGGCGACATGAAAAGCCCCATTCTTTGTCTTTATGGTCCTCCCGGTGTGGGAAAAACATCCCTGGGAAGATCGATTGCCCGTTCACTCGACAGACATTATGTCAGGATGTCGCTGGGTGGTGTGCACGACGAGGCGGAAGTGAGAGGCCACAGAAAGACTTATATTGGTGCCATGCCGGGCAAGATCGTTGGCAACATATCAAAAGCCAAGTCGTCAAACCCCGTTTTTATCCTTGATGAAATCGACAAAGTAAGCTCTAACTTCAGAGGAGATCCATCTTCCGCACTTTTGGAGGTGCTTGACCCTGAGCAAAACAATAGCTTCACTGACAACTACCTGGAAGTGGGCTACGATCTGTCGAAGGTGTTGTTTATCGCTACGGCCAACACACTTGAGACCATCCAGCCTGCTTTGCGTGACAGGATGGAGATCATAGAGATTACCGGCTACACGCTGGAGGAGAAGATTGAAATTGCCAAGCAGCACCTGATACCCAAGCAGCGCAAAGAGCATGGGGTAAAGGCATCTCAGATTAAATTTACCGACGAGGCTATCGGGAAAATTATAGATGATTACACCAGAGAATCTGGCGTAAGAACGCTTGAACGGAGAATTGCCACGGTAATCAGAAATGCTGCCAAGTCCATTGCCATGGAGGAGGCCTACACCAAGACCATCAAAGGCAAGGAAGTGCGCAAAATTTTGGGTGCTGAAATCTTTGATAAAGAGGTCTATTCCGACAACACGCACCCGGGTGTAGTCACAGGCCTGGCCTGGACACAGGTAGGAGGGGAGATCTTGTTCATCGAGTCGTCGCTGAGCAGGGGCAAAGGCAAATTGACACTGTCTGGCCAACTAGGTGACGTGATGAAGGAGTCAGCCGTGGCTGCGTTATCATACCTGAAGTCGAACGCCCATAAGCTCGACATCGACCACCAGGTCTTTGATCATTACGACCTGCATGTACACGTGCCGGCTGGTGCAGTGCCAAAAGACGGGCCGTCGGCAGGGATTACCATGCTCACATCGCTGGCATCGATTTATACGCAGCGCAGGGTGAAAGACAAGCTGGCTATGACCGGAGAAATCACCCTTAGAGGAAAGGTGCTTCCCGTGGGAGGCATCAAAGAGAAAATACTTGCAGCCAAGCGTGCCGGGATAGAAGAGATCATCCTGAGCAGTCGCAACCGCAAGGACATTGAAGAAATTGAGCCTAATTATATTGAGAACCTTAAGATTAACTACGTCGACAATGTAGACGAAGTGTTGAAGCTAGCGCTACTCAAATCGAAGGTGGAAGGGGCTACGCATCTTTGGCCTATTAAAGGATTGGCCAAAGAAATGGCCACCGTTGAGGATTTATGAGAGGGAACCACCAAAATACCCCGGGTATCATTTTGTTGCTTTTGCTAGTAATGACGGATGCGGGGTATGCGCAAATTGGTGGTCAAGACTCCTTTCAATTTCTAAATACGCCTGCTAATGCGAGAGTAGCTGCGCTTGGGGGCTACAATGTATCCCAAAATCGAGGCGACCTGAACTGGGTTTTTTATAACCCTGCGCTGCTCGACTCGGTAGCAGCCGGTGATATTTCTATTTCCTACGTCAACTTTTATGGGGGCAGCAAATATAGTCAGGTAGCCTACGCTTTTGACACGAAGGCGGTTGGGAAAGCGGCAGTTGGGCTCACGCACCTCAGCCATGGAAACTTCGATAGCTACGACGAGGCTGGCAACTACCTGGGCACTTTCAATGCCAGCGAATATGCCGTGAGGGTATCGCTGAGCCACAGAATGGGCCCTTTCCTGATGGGAGTGGCTCCGCAACTGGCTGTATCGAGCATTGCTGGCTTCCGCTCTTCAGCACTCATGGCCGACGTTGGTGGTATATTTCAACACCCTCGTAAGTCGTTAAGTATTGGGTTGGTGATAAAAAATGCGGGCTTCGCACTCGGAAGGTATGCTGAGGAGAAAACCAGGCTTCCATTTGATGTTCAGCTTGGCATGAGTTTCAAGCCTGAGCAAATGCCGGTAATTTTCTCATTCACGGGCACCAATCTGCCAAAGCAAAACCTGGTATACTTTGAACCCGACAGCAGGGTAAACTTCAACGAAGCTGTGCCGGGCACGTTTACCAAAATATTCAGCAGAGTGAACATTGGCACCGAGTTTTTGTTTGGGCCTAATTTCCACGTATTGGCTGGATACAACCACCGAATAAGACGAGAGCTAAGACTGGAGCAGGCCGGCGGAAGTGCAGGCTTTTCAGTCGGTGTTTGGATAAAAATTAAATCATTTGAATTAACAATAGCCCGTTCGCACTACCACGTGGTGGGTGGCAATACCCATTTTACTGTCAGCCACAATGTGAACCGGTTATTTCATAAACGAAAATCAGCATCATGATAGATCAGAACAAATATTTGACCCCGAGGCAAATTGTTGCCGAGCTCGATAAATACATCATAGGTCAGGACGACGCCAAGAGAAATGTGGCCATTGCGCTCAGAAACAGATGGCGCCGCATGCACAGCCATGAAGACATCAAGGGAGAGATTGTGCCCAACAATATCCTGATGATTGGAGCTACGGGCGTTGGCAAAACAGAAATTGCCCGCCGCCTGGCCAAGCTTGCTGATGCGCCTTTTACCAAGGTGGAGGCATCCAAGTTTACCGAAGTTGGTTATGTGGGCCGTGATGTGGAAAGCATGGTGCGTGACCTGGTAGAGCAAGCCGTTAACATGGTGAAGCAAAGCAAAAAGGAAGAGGTGAAAGGGAAAGCAGAGCTCGCTGTTGAAGGCATTATACTGGATGCTTTGATACCTCCGATGAAGTCGGCGCCATCGAGGCAGCCGGCTGGCGCTCCCGGCGCAGACAATGCCATTGACATTACACCGGAGAACGATGAAGAGCTCAACGAGAGAACCCGTGAGAGATTCCGTGAAAAGATAAGAAATGGTGAGCTTGATGACCGCAAAATAGAAATCAATGTGAAGGCGCCTGGTCAGGGGAATGTGGGTATGATTGGCGGTGGTATGATGGACGAGGTGAGCATGATGAACCTGCAGGAGATGCTGGGTAATATGCTGCCGAAAAAGAATAAGAAGAGGAAAGTGACAATAGCAGAAGCCAAGAAGCTACTGTTGGAGGAAGAGGTGCACAAGCTGATCGACATGGACGAGGTGAAGGAAGAAGCCATCGAAAAGGCACAGAACTCCGGTATTATCTTCATCAACGAGATTGACAAGATCGCCAGCAGTGCGGGCAAAGGCGGTGGCGCCGATGTAAGCCGGGAAGGCGTGCAGCGAGACCTCCTGCCGATTGTGGAAGGAAGTGCTGTGAATACAAAGTATGGTGTCATTAACACTGAGCACATCCTTTTCATGGCTGCAGGAGCTTTTCACGTGTCAAAGCCCTCAGACCTTATTCCTGAGCTTCAGGGTCGCTTCCCGATTAGAGTAGAGCTGGAAAACCTCACCAAGGGCGACTTCCTCCGCATCCTGAGAGAACCAAAAAATGCCCTCACCAAGCAATATGAAGCGCTGCTGAAGTCGGAAGATGTAGAGCTTACCTTCAGCGATGAGGCACTGGAGGAGTTGGCCGACACAGCCTTTACCATCAACTCCGAAGTGGAGAACATAGGCGCAAGGAGGTTGCACACAGTGATGAGCCGACTGTTGAATGAATTTCTATTTGATATTCCCGACAAGATCGGCCCTAATTCCAAGCTCGTAATCACCAAAGAGATGGTAAATGAGAAGCTCTCAGGGCTGGTGAAGAATAAGGATTTGAGCAGGTATATCCTGTAAATCAGAAACCTCACTTTTCAAAAGCCGGGCATTATCGTTGTCTGGCTTTTTCTATCCGTATGCCCAATTTTGAAAATGAGGCAGCTGCCATTGCCGTGCTATTCCAATTCTATTTGGGTATTGGTTGATTATTAGTTTCACAATGTTATTGTATTGGCGGCTTATTTTTTTGAAAAATAACCTATGATGTAAGAGTTTTTATTATTGGAAAGTCATATATTATCTTACTTTTATCATAGTTGAGTTGTCTCTATTTTTTCTGAAATGACACCAAATTCCTCTGTCTGCAAGCTAGAACCAGTATTTATCCTCGCCAAACAGGTATTTCGAAGACTCGGAATGGCAGGAGTAGTAACAACATATCTGCTAGTCGCTCTAAATTCACCGGTGTGGGCGCAGAATTTCCAGGTAAAATCGACCTGGCTATCTGGTGAAAAAACGACCAACCACCAAATCCCTCATTATGGAGAGAAAGGAGTGCCAACTACTGAAACCCAGCCCGGCGCCCGAAAGAATATGGTGAGCTGGGAAGACGGTCAGGGAAATCTCTGGATTTTTGGAGGTTATGGCCTGAATGAGGACGGCAAAATTGGGTATTTGAATGATTTGTGGATGTGGGATGGGCAATTTTGGACGTGGAAAAGCGGAAGCAAAGAGGTAAATATTAATGGAGCATACGGTGCTAAGAACGTTGCATCAGAAAGCAGCTTCCCAGGGGGACGAAATAATGCTGTTGGATGGACAGATCAAAATGGCAGCCTGTGGTTGTTTGGAGGCTTTGGTTATGATAATAGTGCTGTTGAACCCGGTCAGTTGAACGACCTTTGGAAGTGGGATGAAAGCAAATGGGTATGGGTAAGTGGATCTGATGTAGATAGACAAACAGGTGTTTACGGCACTTTGGGTGTTTCTTCAGCGGCAAATGTGCCTGGTTCCAGGCAACTATCGACAGTTTCTAAAGGGGTTAATGGTGAGGCCTATATTTTCGGCGGGCAGGGCTATTCTGCAAGTGGCGAAGGATTTCTCAATGATCTGTGGAAATGGGATGGAGAGAATTGGACCTGGGTAGCGGGTATTTCAGACGATGGAGAGTACGGCAACTATGGAACCCAAATGGTCGCAGCAAGTAGCAATACACCTGGGGCGAGGATAGCTCCCACTTCATGGGTTGACCAAAACGGAAACTACTGGTTATTTGGAGGATATGGGTATGCTACCTCTCAGTTAGGCACACTCAACGATTTGTGGGTTTGGGACGGGCAACAATGGATGTGGGTCAAGGGATCAAACTTAAACTATAGCGACGGAAATTTCGGACAACAAAATGTTACCGAGTCATCCAACACGCCACGTGCATTGAGCGGAGCAGTTATTTGGCGAGAAGAGAACGGAAATGTCTTACTTTTTGGAGGTAGCTGGGGTCAGTTAGACGACCAATACTCAGGTGATTTATGGCGTTGGGACGGAGTGAACTGGACCTGGGTGAAAGGAAGTGGAAAGCAAAATCAAATAAGCCTATTTGGAGAGCAAGGCATACCATCAAGCTCAAATCTTCCTGGATCGAGGTTCTATCCTGCCGTATGGCATGATCCAGATGGCTACGTCCATATTTATGGGGGAGTCGGGCACGATGCTCATCTGGCATATGGAGATGCCTTGTGCGATTGGTGGAAGTGGGACGGAACTGACTGGACATGGGAGTCGGGATACCAGCAAATTGTTGTACCTGGCAATTTCGGTTCAAAAGGAGTTCCGTCAAGTGAAAATATTCCTGGGCCAAGAAGAAATGCCGCTAGTTGGTTGGACTCACAAAATAATTTTTGGCTGTTTGGAGGTGTTGGACTGGACGGAAGCTACAGTACCGGAAGTCTAAATGATCTTTGGAAGTGGGACGGTGACGTGTGGACTTGGGTAAGTGGTAGTAGTTCAATGATGCAAAGGGGCAATTATGGAGCGCAAGGAGTGGCCAGTGCCAGTAATACTCCAGGAGCCAGGTTTGGCTCCGTTACTTGGACAGACACAGAAGATAACCTTTGGCTTTTTGGGGGCTGGGGCAACGATGGTAATGGCTATCATAGCTTGCTTAATGACTTATGGAAATGGGATGGCGAGAATTGGGTTTGGGTATCCGGAAGCAAATTGTCTAAAAGTCAGGGGATGTATGGCATTTTAGGCATTGGAGATGCGTCAAACCAGCCTCCTTGCCGCTATAACGCTAGTTCCTGGGTTGATTTACAGGGGAACTTATGGTTGTTTGGAGGAAGCTCCTTCACCGAAAACGGTCAAACTGTTGCTCTGAACGACCTTTGGAAGTGGGATGGGGAAGTATGGACATGGATGAGCGGAAGTGATGCACCTAATGGCCAAGGTATTTACGGGACAAAGGATGTCGCTGACCCAGCTAACTCTCCTGGCGCCAGATCAATGGCATCATCAGCAGTAGATCAAGAGGGTAACTTGTGGCTTTTTGGGGGAGGAGGTTTCAGTGATTTATGGAAATGGGATGGAAGTGCATGGACCTGGGTTAATGGCTCCGATGAATTATATAAACATCCAATTTACGGGTTTTTGAATGTTCCTGACCCCTCTAACAGACCGGGTTATCGTCAGGAAGCGTTTGCCTGGTTCGATTCGTCTGGCCGTTTTTGGTTCTTCGGAGGATCCGGCTATGACATGCAGGCAAGTAACGAACTCTGGGTGCGGGAAGAAGGTGTCTGGAGGTGGGTCAAAGGAAACGGTGTTACATCGGCGAAATTCGGCAGTTATGACAAAATGAGGGAATCCTCTTTTGACAGCTACCCAGGAGGGAGGAAATCAATGGCTGCTGGTGTGGCACCAGATGGAGCACTATATATATTTGGTGGTTTAGGGCAGCCAGTCCATGTGCGCTCTGAAAGAAATGACTTTTGGCGGTTGGAGATTGGCAGCTTTGAGGCTGTTATTGAGTTTCCTGCGATGCCGGACAAAACCTTCGGAGACGCTCCATTTGAACTTATCGTTGAAGGAGGAATTCCAGAAACACCCTTTGTTTTCCAGAGTAGTAATGAAGAGGTAGCAATTGTTGACGGGTCTACGCTCACAATTGTTGGCGCTGGTGAGGCTGTTATTTCGGCTAGCCAACGGGCAGCAAATGATTATTTTTCGCCAGCGCCGGTACTACAGACACTGGTCGTCCACAAAGCCCCATTGATTATTTCTGCCTTGGACAAGGAGGTCGTTTATCAGGAGAATATGCAAGACTTGCTTGAGGTGTCCTCAGAAGGTTTCGTGAATGATGACGATGTAGATGACCTGGAAGGAGAGCTGCAATATGAAGCAATTCCAACTTCTGTGGGAGACTACGCTGGGGCCATTGTGCCTTTTGGCTTAAGCAGCAGCAATTATGAGATCAGCTACTTTGCCGGTGACCTTACCGTTCTTCCAAGACCAATAAGTGTAGTAGCAATTGACAAAGAGAAGTTTTACGGAGCAAGTGATCCTGATTTTTCTTTTAAGGTCACCGAGGGGAGCCTGGTTGGCGAAGACCTGTGGAGCGGGGTATTGCAGAGGGAGGTTGGCGAGGCCATTGGGTCTTATGGAATTAATCAGGGTACATTGAGCGCCGGTGAGAATTACTTACTCTCATTTATCGGGGCAACTTTTACAATTGAAATAGCCCCCATTTTGATAACCGCTGATGCAAACAGCAAGATTTACGGCAGTGCTGATCCTTTGCTGTCTTTTGAAATATTAGAAGGAGCCTTGAAAGACGGGGATGAATTTAGCGGATCACTTCATCGGGAAGAGGGAGAAACAGCTGGTGAGTATGTTATTGATATTGGACTACTGACTGCTGGCAACAATTACTTGGTTACACTGAAACCATCTACCTTCAAAATCGAGCCCAGGCCGATGACTATTACAGCCAATTCGGCTAGCAAAACCTATGGAGAAACCGACCCAGACCTAACTTATAGGGTATCAGCCGGGGAAGTCCTTGAATCAGACGAATTTACCGGTGCTTTGACAAGGACTGAGGGCGAGAATGCTGGTGAATATGCTATTGAGCAGGGTTCCCTTACCTTGGGAAGCAATTATGCTATTGACTTCACCGGCGGTGTCTTTCTTATTCAAAAGGCAAGTCAAACCATCCAGTTCGACGACCTTCCCGATGTGAGCTTGAGCATTTCGGAGCTGAGTTTGAACGCTACCGCCACGTCTGGACTGCCTGTAAACTATACTGTATCCGGGTCAGCCGAATTGGATGACAACAATAAGTTGACATTGTTAGATGCAGGCGAGGTGCTAGTAACAGCCTCTCAGTCTGGAAATAGCAACTACCTGGCTGCACTTGATGTCACACATGCTTTTTCAGTCCTTGCTGATGTTCGGATCGATCAGGAAATCACTTTCGAGCTTATTTCATCAGTGATGGTAGGACATGAGCCGATCGAGCTTAGTGCCTCAGCTAGTAGTGGATTGGCCATAGAATATTCTATTGAAGGACCAGGAGAGATAAATGAGGGGCTTCTGACTGTTACCGGGGCAGGAGAAATAATTATTACTGCAAGCCAACCTGGGAATGAGGAGTACAAACCGGCCATTCCCGTCACGAGAGAAATGGAGGTGACAGCCATGCTGACCATTTCAGGTAAAGTGACCACCCCTGATGGGGAGGCTGTTGCTGGTAAAGTGCAACTTTTCTATAAAACAGGCGGCTTGGCAAAACAGATTGATACTTCTGATGGAAGCTATCTCTTCGAGCATCTGGCGACAGGGGAATACTACCTTCGTATGGTATCCTTGGGCGAGCTCTCAAAAGACTATTATCCTACTTATTATTTCCATGGGTTGCATTGGGAACATGCATTGTCCATAGAATTGAGTGGCGAGAGTTTGTCGGGCATTGACTGGGAACTGATTGCCAAGGACCACGATGATGGTCATCATGGAAAGGGCCATGTTAGAGGCAGAGTGGTCTCGAGTGAAGAGGGTGACGGAGCGAAAATTATCAGGGGCAGGCTGTTGGATGGAACACCGATGCCGGATGTATCCGTCTATTTATTCGGGGAAGGAGGAACGGTCTACGCAGAGGCAGTTTCTGATGACTCTGGTGATTTTGAAATCCGCAATATAGAGGCGGGGCGTTATTTTCTATTCATCGATGTAGTAGGAGCGGCCGCTGATGCCAACCAGAATACACTTGAAATTGACGAAACCCACACCCTCGAAGTCACTGCATCCGTGGGTAGCGCTGGAGTAAGCATCACTATAGCTGAAGTACTAAAAGCCTCAGCAGAGGCTTTCGATGTTAGTTTTTACCCAAATCCTGTGTCAGGTGAGTTGAAGATTGAGTTGCCAGAGGTGGCGAACGCCGGGACGTTCACGTTGAGCACTTATGACCTTCTTGGGAGGCTGTTACACTCAGTTTCAACAAGCAATCACCTGGTAATACTCGAAGTAAGAGACTATAAACCTGGAGTCTACCTCGTTATGATAAAAGATGTTTCAGGAAAAAACCTCCATATCCTGAAGATTATAAAGGAATAGGCGAAATAGATTTTTGGCTGCGGGGGGTAGGATAATCAATACCCCTCCGGTAAGCCCTTCGGGTAGTGAAAGAAAAGCAGCTTGCCCGCCTCGTAGCCAATGTCCCGCCAGTAGTTTACTTCGAATGAAATGCCAACGGCTCCGGTGGTCGGAATATTCTCGATGGACGCTCCAGCCAGTTGGTTGGCAAACTCCGTAAGGCCAGGGTTGTGGCCAAAAAGCATCACCGACGTGTGTTGGTCGTCCAGTTCAACCACCACCTTCAGCAACCTGTCTGGCCAGGCATGATAAACAGATTTGTCAGTGACGATTTCTCTTTTGTCAATTCCAAGCTCCGCAGCCACCTTTTTAGCAGTCTTGATGGCTCGTTCCGCTGGGCTGCTGACTACAAGGTCAGGGTGAATTTGTTGATCATTAAGGAACTTGCCCATCCTCGGAGCATCTGATTTGCCCCGGCTGCTTAGTGGCCTTTGGAAGTCGTCCAGCTCAGGGAAGTCCCAGCTCGATTTTGCGTGCCGTACAAGATAGATTGTCTTCATAAACTGGAGTCAAACTAAGGAATATAGAAATCAAAAACGAGGTCGTTCATACACTTAAAATGGCCCTTTGGGCACTTATCGAAACCTATCTTGGAGCAGGGCCTGCATTTGATTTTATTATTTTCAAACACGATAAATTTTGTTCTGTAGGGGTGCATGCCGAACGAAGGGATGGTGTTGCCCCAAATGCTGTAGACTGTTTTCCCGAAGGCAGCCGCTACGTGCATAAGACCAGTGTCGTGCGAAAAAACAACGCTCGACTGCTTCACAAGCGACGCCGACTGGTTGAAGTTGAATTTACCACAGCCATTGAATATTTCTGTTTTTTTACCCAGCTCTTTCAAACTCTCCTCATAGCCACTTGAGTTTTTTGTTCGTTCGAAGAACCGTGCTATTTCCTCGCCAGCCTCAGCATCTTCCTTTCCTCCCAACAGGATGACAGGTTTGTTAATTCGGTCGCAAAGCTCAATCATGCGCTTTACCGGTAGCTTTTTGGTGCCGTGCTGGCCACCAATAGCGTAGGTAATAAATCCGTTGCGGTGGCTTTCTGGCAGCCAGGTGATATCTACCTCGTCTTTGTCCGGAATAAAATAGTCGAGGCCCAGCTGGTCAGGTTTGCCACCCAATGGCTGTAAGGTGTCGAGGTAGCGGTCAACAATATGGCGGTTGGGCAATTTATTTACTTTGAAATTGACCATCAGGTACTTTTGCCAGTTGAGCTTGTCCACAGCATAGGCCTTTGCCTTCAGCGCCCACTTGATCCTCAGCGTCCTTAGGTTGTGGTGGAGGTCAATGACGTAGTCGAAGTTTTCTGTCTTAAGTGTTTCAATCAGCTGCTTGTCTCCCTTCTCCAGAACGTGGATTTTATCAATATATGGGTTCTCTTCCAGAAGAAATTTGAACCGGGCCATGGTGGCATAGTGCACTTCCACATCGTCGAGTTGGGTTTTTAACACTCTTGGCACCGGACTGGTGAGTACAATGTCTCCGATAGACGAAAACCGTAGGATGAGTACTTTCATTTAGCTGATTTGGCGAAGATGGGGATCAATCTGTATTTCTGAGGGTTGGATATTTCGTGTATGGTTAAATAAAAAAGCAAAACTGGTTCAATGCGTCCCGCTTGGACCTTTTGCTTTTTTATGACCACTCGGGGCATTGCGGTTAAAGGTTGATCTCCCAGATTTTCCGCTTGATCCGAAGATGGCTTGCGATAATTTCAACATCAGAAGGCTCATTCACTATTTCTTTTATTTGTACGGGATGTTAAACTTTAGGCTTAACCCATTGGGGTCTCCGTTTTCCCATTGGGGTCTCCGCCAGGGACCCTGATGGGCTCAATGCTAACGTTCGGCCTGTTGGTATTTCACCATCTCAGCCGCCCGCTTCTTTCGTTTCTCAAAATGGGCAGCCACCTCCGCTGTCGACAGCGCATTGAAAGTCATCTCTTTGGTGAGGCCACCTTTTCTACCCACCAAAAGCCCGTAGCGCATGTCGTGATAGCCTTCGGTTTCATGGGCATCGGGGTTAATGCTAAGCATCACGCCTTTCTCGATGGCATAGTGCACCCAGCGCCAGTCGAGGTCGAGCCGCCAGGGGTGGGCGTTGATTTCGATGATCACACCCTCTTCAGCGCAGGCATCAATCACTGTTTTGTGGTCGATGGGGTAGCCCTTTCGTTCCAGCAACAGCCGGCCAGTGGGGTGACCAAGCATAGTGGTAAACGGGTTTTTGATGGCTTTTAGCAATCGGGTGGTGGCTCTCTGCAAATCCATGTTGAGCACCGAGTGCACCGAGGCAACGATAAAGTCGAACGATGCCAGCACTTCGGTTTCATAGTCGAGGGAGCCGTCGGGTAGAATGTCAGATTCTATGCCTTTGAAGATACGGAACGGCGCCAGCTCTTTGTTGAGCGCATCAATCTCCACCTGCTGGTCTTTTACTCTGTTGGCTTCGAGGCCGCTGGCATAAAAGGCGGAACGGCTGTGGTCGCTAATGCCCAGGTACTCATAGCCCAGCTCCTTGCAGTAGACTGCCATTTCCTTCAAAGTGTTTTTTCCGTCGCTGTAGGTAGAGTGATTATGAAGAATTCCTTTGAGGTCACTCATTTCTACCAGCTTGGGGAGCTTATTTTCCTGTGCCAGGGCTATTTCGAACGACCCTTCTCTTAGCTCCGGCGCTATATAGGCCAGGCCAGCGTGCTTATACGCTTCCTCTTCAGTAGCAAAAGCCCTTTCTGTTAGCTTATCACGCAGTACAGCACCTTCTGCCAGCGTTTGGTTAAGGTGCAGCGGTGCGGCTGTGTACAACAAAAGCTTCTCTGTGAATTGCTTTTCCTCGCATAGCCTGATATGGAAAGTGATATAAGGTTCGTTCACATGCCCCCTGATGGAATAGGGCCCCGATTGCTGATGGCTGACTTCTCCCAAACCACTTTTTTCAATTGCCTTTATGATGACGTCACTATTCAGCGACCCAACAAGCAATTCCAGCGTGTCGATCACCTCCAGCAAACGCCTCAGCGGGCCGACAAAACTCATGGGCACTTTTTCTCCCAACTCTTTTTTTAGGGCTTCAATCAGCTGATTGGCTGCCATCTCTGCTTCCGAAAAATGAAGCTTACCCACGTTGGCCTTTCTGTATTTTAAGCCATCAAGAATAGTTTGCTGGGTCTTCTCTCCAAAGCCTTTCACACCAGCTACCCTTCCTTCTTCACAGGCTTTCTGCAAAGCATCCAAACTTTCAATTTCCAGCTCTTTCCAGATCAACCTGATCTTCTTCGGGCCAATGCCTTTGATGGAAAGCATTTCTACCACCCCGGCAGGCGTTGATGCCCTGAGCTCCTCCAGCGCATCAAAGGTGCCCTTTTCGAGCAACTGATGGATGTTGGCGGCCATCGATTTCCCGATTCCTTCCAGGGCCCCGATTTCCTCTGCCGTCATGGTAGCGATGGGTTTGTCCACCTTTTCAAGGTTGAAAACCGCACCGGTGTAGCCACGAATTTTAAACTGGTTTTCTTCATGAAGCTCCATAAGCGAAGCCATGAGCCGGAATTGTGAGATTATTTCTTTGTTGTCCAAAATGAGAGGTGTTTTTGGTTAACTGGCATTGTAAAAGTAATTTTCCTAAGGCAAAATTCCTTAGATTACTTTAAACAAAAACAAGAAACTACGTGCGCAGGAAAACATCGTGCGCAGGGAATTTGTTACGCAATACCAAACGCCTTTATTTACCGAAGCGACTTTTGTCTGTTACATTTGACTAGTGAAACCAAAAAAGAACAAAGAAATGAACTATTGGCTGATAAAATCTGAACCAGAAACTTTTTCCTGGGACAAATTCGTGAGCATGGGTGGCGACATGTGGGATGGTGTGAGAAACTACGCTGCCCGCAACTTCATGAAAGACATGAAGGTAGGGGACTTGGCTCTTTTTTATCATAGTGTCAAAGAAAAGTCGTGTGTGGGGCTGGCCAGGGTAGCGAAAGAGTATTATCCGGATCCGACAGCCAAGCCAGAAGAAAAAGACACCTGGGTGGTCGTGGATTTTGTGCCGGTGCAAAAACTCAAAAGGCCAGTGAGCCTTGGAGAGATCAAGCAAGATGAGCGATTGTCCGAAATGGCACTTATCAAGCTTTCGAGACTGTCGGTGCAGCCTGTCAAGAAGGAAGAGTTTGATATAATTATTCAAAAATCCGAAGAATAGCGTTGGGCGGGTATAAATCTTTTTTGGGGACAAGCTTTTATGAAGTGTTTTGATGACGTGACCATTGTCAATATGCGACTCAAACAATTAACGGTATTGCTTGCTTTTTGCTGTCTTACGGGCACTGGCGTGCTTGGTCAGGAGCGGAAAAAAGACCAGAAGGCCAGTGAGCTTATTGAGCAACCCAAAAGAGTGGAATTTGAGATAAAAAACTCAAATTACGAGGACTACGTCGTTTATAGCTGCGAGGAGGAGGGATTGTCTATTTATCACCAAACCGAGCACAAAAACAAGGATGGCTACCTGTGGGAGTTCATCAAACTCGACACTGCCCTTGATATGACATGGAGAAGAGAGCTGTATCTTCCCTTTGCGTCCCGCATCATTGGCTACGATTATTCACCGGGCTTTATGTATTACCTCATTCGGGAAAAGCAATACAAGCAGGAGGAGCTGCTAGTGATGAGGATGGACCTGGAAAAAGGTGACACTACCAAGTTCAACATCAATACGGTGTTCCCTGTTAACCTGACACAATTTGAAGTAGTGGGAAGCACCATTTTGATGGGTGGCTACACCAACTACCGGCCAGTGATCATCCGATACAACCTTTTTGACCAGCGACCGCAGGTGGTTCCTGGGTTTTATGCCGACTATGCTGAGATACTACGACTGGAAACCGACGACCGCCTCAGGACTTTCACCGTGACGATGAGTGAAAAAACCACTGACAAGCGCACCACCATTTCGGTAAGGTCATTTTCGGAAAGTGGGGACATGATCAGGAATATTTTGCTGCAGCCCGATGAATCGAAGAGCCTGATCAATGGAGCACCTGCCCACCTCGAAATGGATCGGCAGTTTATTGCAGGCACCTACGGGCACAAGCGCTCCACCTATTCCAGGGGGCTTTATATCGCCACCGTGGGCAACGACGGGCAGCAAAAGATAGACTATTACAACTATGCCGACCTGGAAAACTTCTTTTCATACATGCGAGCTAAGCGTGAGCAGAGAATTAAAGAGAAGATCAGCCGGCGGAAGGTGCAGGGCAAGCGGGTAAAGTTCAACTATCGGTTACTGGTGCACGACATTATTCAGGACGGCGACAAATACACTTTGTATGGCGAGGCCTATTACCCCAGGTATTCTAACTACAGCGGCTACGACCGGTTTGGCGGCTACACCTATGGCCGGAGCAATACCTATTTCAACCCCAACTTCCTGGGATACAAGTACACGCACGCCGTGGTCATGACTTTCGATAAGTCGGGCACGCTGCTTTGGGACAATTCCTTTGAAATCAACGACGTAACCAGCTACGACCTGCAGCAGTTTGTGCATGTAAGCACATCCGGCGATGAGGTGGCTTTGCTCTACATGTTCGAGAATGTGATCCGATCCAAAATCATAAAATCGGATGAGATCATCGAAGGCAAAACGTTCAATGACATTGAGCTCACATTTGAAGATGATGAAGTCAGAGTGAGCGACAACGAGGTGGGAGGCTTGTCGGTGTGGTACGGAAAAACCTTCTATACCTACGGCATTCAGGACATCAAAAACCTGAAGGACAACCGGGTGAACCTCAACCGGAATGTGTTTTTTATTAATAAGGTGGTTTACAAATGATTGTTAAGGTGCCGTGTCTTCACGCACCTTCCGTCCATTTCAGGTTTTAGTACGGCAATCGCCCCCTGGCAAGAGCCGTCAGCCACTGGTTTACCCTCAAACTCCTTTTGGAGTCTCTCGCAGAGGACCCCTTTCCCTCCTTTTGGGGTCTCTCGGAGAGGACCCTGAAAGGAGGTGCTGTGTCGTCCACTGCGGGATAAGTGCGCAGGGCTTCACCCAACGCATAGATCTATCGCCCTTTCAGGGCTCTCCGGTAGAATGCTCAAACCCGCCACCCGTCTCCAACCTTCTGGTCACCGGTTGTTGTCGCACTCCTAACTCCGGTCTTCCGTCTCCTGTCCGAATGTCTGAACATCTGAACATCCGAATGTCTGAACGTCTGATTGTTAAGGTGCCGTGTCTTCACGTACCTTTTCCTTTTCGGTTGAGGCTCAATCATAAATCCGCAATCCGTAATCCGTAATCAAATCATTTTTTCATAACTTCGCCCCATGCAAAAACGGTTGCTCTTCGACGGACGTCTTTTACAGTTCACCATCAACAGGCTTTGTCAGCAACTTATTGAAAATCACGGCGACTTTGCCAACTCCGTTTTAATGGGTTTGCAGCCCAGGGGCATCTTTTTGGCCGAAAGAATCCGCACCAGTCTTGAGAGCCTTCTGAACAAAAAAATCCTTCTTGGTTATCTGGATACTACTTTCCACCGGGACGACTTCCGTCGCCGGGATGCGCCTATCGCTCCTCACGAAACCAAAGTCAACTTTGTCATTGAAGGCAAAAATGTCATCCTGATCGACGATGTGCTGTTCACTGGCAGGTCGGTGCGGGCAGCACTGGATGCTATGGTAAGCTTTGGAAGGCCAGAGAAAGTGGAGCTGCTGACTTTGATCGATCGCATGTACAGCCGGGATATTCCGGTGGAGGCTACTTATGTAGGCCGAAGGGTGAATACTGTAAGAAGCCAGCGAATATTAGTAGAACTAAAAGAACAGGGCATGCCTGAAGACAATATCTGGATCATGGAAAAGGAGGACGAGGCATGAGCAAGCTGAGTACCCGCCATTTGTTGGGCATCAAAGATATCACGGAAGAGGATATTCAGCTCATTTTCCAAACGGCCGACAACTTCAAAGATGTACTTAACCGGCCCATCAAGAAAGTCCCTTCTTTGCGTGACATCACCGTGGCCAACGTTTTCTTTGAAAACTCCACCCGTACAAGGCTTTCTTTTGAGTTGGCAGAAAAAAGACTTTCCGCCGACGTTGTTAATTTTTCTTCCTCATCCAGCTCCGTCAAAAAAGGGGAAACCCTGCTCGATACCGTCAACAATATCCTGGCCATGAAAGTGGACATGGTAGTGATGCGGCACAGCAGCCCCGGTGCTCCTCACTTCTTATCAAAGCACGTAAAGGCCAACATCATCAATGCCGGCGATGGCACCCACGAGCATCCTACCCAGGCACTGCTCGATGCCTTCTCCATCAGAGAAAAGCTGGGTGATGTGGCTGGGAAAAAGGTGGCCATCATGGGCGACATACTGCACTCAAGAGTAGCGCTTTCAAA
>TARA_R110002012_G_scaffold64715_1_pt1 | contig 54447 bp, 54 predicted proteins | sample TARA_R110002012 | Tara Oceans TARA_R110002012 (sample SAMEA4396515) | marine metagenome | biome: Westerlies Biome; feature: [DCM] deep chlorophyll maximum layer (ENVO:01000326); material: water (ENVO:00002006), including particulate matter (ENVO:01000060) such as... | depth 40 m
TGTTCAAAGTGGAACAGACCAGTACACAACTGGAACCAGACTTTAGCCCAGCTTTCTATTATATTTGGAGATAGGCTCAAGCTTAATATTTAAAGACTGACACAGTTAATGTAATACAACCGTTGGCGATCTGATATTATCCCGAAAGATATTCCAAAAGCTCAGCATTTGCGGCATTCTTAATTATTCTTGCTCTTGCCGGACCAACGTTATAAATTTTCTCGATTAACTCTGATTCCGTCTTATTGTGCAAATCCCTTAGGGTTTCTATACCAGCTTCATTTAGCTTTTCTTTCTGCCAGTGAGTTAAGAGTTGCAAAACAGAGATCGGTTTACTCATCATATTTGCCAAGGACTCTTTGAAATTCTCTTCAGATTTCATCTCCTTTTTGAGATCCGAAATAGCTCGGTATGCACTATGGTTTTTACCAAACTCAGGGAATTTCTTTACAGAAAGCGCATTAAAAAAAGCAATAGCCTCATTCGAAGGGTTTGCTTGCAATGCAATAATACATCCAAACTTAACCTCATATCTTGAGCCAAGTTCTGACCGAGTAGCCCGGATGCTTGAGTCGATCTTTCTGATTATACCTGTATAGGTTAACAGTCTCAAAGATTCTTTCACTGTTTCTGGGGAATCTTTATGGATCCAAAAATAAACGCTAGTCTCATTTAGGTCTTTCTCTTTCCTCGACTCATTGTATTTATTGATAGCCGAGAGAACCTCATTTTCTAAAAAATCTCTTCCCCAATCAATTAGCTTTTGATGGCCTTTATATTTTTCGCCTAATTCTGTATGCTCAGTCCAGATTTTCCCTCGGTAGAAATCCTTTATTAATGAATTCACCTCGTTTGTCCTGAATTTGGGCAGGTCTTGTATCGTCTTTAGTAACATACGTGGATTACCACCACAGCCAAGCGCCAGTGTGTTGAAGAGGCTTTTATTCTGATCAATGGTAACCTTTAATTTATCATCCGCCTGATTGTAAACAATCGCTTGAAAATATGTCAAATAGTCACTGTCTTTGATGTTCCTCTCTAGTTTTTTGAAAATACAATCATGTAACGGTTCAAATGAGTCACCAAAATATGTTACTCCGGGGTATATGGCCGCATTACAAGTGATAAAGGGAGATCTCAGGTCTTTATATAGGCTAAAAAATTGTCTTTGTTGTTCAGGGCGGAAAACATGTGCTGCTTCATCGAAAAAGAAATAGATCCTATCTAAACCATTCTCTTCGCATATTAATTGAATGGCATCTTTAACATCTTCAATGTCTGGCAAAAGATCAGTGTCTACATTGGATGCACCACGATATGAATTCTCAAAATCCTTAACTATTTTTTTAAGGTCATTCTCTATTTCGTCCTCCCGTTCCCTTTCATCATTGCTTAACAAATTGGATGAATGTTTGGAGACCACCAGTCCATTCTTTCTTAGCTTATTAATTAATGCCTTTAGCGATTTGGCTAACATCCAGTGGTAAAATTGTAAATGGTCGTCCGTATCAATCAGCGAGCTTATGTTAAATGAGACATAAACAGGGATGCTTTTCGGTTGATCTCTTTCAAGATTCAATTCCGCCACTCTCATTAAAAAGGATTTCCCAGTTCCTCTAGATCCTTCTAGTAAGCAGGGTTCTGGTGAAAGCAGTGATGAAAGAATATTCAAATCACTTTCATTCATCACAGACAGGTCTAATATATCCTCTGGCTTTATACTTTCAGTTCTTAAATAAAATGTCGACATCTATAGTTCTTTTGGCCCTCCCATAAGTTCTCTAATCGGCCCTATAAAATTAAGCTCTTCGGAAACGAATTCCATTGAATCTAACTGACTTGTTGGAAATGTTTTTAAATACCGACAGCAGTAAACGAATAGCAGTGTTTCCGATACTCTGCTAAAAAGTTCGAAGTAAGATTTTAGTAATTCAGAATTCATTTTGATTACAATACCGCTTTTGATCCAGGTTTGGAAGTTCCCATGTACGAATTCGGAAAGTGTCCTGTAGCTTTTTGAAGCTAAATCAAGGTATTCTTCAGTGAAGTCATCTAGCTCAGGAAAAAATGCACTTACAAACCTCTTAGACAAAACACCATTCTCTTCATCAATCAATTTAGACCATTTTATATCACTTTTTCCACTCAACCATTCGATGTGCTCCAATTTATGAATTGAAAAATAAGCAACGCTTAACCCCATTTCAAATGCTAATCTCAAAGTTGAAAAAGCTTGACGATATAAACCCAGCCCTAGACTTAAAGTTGCCGCCTCTAGTTGGCTGCTTACTGTCCCTATAAGTTCTTTTTCTTGCGAATCCGCAATGAAGTTGGAGAAATCATAGATGCAAGTAGATAAATGATGGGCATTACCAAACAGCTGTTTTTCTTTCATTGATTCCCTAAATATTTCCTGACACTTGGAATTAACTTCCGTAAAATATGTTTCGATATTCATGTGCTTCGTTTTTAGAAATTACTACCAACGATAGTATAAACCACACTCTGTCCAAGCCTTGGTGCCTATACTCTCTAAAGTCGTAGGTTGAGCCCCGTGCAAAACTCCTAGTCATTTACCCTATGTAAACTATCATTTTGCCCTTCCATTTCCTAACCCTCATCCGAGCAGATCAGCGGATCTACCTCTTTGGTAGTAATCTTCGTATAAATTGCTGCGGTTAGCCAATGCCCCCTACTCCCCTTCCTTCTTTTCCTTTGCCAGCTTCCTGAGTTCCTCCAGGGGTAGGTTGTGCAGGGCGGTGAGCCATTCCACGGCCTGCTGCTCGTCTTCTTTGCGGGCCAGCTGGTGCAGAGCATGGCCGGGCGGCACCACCTCCCTGCCCGGCGAGAAGCGAAACAGGTCGTTGGGTGTGCAGTTGAGTAAATGGCACAGCTTTTCTATGTGATCGAGCCGGATGGCACGGATTTCCTCATTGGCCATTTTGTGTGCCAGATTGGGCGAAATGCCATTCCGAACCAGGTAACCATAGGGCTGCCTGATCCAACGTACCCGAAGCACCTGCAGTAAGTTGAAAGTAAGCATGAGTTTGGCTTTTAGTATAAAAAATTTACCTTTTGTGCATGAACTACCCACTTAAAAGAATAGCCATTTCACTTAAATGGTAAGTAATTTAAATAAAAAACTATCTCATTTGACAAAAAATAGAAGCTATTTCAGCAAAATAAAAATCTGTTGAATCAACAAGGTAAGTTTGGTCATTTAAAAACTTAGTAAGAGGAGTAAAAGAAGAAGTAGTCTCATCTAAATACAGAATGCTCTGTCTATAAAGAGAAGTATAGCCAACCAAAAGACATAGAATGTCATCTAACCACATACTTATCTTGCCTTGAAGAGTAGTAGAGTCAATAAAATACAAAGTAAGTTCAATCGGATACAAGGTTTCTCGATACAAACACTTGCTCTGTAGGGTGTTTATTCCTTGCACCATTAGAAGCTCCGTCAAGCTTCAGTTGGCGGCGAAAGCTATCTCGCACCGCTCCTTTTCCAGCAACGACATCACCTTTTCCAGCTGAAAAACCTTTTTTGTTGCCTGCATCCTTTCGGCAGCTTCTTTCTTCAGGTCTTTTCGGTGGATGGCCTCCACGAATCGCCTTACCTCCTCTTTGTCGGACAGAATGAGTGCTGGAACCGTAGTTAGCTTATCGTTATCGTCTTTGGCCACCATGGTAAAGTAGCTGTTGTTGGTATGCTTCACCACGCCGTCCTTTACGTTCTCAGCCACCACGTGAATGCCCACCACCATGGAGGAATTGCCCACGTAATTGATCGACGCTTTCAACGAAACGAGATCACCCACCTCCACTGGTTGCAAAAAATCTACGGTGTCGACAGAAACCGTGACACAATAAGCCCCCGAGTGCTTGGTAGCACAGGCATAGGCCACTTTGTCCATAAGCGACAGCAGAATGCCACCGTGGATTTTGCCACCAAAGTTGGCGTAAGACGGAATCATGAGCTCAGTAATGGTGACCTGAGAGTAAGCTACGGTTCTGGGATGTGTGTGCATTTTGAGAGCATCTTATTTGAGAATGCCAACGCCTGACAGGCTACCGCTGGCACTCAACCTTTTGCCCAAATTAACCATAATTCCTTCCGTAAAAAATATTTCACTGCGCCGCAAATCAACGGATCGGGCAATCCCATATCTTTCCGCATTTATACACCATCAACCGTTGACCCTGAATGAAAAAACTCGCTCTTCACTGGCAGATTATTATCGGAATGATCGCCGGCGTTCTGGCAGGCCTTTTGGCCGGCTCTCTTGGCACCTCTGCATTCATCAGGGTTTGGATAAGCCCCTTCGGCACCATTTTCATTAACCTGCTGAAGCTGATCGCCGTGCCGCTGGTGCTGGTGAGCCTCATTGTGGGCATGAGCAACCTGAAAGACATCAGCCGGCTGAGCCGCATGGGTACGAAGACCTTCGTTTTGTTCCTTCTCACCACTATCATGGCCATCACCATTGGCCTCCTCACCGTGAACATCATCAATCCCGGCCTTTCTTTCTCCCCTGAAAAACGGGAAGAGCTGAAGGCGATGTACTCTTCGAAGGTGGAAGAAAGGAGTGCGATGGCGCAGGATTTTCAAACCAAGGGGCCGTTGCAGTTTGTGGTGGATGCCGTGCCGGAAAACCTGTTTATGTCGCTGGGCGATAACAAGCGGATGTTGCAGGTGATTTTCTTTGCCCTGATTTTTGGCATTGCCATGGTGATGCTGCCCGAAAAGCAGACGGAGACTGTCCGTAAGTTTTTTCTGGAAGCCAATGACATTGTGCTGAAAATCGTGGACATCATCATGAAGTTTGCTCCCTATGGTGTGTTTGCCCTGATGGCTGGCATGGTGGCCGACTTCTCAAGCGGCGGCGGGGTGCTTGAGCTGTTTCAGGCACTGGGGCTTTATTCCTTTGCCGTGATATTTGGACTATTCATGATGCTGCTGCTGGTGTATCCGCTGATGCTCAAAATTTTTACCAAAATCCCGGTGAAGAAGTTTTATCAGGACATTCTTCCGGCGCAGATGCTGGGCTTCAGCACCAGTTCCAGCGCAGCGGCGCTGCCAGTAACCATGAAGTGCAGCGAAGAAAAGCTTGGCCTCAGGGAAGAGGTGACGAGCTTTTGCCTGCCGATTGGCGCCACTGTGAACATGGACGGCACCAGCCTTTACCAGGCAGTGGCGGCTGTCTTCATTGCTCAGGCCTTTGGGGTTGACCTCAGCCTGGGGCAGCAGCTTACGATTGTGCTCATGGCCACGCTGGCCTCTATTGGTGCTGCTCCGGTGCCCGGTGCAGGCATGGTGATGCTGATCGTGATTTTGCAAAGCGTGGGGCTGAATGCTGAAGGCCTGGGGCTTATTTTTGCTGTCGACAGGATACTTGACATGTTTCGTACGGTGGTCAATATTACCAGCAATGTGACGGTGGCGGCCATCGTTGACCGGATGGAATACAAGCAAACCTAAACATCATTTGTTATGTTTGAGGAAGTATTGGCATTACTTTCGAAAACAATAAAAATGACGCTCAAAAAGTACCTTACCATTCTCCGGCTGGTTTACATTTCTCTCATGTCGACCCTGGCCCTCTTCACGATGGTTTCTTTCTTCGTTTTCTTCTCCGGCGAGGGGGCCACTATCATTCCCACGGGACTGCCCAAATATGCCATCCTCGCTGTGGCACTGGCGACACTGGCAGGGTGGACGTTTACAGGAAAGCTGCTGAAAACTGATCCTAACATTCCTTTGCAGCAAAGGCTACAGTCGTGGTACAACTACAAGGTGATCAGAGGGGCTGTGCTGGAAACAGTGGGCCTGATTGGCGTGGTTGGGGCTATCGTTACCTACGACCCGCTTTACTTTCTGGCACCTGTCTTCATTTTTGGCATTTTATTCACTGTTTTGCCCTCAGAAAGACGCATTCAGATCGACCTTGCCCTGAGTGAGGAAGAAATGGAAGAGTTGAAAAAACTGAATCAATAAAGAAAGATCGGTGGCAGGAAAAGAGCATTTGTACTTCATCATTCACAAGCCCTATGGTGTGCTGAGCCAATTCACCGACGAGGACGGTAATCCCGGCCTGGGCACCCTGTTCAAGCTGCCGAAGGATGTGTATCCCGTAGGCCGACTGGACACCGACAGCGAGGGGCTGCTGCTGCTCACCAACGACAAAGGGCTGAACGCCCGGCTGCTTCACCCCAGCAATGAGCACAAGCGCACTTATTGGGTGGAGGTGGAAGGCGTGGTGGATCACAAGGCACTGGAGGCGCTTGCCAAAGGCCCCGTGATCAGGATCAAGGGAAAAGAGCACAATAGCCTGCCGATTGAGGCAAAGGTGATACCCAGCCCCGAGGCGCTGGGAGAAAGAAATCCGCCGGTGAATCACCAAAAGTACCCCAACACCACGTGGCTGGAAATGAGGCTGATTGAAGGCAAGAACCGGCAGGTGCGGCGCATGACGGCGGCAGTGGGGCACCCCACGCTCAGGCTGGTGAGGGTGGCCATTGAGGAGTTGGGCCTGTTTCCATTAAAGTCGGGGGAAATTAGGCAGATTTCAGGAAGTGTTTTGATGAGAAAGTTACATTTGGGATAGAGGTGAAAGACTCTCTTAGCTACCTGAAATTCACCTGATCCTTTTGCCCTTAAGCCGGGCAGGCTCTTACTTTTTCATGACAAAAAGTAAGCAAAAGTCTACGAAAAATTAACGCACAAGCCAAGAACGCTCACCCAGCCACCATTTTTCGCCCGCCCTCCTTCAAGGGCACCATTCATCTTAATGATCTATCTTTACTGAAAGATACTTGGCTAACTCTTTTTTGAGCGCCATTGATCTCATTATTGTTTTTGTAAATCCGCTTAACATTCAATGAAATCGATAACCATCAACAATCTGCCCGACGACGTTGACGAAAAAGAAATGTCGATGATTGTGGCTGCAAAGCTGTTTGATCAAGGGAAACTATCGTCCGGTCAGGCGGCGGCTATCGCAGGGATTTCCAAACGGGAGTTTATCGAGAGTGTAGGAGAATATGGTGTCTCCGTGTTTCAACAATCGGCAGAAGACTTGCTTAATGATGTTGAAAATGCTGCGAGGAGAAAATAACGATGGAAAATAGCCTTAGACCTCCGTACATTGCTTACCACCATGCCGAGAGCCACAAATGAAAACTAACTTCCCCGCATCATTTTCGAACAGGCTGCAAGCACAAATGGGAGCCGAGGCATCGTTGCTGCTGGAGGCTTTGAGTACCGACTCTCCTACCTCCATTCGCATCAACACGGCGAAGTTTCATGCTCCGGTGCAGCTGGAAAAAGTGCCGTGGTCGACCAATGGGTATTACCTGCAGGAAAGGCCCTCCTTCACCCTTGATCCGCTGATGCATGCCGGTGCCTATTATGTGCAGGAGGCCAGCTCCATGTTTTTGGAAGAGGTCGTGAAGCAGTCGGTAGATCTTTCACAACCCCTGAGAGTCCTCGACTTGTGCGCAGCCCCGGGTGGCAAGTCTACATTACTTGCGTCTATTCTCAGTCAGGGTTCTTTGCTGGTGTCGAACGAGGTGATCAAAAGCCGGGCGGAGATACTGGCCGAAAACATGACCAAGTGGGGCGCTCCTAATGTGGTAGTGAGCAACAACGACCCCAGGGACTTCGACAGGCTGGAAGGCTTTTTTGATGTTATCGTGGTCGACGCCCCCTGCTCAGGCGAAGGCTTGTTTCGCAAAGACCCCAATGCCATCAATGAGTGGTCGCCCGACAATGCCCACCTGTGCTCCGACAGGCAACGAAGGATTTTGATGGACGTGTGGCCGGCGCTGAAACCAGGGGGCGTGCTGATTTACAGCACCTGCACCTACAACCCCGCTGAAAACGAGCAAAACATCCAGTGGCTCTCAGAGCAAACGGAGTTGGAGCCCGTCAGCCTGTCGGTAGACGCCGGGCTGAATATCAGGGAGGTGCAAGCTGCCAACAATGTGGTGGGTTACCAGTTCATGCCTCACCTGGTAAAAGGAGAAGGCTTCTTCGTTTGCGCAGTAAGAAAGCTGGATGGCGACGAATGGCAGGCTCCGAGAAAAGATAAGTCTCCGTTGGCCCCAACCGGCAAGAAAGAACAGGCAGAAGTAGCTCCCTGGTTGACCGACGAACGGGACTATTTCCAGCACTATGAAAACATTCTGGCGATGCCACAGGGCGATAACCCGGCCTGGGGGGCAGTGATCAGAGAGCTGCGCATTGTACAGGCTGGCGTGCTGGTGGCCGAGGTCAAGAAAAAGAATTTGGTACCTGCCCCTGCTTTGGCGCTATCCACCATTTTCAAAAAAGATACCTTCCCGGCCTGGGAGCTTGACCTGAGACAGGCTTTGCAATACTTGCGCAAAGAGGAATGGCCCATCGACAGAGAAAAAGACGGATGGCACCTGATGAGCTATGAACAACTGCCCCTTGGGTGGATCAAGCGGATTGCTACCAGGTTCAACAACTACTATCCGTTGCATTGGAGAATCAGGATGGAGCTGCCTGGGGAGTTGCCAAAGGTTGGTTTGTTGGACGTAGGTAACTAAGAAAGGTGATGATTTTGCCGGGCTGAAGGCAAGGCCATGTATGAAGACACACATGAGAAAAAATGGACTGCTGGCAGCCAAAGTGCTACCAGCATCCAATTAACGTAATAACTATTTGATTGAATCGCCTTTGTGAACGGTCATTTCCAATAAATCATATTGCTTCCCTATTTCTTCAGGATCAGGGCCTGGTAAGTGCCTTAAGTGCCTGTCGAAAAATGAGGTGGTTAGCTTAGTGACAATTTCCATTCCCTGATAAGGGTCAATGTCGCCAGTACCCGCAAGTGACTGAACGGGAATCATAAAGGGAATATCCATGAAATTCGGGTGCCCTGAATGGAGCAGTTTACTTTCATAGAAGTAGTCCGTGCTCTTGTTGAGATAAATATGGGAGTTAACGTCTTCATGTTCGGCAGGCCAATCCGCCGAAATATAGAGGAAAGGGATATAGTAAGTGCTGTCGATCGTGTTGCCCCATGAAATGCCATCCAAATTTGCCGCTGCTTTTACCCGGCTGTCCATAGTGGCCACCACACCGGCTGCCCCACCACCTACTGAATGACCAAAAACGCCGATTTGACTCAGATTTAGTTTGCCTTTCAGTACGCCGTCAGTGTTCCACTTTTCCAGCAGATCCATCGTGTAAATCATGTCTTCAGCCCATCGATTATCTACTCCGGCCATGAAATAATTCTTTGCTGCTTCCCGCACAATCGGATGCCTCTCTTCATAACTGAGACCACTTTTGAAGGCTTCAATCAATGGCTCGACCACTGGCTGAGATTCGGCGGAAATTTCGCTCTGGAAGTCATAATCAAAGTACTTTACTCTCCCATCAGGAAAGGTGGCGCCCAAACTTTCATAGGTGTGATTCATGTTGACGATCACATAGCCCTGGCTGGCCATCTCGGTCAACAAGGCATAGTATCCCGTTGCTTTTGACCCATAACCATGAGAAAAAATTAGCACGGGGAAGGGGCCATCCGCTACCGGAATATGAGGATAGACATAGGTTTTTACCTGATCAAGATAACTGTGCGCTGAGGGTGGCAGGCCATACTTGACAGAGAAGCCGGCCCTGCTTCCTTCATCTACATACTTCTCGCCTTTCAGCGATGAAACTTCCACATCGCTTGGATACCAGATTTTATACATCATCTCTCGCTTATCGGTAGAATCTTTGGTGATGATCTCATCACGCTCTGTTTGCACGTAAACCAATTCAGTACCCACGCTGTAAGGGCCCCGTGGTTCTGGCAAGGAGAAAACAGGGAGGAGCTTTGGAAGTGCCCAAGCAGGCAGTAGCAAAATAATCAATCCCAAATACCCGATCACCCTAACAAAGGACACACGGGGAGGCTCAGTGGCATCAACAGCTTTTACCCTCCATCCCACTAAAAGCGTGAGTAGGTAAGCAGGAAACATTTGCCAGCGCCAACCTTCTACAGCCAGGTGCAAGGCCAGCAACACCCCGAGGAATACTAAAACGTAATTGGCCCGAATGTGCCGGACAATGGGCCGCTTGACAAACGGTAAAATGGATACGACCAGCAAAAGGATAATCTCGAATGTTCTCATGCACCAGTTAAGTTTTGTAGGACAAAATGCTTTTTACAAAACTAGGCTGAGGGTGGTTCAGATGCGATGTTAAATCCGTGCGCAAACTCGTTATCCGTCGATTAAACCCAACATCTATGTCAGCTGTAATCCAAAAATGGGATTTTGCTAGCCCAGTAAGAAGAAGGTTGGCGCCTGATGTGCACCACCAGCTACCCTGGATGAACCAAACCGATTGCTACCCGTTTTAACAACTATTTTCCGCTACTTTTGAGGATAAGTATTGAGCTGCCGGAAGATTTAACTCCCTCATTTTTGAACCACCATGCTTAAAAACATCAACTTCAAACTTGCAGTCCACGCCATGATAGCCCTGCTATCGCTTGTGCTGGTGTACCACCTCACCATTATCACCGGCCTTATTCCTTATGAAGCCACCTGGGGTGGGCGACTTCAAAACAGGGAGCAAATGCTACGGTTCGAAACGGTCAGCATTTTGGTGAACCTGTTTATTCTTACCGTCATCCTGATCAAGGGAGGCTATTTGAAACTAAAACTGCCAACTATGGTATTAAAGGTTTTGCTTTGGGCGTTTGCTGTGCTTTTCGCTCTCAACACCGTAGGGAACCTGGCCTCCACCAGCGTGCTTGAACTTATCATTTTCACCCCGCTGACAGCCGCAGCGGCTGTCTTTTGTGCGAGGTTGGCGATTGAGCCATAAATAACCGCAATGGCGTGAGTCCTATACCAAGCTCTTTAGTTACTCCGCACTTTTATCGCTCTTCTTAGCGGCTTTGGCAGCTCTTTTTTCTTTTAGATTCTTGGCAGGCGCTTTCTTTGATTTATCATTATCCTTCGACATAAGCTTTTGATTTAAAGTGACAAAGAAGGTGATGTGCCTTTGTAAGATTTTTACATGTGAAGACACACGAAAAAAGACAACGCTTCTCCGATGCCAAGGTGAAGAAATGTAAGCGTTAAGGCGTTACACTATCAAAGGGCATTTTTACATATATCCCATGTTTGGGTAGTTGAATAAACATTCAGGTACAGAAACACCTAATCGGCGATGAAAACAAGACATGCCACACGTAAGGAAAGTATTCTGCCAGCCTTTTATCTAAAGTATTTCACAATCATCCGGGCACCCACATACGCCGAAGCAATTTGCACCCAGGCAATGATCGGGCTAAGCATATACACAATCGCCGGGAATTCCTTCCATAAAGTACTCAGCACCCAGGACACAAGCATGATATACAAAATATTACCAATGAGGGAGGGAATAAGTTTGAAGCCCAACGTGTAAATGGGATAAGAAAAGGTGGCCACAATGACCACCATTAGTCGGGTTATTTCTTTCGACCAACCTATTCTTGAGTAAATGAGAAAAATGGCAAGAACCATGAGCAAAAACAGGCCCAGCCACACATACCTGACCACATCGTTGATCCAACCTGGCTTATCTACTACCTCTTGAGCGGTGGCTTTCATTTTTGCTGCTATTAAGGTCTAAATTTCATCCTTTTGACTTGCTTCGTCTGCACTTTTCGCTGCAATAGATCACCTCGCTCCAATTGAGTTCCCATTTCTTTCGCCAGGCAAACGGCCTTTCACAAACGGGGCAAATTTTGGTCGGCAAATGCGGCTTTCTCATTTACTAAAATCTGGCACCTCACTCACTCTGGCATAGGGAAAATCGGCGACCTTCTCAAGTTTGTAATAGGAGTTTAGGCCTGAAATACCAACACCGTCTGCCACCCCCAGGTCAATATATCCCTGCTTATTTATCGCTTCGTCGGGCACAACCAGGTGTTCAATTTGCCCCACAATCATGGTTGTGCCTGTGGATTGGATGACGACATCTTCCACGTGCCTCAAACCGATTTTAAGCGTGCTTTCCTTCACAAAAGGCGCATGGAAATCATACAACGTCTCCTCCGTCAAGCCACAGGCATCAAACTCGGACACGGCATGATCAAATTTGGCCGACGTATAATGGGCATTCTTTATGAACGACGTACGAATATGATTGATGGTAAACCACCCATTGTCGAGGATATTCTCCTGCGTGTGCCGCCGCACCTCCTCGCTTGGGCGCACAATGAAACCTAAATAAGCTGGATTACTTCCAAGATGCACCACAGAGCTGATAATCGCCAGGTTGGCTTGGCCGGCATTCGACCGGGTACCAATTAAATTGCCCGGTTTTATACCGGAAATAGAATTGATGATATTGAGTCGCCTGACCTTTTCTGTATTGACTAAATCGGTTTTTGAGAGATACATCTTAGTTGTTTTGGGTAGGTGTTTATCGAACGAAAAAGGGTAACCGTTTGCTGATTTTATTGTGTGTAATCTGGCGTTGGCTGGTACATTTGAAACGATCGATCGCTCCGCTGCGCTTTTTCAAATGCTTTTGGCTGACGCCACTGTTCACCCGCTTGCGCCAAAGCCTGAAACTGGACGCTTTCAACGTCTTTCTCATAAGATCAATCACTTCTTTTTCTGGCAACTGAAACTGGTGTTCAATCGCCTCAAAAGGCGTGCGATCTTCCCAGGCCATTTCGATTACCCTGTCTATGTCATTTTGTGCGAGTTGGCTCATTGACGCTTTGCGTAGTAGCATTCATTCTAAGAACCACTGGGAACCAAAACTGTTTGTATTTGAGCCAGGAAAGTCTCGTACTATGTTTCTCAATAACTATTTGGAGTGACTAAACCCGATCGGCATGAGCTATTGAGCCTGCTCTTGACAGCTGGGAGATTTAGCCAGAGCTGCAAGGCTTCATCATTCCTGCCTCTTCCTCGCAGCCTTGAATTCACTTGCGTCGTACCATTTGGGGAAGTAATCTTCATTGGCCAACCTTAGGCCCACCTCAAACATCAACTGGGCATCAAATTGCACGCCGGTCAAATTGGTGGTCGCAGGGTCGTATTCATCGGAGGGTTGGTGGTACCTGTAAGTTTCATAGTGGTCAGCCATTTCTTTGATCTGCTCCACGGAGTAGTCAAACCCCTCATAGGTACCAGAGGCGTACAAAGCAGGAATGCCGATTTTGGCGAAGTTGAAGTGGTCGGAGCGGAAGAAGTAGCCTTTCTCCTTGTTGGGATCGGGGATCACATAGCGGCCCTGTTTTTTGGCAGCGGCGGCGGCATACTCATCCATTTCAGAGTGCCCGAAACCGGTAATCGTCAGGTCTTTCATGCGCCCGGGACTGGACAACGCATCCATATTGATATTGGCGACCGTTTTTTCCGGATCATAAATGGGATGCTCTGAATAATACGCCGAGCCTAGCAAGCCTTGCTCTTCGCCAGTTACGGCTATAAACACAATAGATCGCTTGGCCGGTGCTTCTTTTTTGAAGGCTTCAGCAATGGCCAGCAAACAGGCAGTGCCCGACGCATTGTCGACGGCGCCATTATAAATGGAATCGCCATCGATGGGACGGCCCACACCAAAATGATCCCAATGGCCGGAGTAAATAATGTACTCGGCCTTTTGGTCGGTGCCGGGCAGCAAAGCCACCACGTTTTTGGACACGTCTCTTTTGATGCTGTTGGTAACTTTTACAGACGCTGTGAAGCCAAGTGGCACGGGCTTGAATCCTTTGGTTCTGGCCATTTGGTTGTAATCTTTGTTCTCCATAGTGGTGGCGGCAAACAATTCGTCCGCTGCCTGGGTAGAAATCCACCCCTGCACATCGGCCACGGGCCGGTCGCTTTCCAGATTGAGCTGAGGGCCTGTCCAGCCCGACTGAATCACATTCCAGCCGTACGACGCCTTCTCGGTTTCGTGGATAATGATCACTCCTGCCGCTCCCTGTCGGCCTGCTTCCTCATATTTGTAAGTCCAGCGACCGTAGTAAGTCATTTCATCACCTTTGAATAGCGTAGAATCGCCCGACTTAAAACCCGGGTCGTTGACCAGCACCACGGCCGTTTTACCAGCCCAGTCGATGCCTTCGTAGTCGTTCCAGCCATACTCCGGTGCCACAATGCCATAACCGGCAAACACCAACTCCGATTTCTCCAGGCTCACTTCGGGCGTGGGCTTGAGCGTTAACGCCACAAAATCGTCGAAGTAGTCCAGCTCCATCTTTTTGCCAGCGCCCGCTATCACCATCTTTTCTGACGGCGTGCCTGTAATCTCCACCATGGGCACCTCCTGAAAATAGCTGTCGCCATTGCCCGGCTGCAAACCGAGTTTGGCAAACTCGTCTTTTAGATAATTCACTGTTTTCGTTTCTCCTTCGGTGAAAGGCATCCTTCCCAAAAATTCATCGGAGGCCAGCTGACCGATGTGCTGGCCGATGGTGGATTGCTCTACTGTGGCTGGGTTGGCTTCTTGTTTTGTTTCAGGGCTGCAGGCAGCCAGTACGGCTAGCAGTGCCAGGGAGGTATATTTTTTCATTGTGATCAGGTTCATGAGTGGTTTTAAAGTTTGCTAGCAAAAACACAGAATGATGGAGATTATTTCTCCATTATAAAAGTAGAGGCTTAAGGTGAGGTTCTCTGACTTGAATATAGGTTTAAAGGGCAAGGGGAGCAAATTCGAAGGGAACATGCTTATCAATAGCTTCGATAAACTGGTCAATGCCAGTTCTCGCTAGCCATTTTAGCGATAGTAGGAATAAGTAATTTTAAGAATTCAGGAAATTCAGAAAAATAAATCAACTGACCTTCCCTGGCAGACAGAATGTGATGTGGTTCTTCTTTATAGAAACTGGAATCAAAAAGGTGGACAAAATCGAATTGAGCGAACAACCGGTCGAGATTCTCAAAACCCAATTTATAACGCTCCTCAATTTCGTTGTCAGGCACAAAGTGACCCCCATTCTCCACTCTAATACGTACTCTCTCCTTCGCTTTTTCGACAGAGTCCAGGCAAAAAAAGAATAAATTTAACTCAAAACCCGCTGCACGGAACATCTCTGGCCAGTGCATTGGCGTTGAGTTAAAGTTTGTTTCATAACAAAAATCCCGCTGTAGCTTAATAGAGTTTGTCACCGAATCTTTTAGTAATTGCCTGGTTTTGTTGTGTGCAATCTCAGCCCGAAGTTCTGAATCATACATTGCGTTATAGACCTTCAGAAACTCCTTGTCGTAGTCAAATGATTCAACTCCTATTGGTGTAACTGCCTTGGCATAGGAAGACTTCCCAGATCCATTGCAACCGCCAATAACAAACAGCCTGGCCTTAGACATTAATTAAATTGGGGGGAAGGAGTAGGCTTTTTTGTCAACTTTTCGGAAGAAAGCTTTTCCTCATATACTTTGATTTCCTTTTTGATTCGAGGCATTTCCCTCTTGAACTTTTTCTGAAGCTCTTTCAAGAATTCTTCTATCGTGTTATGATCTCCCACACACAAATTTATAAAATTTCAAACTAAGCGGCAATGCTGTAGTGGTTTACCCAAAGCATTTAGCAAACATCGTCCACACTACCCTTGCGATTTGAAAATCAATCGTGGTGTCTTGAACCACTTCTTGTAGGAGATGATCAATCCAAACGGATGTATATCAATTGCCGAGCTATGCATTTGCTAACCTTAGTGTGTCGGGGGCTACTTGTAGTTTTTCTTATTCGGATCAGAGATACTACTGCGCCTTCGGGGTTTCTCCGAACAGATTAAAAATCCCGAAGAGCGACCGTATCAACTATGCGATGCTACTCTCTAAGTATCCCCGTTTCAAATCCATCGATACTCTCAGTATTTCTATTCTTCCAGTAGTCTTCAATTCCCTCAGTTCCTTGCTTTGTAGACCAGTCGTTTAAGATAGTTCGCTCTTCCTTGAAATCCATATACGGCACGGCAAATCCGCACGACGTTTGCACCAAATCGACATGCATTTCAATGATTTGCCTGGAGCCCGTGTTTTCAGGAAACTGACCGATATATTCCTGGAATTTGCTGTCTCGTTTATGATAGATCTTAGCGTTTCCATAAAGCCTGAGAATCAAAGGCTTCCCTTCAAATGCACAGAACATAACCGTCATTCTATCATTCTTCAATAAATGAGCGGCTGTTTCGTTTCCGCTTCCTGTTAAGTTGAGCCAAATAATTTTGTTGTCATCCAACACCCGAAAGGCATCGGTACCCTTGGGGGATATGTTCACCCGGCCTTCCCCGGCCGCAGTCCCCACAAAAAATATTTTTTGATTCTCAATGAATGTCTTCAATTCTGGTGTGATGGCATCTAATCTCTTCCCCATTCTTTTCTAATTACTGCCGCAAGCGGATGTCCCCGCCTATCGGGTGATGAAGGTATCGATTTCTGGTAAATTTCTGAGCTGAAAGTAGGTCGTTTTAGGGTGAGGAGGCCCTGCCTCGTGGATCGAGACACCCTGGATAACCTAGGAAGATCCCCCAGGGGTTCAGCCGACACTAGCTTTCACTTCTGAATTGTCTTCCGCAACATGGGCAATACGCTAGCGATGCTGGTCAATCAAAATCACATTGCCATCGGGATCGGTGACCATCATGCTGGCCGGGCCGGACGTTTTGGGGTCAATTTCCTTCCCCGTTTCAATGCTCTCACCTTTCAGGTGTTGCTGAATTTCTCTGATGTCATCGAAGCTTGCTATGTCTTTGCCATTTTCGTCCCAGCCTGGGTTAAACGTCAAAATATTGCCTTCAAACATGCCCTGAAACAGTCCGATCAGTGCATTCTCATTTTTGATGATGAGGTAGTTTTTCTCGACATCGCCCCCTAAGACAGTAAATCCGAGTTTTTCATAAAACTGTTTTGAAGCCCTTAGGTCCCTGACACTAAGACTTACTGAGAATGCACCTAGTTTCATATGTGTAAAATTTGTTTTTCAACGGCCACATGGAATAGCCAAAACCTTTTGGAAGCGATAGTCGACTGTTCTCCGACTTTATTCATCGTTCCACGCCGGTCCGCTGGGTAGGGTATTCCTTATGGCTATTTCATATTATTAAAATTTTCAGGTTATCACTTCAATCGCTCCAGCTTGCCTTTTCGCTTGACTATGTTTTTATAGTCCCACTGAATTTCTCTGGACTTTCCGAGCCATCGCTGCAATTTAGTTACATCGATTTCTTCAACGGCTTCGTAAAAAATAGATGCGTCTTTGAACTTCTCACCTCTTACAGCTAAATCCTCTTCTTCAAAATCAGCTCCGCTCCAAAACATCAGCCGCATCCCCTTCTTTTGCTTGCTGTACCCCACAATCGGATTGCCTTCCAAAAACCAAACAGGATGAGCATGCCAGATTTTGCTTTCGGCCTCCGTCAAAACGCTGTCGATTATGGTGGCAAGCAAGTCGCAGATTTCGTTGTCAACTGCCGCTTGGCTTTCGTTATACGATTTTATCCCTGCATTCATACTTTCAAAAAATTCGATTAGACGAGCATTCGTCTCCTTTCTGGAAGCACAATAGACCACAAGGGTTTTTTTTTCCCCAGCCCTACATAAACATATCTCTTAACAACAGCAATTCCAAGGTCTAAGATCAAGGTCGGGACAGCAGCTACCTAAGATGACGATCAGCAAAAAAATGCACAGCAGTGTAACAACAGTCCCCTACCTCCTCCTCCACCTTGCCCACTTTTAAACACACCTAACAAAGCAAAGATCGTTGTACTCGATGCAGGCATTTCTGACCATACCGTTACTACTCTTTCATTGTCATTGACATAAGAACATCCCTCCTCAGACTTAAAGCACTTGGCAATAGCCAGTGAAAATGGTTATACTCACAAAATTTTTGGTAGATAAGGATGCGGCAGGTGAGCGAAGGAAACAATATCGAAGAAGCGTTTAGGCTAGATCCCTTTTTTGAACTATCTCCTTATTTGCTGTGCATTGCCGGATACGACGGCTACTTCAGAAGAATAAACCCTGCCGTGTGCAAGCTACTGGGATACAGCCAGGAAGAACTATTGGCAAGGCCCATCAGCGATTTTATCTACCATGAAGACAGGCATCAAACAAAAGTCCACCGGGATGCGCTTTTAAAGAATGTTCCGCTGCTGGATTTCGAGAACCGATATGTAACGAAAGGTGGGGAAGTGGTTTGGCTTTCCTGGAATTCGATGCCCTACGATTCGAAGCAACTCGTTTATGCTATTGCAAAAAACATCACCCACAAGAAAAGGATAGAAGAAGGAAGAGAGGCACTGCTGGCTGACCTCGCCGAGGCAAACAAGGACCTGAAGCAACTAAATTACACGACCTCACATGACCTGAGGTCTCCGGTCAACAACCTCCTTACGATAGTTGATCTGTTGGGGAACTCAAATATTCAGAGTAAAGTTGCTCTTGAGCTAATTCCTATCCTTAAGTCTGCTACAGAGAACCTCAATCAAACACTCAACGACTACCTGAACATTATAAGCCAAAAAGAGAGCCAGGTTGCTCCGATTGAAGAACTCGACCTGAAGCAAGTGTTGAGCACTGTAGTCAACTCTATCAATTCTTTGGCGAAAAACGCCAACGCTCAATTTGAAATTGACTTTTCGGAAGCAACCCACATCAGATTTAACAGGGCCTACCTGGAAAGCATCTTTCTCAATCTTATTACCAATTCGATCAAGTACCGGAGGCTCGATGTGGCACCGGTGATCTCCATTTCGAGTATCAGGTCGCACAATGCCATCCAACTTGTTTTCGCAGACAATGGGCTTGGTTTTGACATGAGCAAAGTAAAAGGGAAGATATTCGGGCTACACCAGCGCTTTCACAACCACAGCGACAGCAAGGGCATCGGCCTCTACCTGGTGCATAGCCATGTAACAAGTCTCGGCGGAAGCATCGAAGTAGCAAGTGAAGTCAATAAGGGGACTAAGTTTACCATTTCATTCAACGAGTGAAATGGTAAAAATCACCTCGCCTCCACCTCAAATGGTATCCACAGCCACTTTGTAGGTCGGATCTTCCATCACATTCACATCAATCAGCTGATCGGCATTTTGCAGCAGTTGTTTGCAGTCGGGGCTCAGGTGCTTCAAGTGCAGCTTTTTGCCCACTTTCTGGTAGCGCTCCGTAATTTTGTTGAGGGCCTCTATGGCCGACATATCCACCACCCGGCTCTCGGCAAAATCGATAATGACCTCGTCGGGGTCGTTGGCCACATCAAATTTTTCATTGAAAGCAGCCACCGAGCCAAAGAACAGGGGGCCATATATTTCGTAGTGCTTTACTCCTTCAGCGTCGATGCTCTTTCTGGCTCTGATTCGCTTGGCGTTGTCCCAGGCAAAAACAAGTGCAGCAATGACTACACCCACCAGCACCGCCAGGGCAAGGTTGTGCAGAAACACAGTGACGAGCGTCACCATTACCATCACAAAAATATCGGACTTGGGCATTTTGTTGAAAGTCCTCAGGCTGGCCCACTCAAACGTGCCAATCGACACCATGATCATCAAGCCGGTAAGTGCCGCCATGGGCAGCTTTTCAACTAGGCCTGCGCCAAACATGATAAACACCAGCAACATCACAGCCGCCACAATGCCCGACAAACGGGCCCTGGCACCTGAAGAAACGTTGATAAGGCTTTGGCCAATCATGGCACAGCCGCCCATGCCGGAAAACAAGCCGGAAAGGATATTGGCAGTGCCCTGGGCCACTGCTTCCTTGTTTCCCCTGCCCCTTGTTTCGGTTATTTCATCAACAATGTTAAGCGTAAGCAAGCTTTCGATCAGCCCTACGCCTGCCACTATAGCGGCATAGGGAAAAATGATGGCTAGCGTTTCGAGGGTAAAAGGAACTGAAGGCAGGTGAAATGGGGGAAAGCCGCCCTGGATGGAAGCAATATCGCCGACCGTCTTGGTGTCGATGCCAAAGAAATAAACGATGCCAAATACCAAAAGAAGGGCGGTTAAAGCGGCTGGAACGGCTTTCGTCAGCCGGGGCAGCCCCCAAATGACGAGCATAGTCAATAACACGAACCCAAGGAATATGTACAGTTGGCTACCCGACAACCAGTTGCCTGCGTCATCTTTGAATTGCGCCAGCTGCGACATGAAAATGATGATGGCCAGGCCATTCACAAAACCAAAAATAACCGGGTGAGGTACCAGGCGCATGAACTTGCCGAGACGGAGCGTGCCAGCGGCCAGCTGAATAATGCCAGCCAGGATCACCGTGGCAAAAACATATTCTACTCCGTGAGACACCACCAGCGAAACTATCACTACGGCTACTGCTCCTGTGGCACCAGAAATCATGCCCGGTCTTCCGCCGAAAATGGACGTAATCAGGCCCATGACAAATGCAGCGTAAAGTCCTGTGAGGGGAGACAGCCCTGCAATCAAAGCAAACGCAACAGCCTCAGGCACGAGGGCCATAGCCACCGTAAGACCTGATAAAATTTCAGTTTTATAGTTGACCTTTTGTGAGAGGTCGAATAGGTTAAAATACTTTTTCATTAAAGTTTGATAAATGGCTTTTCACTCAGGGAATAGTGGCCCCAGGAGGAAATCAATATATTGTATTCGGAATTTATGGATGGGCGTTAAGCAGGTTGTTGGCTTGCCCTCTATTCATTTTCGGACTGCAAAGGTAGGGATAATCCGATGCAAACGAATCATTGGGTTTGAAAATACATCGGCTTATTTTGCATAGCTACCGCTTATATGCCCTCTTGTCGGTGCAAAGCAGGCACTTTGTGTATATTGTGATTTACCTGATCCTATTCAACTATGAAACTACTATCTTTAAAAACAGCCCTGCTCTGTTTCTTCCTCGGCTGCTTCCTCGGCTGCAGAGAACAAAGCGACAAGACATCAAACGAGAGCAAAACCTGGGTTTTTATCATGGCGGGCCAGTCGAACATGGCAGGACGGGGCGTTGTGGAGCCGCAGGATACGGTAACTAACCCCAGGATACTGACAATAGATTCGCTGGGTAACGTAATCAAAGCCAAAGAGCCGCTGCACTTTTACGAACCAAGCAGGGTGGGCCTCGACTGCGGCTTGTCTTTTGCCAAAACCCTTCTGTTTGAACTCCCAGGAAACGACACCATCATGATCATACCAACTGCTGTTGGTGGAAGCGCCATGTCGCAATGGCTGGGCGACTCTCTGTATCGCAACGTAAAGCTTCTCTCGAACTTCAAAAAAAAGGTGGCGATTGGAAGGCAGCACGGAGAAATAAAAGCCATTCTCTGGCATCAGGGAGAAAGCGACGCTAACGATAGGTCAATTGAAGCCTATCCGAGCAAAATTCCCCAGCTGTTGAGCACTTTCCGATCCATCGTTCAAAACGATTCATTGCCAGTGTTAATGGGCGAGCTTGGCAGCTATTCCAACAACAATGACTATTGGCAGATGGTGAACAGAGCGATTCACGAGTATGCTGCTAGCGACAAAAATGTATCGGTGATTAGTACACAGGATTTGATTCACAAGGGAGACACCATACACTTCAATTCGCAGGGGCAAAGGGAAATTGGGAAACGATTTGCGGAGGGTTATTTGAATCTGACTAAATCAGCTTCTGGAGGGTGAATTTTCCAACCAATACCCCTACCCTAAAGGGTGGACTGGAAAATTAACCTCGGCAAAAAAGTGACTATAAGTAAAAAAATGAAACGAATTTAATGACAATAGATGAACTACAGAACTTTAGATAAAACCAACTTCAATATCTCAGAAATCTCGCTTGGCACCTGGCAAGTGGGTGGTAAATGGGGCTCGCCATTTAGCGATGCCGAAGCTGACAAAATCATCAACACGGCTATTGATCGGGGTGTTAACTTCATTGACACAGCCGATGTATACGAGAACGGCCTGAGTGAAACGGCTGTAGGTCGGGTAGTTCGTTCCCGATCAGAACGCATTTACGTAGCCAGCAAATGCGGCAGACAAATCAGCCCGCACACTAGCGAAGGCTATCAGCCTAAAGTGCTCCAGAAGTTTGTGGAAGATAGCCTCAGGCGAACAGGCCTGGAAGCGCTGGATTTGATCCAGCTGCACTGCCCCCCTACTGAGGTCTACTATCGCCCCGAAATATTTGAGCTGTTTGAGCGACTGAAAGAGCAGGGGAAGATTCTTAATTTGGGCGTCAGCGTTGAAAAAGTGGAAGAAGCGTTGAAAGCCATTGAGTACGACAATGTGGCTACCGTGCAGATCATCTTCAACCTGTTTCGTCAGAGGCCTTCAAAGCTGTTTTTCAAAGAAGCTAAAAGAAGGAATGTGGGCATCATTGTGAGGGTTCCGCTGGCCAGCGGCTTGCTCACCGGCACCTACCATGCAAAAACAACTTTCGATTCGGGAGATCACCGAAACTTCAATAGGAATGGGGAAAAATTCGACAAAGGAGAGACTTTTTCGGGTATCGACTATGACCTGGGCTTGAAAGCCGTCGATGAACTGAAGGCACTATTTCCGGGCGTGACCAATCTGGCACCCATTGCTCTCCGGTGGATACTTGGCTTTGAGGAAGTAAGCTGCATTATTCCCGGCGCATCGAAGGTTGAGCAGGTGTTGTCCAATTTATCCACCTACGACACGCCGCCACTTACAACAGCGCAGGTAATGGCGATGAACAAAATTTATGAAGCATACATCAAAAAAGAGGTGCACCAATTGTGGTGAGTACCCATTTCCGAAGCACTAAATCAACTTTATGAAGTCAATTAATGCCTGTTTTTTCGCAATGTTGCTAATAGCTGGCAGCTGCTCAAGCCCGAAACCCACTCAGCCACCAGGCCCCAACCCTGCCATCGACAGCCTTTTTGAAGCGTACAATCAATTCAAGCTTCGGATCAACCCCATAGAAGCCACCAAAGCAGGTGAATCTGAATACAACGACAAGGTAGCCAACTTCATTGCTGACGACTACCAGGCAGACCTTATAGAGAACTACACCAATTTTCTGGAGGCCCTTAGTGAATTCGACTCCACCATGGTGAGCCCGTCGCAATGGATGAGCATGCAGGTGATGGCCTGGGATTGTAAGATCAAACGAGAGGGCCTCACCAATACAATTGTGACCATGGCATCGCCTATTTACAACCTGCCCAACTTCGAACTGATGCCCATCCTTCAAATCCAGTCGCTGCACCTTTACTTTTCGCAGCTAGCCGGGGGGCAAAGCGTTCAGCCGTTTAATACAGTGAAAGATTATGACAACTGGCTGAAACGGATCGATGCGTACCTGCCCTTTTTGGACACCTGTGTGGTAAAGATGAGAGAGGGAATCGCCACGGGCATCGTGCCTCCCAAAACCCTTATTAAGAAAACCATTCCTCAACTGGATGGCTTTATCAACGACCCGCTATCCGAGCACTTGTACTACGCCCCTATTCGCCAGATGCCTGAGAGCTTTTCGTCAGAAGAAAAGGAAAGGCTCGCCAGCGTCTACAGCGACGCCATTCAAAACAAGCTCAAGCCGAAGTACAAAGAGCTGCAAGACTTTCTCGTGAACAGCTATTTGTCTGCTGGCATGGAGACCTCCGGACTTGGGGCTTTACCCAATGGTCCCGAAACATACAATTACCTGTTGCGGCTGCACACCACCACTAACCTGACGGCCGATGAGATTCATGAACTGGGTAAAAGTGAAGTAAAAAGGATTTTGGCTGAAATGGAAAAAGCGAAAGCTGCGACCGGCTTTGAAGGCGACATGAAGGCCTTTTTTGAGCATGTGCGAACCAGCAAAAGCCAAATGCCTTACACCGAACCAGAGCAGGTGATTGCCAGCTTCAACACAATAAGGACACGTGTCGAAGCCAGACTGGTGGAGGTATTTGACCTGAAGCCCAAAGCCACTTTCGACGTGCGAAGAACGGAAGCGTTTCGGGAAGCCTCGGCCAGCGCAGAATATGTGCCAGGCAGCAAAGATGCCACGAGGCCAGGCACCTTTTATGTGCCCATCCCAGATGTAACAAGCTACAACAAGTTTTCAGATGAGGCCCTGTTTCTTCATGAAGCTGTACCGGGGCACCACTATCAGCTTTCGCTGCAGCAGGAAAACGCTGACCTGCCTGAGTTTCTGCACCCGGAGAGCCTGGGTGTGTTTGTGGAGGGTTGGGCCTTGTATGCCGAGTCGCTGGGTAAGGAGCTTGGGCTGTATGAAGACCCTTACCAGTATTTCGGCATGCTCAGCATGGAAATGCACCGGGCGATCCGGCTAGTTGTCGACACGGGCATACATGCCAAAGGCTGGACGAGAGAGCAAGCGATCCAATATTCGCTCGACAATGAAGCAGAATCCGAAGCCTCCATTATTGCGTCTATCGAGCGCTACATGGCCACACCCGGTCAGGCTGTTTCCTACAAAATAGGCCAGCTGAAAATTCAGGAGTTGAGAAAAAAGGCTGAGGCTACCCTTGGTGACAAGTTCAGCATCAGGGAGTTTCACAATCAGGTGTTAAACTCAGGGAGTTTGCCATTGGTTCTTCTGGAAAAGAAAATCAACGGTTGGATTGAGAAAATAAGGTAACTGATTGATAATAGAAACAATGGTCACAGTATCTAATATCAGTATGTTTGTACTACTATCAGTCTTCGCTTTACCCAGTGACGTAGGCAAACTTTTAATACCGCTCAAAGCGATCAACCGAAGTTCAACGAATTCCATAGTGCTGACCGACATTGGCGAATTTGGCTTGCTGAGAAAAGAAAGACCCGGCATTCCGGCGCACTATCACACTGGCATTGATATCAAAAGACCTTCAGACAACTATATCAGCGAACCCATTTTTGCCATCAGTGAAGGCGTGGTAATCAGCAAACGGACAGACGGGCCTTATGCCCAACTAATTATTGAACATCAGGATGAAAAGGGAAAATTTTGGACTCTATATGAGCATATCGCTGGTGTTGAAGTAGAGTTGTATCAACCAGTAACCCCCGACAGACCAATAGCACGGTTCATGAACACAATGGAGCTGGATAAACATGGCTGGCAGTTCGACCACTTTCATTTTGAAGTATTGAAAGTGGCACCAACTCCCCTCCAAAAAGACACAACGAAACCAGAAAGGTATTTTTCCTCATATACATTGGCTTGCTATACCAGAGAGGACTTGAGAAAGTACTTTCATCATCCTTTGGAGTTTTTGAGCGAGCGGTTATGACCGAATGCTGTAGCAATGGCTTCCGAGTCGCCGTTTTGTTAATGCTGCTGATCCAGGGCGAACCGCTGACGACTAGAAGAACTGATGGCTGAGAGTCCGTCAATTTTTCCTATTTTTATTGAACACCCAAAGTCAAGCATCTCTCAACTATGGCAAAGCCTACCCGTGTACTACTGTTCCTTTTTGTTTTTTGTTTTAACACCAATTCTACCACGGAAGCCCACCCCAGGCACTCCGACCCCGTGCTGGCTGAATTGAACGACTACCTCATGGCCATACAACTCCTGAGGGTTGACGACCCCGCTGCGGCAAGGTTATTCAATATCTGGGATGAGCTAAGGGTGGCATCGTGGAAGATTCGTGAGTTGACCGATGAGCAAAACTTGCCAATGGTCGACAGCAAGGTTATGAAGCAAGTAGGCGCAACCAGAGCTAAGCAAAAGCAGCTTTTGGAAGAATGCCGAGCCTACTTTGCCGGAATGGCCCGCAAAGGTCCTTCGTTAAATGTAGTGATTGATCAGTCGGTCAAAAGCACGCCAGAAGCACCGGTAGTAAATGTGCAAGTCGGGCATTTCAAAGTAGTGGTTATCGAAATTGAAAATCGACGAAGCGTAGCCACAAAACTAGCCATGAAAGCCGATTTGAGCGATGAGATATTGTTTTGGAATAAGACCATCACCCTGGCTCCGGAGTCAATTGGCTACACCTTTGCCGTTTGCACGCCGCTCACTGAGAAGGCATTGACTCAAATCATCCAAATGAGCGACAGTCTTGGAAACAAGGCGTCAGCCACCATACGGATGCAGGGTATCCCCATGCAGAATCCTCCATTTTCGCTGCTGCCTGCCAATAATGCGTACAAGGTAGTGCTTCCAGCGCCTGGGCGGTCGCCCGCCAAAAGGCATGCCCCATTTAAAGAGGGAATCAAATTCACGATTACCGATAAGCTTAGTGGCCAACCACTGGCCACTCGTATTGAGGTGAAAGACGCTGCAAACAAAAGCTATTGGACGCCCATTAAAGGGCCTTCCTACGCTGTAGGCCGAAACGAAAACGATGGCTGGAGGTCCATTTTTTGGGAATATCAGCCAGGCCCATACTTCTATATCGATGGCAAAGCGGAGCTAGGCGTGCCACCAGCGGGAAAAACTGCCACTGTCTATCATGGCTTTGAGTATAATCCGGTGACAGTGGCAGTACCTGAAAATGGCGTTGTGGAAGTAGCCATGGAACGATGGATCAACATGCCTGAGTTGGGTTGGTACTCAGGACAAACGCATATCCATACCACCGACGTGGGCATACCAGTTCAATTCAGTAAATACTGGCCTTTGATTTCCAAAAGTGAAGACCTCAATGTGTCGGCCATCCTCACCCTGAAAGGTGAATGGGAAACCCACGCCATTTATGCCAACGAATTTCCCATGGGCGAAAGAAAGGCGTTTAGTACAGCGGAGCATTTGATCACCTATGGAGAAGAGTTTCGAAACAACCCCTATGGTCATCTGGCCTTTCTGGGGTTGAATGAATTGATTCAACCTATTAGCTCCGGTGCTGTAGGTGAGCTGGGTGGCCCTGATTATCCACCCAATTCATATATTCTGGATGAAGCCATCGAGCAGGGCGCCACCACCATTGCCGCCCATTTTGGAAACTTCAAAGGCACAGACCAAATCAAAACGCCCTGGCCTTCCTCGGGATTTGAGATGCCGGTTGATATTGCATTGGACAAGATCCAAATGGCAGAAATAGCTGGCAACGGCGGGCAGCTCGATATCTGGTACGACATCCTCAATTGTGGCTTCAGAATACCCGCCACTGCGGGCCCCGACTGGATCATCAAAGATACGCCAAGGGTGTATGTGAACCTGGAGGACGAGCCCTTTACATTAGACAACTGGCGAAAAGGGCTACAACAGGGAAAAAGCTTTATCACCAACGGCCCTATGCTCTTTTTCACAGTGAATGGCGAGCAGCCCGGAAGTGTGTTGAAAGCTGGCAAAATGCCCGCAACCTTTGAGGTGATGACACAGGCGCTCACTCCCAAAGGAAATGTGCCCGTAGAGATTGTCTTCAACGGCAAAATGATTGCCAGCACTACTGATAAGATTACAAAAATTACGCTGGAAGACTCCGGCTGGCTGGCGATCAGGTGTGGCGGAGCTCACTCAAATCCGGTGTATGTAGACTTTGAAGGCAGGCCCGCTGGCTACGCCGAACCGGCACAAAGATTCATTGCCATCATCGACCGGCTCGCCGAATGGGTAGAAACAAAAGGCCTTTTCTATGAAGCCGACCAAAAGAAGCTTGTTCTCGAAGAGCTTGACAAAGGAAAAGCAGTATATGCTAAAATAATTGAGAAGGCGGAGAGGCTGGGAAGGAAGATAGAGTAGGCACCAGCCTGAGGAACACAAGCTTACTCTCACCAAGATGACCTGCAAACACTTCGCTCAATACATGAGGAGTTGGGCGATGCGCCTGCAAGAGATGTACACGAAAGCTTTATCGTGTATCCGGTCACCTAACCTCGATTCATTCAATTTTTACCGAAAGAGCAGCCCTGGTGCCAGACAGTCGATTATTTGATAACTGGACGGGCCTGATGATGGATAAACCAATTAAAAAACCAAAATTAGGGTGTTGAAACAAATTTTACTCTCATGAAAAGAAGACTCTTCCTCAAAAACACTGCGCTCACTGCCTCCTCAATAGCTTTTTTATCATCTTCGTCCTGGGCAAAGCTAAAAGCCGACCGATTGAGAACTGCCCACATCGGACTGGGTGGTATGGGAATGGCCGATCTGGACTCTATCTCCTCGCACAAGCTGGTGGATGTAACTGCCTTGTGCGACGTGGATGCCAATAACCTGGCCGCTGCCAACAAACTGCACAAAGGGGCAAAAGCATTTACCGACTACAGAAAGCTTTTTGATGAAATAGGCAAAAGCATTGATGCCGTGATTGTGTCTACGCCCGACCACACACATGCGCCTGCTTCGGTCATGGCCATGCAAATGGGCAAACCAGTATATTGCCAAAAGCCATTGACACACCATGTGTCGGAGGCCAGGGCTATGCGCAAACTTGCAGAAGACAACAAGTTGGTCACGCAAATGGGGATACAAATTCACTCATGGAACCAATACCGGGGAACCGTTGAATTAATTCAGTCGGGTATTATCGGAAAAGTGAATACTGTCAGGGCCTGGTCCAACAAAAACTGGGGATACGACGGCCCTGCACCGACGGGTAGCGACCCGGTTCCTTCCACACTTGACTGGAACCTCTGGCTGGGCACTGCACCGGAAAGGGCCTACAAGGAAGGCCTTTATCATCCTGGCAACTGGAGAAAGATGCTGGATTACGGCTGTGGCACCTTGGGCGACATGGGCGTTCACATTTTCGACACCCCTTACACTGCATTAGCGCTTGATGTACCAAAAACTGTCACCACAAGTTGCAGAAAACCCACGGGATTTGGCCACCCGGAAAAGAACGTGGTGACGTACGAATTCCCTGCCACAAAATTTACCACCGACAACTTCAAGTGGGTGTGGTACGACGGAGTGGATGCGCCTGACAGCCATGAAGAGCTTGCCATGCCAGGTAACGACAAACTTCCCAGTCAGGGTGCGATGTTTATTGGTGAAAAAGGCCGGCTACTTTTGCCCCATATCGATTATCCTAAATTGATTGTTGAGGGCAAATACGAAAAAGTTGATTTTCCAGACCTTCCGAAAGCTGATCATTACCACCAGTTTGTGGACGCCTGCCTTGGAAAAGACAAGACCAGTGCGCCGTTCTCATACGCAGCCAGGTTAACGGAGGCCATCCTTTTGGGTGTTGTTGCCAATCGCTTCCCTGACCAAACCCTGAATTGGAATAACAAAGGCCAAAAGTTCGATGAGGCAGCTGCCAACAAGTTGCTCGAAGTACCCTACAGAAAGTTTTAATGTTGATGACATAAGTTCCCATGCACCGGAAGAGTGATTTTCCGGTGCTTTCATGGAGATGGCAATTAACTACCTCGCCTCTGTCTTCAGGAGTATGGCACCCCCATCTGTCAACCCATTGTGTCGAAGAACTGCACCCAACGTCCACTTGTAACAAATCGCCGGATGGCCTTCAGATGTCGGAGAGAAATGACCTACATTTATTGCTTCTAATTGAATGGCACAGGTGCAGAAAATGGAGTTTAGCTAACTAAAGATGACATTTCCCAATGACATAGCGAAGCGAAACTGTGCTTACGTATTCCTGTTTAGCTTTCTGTTCAATTATTTTGGTATATGCACCATATTCGAAGTTCAGCAGTTCATTATACGACGGGAAGTAAAAGAGCAGATCGAGGCTGGAGTACCTGATGATAAGCTTCACAAGCTCTCTTTCGCAGTTGATCAAATACCTAACCTCGAGTGGGAAGAAGAAGGAAGAGAATTCCGCTTCAAAGGTCAAATGTACGACATCGTTCGCAGGGAAGTAGTAGCTGATTCGGTTTACTACTTCTGCATCAACGATGTGAAAGAAACCAACCTTGTGATGCTGGACGAGCTGGTGCGAAAACACATGGACGACGACAGTGGCCCCATTAGCAAAACCACAAGAAAGGTCACCAAAACGGTCAAGTCACTTAAATTTTCAGCCTCCGAAAAGTTGTTCACCTACGGGATACTTGTTCCAAAATCTACCATCGACTCATCATTTGCTCATTTCTATTCCTCACCATGCATCGAACTGGTAGGCCCACCCCCAAAATCTGTTTAGCCATTTCTTAGTGAACGAGGGTATTGCATCTTTTCTGTAGCAAAGATACAGGAGTGCTATGCCTGTGATTATTCAGAACAAACAAACAGATAAATAATGAGACACATATTTTTACTCACATTGAGTATGCTGGTGACGTATGCGTCATTGGCTCAGAATGGGCAGCTAAAAGGAAAGGTGGTTGATGCATCGACCAACGCTCCGCTGGCAGCTGCTACTATTGAAATTGACGGAAAAGGGAGAACAACCACTAATGACAACGGAGAGTTCTCGGTTGATTGCGCAGGTTCAGCCATCGTTCGGGTAAGCTACGTAGGCTATGAAACCTTTTCAAAAACAGCAGACTGCGCCACTGAGCTTGTCATTTCACTGATTTCTTCAACAAAAAGTCTCCAGGAAGTGGAAGTTACGGCTCTTTCAAACCCCAACCGGTCACTACTTGAGCAGCCCATCTCTATTGTGAAGCTGGGCAGCCAGGAGCTTAAGCGGTCAACGGGCCTTTTTCTCGATGACGCTATCAATACCAGCGTTCCCGGTGTGTTTATGGAAAGAAGAACGATCTCGGGTGGTCAGCAGATCAATATCAGAGGCTACGGCAGCGGAATGGGCTTCCGTGGTATTAGCAGTAACTTCGACTCTCAGGGGGTGAAGATGTATCTGAACGGGATTCCGATTACCGACGCCGAGGGCATCACAGTGATGGATGATGTTGACTATGGCTCGGTGAGTAACCTGGAGGTGAGCAAAGGGCCATCGGGCACTTTGTATGGGCTGGCAATATCCGGCGTTGTGAACCTGCAAACACAGAAAGCCGAAAAAGGCCAAACCTCTATTGGAGAAGACTTCATGGTAGGAAGCTACGGTTTGCAGCGCTCCACTACCCGATTGGCCATCGGAGGCGAAAAGTCATCGTTTCTGATTAACTACGGACACCAGAAATATGACGGATTTATGCCTCACACCAGGTCGCACAAGAACTTCGTGAACATGATGGGAGACTATGTGCTGAACGATAAGCAGAGCATGACCTCATACCTGGGTTTTAGCGACAGCTATGATGAGAGAAATGGTGAGCTAACGCAAGAACAATATGAAACTTTCGACTACTCCGGCAACAGCCGCTACATCGCCAACAATGCGCATTCGGCAGTTAAAACCTTCAGAGCCGGCGTCGGGCACACCTATCATTTCAACGACCATGTTTCCAACACCACTTCCTTGTTCGGTTCAGCACAAGAAATGGACAACAGCTCTGCCGGAGGCTGGACAGACAAAACCCCGCTGAATTATGGCTTCCGATCTACTTTTGACAAGCAGTTCAAACTATCTGAAGCCGTAACCCTTTCTGGCATTACAGGCGTGGAGATGCAGCAGATGGAGGCCTTTACAGCTGGCTATGGTATGGGCGCTGACAGCACCAACCTGAGTGGCTACAATGTCATTACAGCTATCAGAAGCAATCAGGCGACGACAAGCTCCACCTCCTCCTATTTTACTCAGTGGACTTTGTCGCTACCTTCGGATATCAGCGTCACAGCAGGCATTGGCATCAGCAACATGAAGCTGCGCCTGGAAGATCGACTTTGGGGACTTACCAACGACCACCCTGGGAATGCCAGGCTGAAAACCTATGAAAACACCTATAACGGGCTGGCATCACCTAACTTTGCCATCAATAAAAAGATCAGCAAAGTGGCCTCGGTGTATGCGTCTTACTCGGTAGGTTACAAGGCCCCGGTTAGCTCCAATATCCTGATTTCAACCACGGGGCAGCTCAACACAGGCCTGGAGCCGGAGAAAGGCACTCAGATCGAGATCGGCACCAAAGGAAGCATGATGGACAACCGATTGTTTTATACAATCGCAGGTTTCAATGCCAAATTCCAGGACAAGTTCACCAATGTAACCGTGCAGAACCCGTCGAACACTGCTACACTGTACTCTTACATTGTTAATGGCGGTAGCCTGAACAATACAGGGCTTGAAGTATTGGTGAACTACAACGTAGTGAGTTCCAATACCGGCGTCCTGAAGCTCTTGCGTCCTTTTGCTAACTTGACTTACTCTCACTTTACCTACGACAATTTCACCTATGAGACAATAGGCAAAAGCGTTGTTAATCAGGACAGCACGATCGTGAATGACTACTCCGGCAATGCGGTCACAGGCGTTTCTCCCGTGGTGTTCAATCTTGGCGTAGATGTAGATACGAAGCCTGGCTTGTACGGAAACTTGAACTTCAACTACCGTAGTTCTATGTTCTACACATCGGATGAAGTGAATGAAACAGAGGCCTACAGCCTGCTGAACATCAAAGCAGGCTTCAGGAAATCCTTCGGGCACTTCAATTTGGATGCTTATTTCGGTGCCAATAACATCACCGGAGAGCAGTACTACCAAATGGTGTTTGTAAACCAGATTCCTGACGCCTATATCCCAGCTCCCAACGAAATCAATTTCTTTGGAGGTGTGAACCTGAAATACACCTTCTAATCCATTTAAAGAGTAGCAGCCAGAGCGCCGCTACTCTCTTTTTTAAACCCGATTAACTATGAAAAAGCTATACTTAGTAGCCATTGTCGCTCTCCTGCTTGCAGGCTGTGGGCGCTTTGGCAATGAAGATAAAAAGACAAACAACGCTGAAAGGATCGTGTGCATTGCCAAGCAGTACACCGAGATCATTTTTGCACTTGGAGCAGAGAAGGACATCGCCGCAGTAGATGTCTCGAGCACCTACCCTCCTGAGGCCACAGAGCTACCAACCGTTGGTTACCACCGGGCTTTGAGTGCAGAGGGCGTGCTGGCCGCCAAGCCTACGCTCATCATTCACGACAATAATATCGGCCCTGAGCATGTCGTAAAACAGTTGGAGGATCTTAAAATCCCTATGAAAGTGTTTGACACCAAAGGTGAAGACATTGAAAGCACCAAGGCACTGATGAAGGAAATGGGCCAGTATTTTCACAAGGAAGCTACGGCCGATTCGCTTTGCAAAAAACTGGACGCCGATATGAAACTAGCGCTGGATAACACGGCCAATTATACCGATTCACTGAATGTGCTGGTAATCCATTTTGGTCAGGCATCCAACGTATTTTTGGTTATGACGAAGAAAAGCACCGCTGCCAAAATGATTAATTGGGCAGGCGCCAAAATGGCCGTAGATGACGAAAGGGGCATGCGTCAGCTATCTGCTGAGGTCGTGGCTGCGTCCAACCCCGATGTCATCCTCCTCACCGACTTTGGCTATGATAGACTGGGAACTTCAGAAAAGATCATGGAGCTGCCTGGCATTGCGGGCACCAAAGCCGCACAGAACAACAGAATTTATCGGGTGGAAGAACATGACATGGTGTATATCGGCCCCAGAACCGGGGAAAATGTACTGATGCTTCAAAAGCTAATTCATCAGGATGAAGCTCAACTTTAAAAAGCGGGGCGTCCTCCTCGTTCTGCTGATACTGCTGGCCATCACAGCCTTTCTTTCTGCCAGGTTTGGGGCCATCAATATCAGCTCTGATGAAATCAGCTCCTCGCTGGGCAAATATCTGAGCGGAGCCGATACCGACGCAAGTAGTATGCCTCTGAATGAGCGAATTTTCATGGATATACGATTACCCCGGGCTTTGCTTTGCCTGCTGGTGGGGGCCAGTCTGGCGGTGGGCGGCACACTCATGCAAGCTTTGTTTCGTAACCCCATTGTAGAGCCAGGGCTTATCGGAACGTCCAGCGGAGCTGCCTTTGGAGCTGCCCTGTATTTTGTGCTGGGTGCTACCTTCCAATTCAATACTGGTGAATGGACATTGCCATTGGCAGCATCGGCGGGTGCGGTAGCGTCCACTTACATGGTTTTTCTTCTTTCTGAATCAAAGGAAACCGGCAAAAGCTCCGTCGTCGTGCTACTGCTGATTGGCATCGCCATCAACGCCTTGTTTATGAGCGGGGTTGGCTTCCTCTCCTACATCGCCCGTGACCCGCAGGCCCGGTCGATTACCTTCTGGGGCATGGGTACGCTGTCTGGTGCCAACTGGCATTCGGTGGTCATCGTTGGTATTTCTACGTTCGGCTGCATCGGCCTGGCCATGCGCTACTCCAAACACCTCAATGCCCTTATGATTGGAGAAACAGAAGCCATGTACCTCGGCATCAATATCAGAAGATTGAAGCTGACCATTCTCACTATCAATGTGGTGATGATTGCTGTGGCAACCGCTTTTGTCGGGGTTATCAGCTTTGTAGGACTGATCGTGCCTCATCTGTTGCGCATGATCAGCGGCTCCGACAACCGGGTGCTGATCCGGGACTCCGCCCTTTTGGGTGCCATCATTCTGAGCCTGGCCGACCTCACGGCAAGGATGGTACTTCGGCCCGCCGAGCTGCCCATTGGCATTGTTACCTCAGTCGTTGGTGTACCGATTTTCATCATTCTCCTCCGGAGAAAAAACTACTTCTTTTGATATGCTAGCAGCTTCCGATATCACATACAAGATAGGCTCAAAGACGTTACTCGATAACGTGTCTGTAGCGTTTGAACCGGCCAAGCTCAACCTCATCATTGGCCCCAATGGAGCCGGCAAGTCGACCCTCATTAAGGTATTGTGTAATCAGCATGTAGCTGATCAGGGCACGGTCACCTATGATGGGAAAGACATCAACAAGTTTTCGGTGGCTGCGCTGGCACAACGGCGAGCCGTGTTATCACAAAATATCGAACTCGCCTTTCCGCTGACTGTAGAAGAGGTGGTGATGATGGGCCGCTATCCGCATTTTAGCGGCCAGCCGGAGCAGAAGGATTTCACCGCCTGCAAGGAAGCCATGACCTTCTTTGACGTAGCCGCTATGGCCGACCGAAACTACATAACGCTCAGTGGCGGCGAAAAGCAACGGGTGCATTTTGCCAGGGTGGTAGCACAAATCTGGTATCCGCCAAAAGAAGGCAGCCGCTACCTCATTCTCGACGAGCCATTAACGTTTCTCGATGTATACTACCAGTTCGACTTCATGTACAAAGTGATGGAGCTGATCAAGCAGCAGGACATTGTGGTAGTAGGTGTAGTGCATGACCTCAATCTGGCCGCCCGATTTGCCGATAAGGTGGTGCTGGTGTGCAACGGCAAAATTTTAGCGGATGGATCGAAAAAAGAAGTGCTGACCATAGAAAATATTAAAGCAGCTTATCATATGGAGGCAGACATAACTTCTCATAATGGTAAGCTGCAGTTGTTTTTTTGACATTCGGATGAGGTGACCTTATCATCGCATTTTCAGGATGACAACCCAATTTCAACTATTTGGTAAAATCTTCGTATTTTCACAATAATGAATAACTCATCTGGTAGGATAACGATTGATCCGACTATCTGTCACGGAAAGCCTGTGATAAGAGGTATGCGATGGCCTGTTGAAGTCATTCTTGATATGCTTAGTGCAGGGATGTCTACCGAAGAGATTATTTCCGATCACCCGGAACTAGAAAAAGAAGACATACAAGCAGCTCTGAACTTCGCCAGGCTTTCGGTTTCTGGAGAAACGATTCAGCAGGAAAACGGATGAAGTTTCTTTGTGATGTCCACATTTCGATAAAAATTTCCAAACGAATCCAGGAACTTGGCTATAGTTCAGAACACGTCAATTTCATTTTGGATCGGTGGCATTCAAAAGATCAGGCGATTGCGGACTTCGCTGATGACAATAATCTTATTTTGATTTCAAAGGATCAGGATTTTAGAAATAGTTTTCTCGTTTCGAACAAACCTAGAAAGTTGATTAAGATAAATCTGGGCAATGTTTCTAACGCTGAGCTTATGAACATCATCGAAAAACACATGGACTATTTTCACGATCTAGATCAACAGATACCAGTGCTTATGATTGAGATTTACGGCAATGGCCTTCTTAGCGTTACCAAATAACTGGTTAACTTAAGCTTACCTCAGTTCTCTCATCTCCACAACCTTCAAATCCTTCCTTTCTAACTGCTTTAACGGGGTGCTCTTGCTTTGATCATAAGAATAGCCTGCATCGCTAAGCGGCCACAGCATAGGTGCCAAAAACAGCAAGCTTGCCTTATAGCCCTGCATAATCGCCCCTTCATTTCCAGTACCTTTAGAAAGCTTAGCCTCATTTTCCATCTCATAGGGGCCATTGAAACCTCTGCCGTTCAGCACATCGACAAACTTTCTCCAGTCCATCGAGTCCGATCCGCCAAAGCCCGGCATCATGGCTTCGTAATTATGTCGATCCCAGCTGTGGGCTGCAATGGGTATGCCTGCTTTGGCTGCCAGGTCTTTGTTCACCGACTGCATCGGATACATCGCCCCCCAGTGCGTACGGGTCGTGTTATCAAGATTTTTGGTGGCTTTCACATGGATGCGATGAAGGCGGGTGACGTCCATGGCTTTGATTACTTCTGCGGGGTCAATATTCTGCCAAACGTCGTGGGACGGGTCGTAGATTTCACCATGTGCCTTGCTGGGAATCAATTCATACATGAGCTTGCGGGCAGCGAGTACCCCCGGCAGGTTGTTGAAAGTGCCGGTGAAGCCTTCTGACCTCCAGCCTTCCATGGGACAGTTTTCGTACAGGATGGTTACTCCCAGGTCTTCAGCATATTTCACAATCGGTGAGAAAATGCGGGCGTACTCATCGAGATTCTTCTGGAAGCCGCCTTCCGTATTGCCCATCTCATGGTTGTAGCCAACGAAGGTGCCCACCTTCACATCGTTTTCATCGCCGCCCAGCAAGTGGGCAATGCGGATCAGTTTGAGCAGGTGGTTTTGGTTTCTTATCCGCTCCGCTTCGTCTCCGCCTATCAGGTTTTCGAAAGCTCCAATCGACAATTTCAAATGATGGCTATTGAATAAGTCGATGATGCGACTGGCTTCTGCCGGGCTGAAGTCCTCGTAATCCAGGTGGGTAGCTACATGGTCTTGCCTGGTGCCGTCTCTTCTGAATACGCAAAGGTCGAGCCCCTGCACGCCTACTTCTTTAGCCTTGTCAATGATCTCCTCCAGCTTCAGGTAATCGAAGGCGGAGGTCATAAACCAGAGTTGATTGTTCATTGGGTGGAGTTATTGGTTAACAGATTTGTCAGCATACTGAATGTCAGTCTGAGCCTGTCGAAGACGGTTCCCCTAAACACTTCGACAGGCTCAGTGTGACATTTCGTTTTCAAAAAAAACGAACGATGGCTAAAGTAACCAACAAGCCAATAAATCAAAAGACATCCTCCCGCAGCGGTTGATCATTCATGCCTCAGCACGTCTGCCGGATTCGTTGCAGCGCTGCTGATCGACTGGTGCAAAATGGTGGTGAGCGTAATGCCAAGGGTAAGCAATGCCACTGCCGCTAACATGGTCGGCTGAACTGTGATGCGATAGGCATATTCTTCCAACCATAAATTCATTAGCCAATAGCCCACCGGCAGACCAATGATATTGGCCACTATGACCCAGCCAAGAAATCTTTTCGAAAACGCAAAAACGATCTGCTGCATGGTAGCTCCCAGTACTTTTCTCAAACCGATTTCTCTTCTCATTTGGGCGGCCACAAAAGATGCCAGTCCAAACAACCCGATACAGGAGATCAAAATGGCAATGACAGAGAATGATGTAAATAGCTGACTCACCTGGGTCTCTTTTTCGTAGACCTCATTAAACTCCTGATCCATAAACGAGTAGTCGAAAGGCTGGTCAGGTACTGCCTCTTCCCAAATGGTTCGCACACTTGCCAGCGACTGCTGCAAATTGGCGCCTGATATTCTCACCATCACGTTGTTACTTCTTCTCGGGCTCAATGAAATAACCTGCGGGCTAATTTTAGCATTCATTTTTTCAAAATGATAGTTCTTTGCCACACCAATGATTTTTCCTTCGTTTTTCCATAACCTGAACCTTTCTCCCACAAGTTCGTCTGGAGATCTGCCAATTAATTCAGCCATGGCTTCGTTGATCACCACATTCATTGTGTCAGTGGAAAACTCCCTCGAATGTGTACGCCCGGCCGCCAGGTCAATGCCCAGCGTTTGAAGGTAGTCGTAGCCAGTATTAATGAAATAGACGTTAACATCTGATTCAGGATCCTTCCCTTCCCAGTCCATATTGGAGGTGGAATATCCCCCATTGATAGGCACCTGATCGGCGACAGTGAGGCTCAAAATTTCGGGAAAACGATTAGCATTTGCCTGCAACGCCTTATAGCCTGGCTGAGGGTCGCCTTTCATTTCGAGGTAAATGACATTCTCCAGTTTGTAGCCAAGGTCTTTGCTCTTCATAAAAGAGAGTTGTCTATTCACCACCACCGTGGAAAGAATAAGCACTGTTGACAGGGTAAACTGAAGGATGACCAACGCCTTACGAAAAAGACCTCCCTGCAATTTCACGGTGCCTTTCAACACTTCCACAGGTTTGAACGATGAGAGATAAAAAGCTGGATAGATACCAGCGAAAATGCCAGTAAAGCCGACAATGATGGCCAGACCGGCAACAAATATAGCGTCCACGTCCGTCCAAAGTAGCTGCTTGCCCGATGCCTGATTGAACCAGGGCAACAGCACAGCAGCCAGGCCAACGGCCACAATGGAAGAAACCAATGCCAGCACCAGTGACTCCATCAGGTACTGCCCGATCAGCTGGTTTCTCATAGCGCCAATAGACTTCCTCACCCCTATTTCCTTCGCTCTTTTCATTGCTCTGGCTGTAGCCAGGTTGGTGAAGTTGATACAGGCAATGAGCAGGATGAAAATGGCTGCGACCACAAATATTCTCAAGTAGGTTTTGGGGTCGTTCTTGCCATTGAGCGCTGTGAGATGCAGCTCCGCAAAAGGCAGAAGAAATAACTCCACGTTAGACCCCTCGTTGTGTGTTTCTACCTCATACCTTAATGCATCGGCGAGCGCCTCCGCATTGGCTCCATTGGCTAGCTTCACATAAGTTCGCAGGGCATTGGAGCCCCAATCTGTTTCAATCCAACTGCCCCACCGGTCGGCAAGAAAATGAAAAGGCACGACAGCATGAAACTGCAAACCCGACTGTCGGGGAGGGTTTTCTACCACGCCACTTACAGCCACATTCCACTTGTCGTCGAGACGGATCGCCTGTCCGACCACATCTTGCTGCTCCCAGTCGCTACCAAAATATTTGATGGCCAAGTCTCTGGTAATAACGATAGAAGACGGATCGGTGAGAAGCGTTTCCCTTTTTCCTCTCAAAACCCGAAAGGAGAAAACATCAAAGAAGCTCTGATCAGTCATGTATACCTGATCTTCATTCACCAGCACATCTCCGACTTTGACGGTAAAGTTGGCCCAGGTAAAACGTACTGCCCCCTCTATTTCAGAATACCTCTCCAGCAAGGCTGGCGCTAGTGGCCCGGGAGTGACGTAGGAGTAAAAACTCTGGCCGTTAGAGTATTCCTGATGCTCATACACGTAGTAGATGTTTTCGATCTCTTCATGGAACTTATCAAAGGAGATCTCATCTTTTACCCACAAAAAGATGAAAAGCACAGTTGTCAGTCCGACAGAAAGGCCGAGAATGTTGACAATGGAAAAGAGCCGGTCTCTGCGAAGAACCCGCAATGCGATAGTGAAGTAGTTTTTGACCATGACAGGATTGAGTTTCGGTGGTTACTCAATTTTCTACCTGTGGTTACAGCTCAGTCGATTTCCTTTTTTTGATAAACGATATCCTCTTCTTCTTTTGTCATTTTAAGCTGCTTGCTGATCCGTCGCATTTCCGGCCGAACCTGCGCAAAAATGATCAGCATACCCAGGTAAAGCAGCACAAAAAATGTCATACGGGTAAGGTAGAGGCCAGCCACTGCCATGATGGTGGCTGCTTCCATGCAGCTATACTGAACAATCGAAGCATGGAGAAACAGGTCAAGCCTGTCACGAAGTGAGGTCAGTGACTTCAGAGGCTGAATTTCCTGTTTGTAAAGCCGCATGCCCAGTACCACGTTGCCAAAAGCAAGCACGGCCAGTATGGCTGTAATCGTCGAATTAAGTTCACTCCCAAAAGGAGGCGTCACTGCTCCCTCTTGCATTTGAAGATAAACGATGATAAAAGGCACCATGGGAGCCGCCGCAAGCACGTAGAAAATCAGAGAAAGCCTGAAATAATATTGTTCGGCGGTTTTGTAGGCAAATGGCTTGATCCGAGGCAGGTTCATAGTTACTATTTGACTGCAAAGGTAAAACAGCTATCCGAAATGCCTATTCCGGCGGAAACTTTACCAGGGCAAGTAAAGAACGGCCAAAGTGATCTCAGCAACTCCTATTTCTTATTTGCTAATTCTTATATTGAAGGTTGCTAACGACCGACCCATGAAGCGTAACTTCCCGCATCCTATCATGATCATGCTCCTCTTCATTGCCCTGGCCACGGTCATGACCTGGGTCGTTCCGGCAGGGCAATACGATAGGGTGCCGGACGAAGCCACTGGAAGGGACGTGGTGGTACAGGGAAGTTATCATACCATCGAAAATCAACCTGTTACTTTTTTCGATATGCTGGTGGCCATCCCCAAAGGCATTGTGAGCAGCGCCGACGTCATTGCTTTCATTCTTATTTTAGGTGGCTGCTTTTATGTGATTGAAAAAACAGGAGCCTTCAATGAAGCCCTGGGCTGGCTGGTGACTAAATTTAAGAGTGCCGAAATGGCCCTGATGGTATTCGTTGGTATTGTTTTTTGTATTGGAGGCGTGCTGAATGGCCTTGCAGAAGAAGTGATCGCCATGATGCCCATCGTATTATTGCTCACCGCCAAAACCGGTTACACCAAAGAGGCCGCTGTGGCGATAAGCTTCGGGAGCGCCAATATTGGCGGATCCTTTGGCCCGTCCAATCCATTTGTAGTGCTAATTGCCCAAAAGGTAGCCGGCGTAGAACCGTTTTCCGATAGCCTGTTCCGCATCGCTTTTACTGCCATCGCTCTGGCCATTTGGATTTTCTTTGTGCTGAAATATGGGAAATCAAAAGCAGGCAGCACAATGAACCCGGCGTCTCCATCTCCCAGGTTGTCGACAAGGTCTGTGGCTATCTTGTCCCTTCTGTTGGTAACCTTTGGGGTCATGATCTATGGGGCCGTGACGCTGGAATGGGATTTTCTGCAAATGGCCGCCCCATTTTTTGCCCTGGGAATTACCGCTGGTGTCATTGGAAAATTGGGGTTCAACGGTACCGGGGAAGCCTATACTAACGGCTTCCGAGACATGGTATTCGCCTGTGTGGTAGTAGGATTTGCCAGGGCCATTTTTCTGATTATGCAGGAGGGTATGATCGTCGATACCATCGTACATGCCCTGTTCTCGCCGCTGGATGGCCTCCCACAAATGATCACAGCTGTGGGCATGATGATCTCTCACGTCATCATACACATTCCTGTTCCCAGCACTTCCGGGCAGGCCATGCTTACCATGCCACTACTGGCACCCATTGCTGATCTCACGGGCATGTCACGCCAAATTGTGGTGTTGGCCTACCAGTATGGTGCCAGCCTCACCGACCTGATCACCCCCACCAACGGCACACTCATGGCAGTGATTGCTGCTGCCGGTGTCGCTTACGACGACTGGTTCAGATTTATCTGGAAGGCTCTGCTGACAATTTTTGGTGTGGCTGCTACTGCCCTAATAACGGCCCTGCTGTTCAATATTTAGCCTTTCGGGGCTGATTTACCAGCCCTTAGTTTCGTTCACTTCTCAATAATTATTTTGCCTGACTGTAACCATTCCAAATTTTTGTCGTATATTGATATCAAATTAATATCATATTAAATCATTCTGATATGGACACTGAAAAGATTAACAAACCTACATCCGGCTATCCTATGATCGCATTATTCCTGATTTTTCTCATCGGCGGCATTCTTGGGCTGGCTGTAGCCCGTATGCCTTTGTCAGCCATTTTTGTCGTGCTGGCTATTGTGATGACTCCCGGTTTCTTTTTTGTGAACCCCAATGAGTCGAGAGTGCTTACCCTGTTTGGTGAATACAAGGGTACGGTGAAGAACAATGGTTTCTTCTTTGTTAACCCACTGTATCAAAAGCAGAAAATTTCTCTGCGTGCCCGCAACTTCGACAGCGAAAGACTGAAAGTGAACGACAAGCTGGGCAACCCTGTGATGATCAGCGTGATCCTTGTTTGGAAAGTGAAAGAAACTTTCAAAGCTGCCTTTGAGGTAGATGATTATGTGAGCTTCGTTCGGGTGCAAACAGATGCAGCTGTTAGAAAGCTGGCCGGTCGCTATCCTTACGACAATTTCGACGACCACGAAGAGGAAGTTTCGCTAAGGTCAGGCCTTGAAGAAGTGAATCACAACCTCGAAAAAGAGCTGGAAGAAAGACTTGACATCGCAGGCATTGAAGTACTCGAAGCGAGAATTGGCTACCTTGCCTATGCCGAAGAAATTGCCCAGGCGATGCTAAAGCGCCAACAAGCGACAGCCATTGTTGCTGCCAGATTCAAAATTGTGGAAGGAGCTGTGGGCATGGTAGAAGCGGCACTCGCAGAACTTTCGAAAAAGCAGATCATCGACCTGGACGAAGACAAAAAGGCGGCAATGGTCAGCAACCTCATGGTTGTGCTTTGTTCCGACAAAGACACCAGTCCGGTCATCAACACAGGAACCTTAAATCACTAAGCCATGGAAAAATATAAATTCCTACAAAAAGGCGGCTTTGAGAGCCTGGCGAAGTTTGAAAAAAAGTTGAATGAAATGGCGGCTAGCGGTTGGAGAGTGGTCAATTTTACCAATGACCACGGAGGGTATGTGGTTTTGCTCGAAAGGATACGGTAATGACGGAGTTTAGAGAAACGCAAAGAATAGACCGGGGGCTGCTTATATTTTTGGCCCTCACGTCTATTGGCGCAATTGTTGGCCCGCTTGTTTTGACTTATCAGGAAGCTCTGAAAGCAACCGGTGGTGATGGAAATGACATTACGGTAAAATATCTGCTCGTCGCATCGGGGGCTTTTGTTTTCACTGTGTTGGTGTTCAGTTTAGTGGCCAGCCAGCGACTCGAAATCGACATCAGCAAGTACAGGTTTCGCTTCAGGATGCCTCCGTTCGTCAAGTGGAAAGAAATTACTCCCGAAGAAATAGACAGCTTTCGGGTGGAAAAAGCTAAATGGTTTCAAAAAATGAGAAAAAGCCGCATGCACTACAATCCCTTCACGAAAAAGGCATCGTACATGATGGCAAGGAAATATTTTGTAGAATTGAAGCTTACCAATGGAAAAACCATTTTGCTGTCAACCAACATGCCTGACGAGATACTCAATGCTTTGGAAGAATTTAAGCTGAACGGGAAATAATTTGTGATGGGGAAGAAAAAAGCATTTGTGATTCGAATTGACGAAGAGATGCTCAAATCTATTGAGAAGTGGGCTGCTGACGAATTTCGCAGCACCAACGGGCAGATAGAATGGATCATCAACAAAGCCCTGAAAGATTCGGGAAGGGGAAAGAAGGATTAAACTTTCTTAACATAGCTCGTTAGCCTTGCTTTCCGGCTAATTCATGGCCTATTTGGCATCTGACAATTCATTATTTTTACGCTATGAAAGTTGCACTTCTTCTCACTCAAGCCATTCTTGCATCTACCCTATCTTTTGCCCAGGTAATTCCCCTGCCCAATGCCCACGCCCACAACGACTACGAGCATGACAGGCCGCTCTTCGATGCACTTTCGAACGGTTTCACCAGTGTGGAAGCCGACATTTTTCTTATCAAAGACGAGCTCTATGTGGCGCATAACAAGCCTGCTTCAACAAAGAACGCCAGAACGCTAAAAGAACTCTACCTCCAGCCACTTGATGAGGTTGTCAGGGCCAATAATGGGCAGGTGTATCCGGGCTATGGTGGATCATTTTACCTCATGATCGACTTTAAAAACGACGCCGAAGGCACCTACGCCAAGCTCATTGAACAGTTGCAGCCGTACAAGCATCTGCTCAAAACAAAAACGCAGGATGGCCCATTAACGATCTTCATTTCCGGAGAAAGGCCTATTAGCGCAATATTGAACGACCCAGAGAACCTGGTCAGCCTCGATGGCCGGCCCAACGATCTTGGCCAGGGCATAACTGCTGATAAAATGCCTGTAGTAAGCACCTCCTTCAAGTCGCTTGGTTTCTGGAACGGCAATGGTGAAATTCCGTTCGACATCAGGCTTAAGATCAGGCAGCTGGGCGATGCAGCCCACAAGGAAGGGAAAAAACTAAGGCTTTGGGCTACACCTGATGATCCGGCCTCATGGCAGGTGTTGCTTAACAACGGTGTTGATTTGCTTAACGCTGACAATTTAACGGAACTAAAAACCTTTCTACTGTCGAAATAATGACGTCAAAATTGCCAGGGCTAACTTTTGTCGGCCTCACTTTTCTTAGCCTCAATTTCGGCCCGTTTGTGGCCAGCGGCCAAACAAAGCCAACTGCTATTGGTCACGGATACGATTTCGAGGGAAACGGAAAAGACATTACAGCTGCCACGTTGCCTTTGCTTTACACTAAGAAAGAAAGTTCGGAAGGGTTTCGGCAGGCACTTGAGCATAACGACTCGGCCCTGATCGTGTCTTTAAAAAACCAATACCGATACCTCTTTTTGAAGGATCCCGATCAAAAGTACAACCTCGAAAACCTGAAACCGACCAACGAAAAGCTTCGAAATACGTTGCGGGCACTGATCCAATCCATTGAAAACCCAACAACTGCTTCCTCATTCAGTCTGTATCAGATCAAAGGTGAGGACGGCAAAGGCAACGTGCACTTTACGGCCTACTTTACCCCTGTTTTGGACGCCAGCCCAGTAGCCACAGAGAAATACAAATACCCGATTTACAAAAAGCCTTCGGAATCCGGCCAAAAGCCCCTTACCCGAAAGCAGATAGACGGACAGGGTGCTTTGAAAAACAAAGGCCTTGAAGTCGCCTGGACATCCAGTCTTCTCGAAAATTACTTCCTGCAAGTGCAGGGCTCTGGTTATGCGGCCTTTTCCGACGGCTCACTACAGTTTTTGGCTTTTAATGGACAAAACGGGCTACCCTATTCCAGCCTTGGCAAGTACATGATTGCACAGAGACACATTTCAGAAAGCGACATTTCGTTGCAGAGTATCAGGAATTGGTTTGTACAAAACCCCGACAGCCTTGAGACTATTCTTTACAAAAACCAGTCTTACACTTTCCTGGCGCCCGTCAAAGAAGAGCCAAAAGGGGCCTATGGCTTCCCTCTTACCCCGGAGCATTCCATTGCGGTGGACACGCAGTTTATTCCGCTGGGCGCTGTTTTGCTGGCCCACTTGCCAGTGCTGGACGAAAGCGGCAAGCTGCTTAGACATGACTTTACCATAGTGACAGCCCAGGACAAAGGCGGTGCCATTAAAGGCCCCGGCCATGTAGATGTGTATATGGGTGTGGGCGATGAAGCGCTCAAAAAAGCCAGTGCCATGCATCATTATGGGAATTTGTGGCTGATTTTAGCAGAATGAGACTACAAAAGTTTCGCCAAAGGTGCTGCTGTTAGCTCTCATACTAAGCTTGGAGATACACTAACTTTCAAGCTCCCTTACAAACTTTTGTAGTCTTTGCGACAGAGCAACAGGGAATAAAAACAAGTTAAGTCTACTTTGACACATTCGAAAAATCTGCCTGTTTTCGCCCTGAACCTAAAGGAAACAGACAAATTTTTCTCCTGACTCCCTTTAGGGCAGGGGTAAATCAGGAGAAAAATCACACGGTACTTAATCTGTCAAGGTATGATTAGACAAAATCACGCATCAGCCTGATCAGCTGAGCCCGGCTCTTCACATCGGTCTTTTGGTAGATCCTCGAGGTGTGGTCTTTTATTGTCTGCAACGTCACAAACAGCGTATCGGCTATCTCCTGGTTGGTCTTGCCACTGTATATCTCCCTGACAATTTCGGATTCACGGGCTGTGAGAGCGAACCTGGCAATAAACGCTTCCGCTGACGGAGCCTCGATTTCTTTGGCAGCTTCATACTTAATGGTATACACGAAGTAAACGGCAATGAAAGTGTTGAGCAGGAAGAAGACGAAGTGGCTGAGGGCCTGAAGCATGACATTAACGGTGGATGTCATGTACTCAAAACCATAAAAAATGGCGAGGGCAAAAAGTGCCGCAGTAAGTGCCAGGCGATCTCTGGTCAACAGGAGGGTCGTTTTCTGAGTGAGAAACAGCGTTCCACAGAAAGCCGATGCAACAAAGCCAAACACCGCATAAACGTTGGGTAACGACGTGAGCACTGTCCATTCCAACGCATAGTATTGAGTGATTACAACAATGCTAACGATAACTGCCAGGGAAGGAATAACGACCCAATGTGTGCTTTTTAGCGTGACTTGTTTGCTCCAGTACATTTGCTGCGCCGCACTGAAGGCGATAAACGGAATGCCCAGCACAGTCAGCACCTTTGAAAAAGGTTTTACCTGTTCTGCAAAAGGCATAAAGGCAATAAACGACTCACTCCAAAGGCTGTAGAAACCAAAGGTGTACAACAAAATCAAAAAATACTGCAGGTGTTGGAAAGCTGGCAGTGCCTTTAGTTTGGTGAATCTGAAAATCACCATAATGCCTCCAGCCGCTAGCGCCAGGCAAAAAATAAAGCTTATCCAGAAAACCAGTCCTTCTACAGTCATCAAATAGTTCGTCGGTTACTTTGGCTAAAGTAGACACCACTACCAAAGTAGCTTCAATACTAAAGTAGTGAAAGTAAAAACACTACTTTGGTAGTTAAAGGATGGCGACCACTCCCCCTACATTTGAGTCATCAACAAAATTATATCTCAATGTCAAACTCAAATGATTTTACAACAACAACTCCCGGCGTAGGAAAGGCTTTGTCCTCAGGCTGGGAAACGATGAAGGCCAACTTCCTTTATTTCTTTCTTATCATCATTCTGCTCAGCTTGCTGGACGGATTGATGGAACTCTTTGGCCGTGGCCTTACCGGTGAAGGCAATTTCGTCAAATCACTTTTCAGTCTCGACTTCGAACGAGGTCTAACCCCAGGCATCATATTCGCTGAGTTCCTTGCTGCCGCTCACTTCTTTTTAGTGATGCCGGTATTCGACTACGGCGCCGACTATATTTTTGTGCAGGGGGTAAGGCGACAAAAGCTCAACTTTAAGGATTTCATCAATGGCGTTAATAACTATCTGACCATTGTGCTCAATCACCTGCTCATAGTGGGCCTGGTAGGCATGGCCATGGTGGCTTTCATCATACCTGGCATTATCGTCGGCTGCAGGCTGGCCTTCTCCTCCTATCTGGTAATGGACAAGGGTCTTGACCCCATCAGTGCAGTGGAAACTAGCTGGAAGCTGACCAGGGGCCACGGCTGGAAAATCTTCGGTCTGGGCTTTCTGTCCATCTTCATTTTCATCCTCGGGTTTATCTGCTTCTTCGTCGGCGTATTCCCAGCAGTGATGTGGATCAAAGCCTCGTTTGCTTCACTATACCAGTCTGTGCTGGATGAAAAGGGTGAGGATTTCTTTCCTTCAAACGAAGAAGCAGTTTGATCACTCGCTTAAAATGAGAGACAAAGCTTAACAAAAAAGCCCTTGCTGCGTGGTAAGGGCTTTTTGTTGCTAGTGGCACCAGCCAAAGTCATCCCACAAGGTTCGGTGCGGGAATAGAATTTATCTACTCAAGTCACGTATTTTTTTAACTTAGAGACTTCGTAAATATTTAATTTCCTAACGAATGGAAGAGTTCGTATTAAAAGCTAAACACTATCAGATTTTTCTGTCACTTTCGATTCCTTCTTTGATAGCTGGCTTTGTGCCTAATTTTGACCCCAATATTCAACTTGTCAAAATCATTTTTGTTGGTCTGGCATTTACTGTGTGGATTTTTACACTAGGGAGAGCTTTAAATAATTGTATCCCAAGACGGTATCAATTAAGTGAGACCTTCCTCATTATTAACCTCTTTGCCTTTGCCATAATATTTGCCCTAATAGCCATTCTTTTAGACTATCAGCTTCGCTTCTTTGGCTGGGCAGTGCTGATTCCCCTCTACATGCTGTTCAGCTTTGTTTACTTGTACTATTTTGCTTCAAAAGCCTTAACAACTGCTGAAAAAAGAAAACGCACCTCGTTTGGAGAACATGTTGGTGAGATGATACTCTTGATGACAGGCTACGTGGGCATATGGTTTATACAACCACGCATTAACCAAATTTATCAGCAAAATAAGTCCAAAATACTATTGGAGGATACAGAAAATATCTCCTAAGCCGCCGGTGCGACCCTGCGGCTCGAACCCGTTAAGTTAACCCTCTGGTGGAAATTGGTGCAGCCAAGCCTTGAAAGTGAAAAGCCCCCGTACAAGCTCTTCTTTCTTTGTGGCTAATGGTACTAGACGCAGTTTCGCACCAGCGTTCGTTGCTATTGGATGGCTTAGCTGCTCAGACTTGCGGCGAATTCCCTTTTTCATCTGCAGGATACAGCAATAGCTTTCCCCTAAAGGACTTTTTTCTTTTCTGGGAAGTCGAAATTTCTTCACGATTTCTGTACTCTTAACCGAATAGCCTCTGCTATAAAATTGTTCAAAGACACCTTCGCTTCCTTTGCCAATAAAGCTGCCTTTTGATGAAGCGACGGTGAAATTCTTACATTGAAGCTACCTTTAAATGGCCTCTCAGGTTCGACACCATTTGATTTACAATCCTCTAAATAAGCATCGACCGCTTGGTGAAAATCGTTTTCAAGATCAGCACCTGTTTGCCCCTCAAAAGAGATTAGGCCATTAATTCCCAGCACTTTACCATAGAGCAAATTATCCTCAGGACTGTACTCTATACTGCCTGTATAGCCTTTGTATTCCAGGTATTTCATAACTCTAATATTTCTTTTACTTGTCGCATTTGGTATTGCTTCATAAGACCGTTCGGGTGTGGTTTGTGAAGCATGATCGGAACGCCTTCTCCATTTTCGAATTTTACTCTTGATCCAGCCGTTTTCCCCTTCTTAACTTCTACAAAGCCGAAGTATCCAAGCAGTTTTACCATCTCATCATAATGAAAATCGGATGGCATGCTTACAAATCTTGCAATAAGCTTTTCCTTTCTGGACACAACCAAAAGTAACTATATTTAGTTGCATATCGCAAGTTTTTATACCCTAACGTGTTGGAAAAGTGAAAGAACATTCTTCTAGTAGAAGTAGACCTGGGCTTCTATGTGAAGAAAGAAGAGAAGGTGCGCCTGGCCCGCATTAACGCCCCGGAACTTACCGCTGACGTTCCCTACCAACTGCGATTAGCAAAAAGTGCCAGGGCTAAAGCGAAGAAGTTTTGCCCGGAAGGTTCTCTAGTAGTTTTACAAACACAGAAAGAACGAAGGGATCGCTATGCTCGATATCTGGCTGAGGTAATACACGAAGGCAAAAACCTCTCCGACTACCTGCTGGAGATTGGTGCTGCCAAGCCGTGGAAGTAGGAAGCTACAAGCTTCAATAAAAATACCGCAAGTTACCCGGCGGCAAACTTGCGGCATGGGAGGCGGAAGCCGACTACTTAGTAGTATTTTCTGCTTCGATAACGTAGTAGTTTAGCTCACTTTCAATATGGTCTGTCAGAAACCTGGTTCGCTCAGAGCTAGGATTTCTGTACTGTGATAAGAAATTGCCGTAGTGAGTATTGATGTTAATTGATATCGTCCATATCAGATGGCGAGCATTATAATTGGCTTGCTTCGTCGCCAGTCTGATCTTCTCGTAAATGTCAGTTTCATAAATTATCCTGGCTATTTCGTCTTCTGTGGTAGAGTTGTCTCTTTTCATGATATTAAGATAACTATATCGATAGATGGAACCTATTATTTCCCTGGTTCAGCCCGCTTAGGAATCCCGCTCTTCAGAGTGTGCAATCCGGTTGGGAAACTCCGAAGAACCATTATAGAATTTTCAATCCGTTTGACTCGCTTCTCAAAGTTTAGAAAAAAATAGGTAGTTGCTCAGTTCTCCAACACTTTGAACTCCACCCTCCTGTTTGTCTGACGGTTTTCTGCGGAGGTGTTTGGCACCTCTGGCTGGCTTTCGCCGTAGCCCAGGGCGGTGATGCGGTTGGGATCGATGCCATTGTCTACCACATACTGGCGCACTGCCTCTGCCCTCCCCTGCGACAAATTCTTGTTGTAGTCGTCGCTGCCCACATCGTCGGTATGCCCGCCAATTTCGATGGTAATGCCAGGGTTCTCGTTCATAAAATCTACCACCTTGTCCAGCTCTTCAAAAGACTCTGGACGTAAAATGGTCTTGTTAGTATCAAAGAATACCTTTTCCAAACGCACCTTAGTACCTACTTCAATCGGATCAAGGTAAAAGGGCTTGTCGTAGTACCTTTCCAACCCGTCATACGCCACATCAATCTCGTCGTTCGCTGAAAGAAATCCCTCTGCCTTTACTTCCAGCTTGAAATTACCATCATGAGGAAGCTCCACTTCATAAAAACCATCTCCTTCTCCGCTTTCCACAAACCCGTCGTCTGATTGGGCAGATTGGTAGCCAACCACCGCACCCGAAATTGGCGTCCGGTCTTTGCTTGACATTACAATGCCGGTAAGCACAATGATTGGCTCCGGTTCTGGTTCCGGCTCAGGCTCCGGTTCGGGCTTGGCAGGCACCAGACCGAAAATATCGAGGCTTCCACCATCCTGCGTTGTGTACGACCTTGTGGTAAAAGCATTTTGCCCATCACCACTGATAGAGAAGTAAGCATCAAAACCTTTGGTATTCACCGGTTCACCCAGGTTTACCGGTTTCGACCATTTCATCCAGGTGTCATCCAGGCGTTTGGCCATGTAAATGTCAGTACTGCCTAGTCCACCCGGGCGGTTGCTGGCAAAATAAAGTGTCACACCATCGGCAGCCAGAAACGGCCCAAATTCGTCATATACTGTGTTGATACCCTCAGGCATTTTTGCAGGTGGCGTCCACTTGCCACCTTTATCAAAACTGATGTACAGGTCACTGTATTTGCCTTTTACTCTTTCAGTAAAATACATGATTACCACTTTGGCGTCGTTGCTCATGAAGCTGCCCGAAAACAAGCCTTTGTTCATGCTGTCGTAGTTGGGAATATTCACCTGCGTAGGTGTTGACCAACTATTTCCTGACCTGCGCACAATGGAAAAACCAGGCTCGTTCTTTCGGGCTCCGCCATTGAGCATGAGCGTGTTTCCATCTGTGGTAATTCCCAGCACTTTGTTGAACTTATGGATATTGAAAGGGGGACCGGCATGCACAGCCTGCGTCCAGTTTCCATCTGCATCTCTGGTCGAGTACCAAATGTCCTGCGAACCGTCTTCTCCGTAGGTGTTTTCAGGGCTGTTAGACACCACCCAATAAAGCGTATTGCCATCAGGAGAAATAATTGGGCCGGACTCGTGGTGGCCAGTATTCAATTCTTTCCCTAGTTTTTCGAGGTCAAATTTTGGTGCTTCGTCCTCCTCTTGTGCTTTCCCAAAATGGGCGATAGAAAGAAATATAATGCATAAAAAAATACTCGGTAGAGCGGCTGGTTTCTTCATTTGACTATCAATTAAGCTGCAAAATAATGATAGTGTGACATTTAGCCAATCTCTGGAAACTTTATTGACTTTTTGGAAGATGCAATTGTATAAAGCAAATGCCTTCTATGGCTTAAAAAAGATCCCCACACTCCAGGCAGGTCGGGCCAGCACATTTTTTCCTGATAAAGCATAATCAACAGCCAAGCTTGCACCCATTTTTCCTCCCTTGTGCAAATAGGCAACTTGGGGGCCATAGGCAAAGTATTCTGTGTTGTTAGAAAAAATACCATTAACGGCATCAGGGGCGTCACCATTGAAAAAGGAAGAAACACTTCTGATCATGGCAGAGACGAGCACCTTTTCTTTAATCGTGTAGCCAATCTCGGCATTGTAATGAAACTCTTCTGAGAAACCCTTCGTCCTATTGTTGAAACCCACGCCAAAAGTGGCATAAGCCGGCAATGGATAAAGCGACACTCCTCCTTCAAGCCTAACTAGCTGATTAAATTCACCGTCTCCCGTTTGCAAAAGCATGGTGTTTCCGCCGCCCGGATTACCCGTTGGCAGTCCCAAATAGACGCCAGCTGCCAGCACAAAAGCCTTGTCCTGAATGATACCGTATTTAGCGCCCACCAGCATGTCGCCCAGTGAAGTAACTGCATCGCCGGGTTCGGTGCGGCCGCTCAGGGTGAACTGGCGCTCGTTCAGGACGTTCCTGGCAATCAGCGGCACGGTACCAATGATATCAATGCGATCCGTTATGCCATACTCTCCGTAAAAGTTGGTGAGATAGATTGAAGAGGTCGTAATCGGCACTACATTGCCCTCCTTGTCAAAAAACTGGTTGGCGATGATCCAACGCTCTTCCAGCTTAAAGTAGCCATGTCCTTTTTTAGATGTCCAACCTCCGCCTGCCAGGGAAGTGGCAGACAAAGCAAGTCCGGTAATGAGCAAGAGGAAATGTTTCATATCTATTAGTTCAGCTCGGCCAAACCGAATACAACGTTGAATGGCTTGCACAGTATAATCACATATTTGTAGTCGTCTATAGCAACGCCGTCGGCCCGGTAGCTGCTGGGCCCTGTGGTGCTGGCCAACGCAGCCAGTTCTTTTCCACCGGCCACCGAGTTGTCCTGATTAGAAAGGTAGACAAACAAGCCAGGACCATTATTGGAATTGAAATTATCTTGTAAACTTACCTGCAAGGCATTGCTGTCAAGGATACTTACCCTCACATCGCCGCTTACATTGTAGCCACCTTTGCCGATGAAGCTGCCGGTTCGCACACCAAATTCTCCACCGACAATTATTTGGTAAGGCTCACTATTGACGCCATCGGCTGAGGCAATAATGTTTGTGGTGCCGTCAGCCACGCCCAACACCAGCCCCTCATTGTCAACAGAAGCGATAGTGGGATCAGTGGATGACCACGTGACCTCTATATCATCGATGGTAACGTCAGCCGAATTGTAGACAAAAGCATTCAGGTCGACAGATTCACCTGCCTCAAGCCTCATGTCCTCACCGGTTATTTTAATGTAGGCTACCTCGTTGGCCAAGTCAATAACATTGAGCTGCAGACCTTTTGATACCTGCCCCCCGTAACTGGCAGTAATTGTCACCTGCCCCCTGGCAACACCAAAAACGATCCCATTCAAGTCAACTGTCGCCACAGTTGGGTCAGACGACTGCCACGTAGTGGGCACATCGAATCGATCTCCGAATTCATTCACGCCGTTCGAGGTCATCTGCAGGCTTTCATTGACGCTAAGAAATGCCTGAGGCGAAAAAATTTCCACGCTGCTCACGGTGTCCTCAACCAGATCGGTGCCTATGCACGAAATCATTAATGCGGAGAATGTGCTGAATGCAATAAAGCGCTGGATCAATGACATCCTTGTTCGTTTTAGGTCTAAATATACCAAGAACGCTAAATCAAGAATGTCTCGAAATGGACAAAGGCGGAGTTTACATCCAATAGCCCAGCACCAGCCCCATCAACGGGTAGGCCACAAGGCAGTATCCTACAGAAATAAGGTAGAAGCGTATTGGGCGGGTTTCGTATACAAAATTGATGGCTTGCGCCACTGCCACGAAGGCGGCAGCCAAAAGTCCAAGGAGCACCCCTTCAAAAGCACTGGTACCATGCTCTGCATGAATAAGGATGGACAAGAGAAATGAGGTACATATACTCAAAAACAAGCCGGTCAAAAAACCGTACTTTTTATCACGTGAAGCAACCCCTTCAGCACCAAGCCCAATGTCTTTGGCCCAAAAATACCCAAAAAGCCCTCTGCTAAACCACAGCAGCTCCAAACTCTGGCCAATCAAAACGGCAAAAAAAATAGCGATGTAGTTGAGTTCGGAGATAACGTCCATTTATAGGTGTTTGTTGATTTAGGCAAATTTATAACAAATTAGCTTATACGCAGTATACAATTCTGCCAGCGTAACACCAGAGTTAAAATTTACGGTCGGCCCAGCCGAAGTGGCCAATCAGATACCCCAGTTAATAAGCCTGAAACCTCTCGGCTTGGTCTTACGCAGCCTTTCCTTTATTTTGGGCAGGTACATTGTGTTGTATCGCAGCCGGCTGATGTAGTTGGGGTTTTCATGATCACCGTTCCAACAGTGCTCAGCCCGGTCACCATAGTCTACCTCGCCTCCATAATATGGGTCGGTGGTGCTCTCCAGAAACTCTTCCGCCAAATAAACAGCGTTGTTCAGATAGTAGTTGTCCATGTCTCCACAGTAGATATGCACTTTGCCTTCGAGCTTTTTGCCAATCTTAGCCCAGTCCCTTTGCATGATATGGCTGAGGTCATAATTCTCTTTCCAATAGTTAGCCACCTCTTTGTCAATCACGCCAGTCAGTTTGTCCCAAATCGGGCGGGGATATCCATTGGCACCCGTCGGCGAATATACTGCCTGCCAAATGTCCCACTGGTCACCCGACCGGCTCTCCC
>TARA_R110002012_G_scaffold51174_2_pt1 | contig 54274 bp, 50 predicted proteins | sample TARA_R110002012 | Tara Oceans TARA_R110002012 (sample SAMEA4396515) | marine metagenome | biome: Westerlies Biome; feature: [DCM] deep chlorophyll maximum layer (ENVO:01000326); material: water (ENVO:00002006), including particulate matter (ENVO:01000060) such as... | depth 40 m
TAATTACGAACCTGGCACAAACATGGAGTCCTGGCTTGACCGAAGGCTTGTGCCTGGCAGACTGTGGGAAAAAACCTGGGATCCTGAGGGCTTCCTGAGCACATTTCCTGCTATAGGAACTGGCATTGCCGGTATGCTGACCGGAAGGTTGCTGCTGAGTAAACTGGATTCGGATAAAAAGGTAATTTGGTTGTTTGTGGCAGGATTCAGTGCCTTTGTGGCCGGTAACGTATTTGATTGGTTTTTTCCCATCAATAAGCACATCTGGACCAGCTCTTATGTGTTATATGCCGCTGGTCTGGCAGCGATGTCTCTAGCCTTTTTCGTATGGCTGGTAGATGTTCAGGGCAAGGTAAGCTGGACAAAGCTTGGTGTTATATTTGGCTCCAACGCTGTGGTGGCCTATGTCCTTCATGGTGTGATCTTGAAATTGTTGGCATTAGCCAATATTCCATTGAGAAGCGGTTTTTTTGACGGCCTGGTCGCAGTGGGAGTTCCGGAAAAGCTCTCATCCCTTATTTGGGCGTTGTTCTATTCGCTCGTCATTTGCTTCATACCCGTCTATTTTCTCTACAAGAAGAAGGTTTTCATTAAGCTTTAACCGACGGCACGCCGAAAGTAAAGATAATGGCTGTGTGGCACCTTATTAGACTGCTATAGCGGCAGCCAAATAACTCCCCACTATCTTACGCTCACACCGAGACCCATTGAGAGAGTGTTGTATTTCTGGACTGTGTAATCTGCATTGATAGTAATGATTGCCAGGTTTAGTTTGACGCCCACTGTTGCTCGTGGACTGAAATTGCTAAACTTAAAATCAATAGGATTTACCAGCGATTGCAGCGAGCTTTCTATTTTATAGCTGCCGTCGAGCCTCACTCTTGTAAATGCTCCGTTTAATCCCACGCCACCGTACAGTGTGATAATTTTCACGAAGTCTTTGCTGCCGAGCACTTGTATTGTAGCTCCTTTCACGCTTAATCTGGTCACGTTATCAGGGGTGTTAATATCAGGCGTTGTTTCGACAGAAATTCGGCTGAAACCAGCAAGAATAGACAGTTCGAAAGGTGCAAATGCGAAAGCAGGCACGTGTTGCTTCATGTCGTGCAGAATACCGAAACCGAGCATGCCTAGTTTTACTTCTGTGTCACCGTTTTTATAAGTGTAGGTTGGTATCGTTCTGATTTTCAAATCTGTTTCTTTGATCAAGCCTAATCCGGCTTGTATCATTGGGGCCGGAACCGCATTGAACCCGATAACTTCTTCCATGCCAAGGCCGGTTGGGCTTGTGAATTTCACTTCACTTTCTTGCTTGCCCTCATTGAAAATAATTTCCGGGATATCATCTGCATCCAGATTGGGTCCAAAAATTGTTGGCAGTTGATCTTTGTTTGGATCGGCCAGTGTCACGTTTGAGTAGTCGTTTGGCTTAAATGTGAAAAAAGTGGCTTTTTCCGGTACATAGGCGACCGATAGCGACAGTGTAATATCGAATCCCAGGGGTTGATGAGGCTTGGCGGTATTAGCCCAGTTGTTGGTAAGCCCATAGCCGAAACCCAAAAAAGCAGGCTCAAAGTAATTTTTCAACAACTCTTCTGCATCATCTACCCCCCCCTCGATGAAGACGTCTAAGCTTTGGGATTGGCTCAAAAATGGGGCATACACAAGAGCAAAAAATAGTATTAGCTTTTTCATAACCAAGTTGGTGATTAATACCTTACTCTTAAGGTAATGTTGTAGTAAAGTGTAAAAGTGAAGTTGAGATCGGAGCTGGGCACCTCAGCGAAATCAAATGTGAGTGTGTTGTCTACTTCCTTGTAGGTTGTAAGGATTTGTTTAATCGTGCCGGCCTCGGCATCACTCACGCCAGCAGGTTTTTCTGAGGTGTTTTGAAGCTTACCAGTGATTGCTAAAACACTACGCTGTTGAGTGACTTGCGACGCTACACTCAGACTTATTTCATCCAGTTCTACCTCTTCCTCATTTGAGACATCGGTGATGGTATAGGTAACGGAATTAACGGTTACTGCATCAGACTCAGCCAGGTCAGATAAAGCATCCTTGAAAGCGCTGACGTCGGACAGCCTGAAAGTCTTATTGAATGCCGGAGGGTCTATTTCGATGCCTGGATCATTTCCGGGGACGGCTATTTCGAAAATAATGGGAACATTCCGTGTAATATTGAAGCCAATTCCAGCATCGCCGCAGCCTGCAAACAATAGAAGCAAGAACGGGATTGATGACCAAGAAAATCTTTTCATTACATTCTGATTAAAAAGACGCTACTAGTAAGTTAAAAAAAGGAAATAGTTAAGCGAATATACTAAAATATCCGATTCCGTAACGTAGTGGTGCTTTTGGCCAGATATATATTTTACAGACTAGTCACCTAGATTGATACGAAACCAGTCTTCAATAGAATTCGCTTCTCTTTCTGTGGCCACCTTTTGATCAAGTTTTGACTGGAGATTGCTGATTGCTCGTGTAACCATGGAATGGGAAATAGACTCGTCCGCCTTGACCCCAAGGCGTGCCACAAGAGCCTTTAGATTTTCGCCTCCCATCTTCGTGAAAATAGGGCTGTCAAGATGAGATAGCGTCTGTACGCTGGTCTTTGAATTTTGCTGAAGGCCGTTGATGAGGTTGGTATATGGGCCTGATAGAGGGTAAAGCTCGGCAACATACACATTGCCCGATATCATCTTCTTATCAGCACCTTTCCAGTTTAATAACTTTATCTCCTCAGCCCCAGCCGCATCAAGAAGTGCTCTTAGCTCATTGCCGGTTTCTTCGAAGAAATAGAAAATAGTAGATGGAGATTGCACGGCATCGGCTATCAGCCATTTGTATAGCTGTACTTTTGAGGTGAATACCATTATCGCTGGTAGTTCTTTGCTTTTCTCTCTTTTGAAAAAAGAAAACATCCTCTGCAGGGTTTAAGGGTTGTAGTATTTGTGAATGATGTCTGCCACAAGTCCTGTCCAACCAGTTTGGTGACTGGCACCAAGACCTCTTCCATTGTCTCCATGAAAATACTCATAAAACAGAATGTAGTCCTTGAAGTGAGGGTCTTTTTGAAACTTTTCGTTGTTTCCAAACACAGGTCTATTGCCGTTTTCATCTCTTTGGAATGGCTTCATCAACCTTTCTGCCAACATTCCAGCCAGATCTTTAATGGTAACATATTCTCCGCTCTCGATAGGATATTCGACTTTAAAGTCGTCACCATAATAAAAGTGAAATTTGTATAACGACTCAATAACGAGGTAATTCAGAGGGAACCAAATCGGCCCCCGCCAGTTCGAATTACCACCAAAAAACGAAGAGTCTGACTCTCCGGGAAGGTACTCAACAACGAATTTTTCGCCCTCCATTTCAAGTACGTACGGATTTTCTTTATGGTATTTCGATAAGGCTCTGATGCCATAGTCGGATAAAAACTCATTAGGGTCAAGCATTCTTTCCAGGATCTTCTTCATCCTGAAGCCACGAAGAAGTGAGAGTAGCCTTCTTTCTCCCCGCCCCGGATCTTCCCATCGGGCTACCAGCGAAGCGAGCTTTGGGCGTTGCTTCATGAAAAAGTCCAGCCTTTCTCTGAATTCCGGCAACTTTTCGTAAGTCGACAACCTTAGCGTTTCTACTGCAAAAAGCGGAATCAGACCAACCATTGAACGAACCTTCATTTGCTGAGGATCCTGGCCTTTTACATGCATCACATCATAGTAAAAGTTGTCTTCATCATCCCAGAGGTTCACCGTATCATCATCAGAGCTGTTCATAGCACTGGCGATGTAAAGGAAGTGCTCAAAAAACTTGTTGGCCATGTCCTGATAGGCGGGATAAACTTCAGCCAGTTCCAGCGACATGCGAAGCATATTGAGGGCAAACATGGCCATCCAGCTTGTGGAATCAGCTTGTTCGAGTGAGGAGCCTTCCGAAAGTGGACGGTTGCGGTCGAACACTCCGATATTGTCCAGCCCAAGGAAGCCTCCCTGAAAGATGTTTTTGCCATCGGCGTCTTTTCGGTTGACCCACCAGGTGAAGTTCAGCAACAGACGATTAAAGGCTTTTTGAAGGAAATCAAAATCACCTTTGCCCTGCATTTTCCTGTCCATTTTAAACACTCTTAAAACGGCCCAGGCATGAACAGGAGGGTTAACGTCGTTGAAGTTCCACTCATAGGCGGGAATCTGTCCGTTGGGGTGCATGTACTCATCTTTGAGTAACAGCAGGAGCTGATTTTTGGCAAAATCAGGATCCAGCCTCGCTATAGGTATGCAATGGAAAGCAAGATCCCATGCAGCATACCAGGGATACTCCCACGTGTCGGGCATTGAAATGACATCGGCACTGTCCATGTGTTGCCAGTCGTGATTCCTGCCATGACGACGTTCCTGAGGTGGAGGTATTCTTCCGGGGTCACCACCAAGCCACTCTCTAATATTATAGTAATAAAACTGCTTGCTCCACATCATGCCGGCGTATGCCTGCCGTTGGATGTTTCGCAAGTCCCTGTCGGCTACTTTGTATTGCAAAGAACGGTAGAACGAATCGCATTCCGCTTTTCTAAGCGACATCACAGCATCAAAATCCCCAAATGGGTTATCGAGTTTTTTTCTGCTTAGCCTAACTTGCACCTTTTTGCTGCTATTGGCTGCTATGCTAAAGGTGTAGATTCCACTCGCTTTCGAGCCTCTTTTTTCTTTATTAACGGCCTCTTTTTTTCCATCAACTATGTAGTCGTTGATGCCGTCTTTCAAAAATTTAGCCGTATTGGAAATGCCGTATAGCTTCGATCTGTTGGTTTCGTTGTCTGTAAAAGCTTGCTCTTCAATATTTTCGTCAAAATAGACGTGGAAGTCGTCAAGTAGGTGGTGAGACAAAAACATATGCTGCTTGTCAAATTCTTCCAAGGAGGGGATGAATTTGTCCTTACCAGAGGACCATGTGTTGCGAAACCAAAATGTGGGTAGTACTGTGATTGGGGCTTTTTTATTGCTGCGGTTAATTATCTCAACCTCAAAAAGGAAGTCCTCAACATCAGCCTTGGCATAATGAAGAAATATGTCAAAATACTCGTCTTTGTCGAAGATACCGGTATCCATGACCTCGTACTCAGTTTCGAGCTTGCTCTTTTTCTGATTTTTCTCAAGCAGGCTTTTGTAGGGGAACTCTGCTTGAGGATACTTGTAAAGCATCTTCATGTAGGAGTGGGTAGGAGTGCTGTCGAGGTAATAGTACAGCTCCTTCACGTCTTCACCATGATTTCCCTCGATACCAGACAGCCCGAATAGCCTTTCCTTTAGAATAGGATCCTTGTGATTCCAAAATGCCCATGCAAAACAAATTCGCTGATCCTCGTTGCTGAAACCGCCGAGGCCATCTTCCCCCCACCGATAGGCTTTGCTTCTGGCATGGTCGTGTGGTATGCTTTCCCAGGCCGAACCGTATTTGCTGTAGTCTTCACGAACTGTTCCCCACTGCCTTTCTGAAAGATAAGGGCCCCATTCTTTCCAGCGAACTCCATTTCGGCACTCTTCAAGTCTTCTCTTTTCTACAGTCATACACTACACATTCAATTTCCAGATACATCCTAATAAAAGGCGGCACCGAATATACAATTTTGACTTTGAAATTGGCAGTTGAACCAGTGCTACGAATACTTTTGTAGAGAGAAGGCAGTTTTCAATCGTTTGAAACCGGAAAAATTTTATCCGGAAAAATTACGTCAAGTCGGTAATGACAAAATGCTGCCCCCGGAATTCATATTTGTCTCCTTTTTTCAGTCCGGCAATCGCATCATAGATAGGAGACTGTGTAGAAATGACAAAGATATCCTGTGAGTCAAAGGTGATTTTGCCGATGCTTCCTGCAATAAGGAAAATCTGCTTGTCAGTAACTACGAGCGCACCCTGTCCAATTTGGCTAAACACCGCATTTGGATTGATTCTTTTGAGACCTGCCAAAAGCTCACTGCTTTCCGCCAGCTTGTTGTTGTACATGCTTCGCTCTTGCTGCATCTGCTCTCGGAAGGAATCCTGGCTGTCTTCCGAACTGCCACTTTCGCTCAGCGCACTTTCAATGGCAGCCTCAATGGCTTCTTTCAAGCTCGCTATTTGCTGTTCCTGGCGCTGAATGCATTGTTCCAGTACCTCCCTTTTGAACTTCGCTAAATCTGCTATTTTCGTCATGCTTATTGAAAAAAGAATCGCAAATGTAAATGAAAAAAAGTCAATAGTGCGAGAATAATATTCACACAACGGCAACCTTATTCCGTTGAATAACGACTATAGGGGAGTAAGCGGTAAAAATTACGCAATTAACTATTATGAAAACTGTATTGACACATTGGCGATTGGTGACTGTTTTAGCTTTTGGCATCGCTAGTCAGGGATGTAGTATCGTAGATGGCCCTTGTGAGAGGGGTAAAGGTGATATTGTGCGAAGAGCTCTGGACATAGAAGCGTTTACAGGCATAAACATGACCATGGCAGGCACCGTAACCATAGAAAGAGGGGAGACGCTGAGCGTTGAGATTGAGGGGCAGCCCAACATTCTCGACCTCATCAGCACCGATGTGGAAGATGGACAATGGACTATCTATCCCCGAAGCTGCATCTCCAATCACAAAGACTTTTCGGTGTTTATCACTCTGCCGGAGCTTGAAAACATTATACTTACTGGTTCGGGTAGTATCACAACGCTGGACTCGTTTGACGATGACGTAGATATTTTATTGTCGGGCTCGGGTAAGATAACCTATGCAGGGCAAGGAGAGAAGGCAAATGTGGCACTAACAGGCTCTGGTAAAATCACTTTTACAGGAGATTTTACCAATGTCACGGTTTCTCACTCTGGCTCGGGAAGTGTTTTGTTAAGCGGGGCAGCTGACTTCTTGAAAGCGACTTGTTCAGGATCGGGTGGTATTGACGCCTATGAAATGGCTGCCACAAAAGCGCAGGTAGTTAACTCGGGAAGCGGGTCGTCCAAAGTGCACGTGACTGATGAACTTGAAGCGGTTGTGTCCGGCAGCGGATCTATTTTTTACCGAGGCGATGCCGTTGTTGATGAGACCGACAATGGCTCAGGGTCGATTGTCAATGACAATTAAGAGAGAGTGGGCGGTTCAATTATTAGCACCGCCCTATTTTTGTTTTTAGCTATTCGGAGAAGGTGCTACAGTAAAACTGAATACAAGTTTTTCCCAGTGATAATTTACTGTGCCGTCGGATGAAACTTTGAATTCAAGCCTTTCTTTGAAATCGTCCACCATGGATGGCGTGACAGTAACCCTTAGGGCATCTTCAGACTCTTTGTAATCATAGGCGCCCCATTGCTCGGCCTCTTTGTTGAAAATAAGTGTCCAGTCAGTCTCTGTTGGAATACTGAACAAACTGTATTGGCCAGCGGGCAGCAGCTCTCCATTTATCAAGACATCCTTGTCGACTGAAAACACAGTGGCTTCATTGGCTCCCGTTCTGTCTACCTTACCATAAGGAACCAGCTCGCCCCAAATGGTTCTGCCTTTCACGGCAGGGGCACTATAGTCTATAGTTACGTTTACTCCACTTACATTGGCAGTTGTTGATGCCGGAGGGCTCGGTCTTTGCGATTTGTCGTCTTCGGCATCATCTTCTGTTTCCACAACGGTTTCTGAATCAGAAAATTCGCTTTTAGAGGAAGAGGAACAACTTGCGAACGTTAGTCCGCAAAGTACAAGTAATCCAATAGCGCTCAACTTAGTCAAAAGGTTAGAATCTGGCGTTTTCATAAGATATTATTATAATTATTTCAAGTTCGTAAATAAACAAAATTCTTACTTCATTCTACCATGGGATGGGTTTAACGGCGTTATTAGCTGATTCGTTGTAACGAGCCGCGTTATTTGCTGTGAAAACTGCAAACCTACTCTTTCAATATCAATAGTGGCTCAACTAACTCTTTAAAAATGAACACTTTATTGTCCTGAAATCGTTCATTTTCATTTTGCACCAATCAATCAAATAATTGATAATCAGTAATTTAGTATACAGGTATGTTTTTTGATGTACACCTGATGCAAATGAAACATATTATATGGCAGTTATTGGTATAGAGATTCCCCGCACTTTAGAAGAGCAGGAGATCGAAGTTGAAGTAAGAATCAACGGAATCAAAAAACAGTATCATTACAGGGTCGAGATTTTTTATTGGGAAGAATGCGAATTTCCAACCCATGACCGGGTCGAATGTATTAAGCGCCTCATTAGCGGATACAACCCTGAATGGGATTTGGCCCACATCGGCATCCCGACCGACGATTTCATTCCAATCACGTTCAGGAAGAAGAGGAAATAAATTATTGATTTTTATTTCTAAGCGCCTGTTCTTTGCTTTCTTTTTAACGAAAGCATTATGGAAGATCTTTGTCGGAAGTTTCTGGTAGCGGTGATTTTGTTGGGTTTGGTATCAGAAGGTTATGCGCAGTGCACTGAGTGTGAATCGAAATTGGCCTATGTGGCAGATTTCTGTTTCACGGACAGTAAGTTTGCAGGCATATGCGTTCAGTTTTCGGAAACGCAGCCAAACTTCCTCATTCAAAACGGAAAGAAGGGGAAATACATCCCATCAGTCAATAAAGCCACAGAGGAGTACCTCATTTCTCTGGCTGCCGATTCTAAGTTGAAGCTGTCTGCTTTGGAGATACTCTTTCTCCAGAAGGCACTGTCGGCATGGGAAATAGAAAGAAGAAATTTTGGCTACACCTATAGAGACAGCGGCCTCGGAGTGAAGATGCTTGTAGAAGGCACTGGTGACTTGCCTAATGTAGGCGACAGAGTCACGGTTCATTATACCGGCTACCTTGAAGATGGGACAAAGTTTGACAGTTCGGTTGACAGGGGTAAGCCTTTTAGCTTTGTGCTGGGTGCCGGCCAGGTAATCAAGGGATGGGACGAAGGCATAGGGCTGCTAAAGAAAGGCTCCAGGGCTTACATCCGGGTGCCGGCCAACCTTGGTTACGGAAGCATGGCCCGTGGCCAAATTCCTGCCAATGCCACTTTGGTTTTCGAGGTCGAACTCATAGAATAAGCCAGTTTCATTTCGCCGTTTCCCGGATCCAGGCGAGACCTTCTATTTTTTTTAACGCAAAGTTGTAATCTTTTCGATCTACAAGAGTACTAATACAAAGCGTTCGATACTGTGATCAAAAACTGTACACTATTGGTCACTAAGTAGTAGAATGAAAATGTAACTACCTGTAAAATAGGTTTTTATATAATTGGCATCAACTTTGTATTACAACTAGTCATGCAACAGGCAAGAAATAAAATGAGCACTACATTAATTACCCTCGGGGTGATAGTGGCTCTGCTTGCTGTTTTGTTAACCCCTGGCTTCCTTGATCTTTCATCTCTGGTGATGTTTCCAAATGAGCTTCCTCAAGATCAGCCTTTGGTAAGCCAATCCACTCTTCAGGAAGTTGGTAGCCAGTCGGTTGAAGCTGTTTCTTCTTTCCTCAAAAAGGTAAGCCTTTCTCAGTAAATCCCAACCATTTTGGGCTGGATACGATAACCTTGTCAGCTTTAAAGATTGAGCCAGTAGGTCGCTTTGAAAATTAGTGAGCGGTTTCGTGAGTAAAATGTTTCTGGCAGGTAATTCTCTGTGTAAACGAGGAAAATGTCGGACACAGGTTTGAAGCGCCACTGGAGCCGTGCATTGACATTAATGTTATCGATCTGGTTGTTGTATTGGAAGTAGGTGGTCAGAAAGAATGACTTGCTGAGCGTGACATCAAACTTTGGCCCAATCAGGAGCAGGTCGGCATCGTTGTAAGGATACGGAAGCCGCAGCCGGTTGATATTAGTGACCAACGAAATAATCCCATAGGGTTGTATCCTGTATCCAATTTCCGAGTCAAGGTTCACTCGTGTTCCGTTGAAATAGCCACCAGATCTTGTATTAAGGCTGTAAAACATTTTTTTTCTTGCGTCAGAGTCATAATTGGCAATAACCGAGTAGTAACCGTACTCAGAGCTTTCTGGCAGCTCTATGCCGCCGGTATTTGTCGGGTCGAAAGAGAAATACAAGAACACATAATCATGCCTGAGCCGCATATTGAACATTGAGGTGTTTTTGAACTGTATCCGGTACATCAGGTTGATGTCCCTATCGGTGGTGCCATATGTACTGTTCCATATATTGTCGGTGTCAAAGCCGGGCCCATGCCTGTTCACAATGGTTGAGTTTGGGTAGAAGTTGTACCAAATACTCTGCGACGCACGGTTGTAACCGTTTCTGCGGGCAAAACCGGTTTCAGGGTCATAATTAGCGCCTATGGATTGTAGCCTTCCTGAAATTTCCCAGCGGAGTGAATTGTATTCTATTTCTGAAGACAGAGCAAAGGCATCATTGAGGCCTTCATTGCTAAAGGTTCGATGAGCGAAGAACTTACCATTCCATTTGTTGTCGGCTGAAGCGAGGTTGTAGTCAATTCCCAACACTCTGTTGTAGGTGCGTATGCTATCGCTGCCGTCAGCCGCTTGCAAAGGCCCCGTGGGGTCTTTGTTCACGAAAATCATTCCCACATTGGAGCGGGTAAATAGTTTGCGCTGAAAGCTGGCTACAGAGTAGTTGGTGGAGGGGAGTCCCAGTGCATCATCTTTGGCAGCTAGCATGTCCAGCAGTCCCACCCGCCAGTTGTTGTTAATCTTGCCGCTAAGGCGGGCACCTGCGTGAATTTTGTTTTGCAGATTTTGCCCGGTGCTCTCGTCTCTGGTTACGCCAATGCGACGGGAAAAAAACGGACGGAGGTTCTGCGTACCAAAGTCAGCAAAGAGATCGGCATTTTCCAGAAAGAACTGCCTTTTCTCGGGATAGAAAATTTCAAATCGGTCTAAGTTGGTAACCTGATCGTCGACTTCAACCTGCGAAAAGTCGGGGTTGAAAGTCAGGTCCAGGTTGAGCGATGGGCCAATACCTATTTTTGCATCGCCGCCAAAGTCAGCTGATTTGGCTGGCGACAAGCCTTCTTCCTGGTCGTGTTCATATGCCGCCGCTACAAAGGGAATAAGTGAGATGTTGGCTCCCGGTTTTTTGAGTGGTTTATCAAAGACTACTTCCCGGTTAAATGCCAGCGTGATGAGGCTGAAGTTTCGTGGTATGCGAGCCCATGATGATCGTTCGCCATTTTCACTATCGATCCGGTAGAAGTTCATGTTCCACTTTTGTGAGTTCTCCTTGAACCGGATGGTTTTGAATGGTATGGCCAGCTCTGCTATCCAGTAGCCCTCGTACTGCACGGCCTTCGTGTACCACTTGTTATCCCACGACAGACTGAGGTTTTGCCCGCCTCCGGAGCCGCCATTGGCAATAAGACCTTCTCTTTGAACTCCAAACGGGTTAACGCCGAACTGAAATGAATTAGTTTTGTCCTGAAATGGATCCAAAATAAGCGTGATGCCATCGTTGGCTTCTCCCCGGTAATCTCTTCTTAAGGAAGGGGTCACATACTTTCGGTCTTTCGCCTGGTTGTACATTTTGGCACCCATGTACAGAAACTCGTCGTCGTAAGTAATCCGGATTTCAGTTTGCGAATTGGCGAGAGAAGTGTCGTAAGGGAAGTACTGCATAAAGTCTCCAGCGACTTCTGCACTTTCCCAATCTGCCTCATTCAGAGCGCCATCCAAAATTATTTTTCCCTTTGCCTTCTGTATATGTAACGATGGAAGTGTATTTTGTGCCTTCGTTAGTTGAATAGAAATACCATAAGCAAAAATGGTCAGTGTTGTTAGTAGTAAAATTCCTCTCATGTAGTCCTCCTAACCCCGAATATAGAAGGATGCTTCAAACACTTCGTTTTCGTAATTGATGAATGGTATCAAAGTTTGATGATAGAAAGGAAAGCACAATAAAAACGTAAAGACTCAAAAGTGGATTTTAAAGAATTAGAGATTTCTCCTGAGCTCAAGGATGCTGTACAAGCGATGGGCTTTGAGAAAATGACTCCGGTACAGGAGCAAGCCATCCCTGTGATTTTATCTGGAAGAGACATCATCGCCTGCGCACAAACGGGAACTGGAAAGACGGGTGCCTATTTGATACCTGTTATTAATGACAATCAGAAGAATGCTGACGGAAAGATCAAGACGCTGATATTGGCACCGACAAGGGAACTGGCTATTCAAATCGATCAGCAGATAAATGGACTGAGCTACTTTGCGGGAGTGAGTTCCTTTGCTGTTTACGGTGGCTCTGACAGCTCGAGCTGGGATTCGCAGAAAAAGGCTTTGCAGGAAGGTGCCGATATTATTGTGGCTACGCCCGGCAGGATTATCACACACATGAGTTTTGACTATGCCGACTTCAGCAACCTCCGGCACCTGATCCTTGATGAGGCAGACAGGATGCTGGACATGGGTTTCATTGATGACCTGATAAAGATCGTTAACATGCTTCCGGCTAAGCGCCAGAACCTGATGTTCTCTGCGACCATGCCGCCAAAAATAAGAACGCTCACTGCTCAAATGCTGAACAACCCTGTGGAGATAAGCATAGCTATTTCGAAGCCAGCTGAGAAGATATTTCAGGCCGCTTTCTCAGTCTACAATCCTCAGAAGAATTTGCTGCTTAGCCACATATTGGACGCCAGACAGCTGCCCCGGATTCTGATATTCTGCTCACGGAAAACCACTGTGAAAGAGCTGGACAGACAGCTGCGAAAAGACGGCAGAAAGGTGGAGTCGATTCACTCGGATCTTGAGCAAAATGAAAGGGAGTCGGGCCTGCTAAAATTCCGTAACAAGGAGATCAATATTCTTATTGCAACAGACGTGCTGAGCAGGGGTATTGACATAGAGAATATTAACCTTGTGATCAACTATGATGTGCCCCAGGATCCGGAGGATTACGTGCACAGAATTGGCCGGACAGCGAGGGCAGAAACGGATGGCATTGCGTTCACTCTGGTGAATGAAGATGACCAGAGAAAGTTCAGCCGAATAGAGAATCTTATTGGCAAGAGCATACGCATGGTGAAGCTTCCGTCATCGATAGGCGAGGGGCCGGTGTACGATGCCAAGCACCCTAAAAGTTCTCCAAGAGAAAGAGGTGGAGGAGGCGGGGGAGGCCGAAGGAAGGTAAGAAGATAACCTTAAAACGGAAGATCGTCGTCTTCTGATGAGGCACTCAGCCATTCCGGTTCTTCTGCTGGTGGGGGTGCCTCGCCCGAAGGAGAACTACCCGCTGAAGTCTGGGCACCGACTGGCAAAATCCTCCATGCCTGAAGCGAATTAAAGTACTTTACTTCGCCCTTCGGATCAGTCCATTTTCTGCCTTTCAAGTTAAAGTGTACTTCAATTTCCTGACCTGGCTGAAAGTCGTTGAGTAGGTCACACTTGTCCTGGATTAGCTCAAACTTAACGTACTCCGGATACTGAGGATTCTCCGCAAATTCCACAACAAATTCACGCTTTTTGAAAGAGGCTGTCACGTTAGTTGTTTCACTTTTCTCGAGAAGTTTTCCCTTGATATCCATAAGTTAGTCGTGTTTAGGCTTCAAAGGTAGCCACTATCTTCAATGAGGCCAATTTGAATCGAAAAAAATGGGCTTTGTCATTATGTCATATATTAAAGCTTAAACTACGTTGGGATAGTATAGTAATTTAGTAGCGAGTGAATTAGCAGTGGTTATTTCAAGTCATTTAGAGGATATCTTTTTTTGATTTTTACTTACTAATGCCCCTTTGAGGAGGTGACCTTTCTCTGATTGTTTGACTAAAATCATCAGTTTACGGGCGCTTTACTGATCTTCATCAAGGTTAATGATAGGGCCACCCTTTAACTTCGGTTTCTGAATTATATGAACAATGGCCATGATAGAGGGCGGATCCAGCGAGATGATTTTTGTGTACAATAGCAAGCGTGATCTTGACAAGCAGGCGCTTGCCTATATCAGTGTTTTTTCTGACAAAATTGTGAAGCTGGACGTTCAGTCTTCTGCGCTGGAGTATTCATTTCTAGCTGACCTGTCAGGCAGGCTTGGGGTGGGGTATCAGGACCTCGTCGATCATGACTGCGAGCAGCTGAAGAGCCAGGAATACTACCTGCACCTGAGCACCCCGAAGCAGTACATCGACCTGATCGTGAAGCACCCCGATTACCTAAAAACCCCGGTGTTGATTTATGGTGATAAGGCTCATTTTATCTCAAAGGAAACTGACCTTCTACAGCTTTCATTTCTCTGAACCTTTCTGAATCTTTTTGTCAAGTTGACTAACTTTGAACATTCAGTGTTGGAATGAAGTTAATCACAACAAGAGGTAGGCATGAGTAAATCGAAGAAAATATTTCTGGTGGTGGCGGCTGTCTTTATGGTCATCATGATCATCATCGGTTGGGACATTTCGAGGCGGACGACCTTCCCAGGATCTAAGTCTCATCTCAGAAATGAAGTAGCTCCGGGTGATAATAAATAGCACAAAAATGGAAGCGGGAAAGAAGATTGATATCGACAAGATTGACATGGAAAAGGAGGCTGAGAAAGTTGCTGCCAATCCGGGAATTCTTGCCTATCCGCATCACGCCGGCAGTGCCCTGGTAAAGCCTGAAGACCGGGGCAAAATAAGGGGTAGATCGGTGGCTGCTATGTACGAGCAAACCGACCGGGAACTCAGCCAGATTTACGAGCAAATGCAGCTGCTTGCCAGGCAGGCAAAAGACATACAATCCAGGGTAGAAGTGTCGGAAAGAATCTACAAGGCTCAGGTTAGTTTTGAGCCCATCATCGGGAAGATTTACTATCTGTATTCCAGGGCCGATGGGGATGATGTGCTGTCGATGATTGCTCCGACGGAGTGGGGAAGAAGCAAGCCGTTTCAGCAATACCTCTCAAAGGTAAAACTCTTGAGCGATCACACCTGGGAAATTTTGGAGTCTCATGTTGGCTAGTTTTTTTCACTTGTTATAGGTAGCTGTGATATGTTTGTTGTTGTATTGATGACCACCTTCAAGAGATGTTTTATGCCAGCCGGGGAGTTAATAAGTAGGCTGATGTTTGGGTAACCGGGGTGGAAAAAGCAAATGAACTATGACCACCTTGTTTAGACTTTTTTTTGCTGCCTTTTGCTTGTGCATTTTTGTGATTATGATATCAGGTTGCGGACGCAATGATGACATGACCGTCAACTGCTCAGTGTCCGGCCCGGCAATAAGTGTGGAGTCCACGGCAGCCCCTACCTGCAGCACTCCGGGAACTGTTACCGTCGCTGTTTCTGGTGGAACAGATCCTGTCACCTTTAGCATCAATGGTCTCGATTTCCAATCAAGCAGTAAATTTAGCGGTCTCGCCCCCGGAACGTATACTTTGACTGTAATGGACGCCAACGAGTGTACAGCTACTACCTCGGTTGGGTTGGCGGTGGAGAACGACTTAACGCTAAGTTTTATAGCAAATGTAGCTGGTTGTGAAGGCTCGGAAGGCTCAGTTGAGTTGTCGGCAACGGGCGGTAGCGGCACATACTTATACAGTATCGACGGTAAAAACTTCGTAGAATCTTCGGTTTTTAGCGGCCTGGCAAACGGAGAGTATTCAGTCGCCGTGAAGGACGGTTTTTGTGAGTTTCACACCAAAGCTATTGTGCCGTCCGGTTTAAGTTTCGATACAGCAATTGCTACAATTATTAAAAATAAGTGCGCTGTAGATGGTTGCCATGTCACAGGAAGTCAGTTTCCTGACATGACGAGCTTTAAAGGCATACAGGACAACGCAAAGCAAATTGGGCTGAGAGTAGGAAACAGAGGAATGCCTCCCATGCAGGAGGGAATTGCTCAACTGGAAGAAGATGAGATCAACAAGATTGTTTGCTGGGTGACAGATGGAGCCCCAAATAATTAGGTTTGAAAAAGTAACTAGTTTTGTGTTGATCAAGAACAAATCTGTGCATGTCTAATATCGTGTTAAGGAGAATAGAGGCGTTTTTAGAAGGTGAGAAACTCTCATATGAGACAGAGGTGCGATCTGGGAATCGGCAACGCCTGTGGAGAAGTGATTTTCGGCCACAAGTAGACGACATCTACAAAAAACTTGGAGGCCAACTTACTGGAGGTATTACTGAAATCGAAGTACCAGCTTACCCGATTGTGTTTGAAGGGAAGGTGATTGTTGGAAACGACGAGCTGGCCTACAACCGCTATGCCGCCGTTTGCCTCCGAGCGCCATTTTATTCAGACATCGAAGGATTGAACGTGGAGGCGTCTCTTCGGTACTGTCGGCAGTTTGAAGTTGGTTGCAAGAAAGTTGGCCTTATTGCCGGTGTTTGGAGCAATCCCGTTGGCAACAATCATTTTGGGGAGGCATCCGATCCCGGGGATTTTTTTGGAAACGGTAGCTCTGGCTGGAAAATGCTTGCTTTTCGGAACATGTTAAGAGACATGCTGGCCAAGCTGGAGGGGTATGAAGTTTTACACTTTTCTATTTACGACCAAATTATGTCAGGAGGGAAGCTGCTTACAGTAGGAGAGTTGATAAAATCTCCCTCAGGAGATCACTATGTGTCGTTCGTTAAGTATTTGAGAAGAAGGCTTGGATTACCTGCTGTCGCCGCTGAAGAGCCCGTGTAATTCCACGTCTATCTGATTAACAACGTAGGAGAAGTCCTGCACTTTCGATACGAAGTCCAGGTTGTTTACATCAATTACCAGTAGTTTGCCAAGTTTGTAGCTACCAATCCAATCTTCGTAGTGTTGGTTGAGGGTTTTCAGGTAGTCGATGCGAATAGCGTTTTCAAACGACCTGCCTCTTTTCTCGATTTGTGAAACAAGCTTGCCAATATCTGCTTTTAGGTAAATTAACAAGTCTGGTGGCTGCACATAAGTGATCATCAGCTCAAAAAGGTTGAGGTAGCTCTCATAGTCTCTTTCTGAAAAATGCCCTGAGCTATACAAGCTCTTAGCGAATATGTAAGCGTCCTCGTATATGGTGCGGTCTTGGACAATAGACACCCTGGAGTCTCTTAATTCGTTAACCTGTTTGAAACGGCTGTTCAAAAAATGTATTTGAACATGAAATGCCCACCTCTTCATATCGCTGTAAAAATCCTCGAGGTAGGGGTTTTCCTCCACGCTTTCAAGCTGCACTTTCCAGTTGTAGTGCTTACCAAGCTTCTCAGCAAGGGTGGTCTTTCCGGCTCCGATATTTCCGGCTACTGCGATGTGCATTGGTGTCATATGCGTGCAAAAGTAAAGGGTTGACAGGCACTCATAAAAACAAAAAGGCCGAAAATACTTCCGGCCCTTTTCTGTATGTGTAAGGATTCTTGTTTAAGGCGTTTCAAACTCTTTCCATACCAGTGCCGCTGCGCCAAGCACGGCCGCATTTTTATCCATAAGGCCAGAAGGAATGAGCTTTAATTTATTCTTGAAGACCGGGAACATGTTTTTCTCCATGTGCTCCAGCGTTGGTTTGAAGATGTAGTCTCCAGCTTTTACAAGGCCTCCGAAAAGGAAAATGGCTTCGGGGCTGGTGTGCACCATGGTGTCGGCCAGTTTGATGCCGAGTATTCTGCCGGTGTACTCAAACGCAGCAATGGCAATAGGATCCTTGCGCATAGCTGCCTGGGTGATGAACTCGGCGGTTAGATCATCGAAGGCAATAGCACGCAGTTCGCTCTTGTAGGTATAATCAGCCAGGAGCTTAAAAACTGTGCGTTTGATGCCTGTAGCAGACACGTAGGTTTCAAGACAGCCTTTTCTGCCACAGCCGCAGTATCGCCCGTTGGGGTTTACTATTACATGGCCGAGCTCTCCGGCAAAACCATCGTGGCCGTATACCAGCTGGCCGTTAACGACGATGCCACTTCCTAAACCTGTGCCTAACGTAATGACGATGAAGTCCTTCATTCCCTTCGCAGCCCCATACACCATTTCCCCAATAGCAGCAGCATTGGCGTCGTTGGTCATCACCATCGGGTACTTGAAGTATTTTTTGAAAATTTCTCCGAAAGGGACAATTGTCCCCCAGCGGATGTTAGGAGCGTGTTCTATCGTTTGCTTGTAATAGTTGGCGTTTGGGGCGCCAATGCCTACACCTTTTATGTCGACGTCAGGGAAGTTTTTAAGGGCTCCCTGGATACTTTCCTGAAGGTCTTTAAAGAACTCGTTGACATCACCTTCGGCTCTTGTTGGGATCGATTTTTGAAAAAGGGTCTCTCCATCTTTGTCTACTAAACCAAACTTGGTGTTCGTACCGCCAATGTCAATACCGATGGCAATTTCTTTCATGAAAAGGGGTTGTTAGAGTTAAATTGCTAAGCAAATAGTTTTGAAAAATATGCAATGGAGGGTTCTTATAAAAACCTCTTCATGTATTTTTAAGCCGCAAACGATTTAGATGAGATAATTAGATGCCACTAATTCCCGAAAGCAGTTACAAGCGGCGCCCAGCTTATCTTTTTAACCCCCACCTGGAAACAGTTGTCCCCTCCGCTTTCAGAAAAGTTAAGGGTGTTACCTACGTCCGGGAAAGGGTGGAACTGGAGGACGGAGATTTCCTGGATGCGGACTGGTTGAAGGGAGGTAATGACAGGTTGGTGGTGTTGACTCACGGGCTTGAAGGCAGTAGTCACAGGCCCTACATTACCGGGATGGCAAAGTACTTCGCAGCCAACGGCTGGGATGCGCTGGCATGGAACTGCCGGACCTGTGGCGGTGAAATGAACAGACTGCCCAGACTGTATCACCACGGGGCCACCGAAGATCTTTCGGCTGTTGTAGAGCATGGTTTGAAATCGGGCCGATACAGCAAAGTGGCGTTGATAGGATTCAGCATGGGAGGGAGCATGAGCCTGAAGTACCTGGGCGAAAGAGGGGCGCAGGTCAGGAAAGAGATAATAGGTGCTGCCACTTTTTCAGTTCCGTGCAATTTGTGGGACAGTGCTGTGCAACTCACCATGCGAAGCAATAGGTTTTATAAGGATCGTTTTCTCGATAAGCTTAAGATAAAAATGAAGGTGAAAGCATTGAGGCATCCGGAGGTGGTAGATGCCACAGGTATCGACCTCATCACGACCTTCGATGAGTTTGATGATAGATATACGGCGCCTCTGCATGGATTCAGCAGCAGAGATGACTTCTATCTCAAAGCCACGTCGGATCAATTTTATCCCAACCTGAAAAGACCGGCGCTGGTTGCCAATGCTTTGAATGATCCTATGCTGGGAGACAAATGCTACCCTTATGAAATGGCCAGAGAGAGCAACTACTTGTATTTGGAAACCCCAAAAGTTGGCGGACATGTTGGGTTTACGCAGACGGGCGATGCGGTAAACTGGGCTGAGCGGAGGGCGTTGGAGTTTTTGGAAGCGATCAGCTAGCGAATCGGAGGGGCGGGAAATAGTTCAGTATGGGAGGTTATCTATGTCCAAGCCAACGTGGCCCGGCGAACGCTTGAACTATTGGGATACAAGTGAGGCCTTTGAATGTTCGGTGTTGTGGAACAAACTTTTAACTTGTATATTATCGTTAATAATGGAAGCCTTTCAACATGACAATAGAAGAGATAAATAAAAAAGTAGAGCGACTTCGAGTTGTAATAGATGCTAAACTGAAATTTCTTCGTGATCACATGACCCTTCTTTATGAGGCCTTTAACGAACTCTCTGATGCACAAGACCAGGAACTTGGTCTTGTGTATGCGAAGATCAAGGAAATTGAAGATAGGATGAACAGTCAAGGGCCTAAGTGAGCCCACGTTTTATAGTGGCCATTTCGCCAGCGACCTGAGTGCAATCAGGCGGATTTGAAATTCTATGATACGTTTTTTACCAGTCGTCTTTTTGCTTTTTCTTTTTTCCTCCTTAAAGTTGGTCGCACAATACTGCGAGATCACAGTGACGGGTCTTAGGAATGATAACGGGGAGGTAAGGCTGTATCTGTTTAGGAACTCGGACGGGTTTCCGGAGGAACTGGAAAAATCAGCCATAGCGACCACATCTAAAATTACCAATAATAAGGCGACCGTTTCCTTGCCAGCATCTTTCGGCACCTATGCTATCACCTTTATGCACGACGAAAACCTGGATGGAGAAATGCAATACTCGTGGCTTGGAATGCCATCGGAAGGTTTCGGTTTTTCGAACAACCCTAAAGTACGGATGAGGGCGCCGAACTTCGAAGAGTGCAGTTTCGTGGTAAGAGAAAGTGGGTGCTCTGTTACTATCGACACCAAGTACTATTAAAAAGAAAGACGATAGCCAGCCTGGCCATCATCCTTCCCAATTTGCTCTCAAAAGCAAGCTTAGAGCGCAATGATTTTATCCATCAATTCGCTTATTTGCTGGAGTCTTTTTCTGTCGCCGCCATTCACTTCGGCACTCATCCAGCCACCTTTGTAGTCGATAGCTTCAAGGGCTCTCATGATCACGGGCCAGTTGTTGTCTCCTTCAAGCAGTTCCACGTCGAAGCCCTTCCAGATGCCTTCATCGCTCTGTTTTTTCCGGCTGTATTCTTTTACGTCCAGCTTCATAATGCGGCGATTCAGCACTTTGATCCACTGCTCGGGCCAGCCATAACGTACCACGTTGCCTATGTCGAAGTACCATCCTACCATTGGGTCATTAAGCTCGTCAATAAAGCGGGCGGCTTCTATTGGGCTTAGCAGGAAGTTATTCCAGACATTTTCGATGGCAATCTTCACACCTGTTTCATGCGCCCATGGAATCATCTTTCTGATCTCATCCTGGGAGCGGCGGTAAGCATCGTCGTAGCTGATTTCGCTATTGACTACGCCTGCCACAAGCAGTACCGTGGTGCCGCCGTAGTCTTTGCAATCTTGCAAGGCAGTTTTCATCGAATCGGCACATGCTTGTCTAACTTTGGGATCGGCATGGGAGAGAGGGCTTTTCCAGTGAACAGAATTGACAACGCCGGGAATTACCAGTCCGGTTTTGTCTCTGGCAGCAAGCACTTGTTTCTTGTCAAGGTCGTTGGGACTGTCCAGCTCCACACCGTCATAGCCAAGGTCTTTCAGCATCTTGAATTTGTCCATGATGGACAGGTCTTCCTTTACCATGCCCCACTTAAGGCTCTTTTTGATGCTGACTTTTGCCAGGGTTTCTTTTTCAGGTGATGCAGACAGAGGGCTGATGGCTCCTGAACCCAGAATAGCTGCAGAAGCAATCGCTCCGGTAGATTTCTTGATAAATTCTTTTCTGTTCATAGTATTTGGATAGGTGGGGTGTTGCGGAAAAAGAGAAACCTCCGAGGCTTGCCTTGCCTGAAACAGACAAGAGACAAACCCCGGAGGTTTTAGGTATTAGTTATGAAAACTGTGTGATGCCGGGCTGTGCCACTGGTGCATCTTCCCACTTGGTGTCTTCGTCCACAGTATCGGGGCCCAGCTTTTCCTGAGAGTTCCAGGCTTGCTCATAGGTGATGGTTTGCCCCGTGTAGGCAGCCATTCTGCCCATAATGCCTAACATAGTACTCTGCACCATGCGTTTTCCATCGTTGACAGGCTTACCTGCTCTGATGGCGGCAAATAGTTCGTCATGCTCCTGCTGGTACATGTCGTTGTCCTCTCCATCGTATTTCCATGTTTCCTTACCGGTAATGGTATGGCGGTTGCGGATACAGTTAACCATGGCTGTACCTTCCGTGCCGATTGATTCCACGGCGTAGCTGTTGCTGCAGTTCTTCTGTTGACGGCTGAAATGGAAGCCTCTTGCTCCGTTATCGTACTCGTAAACAAGGGCAAAGTGGTCGTAAACATTGCCAAATTCAGGCTCAACCCTGCTTTGACGCCCACCCGTGCCAGTCACGCTGGCTGGCAGCACATCCCCCAATGCCCACGACTGCATATCCACACTGTGGATGGCTTGCTCGATAAGGTGGTCTCCAGAAATCCAGGTGTGATACAACCAGTTTCTCATATCCTTGCGCAGCTTGGACCACCCGGGCTGAGTATCACGAAGCCAAAGCGCTCCGGTATTGTATGTGTTGTAAACCGTAGTTACTTCGCCAATCGCACCGTCCAGTATTTTCTGGAAGGTGGCTCTTTTCGGAGTATGGTATCTCCAGCAGAAGCCCGACATAATATTGAGTTTCTTTTGCTCGGCTACCCTTACTGCCTCCATCACTCTTCTGGCGCCAGGCGCATCTACGGCCATTGGCTTTTCGCAGAAAATATGCTTGCCCGCATTGACAGCCTTCTCGAAATGCTCGGGACGGAAATACGGAGGAGTTGTAAGTATGACCACATCTATGTCTTTGGCATTGATGATCTTATCAGCACCATCAAACCCAAGGTACCTTCTTGATTTGTCCACCTTCATTTTATCGGGATGGATTTTAGTCAGGTTAGCGTGCGACTCGGTCAGCCGGTCATCAAACAGGTCGGCCATAGCCACCAGCACCACGTTGTCATCAGCTGCCAAAGCCTGGTTGGCAGCACCAGTGCCACGACCACCGCATCCAATAAGGCCTACTCTCAGCGTTTTCGTATCCAGCGGGTTGCCAAAGGCAGGCACTCTACTGAAAAAGGGCAGGGCAGAAGCAGCTGCCAGGGTTCCGGTATTTCTAAGGAAATCCCTTCTTGTTCTTTTATTGTCCATGTGATATGGGTGTTTATGGGTTGTACTTTTGTTTGTCAGCACCGTGGAAGTGATTTAAGGCACTTCCTAAATTAACTTCAATATAAGAATTATCATGAAGCAAAGCTTTGTTGATTATACAAATGTGAGGGAAAAGGGATGGATGGGTAGTAGGCGGTGTTTGCGTACACATTAAGCTAAAGAGAGCCTATCACAATCGTGGAGCTGTCAGCAACCTCACAAAAGAGAGTATATAGTTTTTTTTGGAAAGCTTCAGTTTTGCAACACAGCTACAATTCTTCCATTCGTGAAATGGACTGTGTCAGGCACTGGGTTGTCTGGATGCTCCTTTTCGACGGCAAAGTTTAGGTTGAACTCCCCGGTTAGCGTTTTAGACAGCTCATCGTAGCTGGCGATTTCAATCCAGTTTTCTTCTTCATTGCCAATCAACTTATAACTGGCATACAGCACATCGCCAGCGCTCGAAAAGAGGGCAACTCCGACCTGGGGGCCATTCTCGCACCTGGTGGCGCCAACCTGTCTTTTTCCCGCTTCCAGTGTTAGTTTATCAAAATATAGAGTTTCGTAGGCGTTGCTTCTGGTTTTTAACCTGCTTTCAGGGTTGTCGATCGTCAGTGTGAAATGTTCTCCATCACACAATTTTGAATTAGGTGATACATCCAACTTGAGGGCAACGTTTGTGGTGGTCTGCTCGAGATCATTGATTTTGTAGCTTACTTCACCAAAAGCACCGGTTTCCGGTGTGTCATCAGCTTTTCCGCATGACAGGAGAATGAAGATGATGATAACAGTGTAGCTCGATTTCATTACAGTTGATTAAGTGGTTTTTGGCAACTACATATCAACGATTATTTGAACTGAAAATTGCATAAATGCTGGGAAGCGAGCTCTCCTGGTTATTTTTCCTACCTGGTGTTAGTATGTGATCACCACCCAATCCCATAATCCTCTCCATAATTGCTTGAGCCGCCCCAGAAGCTGCCATGTTTCCAGTCGAAGTAGATGGCGTTAATAGGCCCGGAGCTGCGGTCGTCAAATCGCAGTTTGTACCCCATTCTTATGAGCTCTTTTTGTACCCAGGGTGGTGTGTCGTTTCTCAACAAAAGGGAGCCCGGAATGCTTTCATGGTTACCAAAGGAGCTACTCACCTGGTAGCTGTTAATATTGGCGGCTTCAACAGCTTCCTGAATAGTCATGTCGAATTCCACCACATTAAGGAACATCTGCAGCAGGTTCTGATCCTGCGTGTCTCCACCCTGCACGGCAAATGAAAGGAATGGCTTGCCCTCTTTCAATGCCATAGAAGGAGTGAGGGTAACTCTAGGTCGCTTGCCGGGCGCCACCACATTGAAAGGGCCTTCTTCTTCATTCAGCACAAAGCTTTGCATGCGCTGACTCAGACCAATACCAGTATTGCCAGCAATACAAGCTGGAATCCACCCACCACTTGGCGTGACCGACACTACCCAGCCGTCTTTGTCGGCTGTTTGCACAGAAGTGGTGCCAGCCAGAAAGCCTCTCATGAAATCTTCATATGAATCGGGTGCGGAGAGTGAGGCCTGACTTTTTTGCTTCAGCAGCTCGCTGTAGGGGTTCACTTTGCCTTCAAAAGGGTAGGGATCACCAGGGCCAATTTTAGCATCGTTCATTTCCCAGTTGATCTGCTTCACACGCTCTTTGGCATATTCTTTCGAAAGAATCCCTTTCATGGGCTCTTCGGGGCCAAAGTAAGGGTCGCCGTAGTAGAAGTCACGATCAGAAAATGCCATACTCATGACCTGGTACAAGGTGTGGATGTATTTGGTTGAGTTGTAGCCCATCGCTTTCAGGTCAAAGTTCTCCAGCATATTGAGCGACTGCAATAAGGCAGGCCCCTGTGTCCACTGGGAAAGCTTGTACACGTCAATGCCCTTGTAGTTGACCATCATAGGCTCTTCGATCTTCACTTCCCAGTTGGCGAGGTCTTGTTCGGTAATCAATCCGCCCTGTTCCTGTGTGCCCCGGGCAATTTCTTTGGCAATGTCGCCTTTGTAGAAACGATCATAGGCGGCATAAATAGCCTCTTTACGACTTTTCTTCTTTTTAAGGGCAGCCTGCTCAGTTTCCACTAATTTGGTGAGCATAGCCAGCAGGTCTTTCTGAACGAAGATTTCTCCGGCCTCAGGTGCTTCTCTTTCTTCGCCGGGGTGGGTGAGGAACACTTTGGTGGAATACGGCCATTTTTTGATTTCACTCTTACCCCGTTCAATAGCGTTGGCAGTTTGAGCCTCAATAGGGTAGCCCGCTGCCAGCTCCATGGCGGGGGCTAGCACCTCTTTCAGGCTCATGGTGCCATATTCAGCCAGCATCACCATAATGCCACCGGGGGTGCCCGGAGTAACGGCTGCCAGAGGCCCGTATTCGGGAATGTAGTCTAAACCTTTTCCTTTGAAATATTCCGGAGTTGCACCGGTAGGGGCTACGCCCAGCGCATTGATGGCGATTACTTTTTTGGTATTGGGGTTGTAGATCATGGCCTGGGTTTCACCACCCCAACTGAGCACGTCCCACATCGTGCTGGTAGCTGCAATCATAGCACAGGCTGCGTCTACGGCGTTACCACCTTTCTGGAAAGTCATGGCTCCGGCTGTGGCGGCCAATGGTTTGCCGGTAATGGCCATCCAGTTTTTCCCGTGGAGAGGAGGCTTTTGTGTGGGTGGTGTATAGGCATTAAATACCTGTGCACTAACACTGAAAGTAAATGTGTACGCCAACAAAGCAAATAGAACCCTTTTCATAGCTTCAGAGATTTGACTCAATGTAGCTATTCTTCTGATTAAATGCAGACAGAATTATTTGGGTGGAAATAAGAACTCTTGGGTGTAGAATAAAAATATTAAAGCAACAAATAGGATTTTAATAAATAATAGCGACATTTAGGACTTTAATAATGAATTGCAATAAGATTATGGTAATGGGAAATGCGAGTTTAGGAGAGTTTGAAGAGGTGGTTTTGCTGACAGCGGCGGTGCTGTACCCGGAAGCCTATGGGATTGCGATCAAAAAGGAGATAGAGATTCGGTTGAAGCGGGGTGTGAGCGTGGGAGCGATGCGGGTTGCGCTCAGCCGGATGGAAAAGAAAGGTTTTTTGAAATCAGAGTTCGGAGAAGCTACCAGCGTAAGGGGAGGGAAGAGGAAGCGCTATTTCAAAGTTACTCCTGCCGGCAAGCGGGCGCTTGAACAAGTCATGGAAAGTCGCCAACTGCTGTGGGAATCAATACCCAAAATGGCTTTTGATTTTAAAATCACTTGAAATCCCAGAAGCCACATATTGCCATCAGGTTTCTCCGGCTGTTTTGCCATCCAGTGCTGCTGGAAGATGTGGAGGGAGATGTACACGAACTTTATGAAGAACATCTTGAGCTGGTTGGTGCGGGAAGGGCAGGGTTACTCGTATGGCTTGAGGTTCTCAAATTATTCCGGCCGGGTATCATAAGGCCGTTGGGTGGTGCTTACAGACTAAACAATTACGGTATGTTCAAAAATCATCTCACCTCTGCCTGGCGCAACCTTTTGAAGCGTAAGCGTTTCTCTGCGCTCAACATCATGGGCCTTTCCATTGGCATGGCTGCCTGCTTCATCATTTTTCAGTATGTGAAGTTTGAGCTGAGCTACGATCGGTTTATTCCAGATGTGGATAATGTCTACAGAGTGACATTGGGAATTGAGGGATCCAAGTCACTGGGGTCAGGTATTTATGCGGTCAACCATAAACCTGTGTGGTCTGCTATCAAATCTGATTTTCCCGAGATAGAACAAACCAGTAGAATATTGAAGATTACTTCATGGGGTTTGACTGATCAGCGTATTAGTTACATACCGAATGAAGGAGATAAGCGAGAAATTTCACTGGAGAACTCGTACGCCGGAGATCAGGGGTTCATTGATATCTTTGACCTGCAGTTTGTTGATGGCGATCCCCACTCGGCTTTAGCAGGCATTTTTAACATTGTGCTGTCCGAAACGGTGACTAATCGACTTTTCGGCGATGAATATGCCATTGGAAAAACCGTTAAGTTCTCTCATTACACTTTCAAGGTCGCAGGTATTTATAAAGACCTGCCGGCAAATAGTCACCTGCAGATCGATTGTATTGGAAGTATCCATTCTACGGAAACCCCACAGTCTCTCAACGATTGGAGTGATGTCAATTACTATACGTATGTGAAAGTACGTCCGGGGACTGACGTCAGAATGCTTGAACGTAAATTGGATTCTTTTGTCGATAAATATCTGGGCGAAGCGATGCATGCCAACGGCATCACCGAACACATGAACCTTCAACCTGTGTCTGATATTCACCTTCACAGCCATTTACTGAGAGAAGCTGAGTCAAACGGGAGTTATCAAACCGTTCTTTTTTTGTCTGCAGTAGGGATTTTGATTCTCGTAATTGCATGGATCAATTTTATTAACCTATCAACGTCCAGGGCCTTCGAAAGGGCCAGTGAGGTGGGGATTCGGAAAGTGATTGGAGCGAGTCGGGGTACACTGATCATTCAGTTTTTTGTGGAATCTACACTGATCAACGCTGTGGCTCTTGGGCTTTCACTAATTTGGGTTCAACTATCAGCATCGGCATTCAATGAGTTAATAGGAAATCCTGTAGTAACTGGTTTATCTACCTACAAATTCTGGGTCGTAGAAAATAACCTATCAATTTTTGCTTGCATTTTGATCGTAGGCAGTTTTTTGGCGGGTCTTTACCCGGCACTTGTCTTGTCATCCTACCTGCCGATCAAAGTGCTAAAAGGTAAGTTTCAAGCTTCTGGTCAAAAATTCGGTCTCAGAAACACCCTGGTAATTTTTCAGTTTGGTATTTCCTATGCCCTTATTACAGGCACGATAGTGATGGTCAGTCAGCTTAGATATATGCAGCGACAGCAGCTGGGATTTAAGACGAATGAGATGCTGGTGGTAAAAGCGCCACTTGTCTATGACTCCCTTATGAGAGTACGTGTCGAAAGGTTTGAAAATATTCTTCTGACGCATCCGAATATAACCAACTTTGTGGCTTCATCGGATATCCCCGGGCATACCAGCGAAACAATTTCATCCATTAAGAGAAAGGAAGACACTGAAAGTGAGGCGATACTTTCACCCTACATATTTACCGACGATTCTTTTATACCAACTTATCAGATTGAACTTTTGGAAGGGCGGAATTTCCACAAAGACGCTCCTGCCGACAAACAAAAGGTTTTGATCAATGAAATGGCGGCGCATATGTTGGGTTACGCATCAAACGCTGAAGCCATAGGAAGTAAGATTCAAATGAAGTTAGAGGGACAGGCAGACTATGAAATCTTAGGCATTTTTAGAAATGTTAACCTTCAATCATTGTCTCAGCAAGTACAACCGCTGGTTCTCTGCCCCTTCAATGAATCAGGCTGGTGGCAGTTCAAACCAGACTATTTCACCATCAGTCTGAACGGCGACGATGTCTATCAGGCTGCATTCAGCGTCCGGGAAAATTTCATGGAAATATTTCCGGATGAACTGTACATGGAATATTTTCTGGATGATCATTTCAATGCGCAGTATGAGCGGGATAAACAGGTGGGGAAGGTGTTTGGTATTTTCTCTGGCCTGGCCATCCTGGTGGCATGCATGGGGCTGCTAGGGTTGGTGTATTATGTGGCTTCCACTCGCACAAAAGAGATATGCATCCGCAAAGTGCTGGGCGCTTCATTCGGCCAAATTTTGTCTTTGCTGGGCAGGCAGTTTATCACCCTGGTGGTGGTGTCATTTTTAGTAGCCATCCCTGTTAGCTGGCTATTAGCTGACAACTGGCTCGATAACTATGCTTTCCGCATGCAGCTCCATCCCTGGATATTCATTGTTGCTGGTGCTGCCGTGTTGGCGATTGCGCTGCTGACTGTGTTCTGGCAAAGCTGGAAAACGGCCCATGCCAACCCGGTGGATAGTTTGAGGAATGAATAAACCAAGTCTGGTCAAGCTAGCGAGCTGAGGATCACTCTACTAGTTTCTTTGCCGTGGTCGGAACACTATTTGGCAAAGTAGAGTAGATAGGTAGCACTATGTTTATCTGATGATTACAAAAAAAATAAGAGGCCGTGCTAATTCCTGTAAATCGTTTGGGGACACAGCCTCTCAATCATTTTTTATTTACCCCACAAATACTCCAGCGTATACGGTGACCCAGGGCTTGCCCAGGTTTCTCCGTTGATATATCGGAAATTCAGGTCTAAGTCTGCGATCCTTTTCAGGTCGTCCGTAGAAAGCTCAATAGCGGCAGACTCCAGGTTTTCCTTCAAACGCTTCGGGTTCACTGACTTTGGAATGGCCGAAGTTCCTCTTGTCACCGCCCAGCTAAGAAGTACTTGTGCTGGCGAGCAGTTTTTTGTAGCTGCTATCTGCTTGATCACTTCATTCTCCAAAAGGGTAGGATCGCTTTCTTTAATCAATCTGGCTGGCCGGTCGGAGGAGCCAAGAGGAGAGTAGCCTGTGACAACGATCTCATTTTTTTTGCAGTAGTCCACCAGCTCATTTTGTTGCAGGTAGGGGTGTAACTCCAGCTGGTTGGCTTCAGGAATGATGGTGGCTCCCTCGCTTATGACCTTCAGGTTTTTGATATTGAAATTGGAAACGCCAATGTGTTTTGTCAGGCCTTGTTTGGCCACAGCCTCCATGCCTGACCAGGTAACTGTCAGCGGAAGTTGATCGATAGGAATAAAGTCGGCTGGTGAAGCAGGGAAACCGATGCCTTCTTGCAGAGCCACCGGCCAGTGAATGAGATAAAGATCAAGGTAGTCGAGTTGTAGGTTTTTGAGAGTGACTTTCAGCGCTGGTTCTACCTGATCTTTCCGGTGGCTGTTGTTCCACAGCTTGGAGGTAACCCACAGCTCTTCTCGTTTTATCTCACCAGCTTTGAAAGCGTCGGCGAAGGCTGTTCCAATTTCATCTTCATTGCCGTAAATATGGGCACAGTCAAAATGCCTGTAGCCAATTTTAATAGCTTCTCTTACTGCCTTGTAAACATCGCCTGGAGCTGCTTTCCACGTACCCAGCCCAATGGCTGGCATTTGATCTCCATTCCTGAAATTTAAGTGCTTCATTTCTTATCGATAAAGGTTTTGAATTTGCTTTCTATTTCCTGCAGAGGCCAATCGGCTTTATGTATGACCAGCTTATAGCTCATCGTCAAAGTTTTTCCACTAGCAATTTTAAAAGGCTCCCTACCCGGAAAAGCTGCGTTTTGCATGCTTTTCTTATTTCTCAATATCCAGCCATGCCACGACGCCATCTGTGTCGTATCCGCCATCATGGTGAATCCCGACTTTGTTTCTCCAAAGGTAGCAATCATATCGACCCAACCACCCACCTGCATAGCCGGATCAGTGGGGGTCAAAACTCCCTTTTCAGAACGAAATTTTATATCATCGGGTAGGATGGTTCTGGCAGAAAAGCCGCTGTAGCCTTTGTGGTCTTCCGACCCGCCGATCCACACGTCGTGCCCGTTGGCAGTAAGGCTGATATCAAAATCTATTTCCCTGTAGTCTGCCGTGGTCTTGTAAGTGGTGATGACTGTGTTTTCCTTGACGAAGGTAATGCTGTCGCCGTTCCATATCGTGTTCCAGTCTACTGCCAGCTCCAGTCGGGCAGCCTTGCTGCTTACTTTGGTAGCCGTGCTGGTCACATTCCATTCAATGCCTTTGCATTCCCAGCCGTCGCCGATGCGTTCACCGTCGACAATCAGTTGATGCCAGGCCCAGAAGACTCCTCTTTGGTGCAGGTGGTCGGCCGGGAAGTCTTCCGTCAGTACCTCATCGTTTAAACCATAAAGAGGATGCAGGTAGTTCGCCCTGGGGTATTTTCCGTCGAGGGATTTTGTTTTCTGCTGGTAGAAATAGATGGGGTGAGTGCCTTCAGTGAGGCTGATGCCCTCCGGGGTTTCTGTGAATTTGAATTTTTGAGCCATCGAGCTCTGCCACGAAATGAGAAAGACAAAGGCAATGCCGGCGACTATGCTACTGTTGTTCATGGTTTTCGGGTGGCGCTGGTTACTAAGCTAAACGATCATTTTTTCTTCAAGTCCCACCATTCGTCGGCAGGCAATAGCGCTCCTGGCTTTCAAGCTCTTTCAGGAGGGCTCATAAAGTAGGCAAAAGTCATCGAAAAATTAAACCTTCAGGACTTAAATGTGCAAGGTGTCGCCACTCTCTCTTGCATCAACTCGGCCTCCCGTCTCCTTCGATCCCTTATCTCAATTCGTCAATTTGCTGCTGGTAGTCGAACTGCAGGTCTTCGTGCAGGGTGCTGAGCACTTTTTCGATCTTTTTGAGCTGGCCGGTATAGAGGTTGTCAAGAGTGGTGCTGCGCTGAAAGGGGAGACCGGTCGCTTTCATTTGCTGACAGAAATAAATCCTGATCTCTACCTCTGTCTCTTTGATGCCTGAATACCTGATGTTTTTGTTGGCGAATCGGAGGGCTTTCCTGATGGTTTTTTTGGCCCAGTAGAGGTTGCTATCGTTCAAAGTGGAAAGGCTTTCATCGATCCCCTCCTTTACTTCTTCAATGAAAATGGCTTCATCGTGTGCTTTGAAAAGGAGGTAGGAGAGCAGCTCTTTGTTTTCCACTTTGTATTTGCCCAGGCGAAGGATTACCTGCCGGAGTTGTTCAGGATCAAGGACTTGAAGTTCCTTTTTTATGTGAGAGATGGAATAAGCAGACATTAGAAAGGCAATATTAGATAATTCGAGGTCAATTTATTGTTAAGGAAGCAGATTGACCAGTTATCCTTTGCTTCTTTAGGCAAATCATCTCTTACTTTGAAAAGAGGGCAAAAAAGTTTCTATTTAAAGCAGGTTTCAACCCTCCAAGGGCTGCGAGCCCCTGGAGGGTTAATTGAAGTAGCAAAATTACAACACCAAAGACATGAGCGATAAATTGAGAGTATTAGTAGCCGGATGCGGCAATATGGGTGCATCACATGCAAGGGCCTACCACAAGTTGGACGATTTTGAAATTGTGGGGCTTGTAAGCCGCACGGCAGAAAGCCGGGAGAAACTGAATAAGGAGTTGGGTGGAGATTATCCTTGTTATGCCGATTTTGACGAGGCACTGGCACTTGCCAAACCAGATGTTGTTTCGGTAAATACTTACGCCGAAACCCACGTGGACTATACACTGAAGAGCCTGAAAGCTGGCGCTCATGTGTTTGTGGAGAAGCCATTGGCCATTACCGTAGAGGAAGCGCAGCGTGTGGTGGACATGGCGAAGTCGGTGAATAAGAAAGTAGTAGTAGGTTATATACTAAGAGTGCATCCGGCCTGGGCCAAGTTTGTGGAAATAGCGCAGGGGCTCGGTAAGCCGCTGGTAATGCGCATGAACCTGAACCAGCAAAGCAACGGCAAGCACTGGCAAACCCACAAAAACCTGATGAATACGATGTCGCCCATTGTGGACTGTGGTGTGCATTACGTAGATGTGATGTGCATGATGACCCGGGCCAAGCCGATTCGTGTAAGTGCTATTGGCGCCAGGCTGACGGATGAGATCAAACCTACCATGTACAATTACGGTCAGCTTCAGGTGACTTTCGACGATGGTTCAGTAGGCTGGTACGAAGCTGGCTGGGGGCCGATGATGAGCGAGGTGGCTTACTTTGTCAAAGATGTGATTGGGCCGAAAGGTTGCGTCAACATAGTGGATGCTCCCAAAGGAGATGGCTCACAGGACATTGACGGCCACAGCAAAACGGGCAGCCTGAAAGTACACTATGCGGCAACTAACGACAAAGGTGAGTATGTAAAGCCCGACCAAATTGTGGACACTTCCAGCGAACCTGACCACGACGGGCTTTGCGAGCTTGAGCAATTGTATCTGCTCAAAGCCATCAAAGAAGACCTTGACCTGACTGACCACCTGGCCGATGCGGTAAACAGTTTACGCATAGTATTGGCAGCTGATGAAAGCTTCAGGACTGGGAAGACGGTGGAGTTGTAGGGGGTTTTGGATTTGAGATTTCTGATGCAGGTTTTTTATCGAATGTCTTGAAGTACGATAGGCAAGACATTGTGCCAGAAAACTAGTAAAATCCCCGCCAGTTACTGATAGTTAAAATGTCCTTAAATGTACTGGCATCATTTCGAAGGCAGGAGTTACCCCTATTTGTCAGTTCTTTTCGTTACTTTTTTAGTTTCCCGTCTTAGACGGCTTGTCTAAGTGAAGAGATTATTTGCTTAGGACATTTAATGCTGTTATTTTTAGACAGGGAGGACTCAGGTTTCTGTTAAATGGTGATCAATGATTACTGATTTGATATTAAGAGGGATTAAGCCCCTTTTATTGGGAGACTGGAAGAGTCTTCCTCTTCTATTTTTTAATTTCCATTCATTTGAAACATCGGTTAATTTGAACCTATGTAAAAAACATTTATCATATAGCTCGACACAAGTCTTTATGAGATCATTGAAGATTTCACTTAGTTTCTTGCTCTCGTTGGGGTTTACTTCAGCCACTTGTCAATCAAACCTTCATAAAATTTATGAATTCGAAGGGTTTTATAAGGTTTTTGATAAATCTGGTGATGTAAAACATTTTGATGGTGAGGCCAAATGGTATTTTCTAACTGATGGAGATGGTTTTTTGATATCATTTAAGATGATAGATGTGCAAAGAATTCAAGAAAATATCTATCAAGTTCTGGACAGTAAAGAATATCCAGACAGAACATTATATTATTGTAACGATCTCAATAAGATTGTTATTTATCATAACAATGGTTATGATATCGCCATGGCCCTAATAAAAGAAATTGCCTCGGATGACTATGTAACGTTCTGGTTCAAGAGGGAGAATATCACTTGGGCATCCGAAGAAAGATTTTAGCTCAACCCGCCGCAAAATTCTAAAGATGGCTTTCAAAGGAATTAAATTTACCACTCTCTAGCATATTTAACAGCTATAAGCTTTTTTGTCTTTGTGTAGCTACCTTTTAGATTGAGTACTCCAGATTTAAATTTGAGACGGGGCTACTCCATCATCGACGCCAGAAGCCCTAACGACTTTTTAAAATATAGAAGCGATTAAAAAAGTAAAGTCTTTCGATACAGCAAAGATGATGCTGGCTGCCAGGAATGAAATTAGCAGTGAGGGACAGGGAGTGACTTTCAAGGAACGGCAACATTATATCAATGACAAGCTTGAAGAAAGTCGAGTGAAGCGAATCGGCCAGAAATAGCCTCTTGTCGGTTCACTCAAACACAAAAGTCCCGTACATCTCATAATCATGGAAGTTGGTGCGGATGGGCTGCCGAGTCCGTTGGGGATTTTGAATTTTAATCTGTTGTTGAGCAGAAAAGTATTTGGCCACTTTTTCTATTTTTGATATATGACTATCAAGGATAAAATAATGACCCTGGTAAAAGAAAACCAGAATGAGGAGCTTCTTAGCGAAATCTATGATATTCTCAAAGAATCAGAGGAAGCTGTTACTCTTACAAATGCTCAGTTGCAGCGACTGGATGTCGCAGAAGGTCAAATAGAAAGGGGAGAGGTGAAAAGCAATAAGGAAGTCTTACGAAAGCATACCCGTAGATAGTCACCTCACTCAAACACAAAAGTCCCGTACATCTCATAATCATGGAAGTTGGTGCGGATGGGTTGCCAGGCCCAGCGGGTTTGCTTGCCGCCGTCGTAATCGAGGCGGTACATATTGGCCCTCCATTTCGTGCCACTGGTGGGAGGTACATTCTTTAACGGGTTTAACAACACATAGGGAATGAAAAATTGGGCCGTCCACGCTTTGATGTCGGCATTGCTTCGTTTTGGGCCACCTTCAACTGTCGTTACGTGCTTTGTTCTTCTTTCGTTGAAATAGTGCCAGGGCCTCCAGCCCAGGAATTTGCCACCGTAATTGGGCACGAGGATGGGTAGCTCATAATTGAGAGGGGAAAGCTCGTATTCGAAATAGATTGGGGTGCTTTCATCAGTCCATAGAAATACTTCCACCACATCTTCTTTGAACAGGTCGTCGAAATCCTGGGTCATGGTGGCGGTGAGCTTGTTGTCTTCGCAGTGGAAGAGAAAGTAAATGCCGGTTTCAGAATACAAGATCTTCGCTTTGGTGGCATAGGTCACACCGTTATCGCTTCTCTGAGGTACTTCTACCCAGCTGGCAGCTTCCCAGGTTTTGTCGGGAGTTTCTTTTACGTCGAAGTCGGCCACTTTTTTGATGGTCAGGCTTCCGGGGGCTTGGGCGTTGGCAGCAAAGGGCATAAGTAGAAGTAGGGTGTAGAGTAGTTTCATGAGTTAAGCGGGTTGGTCGAGTAAGATAGGGAGAGAACGGGAGGTGTGCAAGCGAGTAATCTCGCTCAAGCCGCTGGGCTCTTACTTTTTCAAACGACAAAAAGTAAGCAAAAGTCTTGAAAAATTAAACGCACAGGCCTTTACCCGCATCTGCCCGCCAATTTTTCGGCCACCCGCCATGGTGGTAAATCGTAGTTCTGAAGTTTCTGCACTTGGGCGATTTATTTGGGAGAGGCCAAACGCACTTTAAAACCCTCTTTTTCCAGCACAACGATGTCGTCGGTGCTGCCGAGTACCTCGTCGATGATGCCGAAGGCTTTGGCTTCGAGGACGTTCAGGTATTTGTCACGCAGAAAAAACGCCTCAATTTCTTCCCAGCTGTGCCCGGTGTGCTTGCCCATTAAGTGGAATAGCTGAGTTTGCAGCCTTTCCTGCTCCCGGGTGGCAATTCGTACATCTTCGGTGTAGCCCTGAGCACCGCCGCCGGTCGGGTGCATGTGGATGGTGGAGTGGGGTAGAGCATAGCGCTTACCTTTTGCACCTGCACAAAGCAGCGCTGTGCCCATGCTGGCTGTTACGCCTACTGCTACCGTAGATACCGGCGCCTGTATCATCTGCATCGTGTCGTAAATGGCCAGGCCTGCGTACACCACCCCGCCTGGGCTGTTGATGTACAAGTTGATGGGCGACTTTTGGTCGATGCTGTTGAGGTAGAGCAGTTGGGCAACCACCAGGTTGGCCGACACGTCGTCGACTTTGGTTCCAAGAAAAACGATGCGCTCTTTGAGCAGCAGACTGAATATGTCGTAGGCTCGCTCCCCACGGCTATTGTTGTCAATCACCATGGGAACAAGGTTGGCTTGGATGTTCATGTTATTTATCCTGGTTGAAAATTTGATCGATCTCCGTTCTGAAAGCTCTTTTGTCGGCAGCCGTAAAAAGCTTGTGATCTATTGCAGTAAGTTCCTTTCTAAGTTGGTTTCGTCCATGAAGAAGAACTGTTTCTGAAATGATCTTTTGGAGCTTTACGCTAGCGCTAAGCGATGGCTCCAGCAGCATCCTTACCTCGAAGAGGAGGGTGGCAGCGATACCGAGATTCCCCTGAAGGTAGCTTTCAATTTGCGCTATTTCAGTCAGTGAAGTCCTCATAGTGCAGTGCTTTTGATTTTACTTCGTTTCTTACCTTTTCCATGCATTTGTACTTCTGCACCGTAGCTGAACGCTCGCTGCCGAAGCCGAAACTGGAGGCTATTTGTGGGATGCTCAGGCGATCATAATAGAAGCTTTTCAGCAGGTCCAGACATTTTTGGCCTGCAAGTTCCAGCAGGGCGAGCAGTTTGTTAGCCGAAGGATGCGCTTCGTTGAGGTCGGGCACGTTGAGGCACTTTTCCCACTCTTCCAGGTGGACTTCGTTGCTTCGGGCTTTTGCTTTTCGAATCCACAAGTGTTTACATATTCCAAGTAAATACGCTTTGTGGGAAATTTCCACATGTACTTTTTTCGCAGTGAGGCTCTCATAAAAGAGAACCAGGGCGTCCTGAAAAACATCACGGGCATCCTCCAGATTGCCACCCATACGGTGAACGAACCTGGCTGCTGCGGGGAAAGCGTCTTCGTAGAGCGCCTCAAAAAAGGCGAGTCTGTCGTCAGCCGTCGCCGCCATGAAGGGCTTTCTTTCAAGGTTCTCGGTTACTTCCATGTAATAGCTTTTATTATAAGTGCAGAAAAGAGGGAGAATATCACCTTCAAAAGGCGAAATTCTTAAATAATTTTCTGAGAGCTACTCTTTTATTACCCGAAAAGTCTCGCTGATCGCTCCCTTCGTTAGCCTAACCAAATAGAGCCCCGCCGGAAGCCGACCCATGTCGATTGATCTGCTGGCTGGCTCAAAGGGGAGCATACCAGCAAAACGGCCCTGCATATCGAATGCCCGGGCACTGTGGTAATTTTCCAATCCACTCACAAACAATTGGGACGAAGTAGGGTTGGGGAATACCCTAATATTTCCCCCCGACTCATCGTCCAGTGCAGTAACTGAGTTGAGAACCTCTTCAACCAAAATATCGGAGATGCTCAAATCCACTACCGATTTACCAAGATCAAACACCAATCTCGCCTGATCGTCGGTGGGTTCGTTCATCGTAAAGGTGAAAATAAACCTCGTTTCTGTTGCCGGTATGGTCACACCATTGTATCCGCTGTATGCCGTCCATGGGTCGCTGTTTTTGCCGGCATAGAAGGTAGCCGCCCGGGCTTCATCTGCTTTGGCGCTGAAGCCTATTTGGTAAGTCTTTCCTTTCGTGAACGAAAGACCGGTTTTGGTGAGTTGAATATGCCAGCCTTCAGTGCCACCGCCTGATATCGCCACTGTGAGTTTATTGCCAGCATTGTCTAATAGCGAGGCGGCACCTCCCTGATTCACCACAAGCCAACCATCCCGACCAGAGCTAAAATCACTTTGGTACACCACTTTGGTATTGACTTGGGTGGGCTCCGGCATGGGGTTGTGCAGCAGGGCATCTACCAGAGGTTCAAGAAACGATTTGTTGGCAGGATCGTAAATGCCGAATCCTGCGCTAAATTCCCAATAGGCCCAGCTCATCTTTTGCGACTCAAACCAGCGGGCGAGGTAGGTAGTCCAGCGAATCCTTGAGTCGATATCGGCTGTGCTATAGGCACCAAACTCACCAACATTGAACGGCAGGTTGTGTTCCTCGGCGAAAGCCTGGGCCACCTTGAATTCGTTGACGACTGTCAGTCGCTCGGCTTCCGTATCATTCCACTCAGTACCAAGCCATGCCTGGGTTTCCGGGCCCACCCAATCAGCTCCCTGGTGGGTAAAGTGAAAGGGGTTGTAATAGTGGATGCTAAGAATGAGGTGGTCATCAGCAGGAATCTCCAATTGAGGAACAGCAGTAAGTCCACCATACTCTGCCACTCCCAATATCACGCTTCTTGTAGGATTCGTTTTTCGGATTTCAGTCAGCGCTTTCGCAAAAAGGTCGTTCCATAGTGCTGGGGTTATCTCTCCGTGTGGCTCGTTCAGTACTTCAAACAAGAGGCTGTCGGGGTAATCTTTGAAATGGTTGGCAATTTGATTCCACTGCGAAAGAAACCGGGTCTCTTCCCGGGCCACGTTCTCAAAAAGCGAGTCGTGGTGGTGCATATTCACGATGATATGCAGCTTGTATTTCAGTGCCGTGTCGACAACGGCCTGAATTCTCTGCAAAAAGTCTGCATTGATCGTATAAGGCGAGTCGACCATGCTCCGTTCCGGTGTTTCCCAGCGGACGGGGAGCCTCACATGCTGAAAGCCAAGGTCAGCTATTATTTTGAAGTACTCCGGCTGCCAGGGGTTGCTCCAGGCATCTTCGGTAGGTGCCTCAAAGGAATTGCCCATGTTGATGCCACGCCCCAGCCTGTCGTTGACATCAAAGGAAGAGGCCGTTTGGGCGAAAACACCTTGTGTGAAAAGTAGCCAAACGGCTGCCGGAAGCAGAAGCCTTTTCATTTTGGGTCTTTTTCACCCGTTGGTTTATCTCTCCACCAATTTGCCAGGATAGATCCCGTAATGTTCATCAATGAACCAAAGACAGAGGGGCCGAGGCCCATAGTAGCAACTTTTCCCATCCCCTGCGCTATTCCCGAAGCGAGTCCGCCATTTTGCATACCTACCTCAAAGGCAATTGTTCTACAGTCTCTTTCTGGTAATTTGATGGCTTTACAAAGCTTATAACCTAGAAAGTAACCAGCCGTGTTGTGCAGCAGGGCTGCGAAAACGAGGACAACGCCATAAGTGAGGAGAGCATCTCTGCCAGAGGCGGTAATGATACTGATGATGATGGCAATGCCCGCCATTGACAAAAGGGGCATCGCTCTGTCGACCCAGGGGGCCTTTCCGTGAAAGAGTTTGTTGAAGATCAGGCCACCAATGATCGGGATGATCACAATTTTGACAATGCTCCACATCATCCCCCAAAATTCGATGGGAACATATTGTCCGGCTAGTAACTTCATCCATAAGGGTGTCATTAGCGGGGCCAGCATAGTGGCTACGGCTGTCATTGTTACCGAAAGGGCCACATTAGCTTTAGCCAGGTAGGCCATCACGTTGCTGGCCAACCCGCTTGGAGCCGAGCCAATCAGTATAATACCGGCGGCTATTTCAGAAGGGAAGTTAAAAAGCTTGGCTATTCCAAATCCGAGCAGCGGCATAATGGTAAACTGACACAGCAAACCAACGCCTACTCCTTTGGGCATTTTGACCACTCCTTCAAAATCTTTGATGCTCATGGACGTGCCCATGCCGAACATGATGATTTGAAGCAGCGGAACTATCAAAGTGCCCAGCTTGAAGTCGCCGATTTGCTGAAACGGTGCGGGGTAGTACATAGCGGCAGCAACCGATGAAAAAATGACTACAGAGTAACTATAGCCTTTTGCTTTTTCACTTCCTCGAAATGCAAACGCCAGTAAGAGAAGGCCTGCAATCAACAAGGGTCCACTGATTGGGGAGCTAAGTCCAATGCCGGCAATGGCAGCGGCGACTAATAATGCTAAAGCAATAAATAGGGTGTAGGTATATGTCTTTTTCATAATGTAGCAATGGAACGAATTGATTCAATCCATTTCTAAGATGCTGCGGATTTATCAAAAAGCCAAAGAAATGCTTACGGCCCGCTTAATTACTTTTTAAGCGGGTGAAAAAACTATTCATAAAAGTCCTCTTTACCAATTTGCGAAAGCTCCAACATCAACTTGCCAAGTTTTTGTGTAACGTCTGTGAAGAACCTGGCTCCTTTTTCCGCCGTAGATTTTTTCGGATTACCAATACCTGTATCTGCCGATACTTTTGACCACTCCCTTTCTTTCCAGGCCCAGCCTTCTTTGAAACCCTGAATACGTGGCTTTTTGTCTTTCCCGTCTCCGGCCTGGTCGAGCGGCAGCACCAGCTCGGGTCTCAGGTGCATAATGAGGCAGGTTTCCATTTCGTCGGCATGATCTCCAGGCTCTTCAAAGTACTGTTTCTTGTCCATTGACTGGAACCAGTTACAGGTGCTGAGCAACATTTTTGGGTACCTAACCCCCAACTCTCGCAGCATGGTTTTGAAGTCGTTGCCGCCATGGCTGTTGACAATCAGTAGCTTGAAAATGCCCTGCCGGTTGAGCACCTCAACGATATCGTTGAGAATAGCCAGCTGCGTGCTGGGGTAGAGGTTAATGTCTAGCTTGATGTCAGTTTGGCCGGTGTTTACGCCAAAGGGGATAGTGGGTAGCACTGTCAATTTTGCGCCAGCTTCCCAGGCGATACGACCTGCCTCAGCGGCTATGCTGTCAGCTTCGTATACGTCGGTGCCATAAGGCATGTGGTAGTTGTGGGCCTCTGTGGCGCCCCAGGGTAAAATGGCCAAATCGATTTGGCGATCCTTGATGTCTTTCCAGTTGCACTCGGCGAGTAGGTATTGTTTCATAGGGTTGAAGCTAGAATTTTTGAGAGTATTATCAAACTACAAAGTTGAACAGACATTTGGCTGGTTTACTAATTGAAGAAAAAAGTTTTTATGTAAAAAAATCCACTGACAGACAGCTGTCAGTGGCCGGTGCTAGCTTGGCTTCATCAAAGAAATTTTAAACCTAAAATCACACATCATGAATCAGCTAAACACTCAGATTGAAGCCGGAGTAATTTCACCAGAGCAGTTGCTCAAACACTGGCAGGGACATAGAAGCCTGACCCGCCGGGTGATAGAATCTTTCCCTGAAAAGGAGTTTTTTGAACATTCCATTGGCGGCATGCGACCATTTTCGAAACTCGTTAGTGAGATGCTTGCCATAGCGGTGCCAGGCCTTAAGGAAATTGTTACCGGCAAAACATCGCCCTTCAATGAAGAGATGCAGTTTGAAGGAAGAAAAGAAAATGTACTGAAGGCATGGGACGACTCTACAGAGCAAATTAACTCCTACTGGAAGCAGCTTTCAGCAGAAAGATTCCAGGAGCAAATCAAGCTTTTTGGGCAGTATGAGGGAACGGTGGTGTCCAACCTTTTCTATTTCATCGACAACGAGATTCACCACAGGGGACAAGGCTATGTGTACCTTCGGTCGCTGGGCATTCAGCCGCCGTTCTTTTGGGAGAGGTAACACCATAGTGCGGCTGTCTCAATAAACCAATTGGGCTTTTGAGACAGCCCCTTACTATTTTTTGACACCTTCTGCTAGAAAGCGAATTTTTTTCACTCTTGCCACACTTACCACCAGCTTCTGGTACTCTCTTGGGTCGTCTCCCATAGACACGGCGGGGTTTCTGTATGCCATGGGGCTGTCGACAAAGCTCCTCCCTGAAATATGGATTTCTTTCGCTCCAGTGGTTTTCACCAGATCGGCCACATTTTCTTCGCTTACGCCAGCGCCTGGCATGATGATGATTCGGTCGCCGGCTTTTTTCACCAGCTCCGCTAGCAATAGCCTGCCGTCGTAAACATTGGCCTGCTGCCCGGAGGTGAGGATCCTGTCAAAGCCAGCTTCAATGCAGGCTTCGAGGGCTTCGTGGGGATCATTGGTCATGTCAAATGCCCGATGGCAGGTGACTTTCAGCGGCCTGGCAAGCTGCACAAGCTCCCTGTTTCTTTCCGTATCTATTTCCCCATTGGCTTTGAGTATGCCAAAGACCAAACCGTCTGCACCTAGTTTTTTCGCCGATTCAATGTCTTTTTTCATTACCTCGAACTCCTCATCGGAATAGAGGAAGTCGCCACCTCTTGGCCTGATCATGACGAACACTGGTATTCGTGCCTTTTCTTTAGCAGTCAGGATCATTCCAGCGGAGGGTGTGGTGCCTCCATCGCCAGGGCTATCACATAACTCTATGCGACTGGCACCACCTTCAATGGCGTTGAGCACTGAAGTGATGTTGTAGCAGACTACTTCGATTGTAAGTGACATCTTTAATAAGTTGGAAGATTTGGATCAATCTCTTCGGCCCAGGCATGAATGCCGCCGATGAGGTTATAGAGGTTGTCGAACCCGTACCGTGATTGCAGCGCTTGAATAACCGAGGCACTGCGCCCTCCATGGTGGCAATGAACTACCACCTGACGGTCTTTATCAATCAAGTCCAGATACTCCTGAAGCTCGCTCATGGGCATCAGTTCTCCACCCATATTCACCGTTTCATATTCGTGGGCCTCCCTTACATCGATCAGCTGAAAGCTGACGCCGTTTTTCTTCCATGAGTCTAGCTCCTGAACGGTTATCTCTTTCATATTTTCCTGGTAGTTCTTAATGCCGCAAAACGCCTCGTAGTCGATAAGCTTGGTCACTTTGGCTCTGGTACCCTTTGGCTTTATCATCATCCGCTGGCGGGTGTTGTCCCACGCACCAAGCATTACTAAGGCACTATCCAGCACTTCGCCAGACTGGGTAATGATTTTGAGTGCTTCTATGGCCTGCATGGTTCCGATAAGTCCTGGAAGCACACCTAATACGCCCTCTTGTTCGCAAGTAGGCACCGAACCGGCCGCTGGAGGAGTAGGGTAGAGGTCTCTGTAGTTAGCACTTTCTTTTGTGAGGTTGAACACGGCCACCTGCCCTTCAAACCGATGAATCGCACCATAGATATATGGCTTGTCTGCCAAAAGGCATACATCGTTCATGAGGTAGCGGGTGGGGAAGTTGTCGGTGCAGTCGATCACAAGATCAAACCCGGCGACAATATCGAGTGCATTTGCAGAGGTGATTTTCTCCTCGTAAGCTACTAACTCGATAGTGGAGTTCAGCGCCATTAGGTGGCTTTTGGCAGCTCCAGCCTTATTTTTGCCTATGTCACTTTCTCTGAAGAGTACCTGTCGTTGCAGGTTGCTGATGGAAACGACGTCGTTGTCAACAATGCCAATCCGCCCTACGCCGGCTGCAGCAAGATATTGCAAGACGGGACAGCCTAATCCGCCCGCACCAATCACCAGTACCCTGGCTTCCGCAATCTTTTGCTGACCAGCTGGGCCTATTTCTTTAAGCGACAAATGACGAGCGTATCTGGACATGGAAGAAATTTATCAGTTAATAGTGAAAGTAAAAAGGTTTATCCTCACCCTCGCACTTCTCACGCTGCACTCAAAACCTCTTGAGTACGATATTCGATACGGTTTCTCCTATCGAAAGGCTGGAGGTGGCTGCCGGGCTCGGCGCATTGCAAACATTCACAGCTATGTCATTTTCCAAAATCAGGAAGTCGTCGAGCAGGCCACCGTTTCGGTCGCAAGCCTGGGCACGCACACCTGCTCCGCCCGGTTCAAGATCCGACTCTTTCAAATCAGGAAGGAGCTTTTGCAGGGCAGTGGTGAAAGCTGTTTTACTGAACGACCTGTACATTTCGCCAAAGCCTGTTTTCCAGTATTTCCAGGCCACTTTCTGAAATCCTGGCCAGGCCAGTGTTTCTACCAGCTCAAAAAGGTTGATTTTTGACTTGCTGTATCCTTCTCTTCTGAAGGCCAGCACCGCATTGGGGCCAGCTTCCACTTCGCCGCCCACCATTCGTGTGAAGTGTACGCCAAGGAATGGGAAATTAGGATCCGGTACCGGGTAGATCAGGTTCTTGACCAGGTACTTTCTTTCTTCTTTTATCTTGTAGTACTCACCTCTAAATGGCACAATCTTGATATTGACTTCCTGTCCGGTCATCCGGGCGATTTTGTCGGAATAGAGACCGGCGCAGTTCACCACCAGTTTCGTTTGGTAGGTGTCCTTATTAGTGACCACCGTGCAACCTCCGGCTTCCTTTCTGATTTCCCTAACTGCTTCGCTTATATGAATCTGACCATCATCTTTTCTTATCACTTCGGCCAGTTTGGCCGATACATCTTTGTAGCTGATAATGCCGGTATAAGGCACCCAAATCCCCTCAATGCCATTTACGTATGGCTCCTTTTCTTTTAATTGCTCCGCAGTAAGCCGTTCATTTTTCACCAGACCATTTTGGATACCTCTTTCAAAAAGATTATTCAGCAGCGGTAACTCTTCTTTCGACGTGGCTACCACAATTTTCCCGCAGAGGTCATACTCAATTCCTTGTTCGTTACAAAATTCAAGCAGCATGTTATAGCCATTGATGCAATTCGTCGCTTTCAGACTCCCTGGCTTATAATATAAGCCGGAATGGATAACCCCACTATTGTTGCCCGTTTGGTGAGCTGCCAGTCTGGGCTCTTTTTCGATGAGCAAAACCTTAAGTCCGGGTCGTTTCTTTTTTAGTTGGTAAGCGGTGGCCAATCCCACAATCCCTCCACCAATGATCGTAATATCGTATTGCATGCTTTTCAGTTGATGTTGCGAATATAAGACTCAAAGGTGAATTATAACTGCATGATAATAATCAGTATACTTTGGTAGCGAAATCATCCTGACGTTTTATAGTGGGTAATACCTTTGTACCAACATAAATCATCTCAATCATGGAAAGGAAAGTTGTAAGTGCCGAGGAAGCGCTGAAGGTTGTAAAGTCTAATGACCGGGTTTTTATTCACAGTGTGGCTGCGGCACCCAAGGTACTGATAGACGCCCTTGTGGCGAAAGCGCCCGAGCTAAGAAATGTGGAAATTATGCACCTCCACACCGAGGGCTCTGCTGACTATGCAAAGCCTGAATATGCCGAAAGCTTCCACGTTCATTCGCTTTTTGTGGGTGCCAATGTGCGCAAAGCTACGCAGGAGCATAGAGCTGACTACATACCCATATTTTTAAGTGAGATTCCTAGGCTTTTCAGAGAGAAAATCCTCCCGATTGATGTGGCGCTTGTTTCGGTTACCCCACCTGACAAACACGGCTATTGTTCGCTCGGCGTGTCTGTGGATGCCACTCTGGCTGCGATTGAAACGGCTAAGGTAGTGATTGCTCAGGTGAATCCATTGATGCCTCGTACTTTCGGAGACAGCTGTTTACCGGTGAGTAAGTTTCACTATTTGGTTGATGGAAAAGTGCCGATACATGAAGTGCCTTCGCCTCCGATCAGTGAGGTTGAGAAAAAGATTGGTCAGCACATTGCAGGCATGGTAGAAGACGGTGCCACCCTGCAAATGGGTATTGGAGCCATTCCCAACGCAGTGCTTTCTCAGCTTACCAACCACAAGCATTTGGGTATTCACACCGAAATGTTCTCGGATGGCGTGGTGCCGCTGGTAGAATCCGGCGTAATCGACGGCAGCATGAAGGCTATTAACAGAGGCAAGATTGTGTCAACCTTTGTAATGGGCAGCAAGCTTACCTATGATTTTATCGACAACAACCCATCGGTCAATCTTTACGATGTCGCTTTTGTTAACGATGTGGCCACTATCCGTCGCAACCCCAAAGTAACATCAATCAATTCGGCCATCGAAATTGATATCACAGGCCAGGTTTGCGCTGACTCCATCGGCACGCTGCACTACTCCGGAGTAGGGGGACAAATGGATTTCATAAGAGGAGCGTCCTATTCAAAAGGAGGAAAGCCGATCATAGCCCTGCCTTCGGTCACGGGCAGAGGAGAAAGCAAGATTGTACCATTTCTCAAAGAAGGAGCCGGGGTGGTGACTACCAGAGCCCATGTTCATTATATAGTTACCGAATGGGGGGTGGCCTACCTGTACGGAAAAACACTGCATCAAAGAGCTCGTTTGCTAATTGATATAGCCCACCCCGACCACAGGGAGGCATTGGAAAGGAAGGCATTTGAAAGGTTTGGGAAGGTGTGATGCTACGTTCGCAGCCGAATTTGATGGGGGCTGGTCTTAGGAACTCGCTCAATAATTCCTCTGGCTTCCATATCCAGTTTAACGGTAACGAAATACCACATCACTTTTCCATCGAATGAGGCTGTCAACTCCCTCACTGCCTGGTCAGAAAGGCTTTCGAATGTCCTGAGTTTTCCGTCTTTCAACTCCTTTGCTATGAAATCATAAATCACATCATATTTATGTTTCATAATATTCACACCCTTTTTACCCTGTGGGTGAAGTGTCAGGATTTTCTCCTTGTCATCCATTCTTCGCAAGTTTGACAGTGGGTTGATGCCTTTGAGTCTTGCTCAATTTAGCCAATTGCTGAGGTAATATCAACTGATGCAGCTACCAATTAGCAGGCATTTCCCCGAACAGCTTCCACTCTTCTATGAAATTTGGTAGAACTTCCCGATAATTCAGCCAATCGTCCGAAACCAGGAAAATTATCCGCATTTTAAACAACCTTTGCAAGCTTTTTGCGTCCGATAGACAGTACGCAGCAAACTGTCGGCGTATTGCTTTTATTAATCCACAGCAGAAAACAAAGCCCACCCTGAGCGGGTTTATTCGAGATTAGAGCCTATTGTAAAAATAGAATCCATTATTTAGCATTAGACAGCCTTCACATAACTAAGTAATATAATTTTGACCTATAAATTTCTATGTCTTTAAGAAGAAAACTCATTGCGTTTCTCGTTGTCGTGTTAATGGTGACTGGTTCCATTGGCCTTTACAGCTTTTTGGCGGCAAAAAAGGAACTACCCCCTGAAAAAGAAGCCCCTGCTGTTGTCAACTATGTGAAGGTGAGGGAAGTGGCTTTCCAGAACGTTGAAACGGAAGTTGAAGCCTATGGCAGAGTAGGTTCTTCGCAGCCCATCGATTTGTTGGCAGAGGTTGGAGGACGGTTGATCATGGGTGATGTACCACTGAAGGAAGGCCAGAATTTTAAGAAAGGCCAACTGCTGGTTAGGGTCAATGACGTAGAAACAAGGCTGAATCTTCAAGCGAGAAAAAGCAGTTTCCTTAACCTCATCGCTTCAATTTTGCCAGACCTGAAAGTGGACTATGCCAGCAGTTTCCCAGCGTGGCAAACCTATTTTGGGAACATTAAAACAGATAGCCCGCTTCCGGAACTTCCTGAAATAACAGACATCAAGGAGAAGACTTTTTTAGCCACCAAGAACATTCTAAGTGAATTCTATTCTATTAGGGGACTTGAGGAGAACCTGAGAAAGTACCACATGATTGCTCCCTATAATGGCAGTATTTCTGTCGTTAATATAGAGCCTGGAACTTATGTAAACCCCGGATCCAATATCGGCCGAATCCTGCGTACTGATGCCTTCGAAATTAAGGTGCCCATTGAAGCCAAGGACATTCAGTTTGTAGAGCTTGGCAAGCGGGTGAAGGTGATAAAGGGTGAGGATGAGTCGAACCCTCTGACGGGACGAGTCATCAGAATGACAGACTATATCGATCCCACTACACAGACTTTCCATGTGTATGTGTCGGTGGAAAACAACCAGAAGCAGGCTTTGTATGACGGGCTATACCTGAAGGTTGTGATTCCGGGGAAAATGGTCGACAACGCTATAGAAGTGCCAAGAGGTGTGGTGAGGAATAAAGGTGAAGTCTTTGTTTACAATAATGGACAGCTGGGCAGCAGAAGTGTGTCAGTGATCAAAAACAATGAAAATACTTATCTGATTACAGGACTGAAGGAAGGAGATTCGCTAGTGACCGAGGCCCCGCTGAATGCATTTGAGAAAATGAAAGTGGAAATCATTAAATAACCCCGAGGATATGAGAACAATTTTATCATTCTTTATTAAGTATCCAATTTGGGCCAACGTAATACTGTTTGCGGTGTTTCTTCTGGGGCTGGCCAGCTTCCTGACCATGAAGAAGTCCTTCTTCCCTGAAAGAACGCCCAACATGATTACCGTGTCGGTGTCTTACCCGGGTGCGGCTCCGGAGGAAATGGAGGAGGGTATTACTATTAAAATAGAGGAGGCACTGAAGGGAATTGTTGGTATTGTGGAGGTGAGGTCTGTGTCGAGCGAAAACTCAGCTTCCATCACCATTGAAACATCAACCAACTATGAACTTGACGAAGTTCTCACCGAAGTAAAAAACGCAGTTGACAGGATCAACTCCTTTCCCGTAGGTGCTGAGAAGCCGACGGTCTTCAAGCAGCAATCCACCAGCATGGCTTCTTTCCTCGGCCTCAAAGGGAATGTGCCCCTTAGGGAACTTAAGACCATTGCAGAAAAGATTGAAGACGACCTTCTTAAATCGGGCCTGATTACCCAGGTAAGGGTGTCGGGTTTCCCTGATCTGGAAATATCAATTGAGGTGCCGGAGGAGAATCTATCTCGCTACGGTATCACGTTTACGCAAGTAGCCAATGCGGTTCGTGTAAACAACCGTGACGTATCGGGCGGTACTATCAAAACATCAGAGGAAGAAATAAGGATACGGGCTAATGCCAAAGACTATGACCCAGAAGTAATTGGGAATATCGTTTTGAAGGCCAATGCCGATGGCACACGGGTGCTGCTCAAGGATATTGGCACCGTTACACTAGGTTTTGCTGACATCCCCAACAAGTATTATAGCAATAATGTAAGGGCTGTAAATATTTCTGTAAGCAAGTTGCCTGAGGAGGATCTGCTTGCCATTTCTGAATATCTGGACAAGTACGTAGCAGATTTCAATGCACAGAATGAAGGCGTAACTTTGTTTACAAACTTTGATTTCTATTCGATACTTGAGCAGCGAATAGACCTGTTAACCAGCAATTTTGTGCTGGGCCTCGTGTTGGTAATGATCACACTAGGGCTATTCCTGTCATTGAGACTTTCGTTTTGGGTGGCTGCAGGTATCCCGATTTCCTTTCTGGCCATGTTTGTGGTCGGCAGCATAGCAGGTATCACTATTAACATGCTGTCGTTATTTGGGATGCTCCTGGTAGTAGGGATACTCGTGGACGATGGTATTGTTATCTCCGAAAATATTTATACCCATTTTGAAAAAGGGAAAACACCCGAACAGGCTGCGGTGGATGGTACATTAGAAATGATGCCTTCGGTGTTTACTTCGGTTGCCACTACTATGTTGGCTTTTGTAACACTGATTTTCCTGGACAACGGTGGATTCAGCTATGAAATGGCAGTGGTGGTAATTGCCTGCCTTGGCTTTTCGCTTGTGGAAGCTTTCTTAATTCTGCCTTCTCACCTGGCCTCTAAAGCCATTTTGTCGAAGAGAAAGCCGGATACGTTGTATGACCGGTTCAGGACAACAATGGAGAAAGGCATTGACTTTGTTCGTTTCAAGTTGTACGGAAACTCCATTAAGTTTTTGGTTCAATGGCGTTGGATTGCCATGATGGGGCCGTTGGTGTTTGTGATGATGGTAGTGGGGATGTCACAAGGAGGTTTGATAAGGTTTGAGTTTTTCCCCCGAACGCCTTTCGACGATTTGCAGGTCGATTTGATGCTCAAGCCTGGCACCAGAGAAAGCATCACCGAAGACTACCTGAGAAGATTTCAGGATCAGGTATGGGAAGTGCATGAAGAAATGAAGAAGGAGGCTGGGTTAACAGAACCGTTCTTCTCATCAGTGGACATAATAATTGGCACCGGCGCAAGCAGAAGTAGCAGCGGCAGCCATGTAGGATATGTTGGAGTTAATTTCGAAGACCTTGAGGGTAAAAACATTTCAGCGTTCGAGGTTGCTAACCAAATTCGGAAGAAAATAGGGCCCATTCCCGAAGCTGAGAACTTTACAGTAGGGGCGGCTCAGCGATGGGGGAAGCCTGTTTCTATTGCACTGAAAGGTAAGTTTATTGACGAAATAGAGGAGGCAAAAGCTGAGCTGAAGGAAAGCCTGAGAAGGATTGATCTACTGAAAGATATTACGGACAATTCGGCCATAGGGCAGCGGGAAATTAAGCTTGAGCTAAAGCCGCTGGCGTATTTCATGGGCTTGAATCATCAGGATATAACTCAGCAAATTCGCCAGGGCTTTTTCGGTGAAGAAGTGCAGAGGCTCATCATTGGTACCGACGAAGTAAGAGTATGGGTGCGCTACCCTGAAGAGGATAGGATTAATGTAAGCCAGCTCGAGTCGATGAAAATCAGAACAGCTAATGGTGCTGAGTATCCTTTATCGCAGCTGGCCAGTTACGAAGTCGAAAGAGGTGTGCTAAGCATTAACCGGTTCAATGGAAAGAGGGAGGTAAGAGTCGAAGCCGACCTGGCCAATAATAACACATCCATGCCTCCACTGATTGAGAAAATTACTGCTGATATAATGCCGCCGATTATGGCGAAGCACCCCTCGCTGGAATATTCTTTCGAAGGCCAGCAGCGTCGTGCTTCAAGAGAGCTTGATTCGGGTGCGGTTATTTTCGGCCTTTGTCTGGTGGCTACTTTGCTTCTGTTGATGCTTACGACAAGGTCTTACCTACAGCCATTCATGATTTTCTCGCTCATACCACTAGGATTCATTTGCGCTATTTTTGGGCACTGGATTGAGGACAAGACAGTGTCTATTCTTAGTGCCTACGGTATGCTGGCGCTATCGGGTGTAATTATCAACGATGCCGTTGTGATGGTGGACCAATTCAACAGAAACCTCAAAGAAGGCATGAACATGCACGATGCCGTGATTGATGCCGGTGTTAGTAGATTCAGACCTATTGTACTTACGTCGGCAACAACCGTAGCAGGGCTTTATCCTATCATTCTTGAGACGAGCTTCCAGGCACAGTTCCTGATCCCAATGGCCATATCTATTGCCTATGGGGTTGCGCTGGGAACGCTGTTTATCCTTTTCTTCTTCCCCGTGTTTTTGATGGTGATGAACGACATCAGGGTATACTCCAAGTGGCTGCTATTTGGTGGAGAGAAGCCTAACAAAGAAGAGGTGGAGCCGGCAGTGAAAGAAATGAAAAAGGGCTACGCCCTTAGCTAATCATTGATCTAACAATTGTAATGAAGAAAATACTCTTAACGTTCGGGATGGCGTTGGCCATCCTGAACTCATATGCCCAGACCGAAGAACCAAACATAACGGAACTGTCGCTTTCTGAAGCGATTGCCACAGGTCTGGACAATAACTTCTCAATTAAGATTGAAAAGCAGAATATTGATATTGCCACCCGTAACAACTCATGGGGGCAGGCTGGTTTGTATCCGTCGCTAACCTTCAACCTCTCTCAGGGATTCAGCCGGACTGAAATCAATAACCCAACTTCTTTTGTGCAGGGAGCTATTCAGTCGAGAAATCTGCAACCTTCCTTGTCGCTTAACTGGACGCTGTTTAATGGCTTTAATGTTCAAATCACCAAGGAGAGGCTGGAGTTCTTACAACAGCAGAGTGTGGGAAATGCGACCATTGTGATTGAAAACAGCATACAGGGGATAGTTGAAGCCTACTATACTGTTCGTCTTCAGGAAGAGCAATTGACTATTTTCGAACGCAGTCTTCAGCTTTCTAAGGACAAATACAACTACAGCAAGCTCAAGGGGGAGTTGGGAAGTGCCGTTACATTTGACATTCTTCAGGACAAAAGCGCCTACCTGACTGATTCCTCCAATTACATCACCCAGCTTTACAATGTTCAGAATGCCATAAGAAACCTGAACCTGCTGCTTGGTATTGATGTGGAAACGAGCTACGATTTGACTGATTCACTGACCGTGCAAATTCAGCCATTTACGCTGGATGAGCTGTATGCAAGGATGGTGGCGAACAACAGCAACCTAAAGAATCAGTACATCAATCAGGAGATTTTCAAAAGAGACATTGGCATTGCCAGGTCGGCGATGTATCCTAGCGTAACCATGACGTTGGGTGGGTCTGACAATAACCAGGTACAGAACCTAACTAAAGCTAGTTTTTCAAACGGAATGGCGGGTGAGTCAGGCATCAAGTCGGGCAACACCAACTACAACGCCAACTTTACACTCAGCTTTACGATATTTAACGGAGGTAGAATCCGTCGACAAATTGAAAATGCAAAGGTCAACGAGCAAATAGCCGCTATTAGGGTTGATGAGTTGAAACAAAGCCTTAAGAACAATCTAATCAATACACTGGAGTTTTATCGCCTTCGGGCACGGCTTTACCAGATTGCTATTGAAAACAGACAAACAGCTGAGTTCAATTTGACCCTTGGTGAGGATCGTTATCGTAATGGAACGATCAGCTCATTCGACTTCCGTGATTTGCAATTGAACTATTTGCGGTCTGCGTTGAGTGAACTTCAGACCAAGTATAACCTTGTGGAGTCAGAAGTGGAGCTAATGCGCCTTACCGGCGGCATTCTGGAAGAATACGAAACCGAATAACCATGAAGATTTTGATTTGGGGTTTCTGATTTGAAGTTAAGCGAACCATTAATTTCAAATCAGAAATCTCAAATTCCTCAATACCTGTCCCTTATAAACTCCAGCACTTCCTGCATCTGCTCTCTGATAGGGTTAGTGAACCCTGGGTAATTGTTGTGCATAAAGCTGAAGATCAGCACTTTTCCTGAGTTGGTTTTTATAAATCCGCTGAGAGAGTGCACGCCGCTCAAGGTGCCAGTTTTGGCAAAAACATAGGGCTCTGTTTCGCCTGCATACCATCGGCGTATGGTGCCAGCCTGGCCACCAATAGCCAGCGTCCTGAATAACTCCTTTTGTTCAACTAGCGTAGAAGTTTCCTCCAGCAAGGCCACCAGGCTTCGTGGCGTGAACATGTTGTACCTCGATAGCCCAGAGCCATCATGCCATATAGGTGCATCTGGCAAATCATTGAGGTATTTGTTCTTCACAAACCACAAGGCATTGTTGCCACTTAGGGTATCCCCAAACCCAGACGAGCACATCACCAGAATCTGTTCCGCAATAAAGTTGTCGCTTGGCCAAAGCATGGCCTGATACACTTTTTGCGAGGGATAGCCTTTGAGGGTTTTCCATGGTAAACTATCCGGCTTGTAACCAAAGACGACAGGCTTCTTTAAGGTGTCTTGAAGCAGCTCCCTTCCCAGCGAAAATGAGTACTTGAAAGGTACGTCTCTCTCTATTGTATCGAGTTTTTCAGGTGTAAAAAACAGGTAAGAGTTGTAGCTAAGGTCTCTTTCTACCAATGTTCTTTGCTTTTCGAAAGGTCTCGCCTCCACAAACTGTTGGAAGAAGGGAGGGTTTACCTTCGGCATTGTGTCTCCCGGGAACATGCTGAATCGGATGAAATTGCCATACATTGGCAACCCCGCTCTTTCTGGCTGATAATAATAGAGGTAGTCGTCCCACGACCAGCCTGGCCCAAAAACCGGATCCTTGTAGTTTTCAGGTTGCCATATCAGCGCTTTAGTGGAGTCTGACAGAAGCTCAAAAGCCGGTTGATACTCGAAGTCGGGATGCAGGAAGGTGGGGTCGCCTGTGCCGGTAAAGAAAAGCGTGTCGTTGGCTTCGGCGTACTTCAAGGCTGGGATGGAATCGCCTAGCAATCGGAGGCCGGAATAGTAGGTGAATAGTTTGGTGTTGGAGGCGGGTGTGAAATACTTGTCGCCATTCTGCTCGGCGAGGTAAGTCTTCGTTTCAGGGTCATACAGCACAAAGCCAGTAAAATGATCGGCAAAATCCGGCGACCTGCTGACCATTTGTTTCAGCACTATTTTTTTGCTGAGCACAAGTTGCGGTGAGCACGAAAACTGAGTGGCCAGGAGCACTACTGCCAACGTAAACCACAGGTAGTCAAGAGACTTCGGTCTATCAGCAGGGAACGCTGTACTTTTTCTTTTCATATGGTTTTTTGTAGCTGCTATCCTTACCATTGCCCGAATAAATAATGCTTCAATGAAAAATTCTAATTTATGAACGAAGAGTGTGGAATTTTAGTAAAATTTACACCGAAGACCGAAAACGCCAAATAACGAAAGACAAATGTCAAATAGGCGCCAGTTCCCGAAGCAATCGAACCATCTGCTGACCGCATGTGGCTGATTTACCTCGGGTATGCCATTTGGGTTTTTAAACTTTGGCTTTTGGAATTTCTTTGTGCTTTGGAGTTTGTTATTTGTCTTTTCACAATCTATGCAATTAAAATCAATCGTATTGTCCAATGGCAGCTTTGATACGAAGTCGGCCAAAACTGCCCACGGGCTTATCAGGGGATCTGTCAGATATGATATCCTCGCTGTCATCGATCCAGTGTTTTTTGGCCAGGATGCAGGCAAAGTGCTGGATGGTAGGGAAAGAGGAATTCCTATTTACAAAACAGTTAAAGACTTCATAGCTGCAGGCGGCAAGGCCGAAAACTGTGTGGTGGGAGTGGCTCCGAAAGGTGGTCAGCTGCCAAAGTCGATGGAAGAAGACGTTGTTACTGCCATGGAAAATGGTATGGACGTGGTCAGCGGACTTCACTCATTTCTTAACGACAATGAGAGACTGGTTGCTATTGCCAGAGAGAAGGGTGTCACAATTCACGACATCAGGCAGCCAAGGGAACGGAAATACCTGAAGTTCTGGACGGGTGACGTATACAAAATAAAATCTGCCAAAATTGCAGTAATGGGCACCGACTGCGGACTTGGAAAGCGCACCACCTCCAAGTTTATAGTGGAGGCCATCCGTAAGG
>TARA_R110002012_G_scaffold6480_3_pt1 | contig 54268 bp, 52 predicted proteins | sample TARA_R110002012 | Tara Oceans TARA_R110002012 (sample SAMEA4396515) | marine metagenome | biome: Westerlies Biome; feature: [DCM] deep chlorophyll maximum layer (ENVO:01000326); material: water (ENVO:00002006), including particulate matter (ENVO:01000060) such as... | depth 40 m
AATATGTAGTTGTTATTGAAGAGTAAAATCAATTTTTAAAAAGATCTTATGCATCCATTCCTTCAATTTTTTCAACAGTATCTCTAAAGAGACCTAGTAAGAATTTCAATTTTCCAGCATCACCTGAGGCGCTGAATCTTTGGTTTTCAATTTTCACACCGTACCAATCATCTTTACTGTTTTCATTGAGAATCCATGGGATGGTGATCATAGCTAAAGAGGTGTTTGAGACGTCAATCTCTAGCTCCCATCCAGGGTTATCTGTTGTTGTGATTTGGATAGCCTCTCCTTGTTCCCAGTCGCCATCACAATTTCCTTTAAACCAATCTTGTATCCAGTCTATTATCTCCATGTTGTTTTTTATAAGTGGTTATTGTTGTTGAGCTGTGCGGCGATAAGAGTGAGTAAATAGGTTTCTCTCACTATAGACATACCTTGTTTGTCACTAGTTGCTATCGTATGTTTATTGTGAGCAATCGCCTCTTCAATGTCTATCCAGACAGCCTTCATACCATTGCCTTTCTCGTAATCTTCCAGGCTCGAATCTCCTAGCGTTTCATTAACCTCACAAGTGTAGCAATATGAAATCATGTGCTGCACATCATAATCTGTTTTGTGCCAAGGTCTATATTCTTCATAAATCCCGAAGGGTTTTATGTTTTGTATTCCCGTTGCACCAGTCTCCTCGTTGAGTTCTCTCATCATTCCAACAATCATATCTTCTCCATCATCAAGACCACCACCGGGGAGACTGTAATCCTCATATCGCTCAGTATACATGAGTAAGATGCGGTTACCTTGTGTGGTAATACTTCTCGTGCTCAACCGCTGTAAAATTTTTTTATTATCTAGCGTGGTGATATCAGGGTGAAAGTGAGTTTTTAAATGTCGCACAAAATGTAATTCAATGAACTTGCAAAAATAAGAACTGAATCCTACGTAAAGCGGCTTTTATGAAGTAAAATGACTTAGCGCTAGGGAGTTTGAAAGAAAAGATTACCGACCCCTAATTAATATTAAATAAAAAGAGAGGTTCACTTAATCACAAGTAGACCTCTCTTTTCTTACTGTAATAAGTTTGTACTATAATGCTGCTTTCTTGTAATATTTTTTACGTAACCAGAAAGAAACCCGCACCAGTAATATCAACGCCGGCACTTCTACTAGCGGACCAATAACGCCTGTAAATGCTTGTCCAGAATTAAGCCCGAACACTGCAATAGCTACTGCAATAGCTAGCTCAAAGTTGTTTCCTGCTGCTGTAAACGCTACAGCTGTTGTTTTGTCATAATCAGCTCCAGTAGCTTTGGTCACAAAGAAACCTATGATGAACATCAATGTGAAGTATATGAGCATTGGGATAGCAATGATAACGACGTCCATAGGTATTTGAACAATGAGCTCCCCTTTAAGTGAAAACATCACAATAATGGTAAAAAGCAAAGCAATTAACGTCAATGGTGATATTGTCGGGATAAAAGTATTTGTATACCAATGCTCTCCTTTTAGTTTAACTAAGATAAGTCGGCTTGCGATACCTAATAAAAAGGGTACTCCTAAATAAATAGCTACACTCTCTGCTATGGTTGCAATAGAGATATCTATGATTGCTCCCTCAAAACCAAAATAGGGTGGAAGCACCGTTATAAAAAGCCAAGCATAAAAGCTATATGCAAACACTTGAAAGACGCTGTTAAGTGCGACAAGCCCAGCACCATACTCACTACTTCCCTCGGCGAGATCATTCCATACTAGTACCATAGCGATGCATCTCGCGAGACCTATTAAAATAAGCCCGACCATATATTCAGGATAATCTCGCAGGAATGTAATCGCTAGTATAAACATCAACACCGGACCTACAATCCAGTTAAGTAATAGGGAAATAGAAAGAATCTTTGTGTTTTTAAACACCTTAGGTAAGAGTGCATAATTCACTTTGGCAAGCGGCGGATACATCATTAATATTAATCCTATCGCGATAGGGATGTTGGTGGTTCCGCTATTAAATGAGTTTATGACATCTGGAAATGAAGGAATAAAATATCCTAAACCAACGCCTATAGCCATCGCTACAAAAATCCAAAGCGTAAGATTTCTATCTAAAAAGTTTAATTTCTTTGGTGCCATGCTATGGTTTTATTTGAGCGAATACAAATAGTAATTCGGTTGCGATTTGTAGACTTCGTTCTTGATATTTTTCTGCTTGTTGCGGAGTATTATCAAACGTTTTTGGGTCATCATAAGTAATGGGAAAACGTTTTTCTGCACCTGGCACAAAAGGACAGCCTTTATCTGCTTGAGAGCAGGTCATGATTGCTCCAAACATACTACTAGGGTTATAAGCATGATCCATAGTTTTTGAAAATCCGATTACTGGCTGCTCATTGCTTCCATATTTGATGCTGTACACTGGGTTTTCAGATGGTGACATAACCAATATTTGAAAACCTGCACCCTCAAGTGTTTGTGCTGCCATCGGGAAGAGCGCCGTTGCTTCCGTACCACCAGAATAGCAAGACACGTTTGTTATATCAAAGTAGCATGCCATTGCCTGGGCCCATACTTGCGACAGGTGACTCCTACGTGAGTTGTGAGTACAAATAAAATTAAGTCTAATGGCTTCTTTGTTGGAAGCCTTAGACTGTATATAATCTGCTAGTGGTTGCAAGACTGCTTTACGCTCCTCAGATATCGAAGCAGTTGATAATCTTTCTATTGTTGTTACTATTTCTGGAAATAGTGCCGTTCTATTTATAGCCATGATGACAATGTTTATAAGAGATTTACTAGCAACATCCGCTCCCTGGTTCACAAGAACTTCCTGCTGGTATATCAGCAAATTGTAGCTTGGTCTTTTCCTCAGGAATACCACAATTATCTTTTGCAAGGCAATCTGTTTGCTTACTTGTGAGTAAAAATGAAGTGCCATCAAAGTCAAGCCCAAATTTCCCTATCGTTTCTGCTTGGTACTCTACCTCAATCTCAAGATCTCCTATGTGTAACATCTTTTCAGAAAGTTGGATGATATCTAATAACTTTCCTGGGTGAAGTCTGTGGTCATAATCATCTGCATTCCAAAGTTGGAAATTTGCAACCTCTTCATAACGTACGGTACCTCCGCAGTCAATAAAGTTTTTAGTGACTTTTCCCACTTCTGTAACGTGAAAGTGATTAGGAACTAAAGATCCATCTGGCAACTGGAAAGAAATTGTTTTTAACTCTTGTAAAGCTGTTTTAATTTGTGATAGTTTCATAATGCTATTTGTTTATTGCGATAATACGATTAATAAAAGTAATTTTTTTTAGCAGCACTCTCCGCTACTCTTAAGATCTTGGTCAAGAAAAGCTGTCATTACATTTTTCATGGCGGTCCAGTTTTCCTTATCTATACAGTAGCACACACTTGTACCTTCTACATTTCCTTTAATGAGACCTAAAAGTTTAAGTTCCTTTAAATGTTGTGAGATGGTAGGTTGCGCAAGTCCTATTTCGGCAACTAGGTCTCCACATACACAAGAATCTATTTTAAATAAATGCTGTAGTATGGATACTCTAGCTGGATGACCAAAAGCTTTGGCAAAAAGAGAAATCTCATTTTGCTCATCTGTAAACATCTCTGTTTTTGCTAATCCCATGATTGACTTATTTGTTGATTGCAATATTACGATTAATTATTGTTGTGCAATTTAATTGTGTGTTAATTTTTTTGTTGTCTCTTTGCGGACATCTCCATTTATCCAAGTATAGATAAATGTTGTTTAGTTTCTCATTGCGAACATCTCCCTAAATTCCTCTTCAAAGAGGGACTTTTTATTTGTTTTGTGGGTTGCTCTTTGTAGAGCAAGGGTTCTTAGTTTTTGTTTATGGTAAGTTGTTATTGAGTTTCTCTTTGCGAACATCTCCCTAAATCCCTCTTCAAAGAGGGACTTTATTTTTTATTATGTGGGTTGCTCTTGGCAGAGCAAGGGTTCTTTGTTTTTATTTGTGGTAAGTTGTTATTGAGTTTCTCTTTGCGGACATCTCCCTAAACCCCTCTTCAAAGAGGGACTTTGTTTTTTTCTTGTGTGGGTTGCTCTTTGTATAGCAAGGGTTCTTAGTTTTTATTTATGGTAAGTTGTTATTGAGCTTCTCTTTGCGAACATCTCCCTAAGTCCCTCTTCAAAGAGGGACTTTTTTATTTTCTTGTGTGGGTTGAAATTTATAGTTTACGCTTTCGCGAAAGCGTGATACTTCAATGCTAACATCGAATTTACCATAGCGATATTTTAATACAACGTATCTGATGGGTTGCAGGTGAAGATTAGATGTTAGTACTTTGAACTTTATAAATGTTTTAAATGTCAAAAGATAATCTCTCGGTAAAATCAAAAAAACCATGGCCAACAAAAAAGGCGATGGAGCAGGTGTATGATTTGAAGCTGTGGGGAGCTAGAGCTTCTTCGTTTTACTCTGGTGAAGGGTCACATCATCCTGAGATTGTTGTTCCATATGTGGAGGCAGTAACAGCTTTTCTTAGTTCTTTTGAAGAACCACTTGTAGTATGTGATTTAGGTTGTGGCGATTTTAATATAGGCAGTAAGCTTGTTCCTTACGCGCAGAGATATACAGGTGTAGATATTGTTGCGGCGCTTATTGATCACAATAAAGCTACGTTTAAAAATGAACGACTCAGTTTTAATTGTCTTGACATAGCTACAGATATACTTCCTGAGGGAGATTGTGCATTATTGAGACAGGTATTACAACATCTATCTAATCGTGAGATAGCCAGTGTTGTAGATAAATTAGCTTCCTTTAAATATGTGATTCTCACAGAGCACCTGCCCGAAGGTGATTTTACACCTAATCAAGATATTATTTCTGGTCAGGGGACTAGGTTAAAAAAGAATAGTGGTGTCCAGCTGCTCATGCCGCCTTTTAGTATGAAGGCTGTGGAAGAGCGAGAGCTGAGTGTTACTCAGCCAACTGATGGCAAAGGGCGAATTGTAACTACTCTTTATACAATGTATTAATCCTTAGTTCTAAAGGATTTTCCGCGTGGGGCATTGTTTTTTTCAAGTACCACAGGAGAGTGTAAAAAAGCAGCTGCTTTTGAGGAGTCAGTTACTTTTGAGGCGGTGCGTTCTAGCATGCTTTCTTCAAAAGCGTTGAGCACATTTTGTCGTAATCCTCTTTCTTTCCAGTTTGAGCCAGGCTTACAGCCTGCCGATATTGCTCTGGCTAGTGCAAGCGCATCAAGAAGTGACTGGTTTGCGCCTTGTCCTTTAAAAGGGCTCATAGGGTGTGCAGCATCGCCTAGCAAGGTGATTGCTCCAGCATTTTTAAATGTTTCAGGTTTTAATAGTGATCGGTCGTAAGCAGGATAGCCAGAAATTAAGGCTTCTGGAGTCATTGCTAGTATTTGTGGGATAGGGTCATGCCATTGCGTTCTCTTGATGGCTTCCTTTTTAAGTGCTGCGGGACCGGCAGTATTAAGCGCTATGGCTTCTTGTTCTGAGATGGGAAAGCTAAGCTGCCACATGATAGCATCTTTGTCATAGGGCATCATATAGATGCGCTCGTGACCATTTGCCGTTTGAAAAACTGTTGCTTGATCTAGTAGGGTACTTTCTACATCATCTAGTTTATCTAGTGAACAAATACCTAAAATCACCATGCAATCCAGGTATTGCAATGGCGACGTTTTTTCGTCTATAACGGTATTGCGCACTGCGCTGCGTATGCCGTCTGCGCCTACAATGAGATGGGCGTTTGTGGTTTTAATATTTCCATCTACTTGAAATTTTATAGCTAAAGTTCCATCTTGAGCACTGCTGTGTTCCACATATTGATGTCCCCATTGTATGTGTGGAGAGTCGCCCAGTTGTTCTAGCAACGCAAGTCGCAATGATTGCCTAGCTATGTGAATGTTTGTGCGCTTCGGGCTTGCATCATCATCTTCTTCCATCCACTTTCTCATGCCCCATTCTCCTACGACGGTTCCTTCTGGAGTATGAACGAGATGCCTAGTGGATACAATTCCCTCATCTAACTGAGTGATTCCAAAACCTTCGATTGCCTTGCTAGCTTGTTGCAAGGTAAGGCCGTAGCCTTGCGACCGTGCGTCAAAACTCTTATCACGTTCATATAGTGTAAACGGAATCCCACGATGTAAGCAAGCCACCGCTAGCGCTACACCACCTATGCCAGCACCTATAATTGCCACATGAGGATAGTGCTCTGTATCTGGTGATGGTGGAGATGGTGCTGGGATGATACCGGAGCCGTTACATGCAGTGCACTTGCTTTGGTGTCTTTTTGGTCGAGTAGGAGCGATGCCTTTTTTATCTGATTCCTCATAAGCCGAAACCGCTCGCTGGTAAGCTAAGCGCACTTTCTTACGAAGTCGCTGACTTTTACTCCCTTGCCCATTACATGCAGGGCAGGTGGTCCAGCTTTGATTTGTAGGTGATGAGGTGTTCACTCGTTTGGGTAGTTGTTATCTGTGCTATTTACTGCTTTGTTTTCTTCTTGACAGTCGTTGCTTTTGTATCTACCTTTTGTTGCATCATTAATTTTCCGCCAGGGGTAACACCAGCTTTATGCTCTAGGCCAGGTTTCTTTACCATTGCCCTGTTCTTATGTCTCAAGCGCTCAGAAACTCTTCTGTAATAGCCCTGTTTTTGTAGGTTTTCTTCTAGATTATTGATGTAGTTGTTTAAAACAAAATCTGGATTATCAACATGCTCACCTTGATTAGCAGTTACTCCATGAAATGTGGTTTCAAAATCTTGTTGGAATTGAGTAACCCTTGCCGTTATCAGTGCAGCTTCTAGTGCATTTATTTGCGCTATAAGCGGATTGTTTTCCGCATTAGGTAAGGGTTTACTACTTGGGTTTCTGTTAGAGATAATTTCAAGCCCGGTAGATGGATTGCTATCTTCCGTACGCATTTGTCTTATGGATCCTTGGTCTAGTGCTGCTTGAGCTTCTCCTACGCCATTACCAAGTTTTAACTTATTTGTTGTGTTGCCCACTTCCACAACGGGTGGGAATTTTACAATTTCCTCAACATATACGTTAGGTGTCTTAAAGCCTTGTAAGTGCTTGATGTAGCCATTAAAGACATCATCCTTTGTAGCGAAGCTAGATGCATCTTGTGACAAGAATGAATCTTGAAGTTGCATTGCCTCCATATCTTTGAGATCGTTCTCTAGTACGTTGATTTTAGCAATAAGCGGATTGTTCTCAGGGTTAGCAATAGGCTCAATACTTGACGTTCTATGCGCTATCTTTTTTAAATATACCGAATTGCTTTCAAGCTTAGGCTGAGCATCTTGCTTATTTTGAGTAAATCCAACTGCAGTAATCATGAGTGCGAGTACTAACGATATTTTCTTCATAGTAGTGATGTATAATGACCCAACTATCAACATTGAGATAGTTTCAGGGTAGGTTTGACACGTGTCTAGCGATCGACTTTGGGTTAAAAGTATGGAAAATTAAATCGTGAGACGTTGTGATGTGGGTAATCACGCTTTCGCGAAAGCGTACTCATTGCCCATAAGCTCTTATGAAATCAATATATAATCGTAGAAAATAGATGGTTATTCTGTCGCTGAAGAGTCCTTGTTTTTCTGGTAATACCACACGATGAGTATAATAGTAACCACCTGAAAAATGATTGAAAATATGGATCCTTCAAAACCGAAGAGGCCGCCGTTGAGTAGGTTGTTTTCTGTGATGCTAATTTCAATAAGGTGATAAGAGTCAATACCACTTACATTGAAACCAAACAAGGTTTGAAAAAGGTTCCAGCTCAAATGCAGCGCAATAGGAAACCATAAATTCTTAGTGTACACATAAGAGATTCCCAGCAAGATACCCGCTAGAAATAAGTTAGCTAGCGCAAACATATCTACGTTAGGATTTCCTGCGTGAAGCAATGAAAATAGCAGCGCCGAAACAATAAGAGCGATGTATTTATTAAAAGAAATCATCAGGTTGCGCAGTACGTAACCACGCAGCAGCGCTTCCTCCAATATTGCAATATTCACAAACGTGAGGATGGCATACAGCAGCTGTGTAGCGTCCCAATGGAAGCCCTTAAATTGAATTTCGCCTAGTGATAACATGATAAGATAACCCAGCGCCATGATTGCCGCGCCTATAAGTAGACCAGCGATGATGTCTTTCTTTCTGTTTTTTAGCGCAAAACCTAACTCAACAAATGGTTTTCTATCCACTAATTTTATAAAAATCCATATCACCATAAACGTCCCAATGAGGGAAAATATGGAGCCTACATATAACTGGAAGGGTGATTTTTGGGTAGGAATCTCATTATAATCTATACCAATAACATAGTAGCCTATAAGTTGAATGATGGCAACAATAAATATATAGGGAAGGATAATGGCAAGTACCCGTATCCAGCCTACGTGCTTGTTTATGGGAGGTTGAGGTGTGGTGTTTTGGGGCATTTAGTTATTGAATTTCTGTAAATCTATTTTTTCTTGTAAAAATGATAGATCGATATAATAATCATCTAGTATCGAGTGGTTATTTACATAAACATTTACATAATCTCTTAATTTAAGTTTAAATTGAGCGACTGTAATATCAATATCTACTGTTCTTGAGAAGCTTTTTATGAGTTCTCCATTTTGGAAATAATTACAGACAAACTTACTTCTGGCTACATCAACTAGATTTACTTTATTATTATCTTTATTCATCCAGTCAAAAAATGATTCTTCTTTATGCTGAGGTTGGTACAATGGTGAGTTTCTATCAATTTTTGTGTCATATTTTATGACTGAGCAATTACTCGTGTCTATTTCAATTTTCTCCCAATTAACTCGGACGTTTTCTAAAAATATAGCACCCTTTTCTGATTGTAAATTGCGCTGCTTTCGTTGTGAATGTCTGCGATAATAGAATAGAGCAACTAACAACGAAATGCCAATGATATTAATAGTCCAAGTCATGTAGTTTCTAACTTATTTAGGTTCTTAATTTTTCAGTTGGATGATTTTTTTAATAGGTTTATCAAAACTAATAACCTCGGTTATTTCAAGTCTATTTCCATCTAGTTTTTTAATAACAGTATCAATATCGTGATATCCCATTGCATCAAGTTTTACGTAAATCGGCTCAATTAATAAGAAGTCTTTGCTTTCAGAATTGGTATAGTTTTGCTCACTGTTCTTTGTTTTAAAGACGTAAAGAGTACTTCCAGTTCCTGATACTGCAATATTTGCATTCCAAAAACCGAGATTGTCTGAGCCGTCATTATTTAAATCTCCATAATTTTCCAAACTTCCACCAAAAGAGTGTTCTATAGTAATTGGTACGATACTTCTGTCTGAAAAATAAATTATGCTGTTGCAACCACCTGGACAATAAAATGCCAAATCTCCTCTAGCATCATCTTCACCCCAATCTATATCATAGTCATCAAGCCTTTCAGGTGCTTTTACCCAAGCATACTCCTTCTTGCCGTCACCATTAAAGTCTCCGTAAACTTTTTCCTCTTCTGAAGTTGAATCGGTGTTTTTTATTTGAGCGTTTGAATTCTCACACCCAAATATTAATAGTAAAGAGAGGAGTGTATATATTTCTTTGATTTTCATAATAGTTATTTTGATTGTAGAGTGATTGTTCATTTAGTAATTAAGGGTTTTTAGAGCGGTCTTATTCCATTTACCTACCTCGGCATAAACCTAGATGGATCTTCCTTTTCTTTGCGGATACGTTCTTTCTCAAGGGCGCGTAAGCGTTCTTCTTCTGGTGTGATTTCTGGAACTGGTGCTGCTGCTTTCTTCTTTGTGCTTGTTTTGATGCTTTTATGAGCTGTTTTAGTCTCGCTAGTAGGGTCTTTGGGTGTCTTTGTACTTTTTATGGTAGCTATCAAGGAAATCAATAATATGATAGCTAGCACTCCCCAAACAATCCCTATGAGTAGTTCAGAAATGGAGCTGCCTTTTTCCTTTTCTCTTGCGATGGATTCATACGGATCTGCAGCGATGATGCTAGGGTCATCGCTTAGGTAGTAGATGTTGAGTTGATTAGTATTAGGTACAGCATTGAGCGTGATTTTACCAGTGTAAGATTGGCCGTTGAGATCAAACCTGTAATCAAATTTATAAAGCTTAATCACACTTGCCACTGTAGACTCTGTGTATTCATTTGATAAGCTTGCAGAGACAACGGTGTTCTCACTAATCATTTGTTCTAGTTCGCTTATTTTATACTCATCACCACCGTTTATATAGTCTGAGACGCAAGCTTTTGCGAGTACAATAAACAAAATCATAAACACGATTCTGTATAAAAAGGATTTTGATTTTTCAAACATGCGGTTCTCGGCTTAGTTGTTTGTTAGGAAGAAGTTTTTTTAATGCTCTTTAATAAACAGGTGGCTCATAAGCCCAATATTCTTCTTTATGTATGGCTCCTAAAAGTTTTCCTAATTTGCCTAAACCTAATTTTTCTTCTGGAATACTTCTTGCAATTCCATATCCTTCAGGTCTTGCTTTAAGAAAAAAACCTCCATCTTTTAGTATGGCTGGTTTCTTTTGTAATGATTCAGAATTAAAATAGTAGTCATCGCTTAAAACAACTATGAAACTAGACAGACCTCTTCTTCGTGTGATTTTATACGCATAGAAATCATCAAGTTCTATTTTTTCTAAACTTTCAACTGCATTATGATTGTTTAAGGCATTTTCTACAAATGGTCTAATTGAATAGTGTAAATTTTTCCCCATTTTACATTTCTATTTTTAAAGTATTATTGTCAGCAAATGTTTCATAATCTAACTTTTCTGATTTATTAAAAATAGTAAGATGTAAATCTTGCTTAAATTTTATTTTATAGTCGAATTTTAAAGCATCTATCTCTTTAGATAATTTATTGTCCATTTGTATTGAAATATGTTCAACTAACATAGCAATATCAAAATCATTTGCTTTTGCCGGTGTATAAACAGTTGAACCAAAAATGAACCATTCCAAAGTATTTGTTTTGGCAATCCTTCTTTCTAGCCAATTTATCTTTTTCAAGAAACTTCTATCAGTTTTAGCTTCCTCAAAACTAGCATCTAAAGTAATTTTTTGAAATTCTTTTGGAAATTGAAAGTTTGAATAATCAAATTCTGGATTTCTTAAATGCTCATCAAATGCATCAATATGTAAAACCATTGCTCTAAATACGTTTTCATATTGATTTGGAATTAGATTTTGATTTAATTCGATTAACTTTTTAATAGCTAAGTTATTTGGCGCAATAACTTCATTTTTTAATTTATTCCAAATTGTTAAATCAGTTCTCAAAGGTTCTAAATTTTCGATGTTAGAATTTGGCCCTGTTGTTTCAAATATATATTTATTATCATTTAAAATTGGAATTATTTCTTGGCATAACTCTCCAAATGATTTCAATTTATGTTTGTTGACATTTTCGAAAGCTGGTTTACTTTTCCTTTCGTGATTTAAGTCAATATATCGATGGATTATATTGTAGATTAAAGCAATAACTATAGTTATAAGTCCTATTTTCCAATCATTTTCTCCTATTAAGGAAAGTTCAAGTTTTTCGAAAAAAATATTTAGAAAATCTAACCATAATGGTTTAGAAAGAAGCATAATGCCACTGAGAACTAAAATCCTTGTTAGGGTGTTGTAGTATTTTGGCCTTATTAATTTCCAATATTTGATTAGTTTATCGATATTCAATTCCTTAATTCTTTAAGTATTATTTCAGCAACTCGATTGGCTTTATCTAATCCTCCACAAAATGGAGGGCTTAAAGCTATAGTTATTACTTCTATTTTATCCATTGCCAATTTTATTTGTTTAGCAAAGGAAATAATGTAATCGTCATTTAGAAATAATAATCACTTGAATCCTTAGTAAAAAAATAGTCAATGTCAATATTTACAATCCAATTTAATTTATCACTACCAATCCAATAGCTTATATTTTCTGTCGGTAAATCAATTATCTGGATTTCATAAAAGTTCCAATTTCTCGGAACTGTGCCATCGTCGTGAGTGGCAAACTTTTTTTTATTGAAGAGATTTGGATATAACTTTTGAAGTATTGTCATATAATTGTCAAACCTAAAAACTTGTTCTGTTCCATTATGATGTGCTCTAGGAATTTTTAATGAGCAGTATTGTTCTATAGTAGCATTTTGAATGTTAAATTCTGAATCTATAATAGTTTGAACTTTTAAATCAGTTCCTCCTTCTAATAAATCGTAATGTTTATCAATATGTAATAAATTATAAGAGTTGTCAAAATTTATTTTTTGACCCCAACACCAAGCAGCAGCCATATGGTTATCCATTAAGTAGATTTTCCCTTCGTTTTTTAGTATGGATAAATCATAAGTGTTAGAGTTTCCTTTTTGGTTTACTAATGTTTTCATTTTCTTAAATTACTATGAACTTCCATATCCAAGACAGTTGATTATTTTTACGGCTAATCTCAATAAAATATTGCTAGTATTAATAATATCGATCAAAGCACTACATCTAACATTTAGCCATACAAACAACTAAACCACAGCACCTCAAATCATCAGTCCACTAAAATACACTACTCCAACCAATCTCCTTTACGTATTTCCTCATTTTCGCCAACTTTCTACAAGTTATATTTAATGATGCCTTGGGAAGTATATTGTTTGCTCACATTTTCGCGAAAGCGTGGCACAAAAAAAATCGGCTACCCTGAGAAGGATAACCGATTTTATGTGATTGATTAGAAATTAGTATATAATCTTAGTTTGTTTTATTAATATCATCGTAGCGAAGTTTGATAATCTTTTTGAAGTAATATGCTCCCGCTATTAGGATTAATTCAAGTTTATGATATTTAAATCTTTATCCATAGCTCCAATAAATGTTTTAAGAACCGAATAATTATTTTCGTCTATGATATAGCTTGAACTATAACCAGATGCAAAAAATATCTTGTTATCCTTGAGAACTAAATTAGGTGTTGCTTTACCATTGAATTTTATGGATTTAATTAAGTTAGCATTAAGATCATATTTGTGCATATAATCCTTTGAAGAAATTATAAAACCTTCATTTTCTAGAGCCAGTAGACTCTGGACGCTACTTTGCGTAGGCAAATCTGACTTAATTAACTCATTACCTTGAGCATCGATGAGTCTAAATTCATTGTGGCTGTATAAAACATAATTATTAGTTGCAATTTTGGCTATGTTAAAGGACGCATTGAGATTATCATTGTCAATGGCAGCGATTGATGTATTTTCATATGTTACGTGACTTACATACTCGTAGTCATTATTTAAAAAGATAATTAGAGGTCTATAGTTTTCAAAAGTATTGAAGTCTATCGGGTCTGTTATACCTCCAAAGGCTATAAATCCATCATCTGTCTTTTCAAGGTCTCCAATAAATCCTTGCTCTATTTCGTTGTACGTTTTTCTTTCTAAAATGATCCCCATATTATCACGAATATCAATTGAAGGACTCTTGTACAAAGAAAAATCTGGCTCATTTGAACTGGAGATTCTATAAGCACCGTAATATAAATAGTTGTCATTATCTTCAAGAATACCGTATAGCACTCTATAAGTGTTATTTTGAGTGCTTAGTGGTTGTAAACTAGAATTTAGTTTTACCTCTTTTAATCCTAATATAGATTGTAAAGACCTTGTTGAGTAAAACAACTTTTCATCATTACTGAGAGTACTTATAAAAGCATGACCAGAGTTATAACTTTTATTAGCTATATATGACTTATTAAAAGTATTATCGCTAAAATCAATTTTTACATAGTTAAATCTACCTGAGCTAGCTGCAAAAATGTTCCAGAAATTTTCAATATAGTAAAATGAATTATCTGAAAAACCAAAATTTATAGGGAAGATGTTGTCACCTTCAAGTACCGGTGCATAGAGATAATTTTCTTCAATGTCATTAACTCTTACGATTTGAGTTGTAATTTTTATTGCACCACTACTTGATGTTACTTTTAATTTAACTGTGTAAACACCGGACTCTTGATATGATACCAATGGTGCATCGTCAGTACTTGTAGTTCCATTTCCGAAATCAAATTCAAAAGAGCTGGCTCCAACTGAACAGTTTGTGATTTGAAATACTTCCCCCACCTCTAAGGTGTCATTTGAAACATCGAAACAAGCGATTAATTGTTCTTCAGGTTGCTCACTTTCATCATTACTACATGATAAAAAAAGTAAAAAAATGGAAGCTAGTAAAGTGATTTTTTTCATTCTTTAAATATTATAATTACTGATTTGAATTTGTTGATGTGACGCTGCTTTTAAAGAGAAGAGCATAAAGCGATGGCTAAAATATATATTCTATTTGTTTTATGATTACGTATTTCCTCATTATGCTCAACTTTCTACAAGTTATTTTTATTGATGCCTTGGGAAGTGTTGTGTTTGCTCACATTTTCGCGAAAGCGTACCACAAAAAAAATCGGCTACCCTGTGAAGGATAACCGATTTTATAGTGATGATTGATTAGAAATTAATTAGTAGTCTTAATTTGTTTTAGTGACATCATCGTAGCGAAGTTCAATTCTCTTTTTTCGCTTTCCGTATTCAACGATTATAGAGTCGGCATTAAGTCCTATGATTTTACCGTCAATGATATCGCGTTTTCTTTTAAATACAACACTATCGCCTACGTTAAGAACAATCTCTGCAGTTGCACTAGTGTTCACATTGACGTTGGCTTTTTGAATTCCCCAAACGTCACCTATGATTTTTACTTTCTTTCCATTACTCTTAACGTAAATCTTAGTGTTTCTTAAGAATTCGCCTTCATGTTCTTTAGTCAAATTGTCTACAGCTTGTTCCAGAGCATCGTTCTCGGCTGTTGCGACGGCTTCTACTTCTCTCTCTAGCATTACATATTGCGTAGTGTCATCTATATTTCTATTGCTTATTCCTGTTAGATCTCCAATCCTGACATATCTTCCACAAGATGTGAGGGTTGTTAATAGTATTGCAGTTACGAGTAGGTGACTTTTTTTCATTCTTTAAATATTATAATTATTGATTTGGGTTTACTGATATGATGCTGCGTTTAGGTAAAACAACATATATCAGAGGCTAAAATATATATTCTATTTGTTTTATGATTACGCATTTCCTCATTCCAACCAATATTCTACAAGTTATTTTTAATAATACCTTGGGAAGTGTTGTGGTTGCTCACATTTTCGCGAAAGCGCACCACAAAAAAAATCGGCTACCCTGTGAAGGATAACCGATTTTCTATAATTGACTAGTGTAAGTGTTTAAAGACTTACAGCTATATAAGAATTAATCTCTCTTACGATCATCTCTTCTAGGTGGACGACGGTCAGAACTGCTGCGTTCTCTAGGAGCTGGAGCTACATAACCTTCTGGCTTCTCAAGCAATGCTTTACGAGAAACTTTTTCCTTGCGAGTACGCTTGTCTATACCGAAGTATTTTACGTCAAGCTCGTCACCCATAGAAACTACGTCAGACGCATTTTCTGTACGTTCCCAAGCAAGCTCAGATACGTGAAGAAGTACTTCGTTACCTGGAGCGTCAAGATATTCTACTACTGCACCAAAATCTAGCATCTTGATTACCTTTACCTTGTACGTATTACCTACGACTGGCTTAAATGTAATAGAGTCTATCTTTGCAAGTACGGCGTTGATACCTTCTTGACCTGTACCTAAGATTTCTACAATACCTTCTTCTGTTACTGGATCTTCGTTTATAACGATAGTAGTTCCAGTTGCTTTTTGAAGTTCTTGTATTACTTTTCCTCCTGGGCCTATTAATGCACCAATGAATTCATTAGGAATACGTACACCTACCATTTTTGGAGCGTAGTCTTTTACATCCTCACGTGGAGTTGCAATAGTCTCTACAATCTTATCAAGTATGTGTAAACGACCATCTCTAGCTTGCTTTAAGGCAGCTACAAGAATCTCGTATGATAATCCTTTTACTTTAATGTCCATCTGGCAAGCAGTAATACCGTCTGCCGTACCTGTTACTTTAAAGTCCATATCTCCTAAGTGATCTTCATCTCCAAGGATATCAGAAAGTACTGCATACTTTCCAGAAGCACCGTCAGATATAAGTCCCATTGCGATACCAGAAACTGGCTTCGTCATCTGGATACCTGCATCCATCATTGCCATAGTACCTGCACATACTGTTGCCATAGATGAAGAACCGTTTGATTCTAACACCTCAGACACCACACGTACTGTATAAGGACAATCTGCTGGGATCATTCCTTTAAGACCACGTTGCGCAAGGTTACCGTGACCTACCTCACGACGTGAAGTACCACGTATAGGTCTTGCCTCACCTGTACAGAAAGGAGGGAAGTTATAGTGAAGGTAGAAGTTTTCTTCTCCTTCATGTGATGGCATATCTATTTTATTTGCATCTCTAGACGTACCTAGTGTTACTGTAGCAAGTGCCTGAGTTTCTCCACGTGTGAAAATTGCAGATCCGTGTACAGATGGTAAGTAATCTATCTCACTCCAAATAGGGCGTATCTCTGTAGTCTTACGACCATCAAGACGAAGTCCTTCGTTAAGTGTAAGATCACGTATGGCAGCCTTTTCGGCAGCACGGTAATACTTAGATACAAGTCCACCAAAGTCTTCAAGTTCTTCCTCAGAAAAAGTTGCTTTGATTTCTTCTTTAATTTCTTTAAAAGCAGCGCTACGCTCATGCTTTGCAGATCCGGCTTGTGCGATTGCATATACCTTATCATACGCCATGTCGTGTACCTTTTGCTTAAGGTCTGCATCTTCTCTTTCGGCTGGGTACTCACGTACTTCTTTTTTACCAAAAGCTTCTGCAAGACGAAGCTGTGCAGCACACTGTACTTTAATGTGGTCGTGAGCAAATTTAATTGCGTCTGCCATTTCTTCTTCAGAAATTTCATCCATCTCACCTTCTACCATCATTACAGAATCTGCCGAAGCTCCAATCATCATATCGATGTCAGACTCTTCTAGCTGTGCTCTTGTAGGGTTGATAATAAACTCACCGTTTACACGTCCTACTCTAGCCTCAGAGATAGCACACTCAAATGGGAAGTCAGATAATTGGATAGCAGCACTTGCTGCAAGACCTGCCATTGCATCTGGCATAACGTCGTCATCATGAGACATTAACTGGATCATCACCTGAGTTTCAGAGTGGTAATCTTTTGGGAATAATGGACGTAATACACGATCCACAAGACGCATTGTTAATACTTCACCGTCAGATGGACGAGCTTCTCTCTTAAAGAAACCACCTGGGTAACGACCTGCCGCTGCAAACTTCTCACGGTAATCTACCGTAAGTGGTAAGAAGTCAAGATCTTTTTGTTCGTAGTTTGATACTACAGTACAAAGCAACATACACTTTCCAGACTGTACTACTACAGATCCGTGTGCTTGCTTTGCAAGTTTTCCTGTTTCGATAGAGATTTCTCTTCCATCACCAAGGTCGATGACCTCTTTGTAAACCTTTGGAATCATAAAATTTGTTTTTCACCTCGATCTATGTCGAGATATTCTCACGTGCAAAGGATTATTGTAATCCCGCTTTCGCGAAAATTGTTAATGGTAGAACACCCTTCGTGGGTATTCCATGTGTCGTTGCGTTGTGTAGTTGATGTATCTGTAAAAAGATACGGGATGATTAAAGGGTAGTTACTTCCCAAAAATCGGACACCAATGAAAAACTAGCTGTGAAAGCTTTCTTTGTCGTTCTATACATAATTACTTGTGTATAAAAGGACTTGGAGTATTATATGCCTTTCGGCGAAAATCTGCTTTGTATCAAATGAAGCTTTTATAAACTTACCTTTTAATACTGAGTAGATAATGATCCGTTCTCGTTTAAGATAAGTTGGTCATATTGTGACCATCAAAACTAGAGGAGAACATCTGTAATGTTTTATGCTTTTGCAAGAGTTGCGCTTTATAGCGATGTACCCTTGCATGGTTTTCTTATTAAAAGGAATAAAAAAGGAGCTCCGTTAGGAACTCCTTTTTTAAAATATTATTTACGGATACCAAGCTCCTTAATAATAGCTCTGTAACGTAATACGTCTTTCTTGATTAAGTAATCAAGTAATGAACGACGCTTACCTACTAGCATTACTAGTGAACGCTCTGTAACATAATCTTTACGATTTGTTTTCAGGTGGTCAGATAAGTGTGAGATACGTTGTGTAAAGATTGCGATTTGACCTTCTGCAGATCCTGTATCGTTCTTTCCTTTACCGTGCTTTGCAAAAAGCTCTTGTTTTTGTTCTTTTGTTAAATACATTCCAGTATTGTTTTAAATGAAATTCATGTATATGATAGCGATTCTATCAGCGTGCAAAGATACATTATTCTTTGTATTATCAAACTGTTGGGGCTTAATTTGCAGTCAATTCTCTAAATAATAGCTTCTAGCGTTAGTTTTTCAATGAAATTACAAGGTTATGAGTTGTTTGTAAAACACAAAAATCACGTTAAATGGCATGAGTAATACCTGTTAACGTGATTTTGTTATTATTGAGTTTGTGAGTTGCTCTTTATAATTAGCTATTTGCTTTAACCAACTCTTTGTTCTTACTTAATGTAATTGCTAGGTTACCTAATAATACACCATAGATAACTTTAGAACTTACATCTGCAATAGTGTATACTAGTTGTCTAGCCATCACGCCATCTTCACTATATAAAAATCCGTCTACTCCAGTAAGGTATGGCATTAAGTAAGCTCCTGGATATAAAGTCCATGATATTAAAAATAAGATCCAGATATTAGAAAGTATTTTTTGTCCTGCAGGAGAAATGCCTTCTTTTCCTTCTTTGATTACTTTTTTCATTACCCATAAAATATGGAAGAAAAATGCAGATGAAATAGCTCCCCATACTAAAAAGGCAGTCAAGTTACTTACTTCATAAAACTGACCAATGTATCCAGTAATAATCATCATTGCCCCAGAAAACCAGAACTGATTGCGTACAGAGCTAAATTTTGAAGAAGTTAAGCTTACCACAAATAGAATTTGGAATAAAAGCATAGGTACATCGATGAGCCAGTTGAGATAACGATAACCATTATTAAATAAATCTCCACTTGGATCTAGAAAATATCTTCCTACTTCTTCATTATAGGTGAAACTTGATGTCCAGTTTTGCGCCTGCGCATATAAAAGTAAAAATGCCGATACCATTACCACAGCTGATAATATGTTCGACATTTGGAATTTTTTATCTACATTTTTGATGGTAAGTATGAAGTAGAGTAGCCCTGCGAGCATTACTGCATATCCTAATGTGAGAATATGTGATGTAAATTGATAAGCAATCTCAGAGAAGCCTTCTGTCGCGCCTATAAAGTTTTCAAAATTTGCATTTCCTAGTTCTTGTGTCATAGCAATTTTTTTTATGGTTTTCTTTTTTCCATAAAATTACGACTAACGATTACTTTGTTTAAGTTATTTAATATTTAATTAAACAAAATTAAGAAAACAATAAGAGTGCTAGGTGTATATGCGACTTCTAAGGTGCTTTTAGGAGGAGGTGAGTTCTGTAAATAATCCCTCTAGGCTTACGTTTTTCTGATTGAGTTGTAAGATTTTAAGGTCGTTATCATGTGCAAAGTCAAAGACCTTTGCTCTCATATCATCTTGAGTACTAAAGGTAATTTCATAAGTGAATCCTGTAGTATTTTTTACAGAGGCTACTTTGTCTAGCCTGCTTAATGCAACTTCTTCTACGCGGTAATCAAATTCGGCAATAACTATTTGCTGCTGTCCATCGCGTAGCTCCGTCATTTTTTTGTCGGCTACTATAGTTCCTTTATTAATGATAATGACACGATCACAAATGGCTTCTACCTCTTGCATGATGTGCGTACTCATTAATATCGTCTTTTCCTTACCTATATCTTTAATGAGATTTCTAATGTCTAATAGCTGATTAGGATCTAGCCCTGTGGTAGGCTCATCGAGTATCAACACTTCTGGGTCATGTAGCAAAGCAGTAGCAAGACCTACACGCTGTCTGTAACCTTTTGATAGTTGGCTTATTTTTTTATGTGCCTCAGAGGTTAGCCCTGTGAGGGTGATAACTTCATCGATGCGTTCTTTTGATACCTTATAAACTCCTGCATTAAACGCTAGATATTCTCGCACATACATTTCCACATAAAGCGGATTGTGCTCTGGTAAGTATCCCACAGCGCGGCGCACTTCTTGTACATTGCTTTTGGTGTCATGGTGATGTACTGTTGCTGTTCCAGAAGTAGGGGTGAGGTAGGTGGTGAGTATTTTCATTAATGTACTCTTACCAGCACCGTTAGGACCTAGAAAGCCTACAATCTCACCTTTTTGTAAGGAAAATGAAATGTGATCAAGCGCTTTCTGAGTGCCGTACATTTTTGTGATGTCTGTTACTACAATGGACATAGAAGAGTATTTAATACTGTAAATGTAAGAATTGATAACGGGAGGATACATTTAAAAGTGTGACGATCATCTAAGCTAAAGAGATTTTAATATAGGAATATGTATCATATTCTCATTTTCACTAGTTTATAGATGTTTGATTGATAATTCCTCAAAATCTATGCTCAATAAAAAATATTTCATAAAAGGTTGTAAATAAATTGGCTCATTAGATATTTTTTCTACTTTAGCAGTCAAATAAGTTAACATGTTATCAAACGTTTATTATTGGAACAATTTTTTCTATTTCTTCTTTTACGGGAAGAGATCAGGATTGATATTGTGCTAATTTAATAACACTCAATATTTCAATAAGTCCTGATAAATTTTTATCAGGGCTTTTTTTTTGCACAATTATGAAAGTAGCAATACAAGGCGTACAAGGATCATTTCATCACAAGGTAGCTCAAGAATTTTTTGGGACAGACGTTGCTGTGGTGGAGTGCATGTCTTTCCCTAGGCTAGTAGACGCACTAGTAGAAGGCGAAGTACAAGATGCTGTAATGGCTATAGAAAATAGTATCGCAGGAGCAATACTCCCTAATTATGCATTACTAGATAAACATGATTTACACATAGAAGGAGAGTTCTACCTTGATATCCAGCATCAGTTAATGGCGCTGCCAGGTCAAGGAATAGAAGATATAAAAGAAGTGTGGTCACACCCTATGGCAATCTTGCAATGTCGTGAGTTTTTTAGAAACTACCCAGACATAAAACTTGTAGAAGATACAGATACCGCAGGTGTAGCACGTGAGATACAAGAAAAGCAATTACAAGGAGTAGCAGCTATAGCCAGTACAGCCGCAGCAAGTATTTACAAACTAGAAATTATAAGAGCGTCCATACAGACCATCAATGAGAATGCAACGCGATTCTTTATTTTAAATAAGGATAAGAAACAAGTAGAAGGAGTTATTGATAAGGCATCTCTAAGATTTTCGGCAGATCATAAGCGTGGTAGTCTAGCGGCAATATTAAATGTGCTGAGTGATTGCAAGATGAATCTCACAAAAATTCAGTCCATGCCTATAATCGAGAAGCCGTGGAAGTATGCATTTTTTGTAGATGTCACTTTTGAAAAAATAGAAAGCTTTAATAAGGCAGTACAATTACTAGAGATCATGGCAAATGACTTTAAAGTACTAGGAGCCTACAAAAACAGAAAGCAATGATGCAACCAGCAAATAGGTTACAGGAAACCAAGGAATACTACTTTTCGCGAAAGCTAAAGGAAGTTCGCGCACTCATTGCAGACGGTCATCCTGTGATCAATATGGGAATAGGAAGTCCAGATATGCCAGCGCCTCCGGCAGCCGTTGCAGCAATGCTCAAAGGATTGCATGATAGTGTGGCTCACCAGTATCAGAGTTATACCGGCATACCTGAGTTGCGAGGAGCCATGGCAGATTTCTATAAAAAACAATATGGAGTAATCGCAAATCCAGACACTGAGATATTGCCACTCATGGGTTCTAAGGAAGGGATTATGCACATCTCGATGGCATTTTTAAATCCTGGTGATAAAGTGCTTTTCCCTAATCCTGGATACCCTAGTTATGCTGCGGTAACAAGACTTGTGGAGGCAGAAGCAATTACATACGATCTTAATGAGGAGAACGGATGGTTGCCAGACTTAAAAGCGCTGGCGGCTCAAGATCTTTCGGGTGTAAAGTTAATGTGGGTAAATTATCCTCATATGCCTACGGGGACTAAGGTGCCAGATGGGTTTTTTGAAGAATTGATCGCTTTCGCGAAAGCGCAACACATACTAGTAATCAGCGATAATCCGTATAGTTTTGTACTTAATGACAATCCGCAATCACTGCTGGCAGTTCCAGGAGCGTCTGAAGTAGCCTTAGAACTGAACAGTCTTAGTAAGACTTTTAACATGTCTGGATGGCGTGTAGGAATGGTACTAGGAAGTGCCGAAAACATAGGACATGTATTGCGTGTAAAATCTAATATGGATAGCGGCATGTTTTACGGCATACAGAAAGGAGCTGTAGCAGCTTTAGGCTTAGGAGATGACTGGTTTGAGCATATCAATACCATTTATGGACGCCGCCGTAAACTAGTTTATGAGCTTGTCGAAAGGTTAGGTTGTACATACGACAGAGATGCTGTAGGATTATTTGTCTGGGCAAAACTGCCAGAAGGAATCGATGCCGAAGCCTTTATAGATAACATCTTACTAGAGAAATTCATTTTTATCACACCAGGAACCATTTTTGGAACGATGGGGAAAGGATACATCAGATTTAGCCTTTGTGTAAAAGAAGAAGAAATTAAAGAAGCAATAAGTAGATTTTAAGATAATTAATAGCTGGATATGAGGTGTTTTTATCAGTAAGACACTGAATTTGAGCAATTAGAGAGTAATATTTAGATAATGAAAGACATTTACATCATAGGGTTGGGGCTTATAGGAGGATCATTTGCGCGAGATTTGCGCGAGCAAGAACCTGCAGCAACTATTTATGGTATAGATGCAAGTGAAGCTCACGTAGCAGAGGCGTTGTCATTAGGTTTTATAGATAAAGGCGCCGTACTAGAAGATATTAAAACAGCAGACCTCGTAGTGCTAGCAATCCCAGTAGATGTTGCTATTCATGTACTACCAGACGTTCTTAATCATATAGGAGAAGATACGATTGTGGTAGATATGGGATCTACAAAGCAAGCCATTTGTGAAGTAGTGGCATTACACCCTAGACGTCGCAATTTTCTTGCATGTCATCCTATCGCAGGGACAGAGTTTTCTGGGCCTAGTGCAGCGATTACAGGCTTATATAATGGGAAGACTAATATTATATGCGAGGTAGAGAAAACAGCTTTTAAGCTGCAAGAAAAAGTGCTCGACCTCTTTAAAAATATGGGGATGCGCATACGTTACATGGACCCCGTGTCTCATGATAAACATATTGCATACGTGAGTCACCTCTCACACATAAGCGCGTTTATGCTAGGTAAGACGGTGATACAAAAAGAGAAAAATGAGCGTGATATTTTTGACATGGCGGGCAGCGGATTTGCATCTACCGTACGTTTGGCAAAAAGTAACCCAGTAACATGGACCTCGATTTTTAAACAGAATAAAGAGAATGTCTTAGAGACGTTAACTGAATATATTGCAAATCTCAACGATTTTAAAATGCTTTTGGAAAATGACGATTTTCAAGGAGTACATGATGAGATGGAAAACACGAACCACATTAAGGAAATATTAAACGGAATTAAATAGTTTTGCGCTTTCGCGAAAGCGTAAATATCAAAAGCCCGAAGCGGCACAAATTAAATGTTATGGAAAATAAGAAAGAACTTAGAAATTGGTTAGACGCTTTTGGCCTTGATCACCCTCTTGTAATTGCAGGACCTTGTAGTGCAGAGACGGAAGCGCAGGTGCTTAAAATCGCTCACCAACTTAAAGACACAGATGCTACAGTACTACGTGCAGGGATCTGGAAGCCTAGAACGCGTCCAGGAAACTTTGAAGGAGTAGGAGCACTTGGACTTAAATGGTTACAAAAAGCCAAAGAAGAAACAGGAATGCTTACGACTACAGAGGTTGCAAATGCAAATCACGTAGATCTAGCTCTTGAAGCAGATATTGATATTTTATGGATAGGTGCTCGTACAACAGTATCTCCATTTATCGTTCAAGAAATTGCAGAAGCTCTTAAAGGAACAGAAAAAACGGTACTTATTAAAAACCCAGTAAACCCAGATCTTGCCTTGTGGTTAGGAGCGGTAGAGCGTTTTTATACTCAGGATATTAAAAATCTAGGAGTAATACACAGAGGTTTCTCTACGTATGAAAAGACACGTTACAGAAATAATCCAGAATGGCAGATAGCGATTGATCTTCAAAATAAATTTCCAGATCTTCCTTTAATTCTTGATCCATCACACATTGCTGGACGTCGTGATATTATTCATGATTTATGTCAGACAGGACTAGATCTTAACTATGATGGTATTATGGTAGAAACACACTATGATCCAGATAATGCATGGAGTGATGCTGCACAGCAAATCACACCAGCGGCTTTAGTACAGATGATGGTTGATCTTAAAATAAGAAAAGAAGTAGGTACAGAGCTTGAATATACAAACAAGCTTAATACACTACGTACGCAGATTGATGTAATAGATCACCAGCTTATTGAAAGCTTAGGAAAGCGCATGAAAATCTCTGACGGTATTGGTGAGCTTAAGGCAGATAATAATGTGTCTATCTTACAAACTAAGCGTTGGAATGAAATTCTAGGTAAGATGATTCTAGAAGGAGAGCAAAACAATCTTAGTGAAGAGTTTATACTACGTGTGTTTAAAGCAGTACACCAAGAGTCTATAAACCACCAGAAAAAGGTGGCGAGGTCGTAAGATTTTAGATAGCTACTTATAAACAAAAAAGGCTCAACATGATGTTGAGCCTTTTTTGTTTGTTGGAAAGTGAATTGATTAATCTTTCTTAGTGTAAGCAAGTCTTCTAGATGCTTTTCTCATTAAGACATTTACTAGGTCCTCAGGAGAGCTACCTAGTCCACCACGTACTTTTTTGTTGTAGTTCCATAAAAGTTGGCCATCTGCTCCATTATTTACGTTCATGTTTACAATAGCACTATTTGTAGAACCACCAAAGCCTATTAATAAAGAAAGTGCAACGCTTGCTCCTTCACTCATAGGTTTGTTGGTCTCATAATCTCCAGATATGATTGCATCTACTTCTAGAATTTTTGCAAGTTCGTCAGATGTATATTCATAAATATTGTCATAGTCAATGCCTTCCTTTTTTAGTAAAGCATTTGTTCTAGAAGGTTGTTGGATTTCTAGTGTTGTAAGTTTCCCTCTCTTCTTTCTCTTTAGAAACCAAGAAAACATACCAGTTTGTAATCCCTCTCCTTCGGCTTTTTCAAGACGGCTTAGTTGCTCATCTGTCATGTCTTTCATCTGCCTAGGTCTAAGTTTTACCTGGGTTTTAAAGGGTACGATTGCGATAATTTTATGCTCCTTAGCAATTTCATCAAACGCTGGGTTTTCGTACAGACTTGTTTGAGCTGCAAGAAATGGCGTCATCAGAATAAAGGCTGCAATAAAAAGAATTGATTTTTTCATTAATATAATTTTTGATTGATTTATTGCGCTAAAATATTAAAATCTTGCTGTAAATTCCTACAATTCTTAAAATTATGACAAGTAGTTTTTCTAATATTTCTAGTGAGTAACTAAAAAGAAGGTATTTTTGTACCTGACACAAACGTATGACAGGAACTGTATATAAATCTACTGGAAGTTGGTACACCGTAAAAGCGGATGACGGCCAGTGGTTTGAATGTAGAATAAAAGGAAAATTCCGTATTCAAGGAATTAAGAGTACAAACCCAGTTTCGGTAGGTGATGTTGTAGACTTTGATCTTGACACCAAAAGTGATGTAGAGACAGGAGTAATTACAAAAATTCACGATAGAGATAATTACATTGTACGTAAGTCTGTAAACCTTTCTAAACAAACGCACATCATTGCTAGTAACGTAGACACAGTGTTCTTATTAGTAACGCTTAACAATCCGCCTACTTTTACGGCATTTATAGATCGTTTCCTGGTAACTGCAGAGGCCTATCATATTAAAGCTGTATTGCTTTTTAATAAGATTGATACTTATAATGAAGAGGAGATTATGGAGATAAAATATCTTGCGGCAATGTATCGTGAGATAGGGTATGAGTGTGTAGGTATTTCAGCAATTACAGGTAAAAATATCGATACTGTAAAGGAGATGATGATGGGGAAGACGTGTATGTTTACAGGTCATTCTGGAGTAGGAAAATCTACGCTAGTAAACGCTATCGAACCTACGCTAGATCTTAAGACTAAGCAAATTAGTGTGCAGCACAGTCAAGGACAGCACACGACTACTTTTGCAGAGATGTTTGATTTACATTTTGATGCACGTATTATCGATACTCCTGGAATTAAAGGGTTCGGAATAGTAGATATGGAGCGGGAAGAAATAGGAGACTATTTTCCTGAGTTCTTTGCTTTAAAAAGTGAGTGCAAATTTAATAACTGTTTGCACCTTGAAGAGCCTAAATGTGCTGTAAAAGAAGCGCTAGATAATGATGAGCTTCACTGGTCACGTTATAAGAGTTATACACAGATGCTAGAAGGAGATGACGAGCAGCATTACAGAAAAGATCACTACCCAGAAGAGCAATAATAATGAAGGCAGTAATTCAGCGAGTAACAGAAGCCTCTGTCACTATAAACGGAGTTGTAAAATCTGAGATTAAACAAGGATTACTTGTATTGCTAGGTGTTACTCATGATGATACCAAAGAAGATATTGAGTGGCTTACAAATAAAATAGTTGGCTTACGAATTTTTAGTGATAATGATGGCGCAATGAATCTTTCTGTAGGTGATGTAGATGGAGACATTTTGGTGATTAGTCAGTTTACATTATATGCAAGTACCAAGAAGGGCAATCGTCCTTCATTTTTAGAAGCAGCACGGCCAGACAAAGCCATCCCGATGTATGAGGAGTTTGTAAGTACGCTTTCGCGAAAGCGCAACAAACCCACCTATACAGGAGAATTTGGTGCAGATATGAAGGTTCAATTACTTAATGATGGGCCTGTTACGATTGTGATTGACACAAAAAATAAAAGATAATAAATGAACATTTTAGACTCACAACAAGCAGTAGACGATTGGATAAAAGCTCACGGAGTGCGCTATTTTAATGAACTTACTAATATGGCTCAGCTTACTGAAGAGGTAGGAGAAGTGGCGCGCATTATCGCACGTCGCTATGGGGAGCAGAGTGAGAAAGAAAGCGATAAAGGCAAAGATCTAGGGGAGGAGCTTGCAGATGTAATGTTTGTAGTATTATGTCTTGCTAACCAAACAGGAGTTAATCTTCAAGAAGCGTTTGATAAAAAGCTTGATATAAAGACTAAACGTGATCACGATCGTCATCACAATAATGAGAAATTGAAGTAATAGCCTATGCTCTTAAAAGTACAACATACTGCAGCCAGCACCAGTGGTGAGATACAAATCACAGGGTCAAAAAGTGAGACTAACAGACTACTTATTTTACAAGCGCTCTTTGATGGTATTGTAGTAAAGAATATTTCAAATAGTGATGATGCTGCGGTGATGCAAAAGGCACTAGCGTCTATAGAAAGTGAGGTAGATATTTACCATGCGGGTACGGCAATGCGTTTTCTTACCGCTTATTTTTCTATACAAGAAGGTAGAGAGACGTTGCTTACGGGTAGCGAGCGCATGCAGCAACGGCCTATGGCAATATTGGTAGAAGCGTTGCAGCAGTTAGGTGCTCAGGTTTCTTATGTAAAAAATGATGGGTATCCGCCGCTTCATATTAAAGGAAGCAAACTCACAAAAAGTGAGGTTACGCTCAAGGCAAATGTGAGCAGCCAGTATATCTCTGCACTTATGATGATGGGAGCAGCGCTAGAAAATGGACTTACCATTCATCTCGATGGTAAAATCACTTCGGTACCATATATAAACATGACGCTAGCACTATTACATCAGCTAGATATTGAGGCTACATTTGTAGGTCAGATTATAACTATCAAACCAGGTAGAACAACTAGTGAGCATAGAGAAATCACAGTAGAGTCAGACTGGAGTAGTGCATCATACTTTTATAGTATTGTTGCGCTTTCGCGAAAGCGTACTTTAGATACTTCTATCACCATAAGTAGTTATAAAGAAGATAGCTTGCAGGGTGATGCAGTATTGCAAGATATTTACAAGCAGCTAGGTGTAGTTTCTGAATTTAATGGGAATACACTTACCTTGTCACTAGCCAAAGATTTTAAGCTTCCTGAAGCAATCACGTTAGATCTTGCAAATGCGCCAGATATTGCGCAGACTATAGCAGTTACTTGTTTAGGACTTGGAGTAGGATGTCATCTCACGGGATTGCATACGCTCAAAATAAAAGAAACAGACAGGCTAGAAGCACTACGAGAAGAGATTACAAAGCTAGGCGGTGGGATTATGGTGACAGATAAAGACCTTACGTTACTGCCACAAGAAGCAGCGCTTAACGAGAATATTACGATTGCGACATATCATGATCATCGTATGGCAATGGCTTTTGCGCCACTAGCGCTACCAGTTCCATTATTGATAGATGATGCGGGGGTGGTGTCTAAGTCATATCCAGATTTTTGGAAAGATTTAGAAACTTTAGGCTTTGGTCAAGAGATAATTGGCTAAACACTTGACAACGCCTATCTCAAGATTGTATCTTTGCGATCTTGCAAATGAGCGGTTCATACTGCTTTTGTGAGCACAAAAACTAAAATAAAACCCTTTATGAAGTTATCACATTTTAACTTTGATTTGCCAGATGAATTACTAGCAGATCGCCCAGCCGAAAATCGTGACGAGTCACGCCTTATGGTACTTAACCGCAAAGAGCAGACTATCGAGCACAAAATGTTTAAAGACATTATTGATTATTTTGAGCCGGAAGATGTGATGGTGCTTAATAATACCAAGGTTTTTCCAGCGCGTTTATACGGTAATAAAGAAAAAACTGGAGCACGTATCGAGGTATTCTTACTTAGAGAACTTAACTCAGAAACACGCCTATGGGATGTTCTTGTAGATCCAGCACGTAAAATACGTATAGGTAACAAGCTTTACTTTGGTGACGATGAGAGTCTAGTAGCAGAAGTAATTGATAACACAACATCAAGAGGACGTACACTTCGTTTCTTGTATGATGGGTCTTACGAGGAGTTTAGAAAAAAGCTAACGTCACTAGGAGAGACGCCATTGCCTAAATATATTAATAGAGAGGTAGAGCCAGAAGATGAAGATCGCTACCAGACTATTTATGCAACAGAAGAAGGAGCTGTAGCAGCACCTACTGCAGGTTTACACTTCTCAAAGCACTTATTAAAGCGTCTTGAGATAAAAGGAGTAGACTTTGCTGAGGTTACACTGCACGTAGGTCTAGGAACTTTCAGCGCAGTTGAGGTAGAAGATCTATCTAAGCATAAAATGGATAGTGAAGAGGCATATATACATAAGCCAGCAACAGAGATTATCAATAAAGCGCTAAAGGAAAAACGTCGTATTTGTGCCGTAGGTACAACCTCGATGAGAGTGATGGAAAGTGCTGTTTCTAGTAACCATACACTTAATGAGTTTGGTGGATGGACTAACAAATTCATCTTCCCTCCATACGATTTTAGTATCGCAAACTGTATGATTACAAACTTTCATACACCTAAGTCTACTTTATTAATGATGGTTTCTGCATTTGCAGGTCATGATTTTATGAAGAGAGCTTATGATGAAGCAGTAAAAGAGAAATATAAATTCTACTCTTACGGAGACGCAATGTTGATTATCTAATTTCAGCAGATATAATTATAAAAACCCAAACAGCAATGTTTGGGTTTTTTGTTTTAGGAGCATCACCTTGTGGTATTTGTGGTATCTAGTTTCCCGCTTTCATTGCAATTCCTCGCGCCGGCTTCGCCAGGCAGCTGCGGGATTTTCATTACAATCGGGGCTAGGGAGTTAAGCTCGTTTGCGTATGCTAGTGTTCTTAATGCTCATCATTAAGTTGCTTCACAATGGCTGCAATTTTTTTGTTTTTTGAAGTTCGGTCTAAAACCTTAGGTGGAGCTTGTCGCACTTCGCAATCTATAATAGCACAGCGCTCGCAAGTAACTCCTACGTTACGAGTAGGGATATTTGGATCCTTAAGGAATTTTATTTTGCGCTCGAGTTGTTTGTTTATGAGGAGACCTATGCTTATGCTTCTAAACTTGTTTTCTTTAAAGGGGTCTTTTGTAGCGGTGGATAGTACCAAGTATCGTACGCCTTCATTTTCATAATTAGAAATTTGCAAGTCAAACTTACTATTCTCGCTACTCTTAGATAGATCTTTAAGCACTTGTAGTGACACCCACCTTCTGCAGTAGTGTTCATCACTCTCATTTGCTCGTGGAGCATGCTGGTGTGCTAGGTGTAGCTCCTTTGTGAGGTGGAATTTAGTGTCGTTAAGCTTGTGCGTAAACCGCAAGAAAAACAAATTCTTGATATTGAATTCTTTAGGTAAGATATTAGTAAGTCGCTGATAGAAAGACTCAGGTGATGCGTTAAATTCATTTGTAATGTGCTCAAAAGTATCTTTTTGAAAAGTACGCTCCTTAAAAATATCTTTAATTTTCGTCGTCAGATTTTTACTAGGAATGATCAATGCTCCTGCAAAGTAAGAGGCATAAAAATTATTAAGCACTTGGTCAAAAGTTTCAAAAAGAATCCATGGGAAGGTGTATAGCCTTTCTGTAATTTCCAGATAATTATAGGCTATTTCTTTTGCGTAGATAAATGTGCGTTGTGACTCATCTACATCACTTGCAACTAGTAGGGAGCGTGACTTTGGGATAAAAACAGATCGTAGGTTATCTAAATCCTTATGTTTATCTAGTTCATCATTTTTTATAGTGTAGTTATACTCTTCTATGAGAATTTCTTCTAGCTCATTTGATGAGATACCCTGTCCTTGATTTATTTGATAAGACTTTACAAAGTCGAGCACTTTTTGCTCTATGTTGTCAAAGTAGTTGTTGTTTGCCTCTTGAAATGATCGCACAGAGGCTAGAAAAAAGCTTTCTCTGCTAAAGTTGTAGTGTTGCGCAATCTCTATAATCGTGCTTATAAAAGCATTCACCTTAGCTGGAGCATTAGATACAATATCTATCAGGTCACTTTCCTTAATCCCAAAAAGCTCAAGAGGTATTTCTTTAAGAATCTTTGATTTTAAAATTTCACCTATAGGAGCAAGATTTTTGTCAAGTTTCAAAGAGACCATTTGATCGTATGGAATGTCTAATTTTTCCGAAAGTGTGACAATCTTATCTGGTTTTGGATATTTTTTTCCATTTTCAATTTCATTTAAATATGATTTTGAAAGACCTGTAAGTTTTGATAGTCCAAAAAGTGATAAATTCTTGTCAGTCCTTATCTGGCGTAACTTTAAGCCAAATATAAGTTTAATATCTTCTTCTTCCATATACACAAATATAACATTTTCTGCGAATAGTTTATTTTAGTGAAAATTAATATTTAGCGAACGTTCGCTTTTTTAATCAAAGTATTTTTTTTAACATTGTGCCATAGAATTTTTAAAAAGATAATTATGGCTCATGAAATAAACCAACATGCACTAAGCTTTAGCAATCAAGTAAAAAGCTATTATTCAGAAATACTAACTGACGATGCATTAGACTTCATTAAGGCACTTCATGAAAAGTTTAATGCCAAACGTTTAGAATTATTACGTGCTAGAGAGCAAAAGCAGCTATTATTTGATCAAGGTCAGAAGCCTATCTTCCCTTTAGAAACAAAAGAAATAAGAGAAGGTGAGTGGACTGCGGGAGAGATTCCTCAAGACTTGCAAGATAGAAGGGTAGAAATTACAGGACCAACAGATCGTAAAATGGTAATTAACGCACTTAACTCTGGCGCAAAAACCTTTATGGCAGACCTAGAAGACAGTACTGCGCCTACATGGAGAAATGTGATGGAAGGTCAGATTAACTTGCGAGATGCTGTAAATAAAACGATATCATATCATCACCCTACTAAGGATAAAAAATATACACTCAATGATGCTGTTGCTACATTACTGGTAAGGCCAAGAGGGTGGCACCTTAATGAAAAACATGTTCTTGTTGACGGCGTAGAAGTGTCTGGGTCTTTGTTAGATTTCGGATTGTATTTCTTTACAAACGTACGTCAGTTATTAGAAAATGGTACAGCAACCTATTTCTACCTAGCAAAACTTGAGCATTACAAGGAAGCGAGACTATGGAATGAGGTTTTTAAATTTTCTCAAGATTACTTAAATATTCCTGAGGGAACTATTAAATGTACCGTACTAATTGAGACGATAACGGCAAGCCATCAGCTGGATGAAATTATTTATGAGTTAAAGGATTATATCGTAGGTCTTAATTGCGGTCGCTGGGATTATATATTCTCGTATATCAAGAAGTTTAGAAATGATCCTGATTTCTTAGTTCCTAACAGGGATCAAGTTGGAATGACGGCACCTTTTATGGACGCATATTCTAAGTTGGTAATACAAAGGTGTCACAAACGCGGAATCCTAGCAATAGGAGGTATGGCAGCACAAGTGCCTATTAAAAGTGATCCTTCGGCAAACCAAGCAGCTCTAGAAAAAGTAAGAAAAGACAAAGAACGCGAGGTTATAAATGGACACGATGGTACCTGGGTTGCTCATCCAGCACTTGTACAAATTGCGATGGATGAGTTTGATAAACATATGCCTACAGCAAATCAACTGCACATTACAAGAGATGATGTTGTGGTAACAGCAGATGATCTAGTTGCAATTCCTGCGGGCACGGTCACAGAAGCTGGAGTGCGTAAAAATATTAATGTAGGAATACTCTATCTCAACGCATGGTTAAGTGGTCAAGGTGCGGTAGCTCTTTATCACTTAATGGAAGACGCTGCTACTGCCGAAATATCAAGAACACAAATCTGGCATTGGATAAAAAACAAAGCAGTGCTGGAAGATGGAAAAGCATTTACAAAAGAATACTTCAATGAGCTTTTTGATGAAGAAGTTGAAAAAATCATTACTGAAGTGGGCTCTATTGAAATAAAAGAAACTCAGTTTGAGAATGCATTTAACCTCTTTAAAGAACTGGTCTTAGCAGAAGACTTTGAAGAGTTTTTAACCACGCCAGCTTATAAATTTCTTTAGATAAATATCCATAAGCTATTTCTCAAATAAGTATAACAAAACTATCACCGCCTTTTCAGGTACACATTAAATAAATCTTTAAAACTTAGTATTATGTCAAACTACAATTCGGCTCTTGAAGTTGTTAGATCACTTAAAGCAAAGCATGGAAACTCTTGGAGTGCCATAAGTCCAGAAAATACAGCTCGTATGGCTGTTCAAAATAGATTTAAAACGGGCCTTGACATTGCCACATATACTGCGAGTATTATGCGCAAGGATATGGAAGAATATGATGCAAATCCTATGAATTATACGCAGTCTCTAGGTTGCTGGCATGGGTTTGTAGCTCAGCAAAAAATGATTGCAGTAAAGAAACATCATGGTACTACAAATAAAAAGTACTTATACCTTTCTGGATGGATGGTTGCCGCTTTACGTTCAGAGCTAGGTCCTTTGCCAGATCAATCTATGCATGAAAAGACTGCTGTGCCAAAATTAATTGAAGAAATTTATACTTTCTTACGTCAGGCAGATGCCGTAGAACTTAATGATTTGTTTCGTCGTCTTGATGCCGGTGAGGATGTGCAAGATCAAATTGATAATTATGAAACGCATATAGTTCCAATTATCGCAGATATAGACGCAGGTTTTGGAAATGAAGAGGCTACTTATTTACTAGCAAAGAAAATGATAGAAGCTGGAGCATGCGCACTGCAGATAGAAAATCAAGTATCTGATGCAAAGCAGTGTGGTCACCAAGATGGTAAGGTAACAGTTCCTCATGAGGATTTTATAGCAAAACTTAACGCACTACGTTATGCCTTTTTAGAGCTCGGAGTAGATGAAGGCGTTATTGTAGCAAGAACAGATTCTGAGGGTGCAGGTCTTACTCAGAAGTTGCCTGTAAGCCAAGAGCCAGGAGATCTCGCTTCTCAATACCTCGCTTTTGTAGAGGCAGAAGAAGTAGATATTAATAGCGCAAATGAAGATGACGTACTTCTTAAAAGAGATGGAAAACTCGTGCGCCCAGTGCGATTACCTAATGGTCTTTACAAGTTTAAGAACGGATCAAACATAGATAGAGTGGTGCTGGATTGTATTACAAGTTTGCAAAACGGTGCAGACCTTTTATGGATTGAAACGCCTACGCCTAATGTGAAGCAAATCGCTCATATGGTAAATAGAGTAAGGGCAGTAGAGCCTAGTGCAAAACTAGTTTATAATAACTCTCCTTCTTTTAACTGGACACTTAACTTTAGAAATCAAGCGTATGATGAGATGGTAGAAGAAGGTGAAAATATGACTGCATATGATCGTAATAATTTAATGGATGCAGCTTATGATCAGACGGAATTATCTCACAGGGCAGATGAGAAAATTAAAACATTCCAAAGAGACGGAGCCCTTGAAGCGGGAATATTCCACCACCTCATTACATTGCCTACTTATCACACTACTGCACTACATATGAATGATCTTACCGAAGGTTATTTTGGAGAGCAAGGTATGCTGGCTTATGTGAAAGATGTGCAAAGGCAAGAGATACGTAAAGGAGTTTCTTGTGTAAAACACCAGAGAATGGCTGGTTCTGACCTAGGAGATGATCACAAAACATTTTATGCAGGAGATAAGGCTTTAAAAGCTGGAGGCGCAAATAATACTAGTAATCAATTTCAAGAGAAGAAAACGGTATTAAATAATAATCCTGTTTTGACAGCGTAGCCTCAAACAAATTGTTAATTGTTGGGAAGGCGGTGTCGTGTACGCCGCCTTTTTTGTTCAGCAATAATAATTTCGGTGATTATAGTGTCTAGGTTAGGGTTTTTTTATCCTTACATTTTACTAGATTGCTTTTCTGATATATACTTATAGTGGATGATGTTTATTGAGTTGCGCTTTCGCGAAAGCGTTATTAAAACAAACATTTCACAAGGAAATATGAAAAGGAAGGCAAAAAAATATCATTAAAAATCTTAGGAAAAATATGAAAAGTAGAAAATTACTGATGATCCCTGGTCCTATAGAATTTGAGCCAGATGTGTTGCAAGCGATGGCAGTTCCTACTGCGAGTCATGTTGCACCAAATTTTATAGAGGTTTTTGGGAATAGTCTAGATATGATGCGTGAAGTGTGGAATGCTCCAAATGGACAGCCTTTTGTAGTGGCAGGGAGTGGTACGCTTGCGATGGATATGGCAGCTGCAAATCTAATAGAAAAAGGAGATGCTGCACTAGTTGTTTCTTCTGGTTATTTTGGAGAACGTTTTAAAGATATACTGGAAACCTATGGTGCAGATACGACCATATTAACTGCGCCTATAGGCGAGGTTGTGTCTTTAACGGAGATAGAAGCGGCTTTTAAAACAAAAAAATATAAGGTAGTTACCTTCACGCATGTAGATACATCTACAGGTGTCATGGTGGCGCCAGAGCCTCTATGTAAACTTGCAAAGAAATATAATGTGCTTACTATACTTGATGGAGTATGCTCTGTAGCTGGTCAAGAAATCTTGCAAGATGCCTGGGGTGTAGATGTTGTTCTTACTGGGTCTCAAAAGGCAATAGGTGTGCCGCCAGGATTAGCATTGCTAGTAGCATCGCAAAAAGCAATAGAAGTGTGGAAAAACCGAAAAACACCTGTTCAAAATTATTATGCATCATGGAATAACTGGTTGCCCATCATGACAGCATATGAGGAAAGACGTCCATCTTATTTTGGCACGCCACCCGTTAACTTAATTCTAGCACTTGAAAAAAGTCTGCAACTAATTTGTAGTGAAGGAATGGTCGCAAGAGTACATAGGCATGAGCGCCTTGCTAGTGCTTTTAGGGCTGCAATCCGTTCTTTGAATTTAGATATATTACCAAATACAGAGGAGATTGCTGCGAGTACGCTTACTGCAGTGTACTATCCAAAAGGTATAGACGGAGCTGTTTTGAGGGCAAATATGACGCAAGATGATGTGATTGTGGCTGGAGGCTTGCTTTCAGAAATCAAAGGCGATTACTTTAGGGTAGGACATATGGGCTCTGTGTCGGCAAATGATTTGCTTTGTGTTCTAGGTGCATTAGAGCGCTCGCTATCTGCCTTAAATTATTCTTTTGAATCTGGGGTGAGCTTAAAGGTTTTTCAAGATCGCTTGGGTTAAAAGTGTAATTATTTTATGAGTTTATAACGCTAGTTTCTCCCTAAGAAGTCTGGCGTTTTTATTTGAAATAGGTTTGTATGTGATTGTTTTGATAGTATTGAAAAGCTTTTAATAGCAAGCTTGTATTCAAACGTGAAAACCAACAAACAACTACGTACCTTTGCATTGTGAAAACAGATAAGAGAGACATACGTAAATTAAGTAAGGAAGAACTTAGAGATTTTTTTGTATCTCAAGGAGATAAACCCTTCCGAGGAAATCAGGTATATGAATGGCTGTGGCAAAAAGGCGCACACGATTTTATAGATATGACAAACTTGTCTAAGGATACTCGTATACTTCTAGATGAGAACTTCGTGATTAATCACATACGCGTAGATCAAATGCAGCGCAGTAGTGATGGTACCATAAAAAATGGTGTTGAGCTACATGATGGTCTTATGGTTGAGTCTGTATTGATTCCAACAAAAAATAGAACGACTGCTTGTGTTTCATCGCAAGTAGGCTGCAGTCTTAACTGTAAGTTTTGTGCTACCGCGCGTTTAAAGCGTATGCGTAATCTCAATCCAGATGAGATTGTAGATCAAGTTGTAGTAATAGATAGGCAAAGTAGGCTATATCACGATAAGCCGCTGTCTAACATTGTCTTTATGGGAATGGGAGAGCCTTTAATGAATTATAATAATGTCATTAAAGCAATAGACAAAATCACAGATCCAGAAGGATTAGGGATGTCTCCTAAGCGTATTACCGTATCTACCTCTGGAGTGCCTAAGATTATTAAGAAAATGGCAGATGATGACGTAAAGTTTAATCTTGCTGTTTCATTACATTCTGCTCTTGATGATGTACGTACAGAGATTATGCCTTTTAATGAGCAAATGCCACTTGCAGATCTTAAAGAGGCACTTATTTATTGGTATGAAAAAACAGGAAAACGTATTACATACGAATATGTAGTGTGGGATGGGATTAATGATCGCCACATTGATATTATGGCACTATTAGACTTCTGTAAAGCAGTGCCGAGCAAAGTAAATATTATAGAGTATAACCCCATTGACGATGGTCAGTTCCAGCAAGCAAATCCTGAAGCAATAGATCGCTATGTGTCAGTTCTTGAAGCAAATGGTGTGACAGTGACCGTGCGTAGATCAAGAGGAAAGGATATCGATGCAGCCTGCGGACAACTAGCTAATAAGCAATAGAGTATTTAAGTAAATAAAAAAAAGGCGGCTCAGAGAGTCGCCTTTTAAAACAAATTTTAGGTTATTTTATTTGTTGAGAATTTTTAATGAAGTTGTGGCATTAGCAGAACTTATTTGAGAAACATAAAGGCCTGTTGGTAGTAGACTTAGGTCAACAGTATTAGAATTACCTTCTAAAGATACTGTTTTGACATTTTGACCTAGAAGATTGAATAGTTTCATTTCTGTAAGTGATTCTGAAGAATTAATTTTTAATTGTTTAGAATCAACAAAAACATTAAGATTACTACTCAAAATGTCCTCTGTAGAAAGAGCTGCGTCAACAACTAATCTGTCTATTCCAATATAGTTTGAATTACTTCCTAATGGTCCTCCGTCGGTAACCCAATATCTAAAAGCAACTTTAGTGACTAAACCTCCATCAGGAAGTCCTGAAATAGTAACTACTTGCTGCTCCCAGTCTTCTGGGTATCCACCTATTGTTAATGTAGGGTTTATTTCTAGTAATAACTCAGTATAAGAGCCATTATCTGATGACGTAGGAGCTGTACCCGACGCATCTGTATCTAAACGAATTTCAAGACGATCAGGGAAATTGCTGGCAGTGGCAGTTCTAGTGTAAAAAGTTAATTCGTCTCCATTACTTAGGTTTAATTCTGGGGTGATTACATACAAATCAATTACTGAACCTCCAGTGGCATTAAAATTAAAACCTAAATATGCTGTAGGATCTCCATCAAATGAGTCAAATACTGTTGTACTACCTTGCAGAATATCTAAATTAGGATCATCACTTACATTTACAACGGTGTATTCTGTAAGTGTTGCAATATCATCAAAGCCTTCGTCTAGCAATGTGTTCTGAGAGTTCATGGAAAATGCTACAATTAATGCAGCCATAAGAGTAATTTTTTTCATACAAATAGTTTATGTTGTTAATAATCACCTAATTTAGTGAAAATCAGCTATTTTATTCAATGATTTAACACTTTTGGCTGATTAAACTCTAAATGTTTTACTATTTGTAAGTAGTATCTTTACTACAATGAAAATAGTAGCACAGATTAAAGAACCCATCGCTTATGAAATGGAGCTTTTTGAAGAAAAGTTTTCACTTTCTATGCGCTCTAAGGTGGCGCTTCTCAATCGTATCACACATTATATTGTAAACCGCAAAGGGAAGCAAATGCGCCCTATGTTTGTCTTTCTTACCGCAAAGATGATGAACAACGGTGAAGTAAATGACCGCACCTATCGTGGAGCATCGGTTATAGAGTTAATTCATACTGCTAGTCTCGTACATGATGATGTAGTAGATGACAGTAACATACGCAGAGGTTTCTTCTCACTTAATGCGTTGTGGAAAAATAAGATTGCAGTACTTGTTGGAGATTTTTTATTCTCAAAGGGACTGTTGCTTTCTATAGATAATGGAGATACAGATTTATTACAAATTATTTCTGTAGCTGTAAGAGAAATCTCAGAAGGCGAATTACTTCAGATAGAAAAAGCTCGCAAGCTAGATATTACAGAAGATTTATACTACGAGATTATCCGTCAGAAAACAGCAACATTAATTGCTGCATGTTGTGCTATGGGAGCTTGTGCAGTCCATGCTAAGGATAAAGAAGTAAAGCGCATGCATAAATTTGGAGAGCTTATAGGTATGGCTTTTCAAATTAAAGATGACTTGTTTGATTATGGTACTGCCAAAATAGGGAAACCTACAGGTATTGATATCAAAGAGCAAAAGATGACCTTGCCGCTCATATATGTGCTGAATACGGTTTCTAAAAAAGATAAAAACTGGCTTATTAATAGCATCAAGAATAAAAATACAGATAAGAAGCGTGTAAATGAAGTAATTGCTTTTGTAAGAGATAACGGCGGCCTAGAGTATGCTGTTACAAAGATGAAGGCATTACAGCAAGAAGCGTTAGAAATCTTAATGACGTATCCTAAGTCGGTCTACAGGGACTCTCTTGAGTTGATGGTCAACTATGTGATTGATAGGAAGAAGTAAGGTTTTGAGTGTGTGCCAATTAGACGAATGTGATTTTTAATGAAAATTATAACCCCCTTTTTCGTAATTACAATAGTTTCTTTAATTTACAGCTTGTATCTGTTTGTAATTGATACTACGGGGTGGGGAGCGCTAGCTGCATTTTATCTTGGGATATTCGGAATCTTTTTGTTCTTTATTGATATGTTAATCAAACTTTTCAACTTAACTTATACTAAAATAGCGTTTGTTCAATTATTTTTAATAATGTTAGTATTTTTGGTATATTCTGTTATGTACTAGTATTTATAAAAAGCATAAAAAAAAAGGCTAAACATTACGTTTAGCCTTTTTTGGTATTATATCAGATTTAAGCTCTTACTGCTCGATTCATAACTAAATCTAAGTAGAGATTTACTTTGTTTTTTAATTCTTGACGCGGAGTGATAAAGTCTAAGAAACCGTGTTCTTGTAAGAATTCTGCAGTTTGGAAACCATCTGGTAATTCCTTTCCAGTAGTGTCACGTACAATACGTGGTCCTGCAAAACCTATAAGTGCTCCAGGCTCAGAGATGTTAATATCTCCTAACATTGCAAATGATGCTGTAGTACCTCCGGTAGTAGGGTCAGTACAAAGCGATACATAAGGTATCCCTGCATCTGCAAGTTGAGCAAGCTTAGCACTTGTTTTTGCCAGTTGCATAAGAGATAATGCTGCTTCCATCATACGAGCACCTCCAGACTTAGAGATAATCATAAATGGAATATTGTTTTTAAGAGAATAATCTGCAGCACGTGCAATTTTTTCACCTACAACACTTCCCATAGACCCACCTATAAAGCTGAAGTCCATACAAGCTATTACAATATCTGCACCCTTAGACTTACCTACGGCAGTTCTAATGGCATCTTTAAGTCCTGTTTTTTCTTGAGCAGCAGCGAGACGGTCTACATACTTCTTCTTATCCTCAAACTTAAGAGGATCCTTAGAAGTAAGTTTTGGGTCTAGCTCTTTAAATTTATTATCATCAAAGAGGATTTCAAAATATTCATTACTACCTATTCGTACGTGGTATCCATCCTCAGGTGAGATGTAGAAGTTCTTTTCTAGCTCTTCTGTATCTACTATTTTTCCAGTAGGTGATTTGTACCACAGCCCTTTAGGAGTATCTTTTTTGTCCTCTGTTGCAGTATGTATTCCTTTTTCTTTACGTTTGAACCAAGCCATATTGTGTTTGAATTTGGTTAATGGTATTTATTCCGCTTTCGCGAAAATGTTATAACTATAAATAATCCCTTTCTACTATTAGAAAGTAAATCCTAGCATTGTTAGGACTTATTAATTACTAATGCAAGCCGTAAAAATACGGAAAACGGATTACATCAAATCAATTTTGATGCAATCCGTTTTTACAAATTTTATAATGTGTTGATACTATAGTGTATCGATATTATTTAAATCTTCAAAAGCCTTTTTAAGACGAGCTCCCATAGTTTGCTCTGCCTTACGTAACCATACGCGAGGATCATAGAACTTCTTGTTTGGAGAGTCATCACCAGTAGGGTTACCTATCTGTGTTTTAAGATACTCAGCATTTTCACCAAAATAATCACGGATACCTTCTGCAGTAGACCATTGTAAATCTGTATCAATGTTCATTTTGATAACTCCGTAAGAGATTCCCTCACGAATTTCCTCTACGGTAGATCCACTTCCTCCGTGAAATACAAAATCAATGTGGTTGTGCTCCTTACCATACTTCTCAGAGATATGCTCTTGAGAATTTTTAAGAATCTTCGGAGTAAGCTTTACGTTTCCTGGCTTATAAACTCCGTGTACATTTCCAAAAGCTGCAGCAATCGTAAATTGATCACTTACTTTACTTAGTTCCTCATAAGCATAAGCAACTTCTTCTGGTTGTGTGTATAATTTTGAATCATCTACATCACTGTTATCTACCCCATCTTCTTCACCACCAGTGATACCTAATTCTATCTCAAGTGTCATTTCCATCTTAGCCATGCGCTCAAGATATCCTTTGCAAATCTCAATATTCTCTTCAAGTGGTTCTTCACTTAAATCAATCATGTGAGAGCTAAAGAGTGAATGACCATGTTCTTTATAGTAAGCCTCATTTGCATCAAGCATTCCGTCCATCCAAGGAAGTAATTTTTTTGCACAGTGATCTGTGTGTAAAATTACGGTTGCTCCATATGCTTTTGCAAGTTCGTGTACGTGCTTTGCTCCAGCTACAGCACCTAGTACGGCTGCTTTTTGGTTATCATTGTTTAATCCTTTTCCAGCATTAAACTGAGCGCCGCCATTTGAAAACTGGATAATTACAGGAGCGTTAAGCGCTGCTGCAGTCTCTAGAACCGTGTTGATACTGTTAGACCCAATTACATTAACTGCAGGAAGGGCAAAACCTTTCTCTTTTGCATAGTTAAAAATTGCTTGTACTTCGTGGCCCGTGGCTACACCTGGTTTTATAGAATGCGACATTGTTGTTGTTTAAAATTAGTGAAGTAAAAATAACAAATATTACTCGGAAAGTAGCCCAGATATAAAGGTTACTACGACAACGTTTTAGCTAGGTTGCGCTTTCGCGAAAGCGTGGTCGTTAGCCATAATGCTCTTAGAAAGTATCAGAGCCTAGGGTGAATTATAGTATAGCAGTAGATGATTCAGGCAAGATAATTTTGTAGCTAGTAATATTGAGATGAGTTTAAGACCTTAGCCTTTTTAGAGGGTGGTTCGTAAATAAGTGTATATTTAAGCGAGTAATCAAGAATTAATGTCATGAATACTATTCAGTATAATGCTTTCTTTAATTATTAAAATCACTTGTAAACAAACGAAATAAATTATTGATGTTCTGGAATAAAAAGAAAAAATTACCCATTACGACAGAAGATAAAGTTTGGGTTGACTCAGAATTAAATTGGTTGCGTACAGAATTTGGAGAAGAACATTTTATGGATATAATAACTGTAACTCCAACCACAGACTTTTATAATCGGAAGTTTAAAGGGACTGAAGAAGATGCTGAATTTATCCTTGCGAGAACAATGGAGCTTATGAATATTCTAGATGTTGAAATTAAACTTAATTTTTTCTCAGACCAACCCGTTGAAATGGATGACGGGACTATCTTGACCTCTCCAGCAGATATAAGTGGAGGCTGGAAAAGCGCAAGTGGAATATATGAGCAAACAGAAAATGAAACTGTAATTTCAATCGAAAGAGGGCAGTTGAAAAATCCTATTTCATTAATAGCAACGATTTCCCATGAATTGTCGCATCAGATTTTACTCGGTGAAAGTAGGATAGAAGAAAATGATGAATTCTTGACTGATTTTACTTCTATAGTTTATGGCTTTGGAATTTTTATTGGCAATTCTCGATTTCAATTTACCTCTGAAGGGTTTGGATGGCAATCTAGTAGTCAGGGCTATTTACCTGAACAGATAATTGCTTATGCCATGGCTTGGCTTTCTAAAGAGAGAAATGAAAATACTGTTTATGATAAATATCTAAACAAATCACTGCATAAGTATTTCAACCAAAGTTTAGAATATTTGAAAGATTGATATGAATAATTAACTGCATAAATGAAATTAACCTCCTTCTTGTTCAGTATCAAAAGTTGTGTTGATTTCAATTATTAGTGCTAATTTTTTTTCATCACATTTTCGCGAAAGCGAAAAAAAATAAACAATAGAAACTCTCAATAAAATTCTAGAGTAAAGAATGGAAGATGGAGAGACTACTAGAAAGGATAGTTAATCCCCACGTTATAAACTGCATTTGAGAAGTTGTATTCCTTAAACCAGCGATCACCTTCTGGGAGTGCTGGGTTGTAAGATTTAAAACCTACGTCAAAGCGAAGGGCAAAAAAGTCAAAATCCCATCTGAGTCCAAAACCAGAGCCTACCGCAAGATCTTTTAAACTAGCAATATTATTAAAGCGCGATCTAGGGTCTTCTACATTATCAAACACATTCCAGATATTTCCGGCGTCTGTAAATAGCGCTCCTTCTATAGGGCCTATTAAGTCAAAACGATACTCAAGGTTGAAGGCAAGTTTCATGTTTGCTTCATTAAACTCATTTGGGCTACCGCTACTTCCTGGGCCTAGATCATAAGCTCTCCATGCTCTGTTGTCGTTAGAACCTCCACCAAAAAAACTACGTATAAAAGGGATGCTCGTAGAGTTTCCGTAAGGAATTGCAATACCGCCAAAAGCTCTTGCTGCGATGATGTTATTACCTCCTAAATCCCAGTGACGTGAGTATTCTATTTCTGTTTTTACGTACTGAGAATATACAACGCCAAAAAGGCTTTTGTTTCCATCCTCGTTTTTCTCTGTGTTTGCAATTCCTCCAGCAAGTGCTAGCGCATTACCAGCAAGTTCCACACGAGTTCTCAGGCGGCTAAAGGTTTCATCAAACAGATTTTCCCTATTATCATAGGTGTGTGATATATTTAAGGATACAATAAGATTATCCTCTGTAAGTCGCTCTTGGCGTTCTCCTATCGCTCGTATATCATCTATATCGTCTTGAACTAGATTGTCTACTTGGCTGCGGTTTACGTCATTTATAAACTGCTCTGCTCCTGTGGGTATAGAAAGATTTCTATCGCCATTTTCATCGGTTATAAAATATCCAGGGTTGATATTTGCTTCATTGTTGCGTGCGATGGTATTGAGGTCTTCATAACTATTTCTATAAATATTAAAATAGTTGTCTGGGTTAAGATTACGCACATATTGAGCATTGATGAGGTCTACGCTAAAGCTGCGTTTCCACGATGGACTCCAGTTGTAGGTAAGTCCCGCGGTTACCGTTTGCTTATCAAGACCTATGTTTTGTTGTACGCCTATACCAAGATTAAAGCGTGTGTTAGGCTGCCATTCTGCTGGAATGAGAGCGCTTGTGCTCAAAGGGAAAAATATACGAGGGAATGTGAGTCTTACGTCTGCACCTATTTCTGAAATGTTAAAGAAGCTATCATCAGGATTTGCAGCATCGTCTGACGCTCCTATACTACCACGAGCAGATATTTCTAAGGTTTCGGCACCTCGAAAAATGTTACGAATTAATAAAGATCCAAATCCAGCGATCCCAAAATCTTGAATGTTTGAGGTAGACACGTCAAAGTCTGCTCTCAATTTATATTTTTCAAGAGGGGAGAGTCTTATACTCGCTATAAGATCAGACCTTGTGCTATCTGCAGGGTCTTCCATGTATTGAATACTTGGATATTTAAAAGTGCCAAGTCTGCTCAATCTGCTCAAACTCTGGATGCGATCTCTATCCTTGTAAATGTCGCATGGTTTAAGAGGGATGATGTCTGTAAGTGCCTTAGGTCTATAATTGATTTTGTCATAAGCATAAATCTTAAAACCATCTTTTACTAAGGAGTCATTAAAAGGCTTATCTCGATTAGCATAGCTATAGTCGGTAATAATATTGACTTCAGAAACCTTGTGAACTTTGAACGGGACGTCAAAAATAGAATCGTTTATGTTTTCTGTAGGGTCGTCTATAATGTACTCTAAGTTGGCTTTGTGATTTGTGTTTACGGTATCCCCAACGAGGCGTATATATTCTGACTCAAAATGATATAAGCCATTGTTTCTAAAGAGTTCTGTAAGACGCTGTGTTTCGGCATTAATATTTCCAGTCGCATAGCGATCTCCACTCTTAAGTAAGGAAGCACTTTTGTGTGCATTATAGATAGAGTCTGCAACTGGTGAAGCTATGATAGGTGTAATACTATCTAAAAAATAGGCTTTGCGTTTATTAACCTTATAGTCTACGCTAGCGCGCTGGTTGCTGTCTTTTTTAATGTCATAATCTACAGTAGCATTAAAATAGCCATTGTTTACGTAGTAAGAATTAAGACGTTGTGCAGATTTTTGAGTGATTGCATCTGTAACAATAGCAGGAGCTTCACCGGTTTTTTTAATCCCTGTGTTGATGCTCTTTTTAAAGTTACGGGCAGCTTCTACTTGCTTGCGAGAAAGTACGCGTTCCCAGAAGGTGAATTTATTTTCGCTCGCCGCTCTTTGTGCATCGAGTATAGAATCTATGTTAGGTCTCGCAAGATTATAAATATAAAGTCGCAGCGGAATCCCTAATCCAGGTAATGTGGTATTGGGTTTTTGGTAGAGAAAATTATAAAGCCGGCTCTCACTTACTTTCTTATCACCATCATAAATGGTGTTCTCTGTGAGCAAATGTCCATCATCTGGTACGCGCTTTGTTGCGTCACAACTTAATAGAAACACCGCCACTAGCAGAATTAGTGATATTTTTGTAAAAGTCGTTTTCAAAAGGGCGTTTTCATCATCTCAAAAGTACATCTTAATCGTGGTAAGCAAAAATACAATCAAACGAATAACGAGTTTAGGTCAAAAAAAGTACAGACAGCGTGAGCGCGTCTTTGTGGCTGAGGGAATTAAGGTGGTACATGAGCTGCTCCATTCAGATTTAGAACTTGTAGAATTGTATGCAGAAGATGTTTCTGCTTTCGCGAAAGCGTTACAAAACAAAAATCAAGCGATAGTAGAAGAAGTGAGCGCTGCAGATTTGAAGAAAATCACGTTCTTAAAAACTGCACAAAAAGCAGTGGCAACTTTTAGGATGCCAGAAGCTGCACAGCTAGATAGATCTGGACTTACATTGCTACTAGATGATGTGCGTGATCCTGGCAATCTAGGTACCATTATACGTTTGTGCGATTGGTTTGGAATAAAACAGCTAGTATGTTCTATAGGAACCGTAGATTGTTACAATCCTAAGGTGGTGCAAGCAACCATGGGCTCATTAACAAGAGTAGATGTTTTCTACACGAACCTAGAGGAATACCTTGAAAATGACAGCAGGAAAGTCTTTGGTACTTTTATGGACGGTACAAATATTTATACCACAAGTTTGCCAGCAGAAGGGGTTATCATCATGGGGAATGAAGCAAACGGGATATCTCGAGAAATAGAATCTTTAGTGTCAGATCGTATTGCCATACCGAGATTTGGCGAAGTACAAGCGACCGAAAGTCTTAATGTAGCTACGGCAACAGCAATCTGCCTGAGCGAATTTAAAAGAGGCTAAGTGCTACTGGAAAGTAAAGTTTAAAAATACTCCTCGTGTTTGCATTTTGTTGATATTACCTGTCCACGGGCTGTTAGGTCTGTTATCCCTCACAAGCTCGTCAGAGGTTGCAAAGACTCCTTTTATACTTGGAATAAACTTAAAGTAGTAGAGGTAGAGCTCCACGCCTATAGCCATCTCATAAAAGAAAGGACTTGAAGTAGTACGGAACTGTCCAGCAAAGTTATCATCTGGGTTTTTCTCGTTACTAGATAAGTTAGTGACCGCAGCGACCCCAAATTGAACGTAAGGACGCACATTATTAAGTCTTCTAGTATTAAATTTAAGGGCAAGCGGGAGATAGATGTAAGTAGATGGTACTTCTCTTAGTAAGTCATTTTCGCTATCAAAACGAGGATCTGGTGCGTACAGTAAATTACGCTGTGTGTAAACGAGTCCAGGTTCTGTACGCAAACTTATAAACTCAGAAAGTCTAAGGTCACCTACGATACCTACATTGAATCCCACAGAACGTTCTACTTGAATATCTTCTTGATCTGTCTGGTAGTCAAAATTATAATCCATGGAGTTTACACCAAAGTAGTAACCCCAAGAGATTGGCTTTTTATCAAAATTTTGATCATTTTGAACTCGAGATCTAGAGAGCCATTGACCATGAACCGTTGAGAAACTTAAAACAAGTGCTATTATAGCAATGTATGTACGCATAAAATTATTTTGTAGCAGTATAAATTGTTGCAACTCCAAAGGTTTGAGGTTTATGTTGCACGTCTTTAAACCCAGTTTTGCGCAAAATATTGTTTAGCTTCTCGCCAAAAGGAAATGCATTTGCGCTTTCACTTAGGTAGCCGTAAGCATTTTTATCTTTAGAAAAGAGTTTGCCCACGGTAGGTAAGATTACTTTAGAGTGGAAATTATATCCTTGTTTAAATGGTGTTTTTGTAGGTACAGATGTTTCTAAAATCACAAAGATGCCACCTGGTTTAAGTACACGTAAAATTTCGGCAAGGCCTTTTTCTAGTGTTTCAAAATTGCGCACCCCAAAAGCGACAGTAATAGCGTCAAAGCTACCATCTTCAAAAGGCATGTTCTCACTATCTGCCTGCATCATCTCGATACGGCTGTCTAGTTTTTTTGCAGCAATCTTTTTTCTCCCTACAGAGAGCATTCCTTCAGAAATATCAAGACCTACTAGTCTGCTAGCATTTGTACTAGCCATATTAATGATGAGGTCTCCAGTTCCTGTTGCAATGTCAAGAATGGACGTTGGGTTTGTATCTGCAACTAGTTGCACTACTTTTTTACGCCACTTTACATCGATACCAAAAGAGATGACACGATTAAGCCCATCATATTCTCCAGAGATATTATCAAACATCTGCTCGACCTGATCTTTTTTTGATTGCTCAGAAGACTTGTAGGGTGTTACTTTCTTAGACATTGCCTTTTTTTTTACAAAGATAAGGCTTTCGCCAAAATGTGATTAACCTCACCTAAGGTCATTTTGATTGTGCACATTGAACTATAATTATGACCTTTTAAAGGGATAATGATTGGCTTCTTGGGAAATGCATTCAAATTTTCGCGAAAGCGAACCAATAAATAAAAGTCCATCAAAGGATTAACGGCTGCATTTTTTTAATCGGCTATCAAAGTATTATCTTTGTAGGCATTTTTGAGCACACCCATTTATGAAAATAATCATTGCAGGAGCAGGAGAAGTAGGCTTTCACTTAGCCAAATTACTTTCTTACGAATCTCAAGATATTACGTTAATTGATACCGATAAAGAAAGTCTTTCTTATGCAGATACACATCTGGATATTAGGACTATAAAAGGTGATGCTACCTCCATAGCGATATTGCAAGATTCACGTGTAGATGGTGTAGATCTTCTTATTGCCGTAACTGCGAGTGAAACGACTAATATCACTGTTTGTGTGCTTGCAAAGCAGCTAGGCGCAAAACGTACGATAGCGCGTATTTCTAATACCGAGTTTATAAAACATAAGGACTTAGCTGGATTTCAAAAATTTGGTATCGATGAGTTGATATCACCAGAAAGTCTTGCAGCTAGCGAGATTGAGTTACTACTCAATCAAAGTGGTTTTTCTGATAGTTTTGAGTTTGATAATGGAGCGCTTACTATGGTAGGTACTACCTTGTCCCGTACAGCATCTTTTGTAGGGAAGAGCGTAAAAGAAGCCGCAAAGATTTTTCCTAAACTACACTTTATGCCCATTGCTATACAACGCGTGGGAACTCAATATACACTCATACCTCGTGGAGATACCATCTTTAAGGAAGGTGATCATATTTATTTTGTAACTGTAAAAGGTGGTGTAGAAGAAATTTACAAGCTTACAGGTAAAGTGCGCCAGAATATAAAGAATGTGATGATATTGGGAGGTAGTCAAATAGGGTCTAAAACCGCCAAATATCTGTGTAGTGATAAGTTTAATGTAAAGCTTGTTGAGAAAAATAGAGACAAAGCTATAGATCTTGCAGATTTGCTTCCTAAAGCTCTTATTATAAATGGTGATGGTCGTAATGTAGAGTTGCTAGATGAGGAGAATATACATGATATGGATGCATTTATTTCTGTAACAGGAGATAGTGAGACTAATATTATGTCGTGTTTAGTTGCTAAGTCGAAAGGCGTGCAAAAAACTATCGCACTAGTAGAAAATATGGATTACTTTCAGCTCTCGCAGAGTATTGGGATTGATACCTTGATTAATAAAAAATTACTAGCTGCAAATAATATCTTTAGATACATACGTAAAGGTGATGTAGTGGCTATGACTAAGCTCAACAATATGAATGCTGAGCTACTTGAGTTTATTGTAAAAAACTCATCTGAGGTGCAGGGCAAGCGTATAAAGGATATAGACTTTCCTCGATCTGCTACCATTGCAGGAGTCGTGCGTAATGACCAAGGTTTAATTGCTCTAGGAGATTTTAGAATTGAAGTAGGAGATCGAGTGGTAGTATGCTGTTTACCACGATCGATTAAGAAAGTAGAAGAAATGTTTATCTAGCCCCCATGCCTAAACTTAATTACAAGATTATATTTCATTTAATGGGTGTGCTGCTGTTATTTAACGGTGGCTTTATGCTTATAGCAGCGCTAGTGAGTTTTATCACAAAGGATGGTGTGATGCTAGAAGTATCTGCTGCTGCTTTGATTACAGCGCTTGTGGGAACTTTACTCATGTATATCACTAGAGGGCATGAAAAAGAATTAAAGAAACGTGAGGGATATATCATTGTTACTTTTGGGTGGTTATTTATGTCACTCAGCGGTATGTTGCCCTATCTATTTTCTGGGTCTATACCGGGCATTACAAATGCTTTTTTTGAAACGATAAGTGGCTATACAACTACTGGAGCCACAATTTTAAGTGAGATAGAAACGGTGCCTAAAGGTATCTTGTTCTGGCGTTCTATGACGCACTGGATAGGAGGAATGGGTATTATAGTACTTGCGATAGCAATACTACCGTTGCTGGGAATAGGAGGGATGCAGTTATTTGCTGCCGAAGCTCCAGGTCCTAGTGCAGATAAGCTTCACCCAAGAATTACAGATACGGCAAAGCGTCTCTGGTTGATTTACGTGAGTTTTACCGTAATAGAAACCATCTTGCTAAAGCTAGCGGGTATGTCATTTTTTGACGCAATCAATCATGCGTTGAGTACGCTGTCTACAGGTGGTTTTTCTACTAAAAATGCAAGTGTTGCATACTGGAATGATAAGCCGCTTATTCAGTATATCATAATCTTTTTTATGCTTCTTGCTGGTACCAACTTTGTACTTAGCTACTTTGCTTTCAAGGGTAGAATTCAGAAGATATTGAGGGATGAGGAGTTTCGTCTATATATGGCATTTGTATTTGGATTTGGGATTATCGCTTCGCTAGTGATTTACTTTAATGTAGATCTGGGAGTGTCAAGTATAGATCATCCTATGGTGTGGGGTAAAGCAGAAGCATCTGTGCGCCACGCTTTATTTCAAGTGCTAGCAGTAATTACAACTACAGGTTTTATCACAGCAGATTATACGATGTGGACGCCATTTCTTACTGTAATCTTTTTTGGGTTAATGTTTCTGGGAGGTTCTGCAGGTTCTACTTCTGGAGGTATCAAGGTGGTGAGGCACTTACTTACCATACGAAATGCGCTCGTAGAGTTTAAAAGAACATTACACCCGAACGCAATATTACCTGTACGTTACAATACAAAATCTGTAGATAGGTCTATCATTTTTAATATACTCGCCTTTTTCATACTTTACATGCTATCGTGGATAATAGGGGCAAGCGTGCTAGCGTCAATGGGACTAGATTTTAGAACTGCATTAGGAGGCGCAGCCTCTGCGCTAGGAAACGTAGGTCCTGCCTTTGGAGGTCTAGGTCCAGTAGATAATTATGGATGGCTACCATTAGGAGGAAAATGGTGGATGGCATTTTTAATGCTCATAGGGCGTTTAGAGTTATTTACAGTACTTATTTTATTAACCCCATTTTTCTGGAGAAATAGATAATGTTAGATAAATCATCATACGATCTCGTCATCATAGGAGCTGGTCCCATAGGTCTTGCTTGTGGAATCGCTGCGCAAAAAAAAGGACTCAATTATATCATAGTTGAAAAAGGAGTGCTGGTAAATTCTTTATATAATTTTCCTGAAAACATGACTTTTTTTAGCACCTCAGAACTTCTAGAAATAGGAGAGGTGCCTTTTGTGTCAGATCGTGATAAGCCTACTCGGAAAGAATCACTAGAGTACTACCGTAGAGTCTTAGAAACGTATAAGCTCAATGTGAGCTTATATACTGCTGTAGAAAAAATGACTCCAAAAGACGGTGGTTATGAAATCGTAACGGGCAAGGGTGATGTTTTTACCAAGGCAGTCGTTGTTTCAACTGGTTTTTATGACATACCTAGAGAGCTCAATGTGCCAGGTGCAGAGTTACCTAAAGTTAAATATTTTTATGATAGTCCGCACCCATATGTAGATCAGCATGTGGTCGTGATAGGTGCTGCAAACTCCGCTTGCGATGTCGCACTAGAAACCTATTATAAAGGAGCCAAGGTGACTATGGTAGTACGTGGGTCAGAAATAAATAGCCGAACAAAATATTGGATCAAACCTAATATTGAGAACCGAATTAAGGAAGGTTCCATAAACGCGTACTTTAACTCAGAGGTCGTTGATATCACTGAGAGAGAAGTAACGATTAAGACTCCAGAAGGCTTAGTAACTATAGAAAATGATTTTGTGCTTGCAATGATAGGCTATAAACCTAACTACAATCTTTTTGAGAATTTAAATTTACCTATAGGAAGTGATGATTTTAAAACTCCTATATATAACGAAGAAACCTTAGAGACTCCACTTAAAAACGTCTTTATTGCCGGTGTAGCTGCGGGAGGTCTCAAGACCAGTAGATTTTTTATAGAAAATACCCGAGTACACGCAGAGATGATTATGGATCATTTAGTGACTGAGCTTTAGAGCTACTTTCACTGTTATTTCATTGTTAAGCTTTTCAAAAAAAAAGTAAGCCAAATCGCGCTACTTCATCAAGTTTCAAATTAACTTCGCAATCGATATAGAATTTCCTATTTCTAAGCGACTCATGCGCTAGCTATAATTTAAAGAATATACACTCATGGCATTACGACAAATTACCAATACGATCTTGATGATACGCCCTATCCAGTTTAGAATGAACGAGGAAACGGCAGTAAATAATTATTTTCAGGAAGAGCTCAATCTCAAAAATGAAGAGATTAATAAAAAAGCCCAACAGGAGTTTGATGATTTTGTAGCGAAACTGAGATTTGTAGGAGTAAATGTTATTGTTGAAAATGATGATAAGGAGGGTAATACTCCAGATTCTGTATTCCCTAATAACTGGGTTTCTTTTCATGAAAACGGTGATGTTGCATTGTACCCAATGTTTGCCGAAAATAGAAGGAGGGAGCGTAGAGAGGAAGTGCTTGTGCGTCTTGAGAAAGAAGGTTTTCAGATTAATAATGTCATAGACTACACAGAGGCAGAGGAGGAAGATTTTTTCTTAGAAGGTACAGGAAGTATCTTAATGGATCGCCAGAATGAGCGCGCATATTGCGCACTATCTGCAAGAGCAGATGAGCAACTTTTTATAGAATTCTGTGAGGATTTTGAATATACTCCTATTGTTTTTACCGCAAATCAAACTGTAAACGGAGAGCGTCTTCCTATTTATCATACTAATGTGATGATGTGCCTTGCAGAAGAGTTTTGTGTGATCTGTCTTGATACAATAGACGATAAGAAGGAGCGTAAAAATGTGTTGAAGCATTTAAAGGCAACTAACAAAGAGATTATAGCAATCACAGAAGATCAAATGCATCACTTTGCTGGGAACATGCTTCAAGTATTAGGGGCAGATGATAAGAAGTATCTTGTGATGAGTGCAGATGCACATCAAAGCCTTACTTCAGATCAGGTAAAGAAGATAGAAAGACACAGTAAAATATTAAGTAGTGACTTAGGTACTATTGAGACTTGTGGAGGTGGTAGTGCCCGTTGCATGATGGCAGAAGTTTTTCTACCTAAGAAATAGTAATATCTCATAGCTGCTTCATGAAGGCGGCTAGTTGTAAAATCTATGGTTTATCTTATTTTATGAATGAACATTGTGTCGTTCATCTAAAGCATTGATGAATCATTGGTTTTTAAAAAATAAGACGTTATATTTATCATATAGGCGTTCTGGATATAAGTTTTGAAAGTAGCAATTTTAAAAATGTTTGTAGTTTTCATTTTTATAATTTAACTGCGCAAGCAGTACAGGTAATTTTTTTTAGTAGGATTTAAAAAGGAACCATATAATCTTTCAATCATACTTTTTCTAGTGCGCCTTTTTTATATGCTACTTAAATCTTTTTGTAGCTATATTTCTAATCATACCTCCAAAAATAAAGTAGTGAAAAGGAAGCATACTGTACCAGTATAGTCTGCCAAATAATCCTTTAGGTCTAAAGGTTGCTGTTTGATGCAATACGTCGTTTTCATCTATAGTAAACTCTAGCCAGGCTTCGCCAGGCACTCTCATTTCGGCAAAGAGTAGTAGTCGTGGTTCTTCTTTACTTGCGAGTAGTACTCTCCAAAAGTCAAGTACGTCACCTGTGTAAATCTTATTGCTATGTGTTCTTCCGCGTCGCAAGCCTACTCCACCTGCAAGTTTGTCTATATACCCCCGTATTTTCCAGAGCCAGTCTGCATAATACCAGCCTCTGTCACCACCTATCGCCCAGATATTTTCTAGAGCAAGTTCCCTATCTTTAAGCTGTACAGTTTGTCTGTCTTTGAGGCATCCATATGTGGGTACTTGTATATACTCTTCAAGATTCGTTTTGAGTCGGCCACTTACGAGGCTATCTTTCCACGAGCTGGCTACTTGGTTTTGTTCAATTTTGGCGAAAGCCAAATTAATAGCCTCCTCATAAGAAATAGG